>PJTO01000065.1_pt1 | contig 163339 bp, 157 predicted proteins | sample 1512101 | NCBI WGS metagenome assembly PJTO01 (sample SAMN08177690, study PRJNA422409) | Soil metagenome, whole genome shotgun sequencing project. | reverse complement strand
GAATACATCCACTACTACAATCACGACCGTATCAAACTCAAACTAAAAGGGCTGAGCCCTGCGCAATACAGGACTCAGCCCCTGGCAGCCTAACTAACTGTCCAACTTTTTGGGGTCAGTTCATTCTCGGTCCGCTTTTTTGTTTTCCGGCCCAAGGCGGTACACTCGTCGTCAGTCTTCAACAACACCTACCGGGAGCGAACATGACACGCCTACCCATCAAGACCGTCGACGTCTTCACCACCGTCCCGTTCAAGGGCAACCCGGTCGCTGTCGTACTCGACGCCGCCAGCCTCTCGACCGGACAGATGCAGCAGATCGCCCGCTGGACCAACCTGTCCGAAACCACCTTCGTGCTGCCGCCGACGGAGCAGGGCGCCGACTACCAGGTCCGCATCTTCACGCCCGGCGGCGAGCTCCCCTTCGCAGGCCATCCGACGATCGGCACCGCGCATGCACTGCTGGAAGCGGGCACCGTCCAGGCAAGGGAGGGCGTGCTGGTGCAGCAATGCGCCGCCGGACTGGTCACCTTGACGGTCGAGCAGGAAGGGCAGGGCGCGCCCTGGATCTCGTTCGAGCTGCCCACGCCGAGCCTGACCGCGCTGGATGCCGCCCAGACGGCCCAGCTGGAAGCAATCCTCGGCGCGGATCTGGAAGTGAACGTCGTGCCCTACATGGTCGACGTCGGTGCGCGCTGGGTCATTGCCCAGCTGACGGGCGCCCGCGCGGTGCTGGCCTGCGAGCCGGACCTGCAGCGCATGAAGGCGCAGGACATCAAGGAGCGGCACACGGGCGTGGTCATCTTCGGCGCCCACGATCCAGGCAGCCCGGCGGACATCGAGGTGCGCGCTTTTGCCCCGGCCCATGGCGTCAACGAGGACCCGGTGTGCGGCAGCGGTACCGGCGCCGTGGCGGCCTACCTGCGCCATACGGGGCAGGTAGGCACGTTCGGAAGCGAGCTGCTGGCCACCCAGGGCGAGATGGTCGGACGCGCCGGCGTGCTGCGGCTCGCGATCTCGGACGCGGCGATCCGGGTCGGCGGCCATGCGCTCACTTGTATCGACGGCCTGCTCTCCGTATGATCGCCGCTCCGAAACAGAACAGGCAGGAGACAGACAGGCATGCCGACCCGCGACGATATCGTCTTACTGGCGTCTTATAACGCGGCCATGAACGGCAGGATGTATGCCGCCGCTGCAAGCCTGCCGCAGGAGGTGCTGCTGGCCGACCGGGGCGCCTTCTTCGGTTCGATCATGGGCACCCTGAATCACATCGTTGCCGGAGATACCATCTGGCTGCGCCGCTTCATGGGGCATCCTTCGGCCTTCGCTTCCTTGCAAGCGATGGCCGACATTCCCGCGCCCAGCGGCCTGGCCTACCGCTACAGCGACGACCTGCCTGTGCTGCACCAGCACCGCGTGCGGCTCGATGCGATCATCACAGCCTTCGCGGCAGAGGTGTCGGACCGCGACCTGGCCCAGCCCCTCTCGTACAAAAACACACGCGGCGACAACCGGAAGCATTTCGGCAGCCTGCTACTGCACTTCTTCAATCACCAAACCCATCACCGTGGCCAGGCCAGCACCCTGTTGACGCAATCGGGCGTCGATATCGGCGTGACCGATTTGCTCGAATGGCTACCCGATCAGCATTAATGCCATTCCGTCCTCGACTATTTCTTGCGCGAAACCCCATCACTTACTAATATCGAATCGGGTTACCAGGTATTCATGAGACTTGGTCAGTAATTTCGAGCGATTCGGATAGGGTGGGATGTGCAGATGAAGCCAATTCTTCGGCTGTTGGTCGCGCTGGGCGCTTCGGTATTCTCCCTCGGGGCCAGTGCCCACGGCGGCGGCCTGAATGCGGACGGTTGCCATGTCAACCGCAAGACCGGTGACTACCATTGCCACCGCAGTCCCGCACGGCAGCCGGTTTCCCCATCGTATGCCTCTGCCCAGGGCCTGACGCCCCTGAACACAGGCTCGCAGGGAGGCATGCGCAGCAACGGTGCCTTTAAAAACTGCACGGAAGCGCGGGCGGCAGGCGCTGCGCCGGTACGCATCGGCGAGCCCGGTTATGGTCCCCACCTCGACCGCGACGGTGATGGCATCGGATGCGAGCCTTACCGTGGGCGGCGCTAGCCTTCGCCGGCGCGCCGCCGCAGTCCTTCTTCTGATCGCTTGCCTGCCCCTGCATGCCGGGGCGGGATTGCTCGACGACGACGAAGCGCGCAAGGCCATCGTCGCGCTGGGCGCCAAGCTCGACACCAAGCTGCGCGACATCGATACCCAGATGCGCGATCTCCACGCGCGCATCGATACCAAGGGCGACAAGACGCTCGGCCTGGACATGCTGAACCAGCACGAGCAGACCATGCGCGAGCTGGCCAACCTGCGCGGGCAGATCGAGCTGCTGACCAACGAGATCGCCAACGCCCGGAAAAGCCAGAAAGACCTGTACGCCGACCTCGATGCGCGCATCAGGAAGTTCGAATCGCGCCAGGAAGCAGCCGACGCGCTGTCGGCAGAAAAGCAGTCCTACGAGACGGTGATGAACGCCTTCAAGTCAGGGGATTACCAGGACGCCGCCACCGGCCTGCAAGCTTTTCTGCGCCGCTTCCCGGATTCCGAGCATGCTGCCGATGCCCGCTACTGGCTGGGCAATGCCTATTTTTCCCTGGGCGACTACAGGAAGGCTATCGCGGCGCATCAGGACATGGTGGCGCGCCACGCCGACAGTGCCAACGTGCCGGAAGCGATGCTCAACATCGCCGCCAGCTTCTCCCAATTGAACGACAAGAAGAACGCCAGGCAATCGCTGCAGCGCGTGATCGCGGCCCATGCAGGCTCGCCCGCGGCGAATGTCGCCAGGCAGCGGCTGGCGCAGTTGAAGTAGGGAAGGGCGGGCGCGGCCTCAAGCCCAGTCCTTGTCCGGCTGTACGTTGAGTCGCTGCGCCGCATCGACGACGTCCTGCAGCTCCACCGGATCGCTGAACGGATCCTCGTCCAGGCTGGTCACCCGGTTCAGCTCCTTCTGCCAGCGCCGCAGTTCCTCGACATAAGCCTGGTTCGGCACCCGCTTCAGGTCACCGCACCCGTCCAGCACGTCGCAGATGCCGTTGCCGACCCACTCGCCGGTATGCCAGTCCGGCATGTCCACCGCGGGGAACAGGCAGACGCCCTGCAGGTCCATGCCGCGCCGCACCGCGGCCAGCGATTCTCCCATCACGTCGCGCAGCCAGTCCGGTCGCCCGTGTCCGAGGCCGCTGGTCTCGCCGATGATCATCGGCCTGCGGTAGCGCTGCCAGACGGTGTCGAGCATGTCGCACAGCGGCGCGATGCGCTCGTCGCCGGGTTCCAGTGGGGCGTGCGGGCCGCTCTCGCGATATTCCATCTGGCCGAAGGAATACACGTTGGTGCCGACGATATCCAGAATCTCGGGCGAGCCGCCGAATTCCGGATGCTCGCGCCCCGCGATGATGTCCCATGCCAGGAAACTGTCGACGTGGGTTTCGTAGCGCGCCGCTTCCTCCTGGTCGGGGCGGTCGCGCGGCGCCACCACCCGCACCAGCGGGTCGATGTGCACCATGCGCGCCTGCGGATCGACGTCGCGGATCGCCTTCACGCCGGCAATCGCCGCGCGGCACAGCGCCTCCAACAGGCGCGCCCGGTCCTCGCGGCTGCAACGGTAGGGCGCGGCCCAGCCCCATTCGCCGGCGCAGAAGGAAAAGAAGGTGATTTCGTTGATGGGCGTGAAGAAATGCGGACCGCGCAGCTTCGGCATCACGTATTCGGCGCAAGCGCGACAATAGCGGGCAAAGCGCTCCGTGAAGGCGTTTGAAAACGGGTCGAGGTCGTCCGGATAGCCGTAATGGCACAGGTCCCAGATCGGCGTGATCTTCGAGGCGTCCATCGCCTCGATGTAGGGATCGATCATGGAAAAATCGTAGGCGCCGCCCCGGTCCACCAGCGGCCAGGGAATGCCTTCGCGCGCGACGGCGATGCCGAGGCTGGACAGGATGCGGTAATCCTCGGCGGCATGCCGGTCATGGCCGGTCTCCGCGACCAGGTTGCGCCGTACGCCATCCTTCCAGAGGAAGTTCGAGCATTCGAAGCCGGACAGGAAGAAAGTGGGGAAGATGCCGGGATGCCGTGCCATGTGATCTCCTCGCTGAACGTGTTTACGCACGAGAACCTAGCACGCAATGCGCAGACCGGTCGCCGCCCACGCTGTCAGTCAACCCGCCATCCAGTTATAATGCCGTCCTTCAGCGCCACGTTCCACTCCGGCTCTTCGTACAGACACATGGTCGCCAGCCTTCCACCCATCCGCTCCACCCGCTACCTCGTCGCATTCCTGCTGACGCTGGCGTTGGTGTTTGCGCACTGGCAGGGTCTGGCGCACCGGATCGCGCACGCCACGCAGTATTCGTCCGTCGCGCTCGATACCGCCGTCAACGGTTCCGCGGCCTCGCACCAGCAGACCGTCCCGCATTCCTGCATCGCCTTCGACGCCGCCACGGTCGCTCCCGCGCTGGATACCCCGGCCTGCACGATCGCCATCCTGCCCGCCGGCCGGGTGCTCGCCCTGTGGACCGCCTTCGATTCCTGGCATGCGCCGTTCACGCCGTACTTCTCTTCCCGCGCTCCTCCCGTCGCCTGATGTCCTGAACCGCTCGATGCGCCTGCGCCGCCCGTTTCGCGCAGGCGTGTCCGTCCGTTTTCGTTTTGAGGAATTCATCATGCACGTCCAGCGTACCATCCTGGCGAGCGCGGTATTGGCCGCACTTGCACCATGCTCGTTTGCCCAGACCACCGGCGAGCCCGTCGCGACCGTCGTCGTGACCGCCAGCCCCTTCAATGCCGCCGAAGGCGACCAGATCCTCACGCCGGCCAAGGTGCTGGCCGGCGACGAACTGCGCAGCAAGCTGGGAAGCTCGCTCGGCGACACCCTGAGCAATGAACTGGGCGTCTCGGCCTCGGCCTTCGGCGCCGGCGCCTCGCGCCCGATCATCCGCGGCCTGGAAGGCAACCGCGTCAAGGTGCTGGAAAACGGCATGTCGGTGTCCGACCTGTCCGGCCTGTCGAACGACCACGCCGTCACCGGCGAAGCGGCCACCGCGCGCCAGATCGAGATCCTGCGCGGCCCGGCGGCGCTGCTGTACGGCTCGGGCGCGATCGGCGGCCTGGTCAACGTCGTCAACGAACGCATCCCGACCGAGCTGCACGAGAAGCCGAGCGGCGTGATGGAAAGCCGCTACAGCAGCGTCGACCACGGCCGCGCCGTGTCCTTCTCCGGCGACGCGGCGAGCGGCAAGATGGCGCTGCACGTCGACGGCAGCGGACGCGACGCCGGCGACTATCACATCCCGGATGCGCCGGAGGGCGACACGCTGCTCAATTCCGCCCTGCGCCAGCACACCCTGGGCGCAGGCGCCTCGTATATCGGAGAGCGCGGCTACTTCGGCGCCTCGGTCAGCTCGCTCAAAAAACATTACGGCATCCCGGGCGGTGAGGGCGCCAGGATCGACCTCGACCAGACCCGCTACGACCTCGACGGCCAGCTGAACGCGCCCATGGCGGGCTTCGAGAAGCTGCGCTTCAAGGCCGGCTATTCCGACTACGGCCACGTGGAGTTGAATAGCGAGGGCGGTCCGGAGACCATCTTCGCGAACCGCTCGACGGAAACACGCCTGGAGCTGACCCACAAGCCGCTCAAGGGCTGGGAAGGCAGCTTCGGCATCCAGACCGAGCACACCCGTTTCTCCGGCCTGAGCGCGGACAGCGGCGAAGCGGCGACGGTGCCGGTGACCGACTCAAGCACCCATGCCGCCTTCCTGGTCGAGCAGCGCCAGTTCGGCAAGACGCGCGTCAACGCCGGCGTGCGGGTCGAATCGGTGAAGCGCGAGCCGGAAGGAGCCGCGCCGCGCCGCAGCTTCGACCTGCTGTCCTATTCGGCTGGCGCGATCTGGCCCCTGGCCCGGGACTACACGGTGGGCGTGACCGCCTCGGTGGCGCAGCGTGCGCCGGGCACCGACGAGCTGTACTCGGGCGGCCCGCACGAATCGACCCTGACCTACGACATCGGCAACCCGAATTTCAAGAAGGAGACCTCGCGCAACCTGGAAATCTCGCTGCGCAAGGTCACCGGCCTGGTGCGCTGGCAGGCGAACCTGTTCGAGAACCGCGTGCGCGACTTCATCTACGGCGAGGTCAACGACACCCTGCTCGACGACGAGGGCAACCCGGGCGACGAGCTGCGCGAGCGCATCTTCCGCCAGGCCGACGCCACGATCCGCGGCGCCGAGGCCGAAATCAGCTACAACCGCCACCCGCATACGCAGGGCCTGTCGCTGCGCGCCTTCGGCGACCTGTCGCGCGGTTCGCTGGACCATGCGGGCAGCTTGCCGCTGCAGCCGGCCAAGCGCATCGGTCTTGAGGCAGGCTATCGCCAGGGTGCGCTGCGCGGCGGCGTGTCGGTGCTGCGCGCGCTCAAGCAGGAGCGCTTGGCCTCGTTCGAGTCGACGCCGACTCCGGCCTACACCCAGCTGGACGCCAACCTGTCCTACACCCAGCGTTTCCGTAATGCGGACCTGACCTGGTTCATCATCGGCAAGAACCTGCTCGACGAGGACATCCGCATCTCGACCTCGGTCCTGAAGGATGTGGCGCCGCTGGCGGGACGGAACATCACCGTGGGCGTGCGCGCGGCGTTCTGATCGGCGTTTGCGGCCGGCATGATCCGGCCGGCCGCCGCGCTGCTATAATCGGCGCATTCCCCGAGGTGACCTCTTGCGCCGGTTCATTACCATCCTTCTGCTGCTCAGCCTTCCCCTGTATGGTTTCGCCATGCAGGGCGGTTTGCCGCAGGCCTACGGCGCCGGCGCCCTCGCGCACGCGGTGGCGCACGACGAGAACATCCTCCATCACCACCACGAAGACGACGGCTCGGTGCACTATGACGCCTCCGAAAAGTCGCTCGCCCATGCGCAGGACCACCACTCCTGCGCGCAACCAGCCGACCTGCTTCTTCCCGCGCTCATCGTGCCGCCCGAACAGCTGCTGTCCAGCGTGATCGTTCCCGCTGCCCAGTCGCTGCCCGAACCGTTCCTAGATGGGCCACGAAAACCACCTCGCCACGCCCCCGGCCACGCCGCCGGGGGAATGACGCACGCCTGACAAACAAGCGCGAGCTCCTCGCGCCCGTGCGCTTCCCTTCGGTTGATTTCGATACTCACCGATGGAGAACACATGCGCACCCGCCGCCTGTCCCTTTACCTTGTCGGTACCGCGCTCGCCCTGCCATGCTGGGCGCTTGCGGCACCGCCAGTCACACTCAAATACGCCGTCGACAGCGCCTGGCAGCGCGTGCCCGACGCGCGCACGATCGAAGCACGCCAGCTTGAAGCCGCCGCGGCACGCGCGGGCGCCGCTTCCTGGCTCGCCACGCCGCCCACGCTCGGCCTGTCCCAGCGACGCGACGAGAGCGGATCGGAACGCGCCCAGCGCGAATCCGAGATGTCGGTCTCGTCCTCGTTCTGGCTCCCTGGCCAGAAGTCGGCCCGCGAAACGCTGGCCGCGCGCACGACGATCGAGGCAAACGCCCACCTGCTTGCAACCCGCCTGGCCGTGGCCGGGCTGGTGCGCGACCGGATGTGGGAAGCGGCTTCCGCCCAGGTCACGCTGGACGAAAAACAGGACCACCTGCACCACCTCGAAGGACTCGCCGACGAGGTAGGGCGGCGCGTGAAAGCCGGCGACCTGGCGCGCAGCGATGGACTGCTGGCCGACCAGGAAGTGCTGGCCGCGCGCATCGAGGTCGGCAAGGCCCGCACCGCCGCTGCCGAGGCGCTAGCGCGCTTCCAGGTCCTGACCGGGTTGCCGGAACTGCCGGCGCTGGAGCCGGAGCCGCTGCGCGAAGCGGAGGCGCCTGCCAATACCCGCCTGCTTGCTGCCCAGGCGTCCGAGCAGCGTGCACGCGCTGACTTGCGGCTGCTTGAGGCCAACCGTTCGGCGCCCCCGACGATCGCCCTGTCGGTGCGCCGCGAAGACGAGCGCGGCTTGCGCGAACCGACGCGCAGTCTCGGCGTGGCGCTGCAGATTCCGTTCGGGAGCGCCGCGCGCAACCGCAGCGTCGAGGCCCAGGCCCAGACCGCGATCGCCACCGCGGCCGCCGAAGCAGCCGAGGTGCAAGCCGCCAGCGCGGCCGAGCTCGCCATCGCCCGCGCACGCCTGGCAAACGCCGGCACGGCCCTGAACGATGCCATCGCACGCGCCAAGGCCTTGCACGAACACACCGCGCTGTTCGAGAACGCCTTTCGCCAGGGCGAACGCGGCCTGGCCGAGCTGCTGCGCTCGCGCGCACTGACCCATGAAGCCGACGTCGCCGTGGCCCAGCAACAAGTCGCAGTCGGGCACGCCCATGCGCAACTCAATCAAGCATTAGGAATCCTTCCATGAAAATCCTGACCCTGTTCTTCGCCGCCATGCTGGCCATGTCGCCGGCACTGGCCGGGCCCGGCGCGCACGGGCCGAACGGCGAACACCTCGACGCCCCGACGGTCGCCGCAGGCGCCGTGCTGCCGCGCGTCGAGACCTTTACCGAAGCCTTCGAGCTGGTAGGCCAGCTTACGAAAGGCGAACTGTCGATCATGATCGACCGCTTTGATACCAACGAGCCGGTCCTGAACGGCGTGCTGGAAGTCCAGTACAAGAATCTCAAGGCGAAAGCCAGCTTCCACGCCGAGATGGGCGACTACGCGGTCGACGATCCGGCCTTGCTTGCCGCGATCTCCAAACCGGGCGCGCATCCGCTGCTGTTCACCCTCATTGCGGGGGAGGAAAGCGAGCTGCTCGAAGGCACGCTCCAGGTGGCGCAAGCGCTTGAAGACAACGACCACGATCACGAGCACGCGGCGTGGAGCCCGTGGCTGCTGGCCGCCATTGCCGCCATCGTTCTCGCCGCCGCCGCATTCGTCGTGCGCCGCATGCGCCAACGCAAAGGAGCCTGAACATGAAACATCGCATTGTTATCGGCCTCCTCGCCGGCCTCTTCACGACTTCCCTGCTGGCCTCGCCGGGCGCCCATGGCCCCAATGGCGAACACCTCGACGAGAAGGCAGGTGGCGCGGTGAGCGGCCTGGCGCGCCTGCCGGACGGCAGCGTCAACGTGCCCAAGCTGGCGCAGCGCCGCATGGGCGTGCGCACCCTGATGGTGAAGGAAGGCGAGCACGCGCGCACCGTCCAGCTCAACGGCCGCGCCGCCATCGATCCGAATGCCGGCGGCCGGGTACAGGCGCCGTTCGCGGGACAGATCGCGCCGGGGCCGCAGGGCCTTCCGGTGCTTGGACAGCGCGTCGTGAAAGGGCAGGTGCTGGCGCGCCTGCGCCCGACTGGCGACGCCATCGAGCGCGGCAACCAGGCGGCCGAACTGGCCGGCCTGCGCGCCAACCGCGCGCTGCTGGAACAGCGGCTCAAGCGCCTGGAATCGCTGGAAGGCGTGGTGCCGGCCAAGGAAGTCGAGGCGGCCCGCGCCGAGCTGGCGGCCAACGTCGGCCGCGAGCGCGCGGTGGCGAAATCGATCGGCGGCGTGGAAAACCTCGTCGCACCGGCAAGCGGCATCATTGCCAGCGCGGCGGTGCTGAACGGCCAGATGGTGGACATGCGCGAGGTGCTGTTCGAGATCGTCGATCCGCAGCAGATGCTGGTCGAAGCCCTGGCGACGGACGCCGCGCTGGCGGGCAGGATCGGCAGCGCCAGCCTGCTCGACGTGGCCGATGTCCAGCTCACGCTGCTGGGAGGAGGGCGCAGCCTGCGCGAAGGCGCGGTGCCGCTGAACTTCCGGGCGCAGGGCAAGGCGCTCGACCTGGCGGTGGGACAGCCGGTGACGGTACTGGCCAGGCTGAACACGACGGTGAAGGGCATCGCCCTGCCGGCGTCGGCGCTGGCGCGCAACCAGGCCAACGAGACCGTGGTGTGGATCAAGTCCGGGGCCCAGCGCTTCATCGCGCTGCCGGTGGAGGCGACGCCGCTCGATGCCGGCACCGTGATCGTGACCCGCGGGCTCAGCCCGGACAACCGGGTCGTGGTGGAGGGCACCTCCCTGATCAACCAGATCCGGTAGGCGGCCCATGTTCAACGCTATCGTACGTTTCAGCCTGCGCAACCGCCTGTTCGTGCTGGCGGCGGCGCTGCTGCTGATGGTCTACGGGGCCTACACGGCCTCGCGCACGCCGGTGGACGTGTTCCCCGACCTGAACAAGCCGGTCGTCACGGTGCTGACCGAGGCCGGCGGCATGGCGCCCGAGGAAGTCGAGCAGCTGGTGTCCTTCCCGATCGAGACTTCGCTCAACGGCATGCCGGGCGTGACCCGGGTGCGCTCGGTGTCGGGCGTCGGCCTGTCCATCGTGTATGCCGAATTCGACTGGGGCCTTGATGTCTACCGCAACCGCCAGCTGGTCTCCGAGCGCCTGGGCCTGGTGAAGGAACAGCTGCCCGGCGATATCTCGCCGATGATGGGGCCGGTGTCCTCGATCATGGGCGAGATCATGCTGATCGCGCTGCCCATCGACGTGGCCCGGACCGATCCCATGAAGGCGCGCGAGTACGCCGACTTCGTGCTGCGCCCGCGCCTGCTGTCGATTCCGGGCGTGTCGCAGGTGATCCCGATCGGCGGCGAAGTACGCCAGTTGCGCGTGCAGCCCGACACCGCGCGCATGGCGCAGTTCGGGGTCTCGCTCGCGCAGGTGACGGATGCGCTGCGCGGCTTCGCGGCCAACACCAGCGGCGGCTTCATCGACCTGAACAACCGCGAGTACCTGATCCGCAACCTCGGGCGCACCACCCGTCTGGAAGACGTCAAGGGCCTGTCGGTGGCCTACCGCAATGGTACGCCAGTGCTGCTCGAGCAGGTCGCCAGCGTCGCCTACGCGCCGGCCTTCAAGCGCGGCGACGCCGGCATGAACGGCCAGCCGGCGGTGATCGTCAGCGTGCAGAAGCAGCCGGATGGCGACACGGTGCGCCTGACCCGCGCCATCGAGGGCGCGCTGGCGGAGCTCAAGCAGGGCCTGCCGGCCGGGATCTCGCAGCCCGTGGTGCTGTTCCGCCAGGCGAACTTCATCGAGGCCGGCGTCGGCAACGTGGTGGAAGCCTTGCGCGACGGCGCCATCCTGGTGGCGATCGTGCTGTTCGCCTTCCTGCTGAGCGCGCGCACCACCCTGATCTCGCTGGTGGCGATCCCGCTGTCGCTGGCGGTGACGGCGCTGGCCTTCCACCTGCTGGGGCAGTCGATCAACGTGATGACCCTGGGCGGCCTGGCGATCGCGATCGGCGAGCTGGTGGACGATGCGGTGGTCGACGTCGAGAACATCCTGCGCCGCCTGAAGGAGCGCGACAAGACGGGGCACTCCGTGCTGGAGACGATCTGGCATGCCTCGGTGGAAGTGCGTTCGGGGATCGTCTACGCCACCGTGATCGTGGTGCTGGTGTCGATTCCGCTGTTCGCGCTGCCGGGCATCGAGGGACGCCTGTTCGCGCCGCTCGGCATCGCCTACATCACCTCGATCCTGGCCTCGATGCTGGTGTCGATGACGGTCACGCCGGTGCTGTCCTACTACCTGCTGCCGAAGATGAAGCGCCTGCATCGCGGCGACAGCCCGATCGTGCGCCGCCTGAAGGCCTGGGACACGGCGCTGCTCCACTGGTCGCTGCCGCGCGCCCGCCCCGTGCTGGGTGCTGCGGCGGTCGTGGTGCTGGTGGCGGTCGCCTCGGTGCCTTTCTTCCCGCGTGCCTTCTTGCCGGCTTTCAACGAAGGCTCGCTGGTGATGGGCATGACGTTCACGCCGGGCACCTCGCTGGCGGAGGCGAACCGCATGGGGACCCTGGCCGAGACCCTGATCGCGCAGGTGCCGGAAGTCGCCAAGGTCGGGCGCCGCACCGGCCGTGCCGAACTGGACGAGCATGCCGAGGGCGTGCACTCGTCCGAGATCGAGATCGACCTGAAGCCTTCGAAGCGCAGCCGCGAGGAGGTGATGGCGAGCATCCGCAACCAGCTCGCAGGCATCCCGGCCTCGGTGGCGATCGGCCAGCCGATCTCGCACCGCCTGGATCACCTGCTGTCCGGCGTGCGCGCGCAGATCGCGGTGAAGATCTACGGCGACGACATCGACACCCTGCGCGGCCTGGCCGAAGACTTGCGCGGGCGCGTGGCCGGCATTCCGGGCCTGGTCGACCTGTCGGTCGAGCGCCAGGTCCTGATCCCGCAGGTGAAGCTGCGCATCGACTACCGCAAGGCGGCCCAGCACGGCCTGGCCGCGGGCGAGGTACTGCAGGCGCTGCAGTCGCTGTCGGAAGGCACGCGCGTGACCCAGGTGATCGACGGCGCGCGCCGCTACGACCTGGTGCTGCGCCTGGCCGACGCCGACCGCTCGCCGCAGGACCTGGGGCGCATCATGCTCAGCACACCGGCGGGCCCGATTCCGCTGTCGAGCGTAGCCACGGTGGAAGAGGGCGATGGTCCCAACCAGATCGGACGCGAGAACGGGCGCCGCCGCATCGTCGTGTATGCGAACACGGACGGCTCCAACATGTCGCACATCATCGAGGACGTGCGCCAGGCGGTGGATAAAACCCGGCTGCCGGGCGGCTACTTCGTCAGCGTGGAAGGGCAGTTCCAGGCGCAGGAGCAGTCGCAGCGCCTGATCGCGGCCCTGGCGCTCGGCTCGCTGCTCATGATCTTCCTGGTGCTGTATTCGCGCTACCGCTCATCAAGACTGGCGCTCATCATCATGGGGAACATCCCGTTCGCCCTGGTCGGCAGCGTGATCGCGATGTGGATCGCGGGCGTGTCGCTGTCGGTGGCCTCGATGGTCGGCTTCATCACGCTGGCCGGCATCGCCACGCGCAACGGCATCCTCAAGATCAGCCACTACATCAACCTGTGCAAGTTCGAGGGAGAGTCCTTTGGATGGCCGATGATCGTGCGCGGCTCGATCGAGCGCCTGACGCCGGTCCTGATGACGGCGCTGGTGGCCGCCTTCGCGCTCACCCCGCTGCTGCTGGCGGCGGATGCGCCGGGCAAGGAGATCCTGCATCCGGTGGCGGTGGTGATCTTCGGTGGCCTGATCAGCTCCACCTTGCTCGATACGCTGCTGACGCCGCTCATCTTCTGGAAGCTCGGGCAGCGTCCCCTGGAGCGCCTGCTGGCGGAGAAGGGCAGCGATAGCTATTGATTCACGGGCCCGGTGGCGGCGCCCATCCCGAGCCGCCACATGTTTTTCTGGAGCAGAACATGAAGAAGATCTTTGCAGTAGCAGCATGCGTGGCCGGCCTCGTCCTGTCCGGCCAGGCCCTCGCACACGGCGCCAAGCCCAAACACGGCGGCATCGTGCAGACCGCGGGCGACCTGTCCTTCGAGCTGGTCGCCAGGGATGGCGCTACCACCATCTACGTCGACGACCACGGCAAGGACAAGCCGACCGCCGGCGCGAGCGGCACCATGACCGTCTTGATGGGCACGCAGAAGACCGAGTTGCCGCTGGAAGCGGCTGGCAACAACACGCTGGTCGTGAAGGGCAAGGCCCTACTCGAAAAGGGCAGCAAGGCCGTGGCGTCGGTGAGCTTCGCGGACAAGAAGACCGTCAGCGTGCGCTTCTCGGTCAAGTAAGCTTGGGAAGCCTGCGATGAAGTGGATCATCACCAAATACCTGCTCACCGCGGCCGTGGTCGTGCTCGTGTCCGAAACCGCCAAGCGCAGCGACCGTTTCGGCGGCTTCATCGCGGCGCTGCCCTTGATCACGATCCTGACCCTGGTGTGGCTGTACATCGAGAACCAGCCGGCGGCGCGGATCGCCAACCACGCGTGGTACACCTTCTGGTACGTGGTGCCGACCCTGCCCATGTTCCTGGCCTTCCCGTGGCTGCTGCCGCGGCTGGGATTCTGGTGGACACTGGGTGCGTGCACCGTGATTACCGTGGTGTGCTTCGGTCTCTTCGCGCTGGCCGTCAAGCGCTTCGGCATCGAGCTGCTTTGAGGCTGGATCAGCGGGTCCAGTTGCACTTGCCGCGCAGGATGGCGGCGCCCCAGAAGGGCAGGGCAGTCAGGCCACCGAAGCCGAAGTTCCAGTTCTTGGTGCTGAAACCGGACGGCTGGTGTCTGGTCGCGTTCGGGCCCAGGCAGTGCGGCTTCTCCGCTTCGGAGAACTTGCGTGCGAATGCCTGGTAGGCTCCGCCGCTCAATACCGTGCCGCCGGCCTGCATGGAGTCGGGTGGCATCTCCTCCAGGACGGCGCGCACGGCTGCCTTGATCGCCTCGTCGCTCGGACGTGCGCTCGGCGGCGGCGCCGGATGCGTCCCGGACGCGCCGAGGGGACCGGCCTGTGCGGGCCCGGGCACCGGCGGCGCATCCGCATGGGCGAGCAGTAGAGGGCAGGCAGCAAGAGGCACGAGGAGGCGCAGGAGTCGGGCGTTCATCGGTCGTTTCGCGGAGTGGATGAGCAGCCGACTTTACCCGAACGCCTTGTCAGATTCTTAAGCCTGCATGAACGCCTGGATTATTATGTGAGACGGATAATGAAGAGGAGCGCACATGGGCACTGAACGGAGTTTCGTCGACTACCTTACCGAGGTGGCGGGGCTGGGCAGCCGGCTGACGCACAAGAAGATGTTCGGCGAGTACGCCCTCTACCTGGACGGCAAGGTGGTCGCCTTCGCCTGCGACAACAGCCTGTTCATCAAGCCTTCCAAGGCCGTCGCCACCCTTGCGCCGGACCTGCCGCAGGGCCCGCCGTATCCGGGCGCCAAGGACTATCCGATCGCCGACGAGCTGCTCGACGATCCCGAGGCGCTGCGCCGGCTGATCGAGGAGACTGCGGCCCTGATGCCGCTGCCCAAGCCGAAGAAACCACCAGCCGCGCGGCGCGCTTCCTGAGGTTTTATTACCGGGCGTACTGATAAGTGCCCCGGATTCATGAATTCCATTCATAAGCCCTTGCATTTTTCACATGCAGTGCGGCCCTCCCACGCCCCTACAATTCCAGGGCTGCACGCCTGAACGAACTGCACGCCTCAAAAATTAAAAAAGCGCTATGTTCTTGCATGCGCATTTTCATCAAATTGCCCGTCCAGCCAGCCCCCCTCAAGAAAGGAAGTACGATGCCCGACTTCGATCCCAACCGGCGCCAGCTGCTCAAGGCGTCGACCGCCGCCGTCGGCGGCGTCGCGGTAGCCTCCCAGCTCGCGGCGCCCGCCCAGGCCGCGCCCGCCGCCCAGCCGCCTGCCTCCACCACGCCCACGACCATGAGCGTCCGGCTGAAGGTCAACGGCATCGAGCACCAGTTGATGGTCGATCCGCGCACCACGCTGCTGGACGCCCTGCGCGACCGCCTGCACCTTACCGGCAGCAAGAAGGGCTGCGACCAGGGCCAGTGCGGCGCCTGCACGGTGCTGGTGGACGGCCGCCGCACCACCTCCTGCCTGACCCTGGCCGTGATGCAGGAAGGCCACGAGATCACCACCATCGAAGGCCTCGGCACCCCGACCAACCTGCACCCGCTGCAGCGCGCCTTCATCAAGCATGACGGCTACCAGTGCGGCTTCTGCACCCCCGGCCAGATCTGCTCCGCCGTCGGCATGCTGGAAGAGATCCGGGCCGGCGCGCCGAGCCACGTCACGGCCGACCTGAACGCCAGCCCGCAGCCGAGCGAAATGGAGTTCCGCGAGCGCATGAGCGGCAATATCTGCCGCTGCGGCGCCTATTCGAACATCCAGGAAGCGATTGCCGAAGTGGCGGGGGCCAAGCGATGAAAGCCTTTACCTACGAACGGGCCAGGACCCCGCAGGAAGCCGCGGCCGCCGCAGCGCGCATTCCGAATGCGCGCTTCGTTGCCGGCGGCACCAACCTGCTGGACCTGATGAAGCTCCAGATCGAGACGCCGGCCCACCTCATCGACGTCAACGACCTGGCGCTCGACCGCATCGAGCCGGCCCCGAACGGCGGCCTGCGCATCGGCGCGCTGGTGCGCAATTCCGACCTGGCGGCCGACCTGCGCGTGCGCCGCGACTACGGCGTGCTGACCCGCGCGCTGGTGGCGGGGGCCTCGGGCCAACTGCGCAACCAGGCCACCACCGCCGGCAACCTGCTGCAGCGCACCCGCTGCCCCTATTTCTACGACACCAACGTCCCCTGCAACAAGCGCAAGCCCGGTAGCGGCTGCAGCGCCATCGGCGGCTTCACCCGCCTGCACGCGATCGTCGGCCAGAGCGATGCCTGCATCGCGACCCACCCGAGCGACATGGCGGTGGCCATGCGCGTGCTGGACGCCCAGGTCGAGACCATCGACCCGAGCGGCGCCACGCGCGTGATCCCGATCGCCGACTTCCACCGCCTGCCGGGCAACACGCCGCACGTCGACCACAACCTGAAGCCCGGTGAGCTGATCACGGCGGTGACGCTGCCGCCGCCGGTCGGCGGGGTGCAGAGCTACCGCAAGGTGCGCGACCGCGCTTCCTATGCCTTCGCGATCGTCTCGGTGGCCACCATCCTGCAGCGCGACGGCAGCGGCCGGGTGGCGCTGGGCGGCGTCGCCCACAAGCCGTGGCGCGTGGAAGCGGCCGAAGCCGCGTTCCCGCGCGGGGCGCAGGCGGTGGCGGGCGCCGTGCTTGCCGGCGCCCGCACGACCCAGGACAACGCATTCAAGGTGCCGCTGGTCGAACGCACCCTGGCCGCCGCCATTGCGGACGCCAAAGCCGCAGCTTAAGCAAAAGGGACAGCCATGAAATTCAACGAACCAGCCACCAGCAACCCGATCGACCAGCTCAAGGTGGTGGGCCAGCCGATCGACCGCATCGACGGCCCGCTCAAGACCACCGGCACCGCGCCCTACGCGCTAGACCGCCACGACGTGGTGCCGAACCAGGCGCACGGCTACGTGATCGGCTCGGCGATCCCGACCGGGCGGATCGTCTCGATGGACCTGTCGGCGGCCAAGGCCGCGCCGGGCGTGATCGCCATCGTCACCGCCCAGAATGCCGGCAAGCTCACCAAGGGCAACTTCAACACCGCCATGCTGCTGGGCGGACCGCGCGTCGAGCACTACCACCAGGCCGTGGCGCTGGTGGTGGCCGAGACCTTCGAGCAGGCGCGCGACGCCGCTTCGCTGGTGCGCATCAAGTACGAGCGCGACAAGGGCGACTTCGACCTGAGGGCGGTGCAGAACAAGGCCATCGCGCCAAAGTCGGAAGCCGCCGAGACCAGGATCGGCAACTTCACCGGCGTCTTTGCATCGAGCCCGGTGAAACTCGATGCCGAGTACCACACCGCCCACGAATCGCACATGATGATGGAGCCGCACGCCAGCGTGGCCGCCTGGGACGGCGACCAGCTCACCGTGTGGACCTCGAACCAGATGATCGCCTGGGCCAAGGGCGACCTGGCCAAGACCCTCGGCATTCCGAAGGACAAGGTGCGCGTGCTGTCGCCCTACGTCGGCGGCGGCTTCGGCTCCAAACTGTTCCTGCGCGCCGACGTGGTGCTGGCGGCGCTGGGTGCGAAGGCCGCGCGCCGCCCGGTGCGTGTTCCCCTGCAGCGCGCGCTCATTCCGAACAACACCACGCACCGCTCGGCGACGGTGCAGCGCATCCGCATCGGCGCCACCCGCGAAGGAAAAATCACCGCCATCGGCCACGAAAGCTGGTCCGGCAACCTCAAGGACGGGTCGCCCGAGAACGCTGCCACGCAAACCCGCTCGCTGTACGCGGGCGAGCACCGCATGACCTCCAACCGCGTGGCCGCGATGGACCTGCCGGAAGCGAACGCGATGCGCGCGCCGGGCGAGGCGCCGGGCATGGCGGCGCTCGAGATCGCGATGGACGAGATGGCGGAAAAGCTGGGCATGGACCCGGTGCAGTTCCGCATCCTGAACGACACCCAGGTGGTGCCGGACAATCCCGAGAAGCCGACCTCCAGCGACCCGCAGTCGAAGAAGCCGGAGAAGGAAAAGCACATTGCGAATCCGCCGTTCTCCAAGCGCCAGTTCGTCCAGTGCCTGCAGACCGGAGCCCAGCGCTTCGGCTGGGAGCGCAGGGCGACGAAACCCGGCACGCTGCGCGAGGGGCGCTGGCTGGTGGGCATGGGCGTGGCGGGCGCCTTCCGTGACAGCCTCTTGACCAAGTCGGCGGCGCGGGTGCGCCTGGACCGGCGCGGCATGCTGACGGTGGAAACCGACATGACCGACATCGGCACCGGCAGCTATACCATCATCGCGCAGACGGCCAGCGAGATGATGGGCGTGCCGCTGGAACGGGTGCGGGTGCGGCTGGGCGACTCCAGCCTGCCGGCATCCTGCGGCTCGGGCGGCCAGTGGGGCGGGCACAACTCGACGGCGGGCGTGTACGCCGCCTGCCTCAAGCTGCGCGAGGCGGTGGCGCGCCAGGCCGGCTTCGAGCCGGAGCGCGCCATCTTCGCCGACGGCCTGGTGCGCATGGGCGAGCGCAGCCTGCCGCTGTCCGAGGCGGTGGCCGGGCGCGAGCTGGTCGGCGAGGACCTGATCGAGTACGGCGACATCGACAAGCGCTACCAGCTGTCCACCTTCGGCGCGCACTTCGTCGAAGTGGGTGTCGATGCGGTGACCTGCGAAGTGCGCATCCGCCGCATGCTGGCGGTGTGCGCGGCCGGGCGCATCCTGAATCCGAAGACGGCGCGCAGCCAGGTGATCGGCGCGATGACGATGGGCGCCGGGGCGGCGCTGATGGAGGAACTGGCCGTCGACAAGCGGCTCGGCTACTTCGTCAACCACGACCTGGCCGGCTACGAGGTGCCGGTGCACGCCGACATCCCGCACCAGGAAGTGATCTTCCTGGACGAGGTCGATCCGATGTCCTCGCCCATGAAGGCCAAGGGCATCGCCGAACTGGGCATCTGCGGCGTGGCGGCGGCGGTGGCCAATGCGGTGTACAACGCGACCGGGGTGCGGGTGCGCGAGTACCCGATCACCCTGGACAAGCTGATCACGAAGATGCCCTTGTCGATATGATCTAGCGGGGTGGGTTTCACGCATGGCGTTGACGAATCCCCCACAAGGGCTATACTGGCCCCTGTACGATATTCACATGCCCATGAACCCACCACGCTTTACATCGCCGCGCAATAGCGCCTGCCAGCAGGGCAGGGGCTTTGCCGCGTCCGTCGAGCGTGACTGTGCCGCCGTTTCCCGAGCGGTGCAGCAGTCGTCCCGCAACCTCGCCTGGCTCGTCCGGGCTCGGTGAGGACCCCTGCACGCGCTTCTCCGTCCTCCCGAGCCGCCCCGATCCGCCCAGCCCGCCATTTTCGTGGCCGGCACCTCACATCACATCGATATCCGCCCGCCACGCCGCGGGCAAGCACAGGAGTACACAATGAAACCGACCATCCTCGTCTCATGGCTGGACATGGACCGCCTCGACCGCATGCTGGACGCCGTTCCGGCCGCCCAACTTGCCGCGCGCGACGCGCTGCTCGATGAACTGGGCCGCGCCGCGCTCGCCGAGCCCTGGGAAATGCCGCCCGACGTCGTCACCATGAACTCGCGCGTGCGTTTCTCCTTCGACGGCGCCGAGGAGGAAGTCATCATGACGCTGACTTATCCGAAAGACATGGCCGGCAATCCCGATCAGCTGTCGATCCTGACCCCGGTCGGCACCGCCCTGCTGGGCCTGAAGGTCGGCGACTCCATCAGCTGGGAGCGTCCCGACGGCGCCATGTTCGAGCTCAGCGTGCGCGGCATCGAGTACCAGCCGGAGCGCGACGGACAGTACCACCGCTAGGCTGCAGCACCACCACCAGGGCCAGCACGATGGCGCAGGCGATCCAGGCCGACCACAGGGTGTGCGTCAGGAAGTGGGCGCCGCGCATCTGCTGCATCCAGCCCAGCACCAAGCCCGGCACCAGCGCCAGGCAGGCGGCGCGCCATGCCCCGCGGCCCGGCCCCGGCAGCCACAACACCGCCAGCGACACCAGCCACAGCGCGCTCGACGCGTGGCCGGCCGGCATGCAATGGCCGGGCAGGATCCCTGCCGGCAGCGCCTCGAACAGGCGCACATAGGGCTCGTTGCCGCCGTAGCGCGCCAGATCCCAGGGACAGTGGGCGCTGCTGGCCTGCTTGAGCAGGCTGGTTGCCAGCGGCACCAGCACGGCGGAGCAGGCGATCACGCGCAGGCGCAGCCGCGCCAGGGGCCGGTCCAGCGGCGCCTGCGGCCTGAACGCATCGGCGATCGCCAGCGCCACGAAGCATGCCGCCAGCAGCGCCAGTCCCCCCTTGAGTATCTCGTGGCCGAAGGTCGCGGTGAGCCATGCGTCGCGCCATGGGAAGCTGGCGGTGGCGCGGCTGTACAGCCAGTCCGCCAGGACCAGGTCGACGTCGGTCCATTGCCCCAGTGCGCCGATCAGCGGCGCCACCAGGACGAGCGCGGCGGCAAGCCGCCGGCAGCTGCGCATCTCCAGCAAGGCTCCCGCGTGCTGCTGCTCCGCCCCCTCAATTGCGGATGCAGGCATGGAACAGGTCGAGTTTCGGATTCAGGACGGCGGTTTCGACATTCAGCATGCCGAGCACCGAGTGGAACACGTTGTCGTGCGAGAGCGGCTGGTCGCGGCGCGCCTGCAGGCAGGCGCGGTCGATGCGGAAGCGCTGGCTGAAGCCCTCCGACATCCACAGCATCATCGGCACATGGGTCTGTTCCTTGGGCGCGAACAGCCAGGGAGCGCCGTGCAGGTACATATTGCCTTCGCCGAGCGACTCGCCGTGGTCGGAAAAATACAGCATCGAGGTGTCGACGCCGGCATCCTGCGCGGCCTGGCGCAGCAGGTCGATGGTCTGGGCCAGGAAGCTGTCGGTGTAGAGGATGGTGTTGTCGTAGGCCGCGACAATGGAATCGCGGGTGCAGCTTTCGAACTCGCTGGTCTGGCACACCGGCCCGAAGCGGCCGAAGCCGGCCGGATAGCGCCTGGCATACTCCGGCCCGTGGCTGCCCTTCTGGTGCAGGACGATGACGAGGTCCTTGCCTGGCTGGCGGATCAGCTCCGGCAGGCCCTCGAGCAGGCCTTCGTCGTAGCATTCTGCTCCGGCGCAGTGAGATTTGCCGGGCGCCGGCGTTGCCACGTCGACGAATTCGACGCGCTCGCACACGCCCTTGCAGCCGGAATTGTTGTCGCGCCAGAGCACGCGGAAACCCGCATGCGACAGTACGTCGAGCAGGCCCTCCTGGTGCTTGGCGAGGCTGTCGTCATAGCGCTCGCGCGGCAGCGCCGAGAACACGCAGGGCACAGACACCGCGGTCGCGGTGCCGCAGGACTCGACCCGTGCAAAGTTGATCAGGCCCTCTTCGCGCGCCAGCCGCGGATTGGTCTGGCGCGCATAGCCGTTGAGCGAGAAATTGGCGGCGCGGGCGGTCTCGCCGACCACGATCACGGTGACCGTGCGGCGCGCCTGGCCGGCCCAGCGGCTGCCCTTGGCCGCGTCGCGGCCGATCGCCTGCAGCGGCACCTGCTTGCTCCAGCGGTTGCGCAGGTAGCCGTTCAGCGCTTGCACCACGTTGGTGGGCGTGAGCAGGTAGCGCAGCTCGCGGTGCTCGCGCACCACCGGCGCCAGGGTCTTGAACAGCAGGACCAGAAGCAACGCGGCCGCGGCGAGCGCCGCCGCGCCGAGGCCGAGGCGCCGGCCGATGCCGCGCAGGCCGCGCGGAAAGGCCAGCTGCGCCCGCGCCACCAGCAGCGCGGGCAGGCCGCCGGTCAGCAGGACGAAGGCCGCCAGGCGCCAGCACAGCAGCTCGCCGGCTTCGCGCGGGTCGGTTTCGAACAGGCTCTGGATGATGGACTTGTCGATCACGACCCCGTACTCGTTGATGAACCAGGCCGAGGCCGACGCGGTGAGGATGCAGGCGACCAGGGCCGGCTTGGCGACGTAGCGGAAGCTGAACGGGGTCAGGAGGGCGTAGAACAGCAGCACGACGATCGCGAAGCTGCCGGCCAGCAGCGGCAGCCGCGCCAGCGAGAAGCCGCCGACGGCGTGGATGAAATTCGACCAGAAATTGATGTTGGCGGCGCTGGCCAGAAGCAGGGCGACGCCGAAGACGAGCAGGTTGGCGCTGATGCGCCGGGGAGGTGTGTTGTGCACTTCGTATTGCATTCGAACCGCGCGGCCGGGATGGCCACGTCATGCTTGCAGGATACGAGGCGCGCCGTGAATCGCGGCTCAAGCGGGCGTTAAGGCTGCGTGAACCTCCGGGCTCAGGCGGCGGGAAAGCTGATCGTGAAGCGGCTGCCGCCCTCTTGGCGTTCTTCGTAGGCGAAGCCGGCGCCGAGAAAATCGCAGATGCGTCGGGCCAGCGCCAGCCCCAGCCCGGTGCCGCCCGATCCGCTCGAGGGCGCGCCGCCGCTGCCGAGGGTGGCCACCACGGCGGGCGGCAGGCCGGGACCGGTGTCCTCGACCACCACCCGGTCCGGCAGCAGGCGCACCACCACCTCGCCCTGGTCGGTGTACTGGCAGGCGTTGCGCACCAGGTTGCCGATGGCGGCCGCGACCAGTTCGCGCGGGGCGCGCACGGCGAGTGCCGGGCCGTCGAGGAAGCGCAGCGCAACCGGCTTGCCGGCCACCAGCACGCGGTATTTCTCGACTTCGTCCTCGGCCACGGCGTGCACGTCGACCGGCGCCAGCGTACCGAGCTCGGGTGCGCGCGCCAGCAGCAGCAGCACGGTGACCGATTCGGCCGCCTCGCGCGCCGCCCGGTAGATGCGCTCGGCCGGGGCGCGCACAGCGGGCGCGGCTTCCTGCATCAGGATCTCGCTGGCGCCCATGATCACGGTAAGCGGGCTGCGCAGCTCGTGGCTGACGTCGCCGGTGAAGTAGCGTTCGCGGTCGAGGAAGGCGCGCAGTTCGGCGGTGTGGGCCTCCAGCGCGCGCGCCAGCACGCCCAGTTCGTCCTTGCGTGCGGTGAGTTCCGGCGGCGCCTCGCCGCGGCGCACCGACTGGGCCAGCGCGTGGATTGGGGTGACCACGCGGGCGCCGAAAAATCCGCCGAGGAGCAAAGCCAGCAGCACGAAGACGATGAACACGGCGGCGAACATCGAGTACACCACCAGCTCGATCTTGTCGTAGTCGCTTTCGTGGTCGACCAGCACCCAGCTGCCGCGCGCATCCTGCCCGGCCAGCACGTGCAGGCGGATGGCGCCGACGTCGACCTTGTGCACGCCGTCGGACAGTCCGCGCAAGGGAGCGGGAATCGCTTCGTTGCGGTGAAAGCGCAGGCCGGCCGGCATGTCGACGTCCAGGCCGGCCGCCTGGCGCGGGGCGGCCCAGGCCACAGCCGCTTCCAGGCGCTTGTCGACCAGCTGCACTTCGATGCCCTCCACCGCGATGGCGGCGATGACCGCGAAGAAGCATGAGGCGCCGAGGCCGAACAGGACGAAGGCGACGACGATGCGCCGTTTCAGGGAATCAGCGGGGCGCATCGCGCTGCGGGCCGCCCTGGGAATCGCCCTGCACCAGCTTGTAGCCGACCCCGGCCACGGTCTGCAGCATCGGCGTGGCGAAGGGCTTGTCGATCGCCTGGCGCAGCGCATGGATGTGGGTGCGCAGGGCGTCGCTGTCGGGCCGGTCCTCGCCCCACACGGCCTGCTCCAGGGTCTCGCGGGTGACGATGCGCGGCGCGCCGGCGAGCAGGCAGCGCAGCAGCGTGTAGCCGGTCCGGGTCAGCTGCACCGGCACGCCGGCGCGCGCGGCTTCCTGCGTGTCGGGATCGAAGCTCAGCTCGCCGAAGCGCATGGTCGCGTGCACCGCATGGGCGGCGCACGAGCGGCGCACCAGGGCTTTCAGGCGCACTTCGAGCTCCACCAGCGAGAAGGGCTTGACCAGGTAGTCGTCGGCGCCGCTGTCGAAGCCGGCCACCTTGTCGGGCAGGCTGTCGCGCGCGGTCAGCATCAGCACCGGCGTGGCCTTGCCGAGCTCCGTGCGCAGCTTCTGGCACAGCTCCAGCCCATTCAGGCCGGGCAGCATGACGTCGAGGACGATCACGTCGTAATCGTTCTCGGAGGCGAGCGCCAGCCCGCCGTAGCCGTTGCGGGCGGAATCGAGCTGGTGGCCCTTCGGCTCCAGGAAGCCGTACAGGTTGGCGAGGATGTCGGGGTGGTCTTCGACGATGAGGATGCGCATGCGCTTATTCTAGTGGAGTAGAGCAGGCTCAGCGTAGCGTTGCCGGCGTTAAGATCGCGTTAAAGATGGGCTTCCGGCAGTGACGCTGTCTGGAAACGTTGGCAAATGCGCATCTTTGGATTATCGTTGGCGCGTTCACTGCCAACGAAAGAGACCATGAAACGATTCCTCGCCGCCGCCTTCCTGTTCCTGGCCCTGATCGGCATCGCCCGTGCCGAGACCGACGCCCAGCTCACCAAGCAGGTCAATGCCTTCGTCGACGAATGGCATGACGACGCCGCCAACGCGCGCATGGCCTATTTCGACAAGATCGCCCCGGACGGCGTCTACATCGGCACCGACCGCACCGAGCTGTGGAAGCGCGACGCCTTCAAGACCTGGGCCAAGAAGTATTTCGAGCGCAAGTCGGCCTGGAGCTTCAAGGCCACGCGCCGCAACGTGTACGCCTCGGGCGACAAGTCGCTGATCTGGTTCGACGAGCTGCTCGACACCCCGAACATGGGCCCGTGCATGGCCAGCGGCGTGATCCGCAAGACGGCCAAGGGCTTCGAGATCGTGCATTACCAGCTGTCGATGGCGGTGCCGAACGAGGTGGCGGGACGGGTGACGGCGCTGATCGCCGAGCACGAGAAAGAGGGCAAGCAGGCCGGCAAGTAAGGGGAGGCCGCACGGCCGTCCCCGTGCGGTTATCATCTGCGGATGTCGCTACTGAATCCACCTTACATCGGCCGTTTCGCCCCATCGCCCACCGGCCCGCTGCACGCCGGTTCGCTGGTCGCGGCCCTGGCCAGCTACCTCGACGCCCGTGCCCACCACGGCACCTGGCTGGTGCGCATCGAGGACATCGACGAGGGCCGCTGCGTGCCCGGCGCGGCCGAGGGCATCCTGGCCTTGCTGGAGCTGCTGGGCATGCACGCCGACGGCGAAGTCGTCTGGCAGAGCCGCCGCAAGCACCTGTACCAGGCCGCCGCCGAGCGCATCGTCCTGCACACCTACCCCTGCGGCTGCAACCGGCGCGAGATCGCCGATTCGCGCCTCGGCTTCGCGCCCGACGGCGCAGCGATCTATCCCGGCACCTGCCGCTACGGGCTGGCGGAGGGACGCAGCATGCGCAGCCTGCGCCTGCGCGTGCCGGAACCGGGCTACGACGTCGTCAGCTTCACGGACCGTTTCGCCGGCGAGGTCACGCAGCGGCTAAGCGGGGAATCGGGCGACTTCGTCCTGAAGCGCGCCGACGGTTTCTGGGCCTACCAGCTGGCGGTGGTGGTGGACGATGCCGAGCAGGGCGTCACCGACGTCGTGCGCGGCGCCGACCTGCTCGACTCCACGCCGCGCCAGATCTTCCTGCAGCGCGTGCTCGGGGTGCCGACCCCGCGCTACCTGCACGTGCCCGTGGTGCGCAACGAGAACGGCGAAAAGCTGTCGAAACAGACCGGCGCGCTGGCCGTGGCGCCGGGCGACGAAGCCGCGGCGGTGGACGCACTCTTGCCGGCCGCGCGCTTCCTCGGCCTGCCCCTCGACCGGCCGGCATCGCTGCACGCCTTCTGGCAGGCGGCGATACCGGCCTGGAGCCAGTTGCTGGCTACGCGCGAGGGCGCGGCACTTGCCTGATCGAGCTGGGCCGGCGGCGCGCCATCAGCGCCAGTCCGGCCAGGCCGATTCCCAGCATCCCCCAGGTCGCCGGTTCCGGAATCGGCGCCGCCACCACGAAGCCGCGGATTTCGCCGTTCGGATAGCGGGTCGTGTGGATATTGAGGTAGGCCTGGTTGGCGTTCATGGCCGTGAGCAGCGCCGAGCTGGCGCCCGACGGCGTGCCGCCGAACTGGGCCAGGAAGGCCGGCTCCCAGACCGCTGCCTCGCCCAGGTCGAAGGTGTGGGTGTATTCGCCGGCGGTGACCATCATCGGAAAATCCACCAGCGAGATCGCCGGCGGCGCGACGCCGGTGAAGGCTTCGGTGGTGCAGCAGTGGATGTGGGCGACGGTCGTGCCGGCCACCAGGTCGCTGAACGGTACTTCGGCCCGCAGCAGCGAGCCGTCGATCTCGAGGGTGGCGATGCTCGAACCGGGCGACCCGTTGGGCGGCGACTCGGCCGGGCCGCTGGACACGGCGCGGTAGATGTCGGCAGCCTGGGCCGCCGGTGCGAGCGCCAGCGTCGAGGCGGCGAGCACAAGTGCGCTCAGTACTTTTTTCATGGCAGTCCTCCTGATTAGGAAAGAATCCAAACAGCACACCCGGATGGGTGTACTGCTGAAAAAAGTAGCGCATCAATTCCGCACCGTCCACACCGTACGGGCGATAAAAGTACCTTGGGCAGAAGCGCAATAGAAAGAGATCAGTGGGGATTGCGCAGGATCGTGATTTCGCCGTCGGCTTCTAGGAAGGCGCATTTCATTTCCGGCCGTGGGCAGTCGTGCTCGCGCAGTGCTTCTTCGATGTCGGATTCCGACAGGCGGCAATTGCGCACCACCTTGTCGAAGAACACGCCGTCGCGTCCGATCAGGACGGCGCTGCCGTCGACCAGTTTTTCAAAGCGCTGGCTGCGCGAACTGAGCAGCGCAACCGTGGAATTGATGGCGACCAGCGTGGCTGCCGCGATCAGGCCGCCGACCAGCGATTGGTCGCCCGCATTCAGCGAGTTGGACACGGCTTCGGACAGCAGCATGATGACCAGCAGGTCGAAGGGGGTGAACTGGCCGACCGTGCGGCGGCCGGACAGGCGCACCATGATGAGCAGGAAGATGTACACAGCAAGCCCGCGTACGATGAATTCCCACCAAGGAAGATCCATGTCGAACATATCGTCTCCATGCACAACACCGATGGGTTCATTGTAATCAAAACGTTAAGATCTTGATTTTCAAGCGTGCGCTGCCGGTGGAGCTCAAGAGGGCGGCGACGGCGATTGCCTGGCAGCTTCCCAGGCAGCAAGTTCGCGCTCGTAGCGTGCCAAAGCTTCCTCGTAGAGGTCGAAGACACAGGGCACGCAGCCGCTGCGGCAGCAGTCCTCGAGTTCCGGCTGCACCGGCGGAACCGGACGCGGCGACGGCGTGCTCATTTCTTGCGCCCGGTCTCGCCGTTCAGGATCTGCTGGATTTCCTCGCGTTCCTTCTTGCTGACGTGGCCGCGCAGCGCGGCCAGCACCAGCTCCTTGCCCGAGCCGGAGAAGGCCTTGTGGATCAGGTCCTTGATCAGGCCGGCCTGGTGCCGGTCCTGGGGCTGGGCCGGCGCGTAGACGTGGGCGCGCGCGCTCTCGTCGCGGGTGAGGAGGCCCTTGGCGTGCATCATCTGCAGCAGCCGCAGCACGTTGGCATAGGCCATGTCGGGCCGCGTTGCGAGCGCGGCTTCGTGCACCTGGCGGGCAGTGGCGGGGCCGAGCTGCCACAGCAGGCGCAGCATTTCCAGTTCGGACGGGGTCGGCTTGGCGGGAACGTCGGGAGTGCTCATAGCTTAAACAAAAATAAAACTTGCTCAACTCTACACGGTCTGACTCAACATGAAGGAACTTTCCCATCGTTGGTACTATCAAGGTTTCTGGTTACTCGACTAGTTTACTACCGTAGCGTTATTTCAAACGCAGACTCGCGTTCATCAAGGCCGAGCGGTGGCGGAAACGCTAGGGAGACGCATCGTGTTTGCAGCGCACCTCATCCGGCTCGTACCAAATAATGTGCAGGCTTCGTACTTGGCACGTGCGGCCGGGACTGCGCGATTTGCGTACAACTGGGCGCTGGCTGAATGGACAAAGCAGTACGAAGCATGCAAGCTTGACCCGTCACTACCTAAGCCTTCCGAGGCGGCCTTGCGGCGCAAGCTCAATGCTATCAAGCGCAACACCTTTCCTTGGATGCTCGAGGTGACGAAAAATGCACCTCAGATAGCCATTATGCAGCTAGGACGTGCATTCGAAAATTTCTTCGCTAAGCGTGCCAATTACCCGGTTTTTCGGAAAAAAGGTCGAGACGATCGGTTTAGTCTAAGTAATGACCAGTTCAGTGTTGAGCAGCGACGAATTCGCATCCCGAAGCTGGGATGGGTGCGGATGCGCGAAGCCTTGCGTTTTACAGGCCGGATAATATCGGCCACGATCTCACGCGTTGCAGACCAGTGGTACGCCAGCATTACCGTCGAGGCCGAGAGTCCCCCGTTGCCACCTTCCGAAAACCAAGATGCGGTGGGAGTGGACCTGGGCATCAAGACACTGGCGACATTGTCGACAGGCGAGAAGTTCCTTGGCCCTAAAGCGATGAATACTTTGCTTAAGCGCTTGAGCCGCCTGTCACGCGCTTTGGCTCGCAAGGTAATAGGTTCGCGCAACAGGACCGAGGCAAGGCTGAAACTGGCCAGACTGCACGCCAAGATCGCGAATGTTCGTCGTAACAGCTTGCATCAACTCAGCACAAGTATCACACGCCGTTTCTACACGATCGGCATCGAAGACCTGTACGTCAAGGGTATGTTAGCCAATGGGCGTTTGGCGCGCGCCATCGCCGATATGGGTTTTCGTGAGTTGCGCCGTCAGCTTGAGTACAAGGCGGCTTGGCGTGGTGGTCAATTGGTGCTGGCGGATCGTTGGTTTCCGAGCAGCAAATTGTGCTCCTGTTGCGGACATAGGCTGGAAACGCTTGACTTGTTCACTCGGACGTGGAGCTGTTCGATTTGTGGGACATCACATGATCGAGACGTGAACGCAGCTATTAATCTGAAGAACATGGCGGTGAGTTTCACCGCTTCTGCCTGCCGAGGGGAAGGCGCTGGCCTCGCACGTAAGCGCGAGGCGAAACCGGCCCCAGCGAAGCAGGAATCCAGTAGCAGAATTAGCCACGGTTAGTTCTGCATCAATCTGGAAGAACGGAAATGATCTAGACCCGCTGTCCGCCATTCGATTGCTATCGATCGTGGAGCCGATATTCACGCAGGTCGAATATGTTCTTGCCATTTTCCTTGATGCACACGCCGGTCATGGTCTCGCCTGGCCGCAGCACATGCTTGATGCGGGTGCCCACGGCCTTGCCGGCGCAGGCGGCGTGGGCGGCTTCCGGCACCTCGGGCAGGGGCGGCGGCGCAGGGGGCGCGGGCGGAGCCGGAATCGCGGGCATTGCGGGCATGGACGGCAGGGCCGGCGGGGCGATGCCGGTGACCCGCTCGTCCGGGAGCTCGGGCGGCGCCGGCGGGGCTGGAGGAGCCGGAGGCGCAGGCGGGGTGGGCGGGACCGGCGGCGGTGGGCATTTGCCCTTCACGGTCGACTCGCACTTGTAGTGGACGTGCACGCCGGCCTGGGCGCTGCCGGCAAGCAAGCCCAGCAGGGCGATGGCGGCGATGGCCTTGTTTTTCGTATGCATGATGCTCTCCCTTGGCTTGAGCCCGCGCCGTACGGCGGGCCATGGGTGCATCCTGCATGCAAAATGTGGAGAAATCATGGAGCATGGGCTAGAGGTCGCAGCGGTAGCCGAGCCCGTAGATCGAGCGGATCGCTTCCAGCCCCGGCGCGGCGGCCTCGATCTTGCGCCGCAGGTTCTTGATGTGGCTGTCGATGGCGCGGTCGGTGGCGTCCAGGCTGTCGGCACGGGCGGCATCGAGCAGCTGGGCGCGCGAGAACACCTGCCCCGGGCGCCGCGCCAGCGCCGCCAGGATCGCGAATTCGGTCGGGGTCAGGTCGAGCTGCCGGTCGTGGATCGCGATGCGGCGCGCGCCCTCGTCGATGGCCAGCACGCGCCGGGGTTCTGCCGGGCTTGCGCGGCGCAGGATGGCCTTGATGCGGGCCATCAGTTCGCGCGGGCTGAAGGGCTTGCACAGGTAGTCGTCGGCGCCGGCTTCCAGGCCGAGCAGGCGGTCGATCTCCTCGACCCGCGCGGTCACCATGATCACCGGCAGGTCGCTGGTCGCGCGCAGCGTGCGGCACAGCGACAGGCCGTCGAGGCCCGGCAGCATCAGGTCGAGCACGACCAGGGCGGGCGGGTGGGCGCGGATCGCGGCCAGTGCCTCGTGGCCGTCCCCGAAGACCTGCGGCGCATAGCCGGAAGCGCGCGCGTAGTCGGCGACCAGCGCGGCCAGTTCGGGCTCGTCTTCCACGATCATGATGGACTGGCTCATGCGGCGCCTCGCGCCAGCGGCAGGGTCAGCGTCACGCGCAGGCCGCCGAGCGGGGAGTGGGCGAAGGCCAGGCTGCCGCCCTGGGCTTCGAGCAGGCGCCGGCAGAGCGCCAGGCCGAGCCCGGCGCCGCCGTGGGCACGGCTGCGCGAGGCGTCGACGCGGTAGAAGCGTTCAGCCAGGCGCGCCAGGGCATCGTCCGGCACGCCGGGTGCGCTGTCGTCGATGACGAGGTGCAGGCAGCTGGCGTCGGCGTGCGCATGGAGCGCGATGCGCCCGCCCGCGGCGGTATAGCGCAGGCTGTTCTCGAACAGGTTGTCCAGCACCTGGCGCAGGCGGTCCGGGTCGGCCAGCACGCGGCTGCGGGCAGGGGCGGCGCCCGACTCGAAGGCTAGAGCGGCCGCCTGCAGGCGCGCGGCGAAGCCTTGCGCATGAACGCTGGCGAGCTCCCACAAGTCGAGCGGGACCGGCTTGCAGTCGAGCGCCCCGACGTCGGCGCGCGCCAATGCATACAGTTCGTCGATCAGCTTGTTCAGGGCCAGCACCTGGCGCAGCATGGACTCGACGGTTTCGGGCGTGGCGCTGCGCACGCCGTCCTGCAGGGCTTCGAGCTGGGCGCGCAGGACGGCCAGCGGGGTGCGCAGCTCGTGCGAGGTATCGGCCACCCACTGGCGGCGCGCCCCTTCCGCGCTTTCCAGCTGCTGCGCCAGGGCGTTGAAGTGGCGCGCCAGCTCGCCCAGTTCGTCGCTGCGGGTGCTTGGCAAGCGTACCCCGTAGCGGCCGCCGGCCAGCGCGCCGGCGCCCTCGGCCAGGCGTTCGATCGGCTGGCGGAAGTGGCGCGCCAGCAGCACGGCGGCAAGCGCGCTCAGGCCGACTGCCGCGGCGACGATCGGCCACAGGCTGCTGCGCAGCTGTTCCAGGAAGGCGAAGGCCATCGCATCGCTCGGCCGCTGGCTGGGCAGCACGCCAAGGTAGCCAATCGTGCGGCCGCCGACCTCGATGGCACGGTCGACCAGCGGAAGATCGCCGGGCACGCGCCCAGCCAGGTAGGCGCCCTTCGCGTCGAGCAGGGTGACGCGCTGGTGCAGGTCGTAGGTGATGCCATCGGCACGCGGCGCGTCCAGGTGTGGCGGAGCCAGGGGCGGCGCCGGTGGCGCGGGAGGAGCGGGCGGAGCCGGTGGCGCAGGTGGAACGGCGCCGTCCACCGGCGCGGCCGGGGCGCTGGCGCGGGCCGGCGCTGCCGGTGGCAAGGGAGCCGCCGGCAACTCGGGCGCCGGCGGCACGGCCAGAGCCCGGCGCTCGCGTTGGTCCTGCAGGCGCACTAGTTCCTGCGCAATCCAGCCGTGCCGTGCATCGCCGGCGGGCAGGAATTGCCAGCCGCCCTGGACCCGGTAGCGCGTCGCCAGGCTGTCCGACAGTTCGCCCAGCCGGTCGAGTTCGATACCGACGGCGTAGTCGCCGAAACTCGCCAGCACATTCTGGCGCAGCAGGTAAACGGCGCTGGCCGCCACCGCGAGGATGGCAAGCAGGACCGAGAAGAAGAGGCGGTGACCGATAGAAAATTTCACAATGGCGAGTCAGTGTCGGACTACATGAAAGAGATTTTTTATTCTCAATAAAAGGTGGCGAACGATCATCCTATTCTAGTGATGGCAAAACCAAAAAAAAAGCCATTTCTCTTAGTCTGACAGATAAGACGCCAGAGCTGGCAAGGTCTGGTCCTACAAGACTGTTGCCGGTTTTGGGTGGTCCGCCGCGCTCGCCGTGGTTAGGATGGACCTGTCTCAGCCACTTCCGGCTGATGCTTTAAACGATGAACAGGAGGTAACTATGGCATCGAATAACCAAGGCGGCAACAAAGGCAAGCAGGGCGGCAACCAGCAGAGCGGCGACACCAGCAACCGCGGTTTCGCCTCGATGGATCCGCAACGCCAGCGCGAGATCGCCAGCGAAGGCGGCCGTGCTGCGCACGCATCGGGTAATGCCCACGAATTCACCTCGGAAGAAGCACGCCGTGCCGGCTCGATGAGCCACGGCGGCGGTGGCGGCCAGCAGAGCGGCGGCCAGGGCGGCAACCAGCAAAGTGGTGGCGGCCGTGGCGGCAATCAAGGCAATCAGGGTAATCAGGGCAACCAAGCCAGCGGCGGCGTGCAGGGCGGCTCGCCCGAGCAGCACGCGCGTGCGGGCTCCCAGAGCCACAAGAACCAGAAGTAAATCGTAGGGTGGGCGGTTTGTAATTCAGGCCACTGGCCTGAATTACTCCCGCCCACGCGGTGGTAGACGGCAGCAAGATCATCCGGCACGAAAGCGGAGGCACTTCCTATCGCCGCGTGGGCAAGAAACTTGCCCACCCTACTTAATATACATCCCTGCGGTAGCGTCCTTCGGCCGTGAGCGCATCCAGCGTCTCCGCACCCAAGACTTCCGTCAGCGCCTCGTGCACGCCGCCCGCCATTCCCTGCAGGCTGCCGCACACGTAGATCGCCGCTCCCTGGTCGACCCAGCTGCGTAGTGTTTGCGCATGCTCGCGCACCAGGTGCTGCACATAGCGCGGCGCCGTCTGATCTCGCGAGAAGGCGAGGTCGAGCCGGGCCAGGCCGCTTGACGCCAGCCATCCCTGCAGCTCGTCGCGGCACAGGAAGTCGTGGGCAGCATTACGTTCGCCGAACAGCAGCCAGTTGTCGCCTTTCCCGCCATCGATGCGCGACTTGAGCAGCGCCCGCAGCCCGGCCAGCCCGCTCCCGTTGCCGATCGCAATCAGGGGGCGTGCGGCATTGCCGTTCAGGCGGAAGCGCGCATGCGCGCGGATGCGCAGGCGGATCACCTCATCCGGCGAGGCTGTCTCGCACAGCCAGCCCGACGCCGCGCCCAGGCTGCCGTCCTCGCGCCGCTGCAGGCGCACCAGCAGTTCCAGCCGGCCTTCGGAAGGCAGGGACGCAATCGAGTATTCACGTGGATGTTCCGGATCGGCCGGGGCGCTGACCTGGGCCAGGTCGCCGGCTTCCCACGCCGGCAGCGCGGCATCAAGCGGGACCAGTGCGATGCGGTACAGCGGGGCGCCGGCGCTGCCCGGATTGGCGAGCTCGCGCCCTGCGATGCGCCACTCGCCGTAGCTCGGGGCTTCCCAGTCCGGTGCGTCGCTGGTGCCGGCCAGGCGGCCGATGTGGTGCTGCCATGCGGCCAGCGCGGCGGGGTTGCCGCGGTCGACGTCGATGCGTTCGAACAGCGCCGTGGCGCCGTGCGCGGCCAGCCAGTCGTCCAGTGCGCGGCCGAAGCCGCAGTAATTGGTGTAGCTGCTGTCGCCCAGCGCCAGCACCGCGTAATGCAGCTGCGACAGATCGAGCGCGGCACCCATGGTCACGCCGGCGAAACGCGCGGCGCTGTCGGGGGCGTCGCCCTCGCCATAAGTGCTGGCGACGAACAGGATGCGGCCGGCCTTCGACAGCGCCTCCGGGTCGAGCGCCGACATGCAGGCCGCGCGCGCCGACAGGCCGCCCGTCCTCAAGGTGGCCGCGGTCTGTTCGGCCAGGTATTCGGCGCTGCCGGTCTGGCTGGCGTGGACCACCAGCCAGTCGGCCTCGCCCGTGGCGGTGGTCTTGCGGGCGCTCGCGCGGGCGCGCCATATCGCGAAGCACATCGCGAGGTAGCCGCCCGACAGGGCGAGGGCGCCGCCCCAGCGTACCGGATCGATGGTGAGCATCATTGCAGCAGCTCGCGCCAGGCGGCGCTGGCATGTTCGCGCAGGCCGCCTTCGTGACGAACCAGGTAGCGCCCCGCGATGCCGCGTGCATCGGCAAAGGCCAGTCCCGCATCGACGCCCATCACGGTCAGTGCGGTGGAGAGCGCATCGGCCACCATGCAGCTGCCCGCCACGACCGTACAGGAAGCGACTCCGTTGGCGATCGGATGGCCGCTGCGCGGGTCGATCGTGTGCGAAGCGCGCTGCCGGCCGTGCTCGAAGTAGCTGCGATAGTCGCCCGAAGTGGCGACCGCCAGCCCGTGCAGGGCCACCATGGCCTGCGGGCTTGCTGCCGCATCGGGCACGCCTTCGATCTCGACCCACCACGGCTCGCCGCCCGGCTTCATGCCGGCGCCGCGCAGCTCGCCGCCGACTTCGACCAGGTAGTGGCGCACGCCGAGGCGCTCGAGGCACAGGCCGAGGCGGTCCACGCCATAGCCCTTGGCGATCGAGGAGAAATCGAGGACGGCGCCGCCCGGCTGCAGCAGGCGGCGCCCGGCGCGGTCGAGCTGAGGAGCGGCCCTGGCCCGGCGCGCCAGGGTGCTGGCGACTTCGATGGGGGAGGGCAGCTGAAAGCCGGCCCCGTCGTGGCGGCCGGTCGGGCCGAAACCCCACAGCTTGACCAGCGCCCCGGCGGCCGGGTCGTAGGCGCCGGCCGTGTCTTCATGGACTTGCAGCGCAAGATCGACAACGTCGTAGAACTGCGGCGGCAGCGCATGCCAGCTGCCGGCCGGCGCCCGGTTGTAGCGCGCCAGCAGGGAGCTTTCTTCCCAGTGGCTCATCTGCGCGACGATCTCGTCCAGCTCGCGCTGCAGGGCGGCGTCCAGGCCCTGGCCCGCGCCGGGCGGGACCAGCATCTGCGCCGACCAGGTGGTGCCCATCGAACGGCCTGTCGCCTTGCGCAGCACGCTGCCCGCGGGAGGAAGTGCCATGTCGATCTCGAACGGAACGAGGACGCTGCGCAGGTTCTGCATGCCGGCCCGCCGTCCTTACTGCGGCAGCACTTCGAAGGTGGCGGCGTAGGTGTAGCGCTTGGCGCCCGGCTGCTGCGGGGCGCCGCGTTCGCCGTGCGGCACGGCGGCGCTCAGGTAGTACATGTTCGGCGCCGCCACGGTAAAGCTGGCTTCGCCCTTGGCGTCGGTGCTTAGGCGCTGTTCGCCCGAGGAGCCGCGGTACTTGGCGGTGCCCGGCACCACGCTGAACGGCATGCTCGCCACCGGCTTGCCGTCGAGCTGGAAGCGCACGCGGATCGGCTCGCCGACGCGCAGGTCGGACGGGTGGGTGACCGGGACCAGTTCGAGGCCGACGCCGCTTGGCTTGAGGGCGGTCTCGTTCATCTTGTTGGCCGAGACGAAGGTTTCCAGGCGGGTGTGCACGTTGGTGGTCTGCACTTCGGTGGCACCGGCCGGCACCTGGACCTGCGGGCTGCCCTGCGGACCGCGGAAGCGCTTGGTCTCGCCGTTCAGCTTGTAGCTGCCCATCACGTTGTTGTTGACGATGGACAGGCGGTAGGTGCCGTCCTTCGGCAGGCGCAGGTCGAGCGTGCTGCGGTACTTGCCCAGCACCGCGCCGGTGGCCTTGCTGGTCGCGCCGTCCGGGTCGGTAATGGTCAGGTTGTCCAGGCGCAGCGGGGCGTGGTTGAATTCGAACAGCTGGTTCGAGATGCCGGCGTCGAGCGTGACCCAAGCTTCCTTGGCGTCGACCATGGTGCTGTTCGGCAGCAGCCAGGCGTCGTGCGCCTGGGCCGTGAAGGACATGCCGGCGAGGATCAGGCCGAGCAGGGCGGCTTTGGTGAAGCGGGGTTGTTGCATGGTGTTCTCCTGTTCTTGATGCGTTATTGGATTTGGAGCGACACGGCGCCCAGTTCGTCCTTGCCCGCCGCGCTGGCCGCGACCTTGCCCTTGCCGGCCCAGTTGAAGGGTAGCTTGACCACTTCGCGTCCGCCGGATTCGCGCGAGGCCTCGACCACCAGCGTGTAGTCGCCGGCCGGGAGCTTGTCCAGGCCATGGCGCGCGCCGTCGAACTTCATGGTGTGGGCGCCCGGCGGGCGGGTCGCGCCGCTCACGCCGTCGATCGGCATCGTCGCTTCACGGCCGGCCTTGCGCCACCAGGTGCGCAGGTCCTTCAGCCACTTCTCGCCTTCGCGGTTCTTCAGCTTGAGGTCGTACAGCACGGCCAGGTTCGAGGCCACGCTCTGGTCTGCGCGCTCGATCCAGATCGCGACATAGGGCTTGTGGTATTCGGCCACGTTCAGGCGCGGCAGCTCGAACTTGACGGACAGCTCGGCGCCCACGGCCCAGCTCGATGCAAGCGGCAGGCTCAGGAGGAGCGAATGGGACAGTTTCATTCTTGGTCTTCTCTTATAAATACATCAATGAACGAACAGCAGGGCCAGCACGATCGGCAGCACGATGCCGAATCCGACCACGGGCCAGGTCGACGGCCGCTTGGCCGCGTGGTACTTCAGGATCAGGAAGCCGGTGATGCAGAACACCACGCAGGCGACCGAGAAAATGTCGATGAACCAGCTCCACACCGGGCCCGTGTTGCGGCCCTTGTGCATGTCGTTGAGCCAGGAGATCCAGCCGCGGTCGGTCCGCTCGTACTCGGCCGAACCGTCGGCGGCGATGCGCAGCCAGGCGTCGCCGCCGGGGCGGGGCAGGGCCAGGTAGGCGTCTTCCTCGCTCCACTCGGCGCGCTTGCCGCGCGCCTCGACCGGGAAGGCGGCGTTGGCCCAGTCCGCGATCTCGCTCGGCAGCGGCACTTCGGCGTCGGCATGCTCGGCGGCGAATGTCGCGAGCTGGGCGCGCAGGGGCTCGGGCAGGCTCGCCTTCAGCCGGGTGACGCGGGGCTCGGCCTCGATCAGGCTGGCATTATTCAGGGTCAGGCCGGTAAAGCTGAACAGCAGCATCGCCATCAGGCAGATGGCGGAGCTGATCCAGTGCCACTGGTGCAGCTGCTTCAAATAGACGGCGCGACCCGCGCTGGGCAGGGCCTTGGGTGCTGCGGATGCGGAAGTGGTCGGTCCGGTTGGGCTCATCATTAAATGATAACGATTATCATTTACCCGGTCAACCCGCTCCGTGTGGCTTTACAAATAGAAATAAAACATTTCTTGTTGAACGCTCTGCCTTGCCCGGAAGCTTGCGTTACAATACTGTGCGCTAAAAGGTAGCAGGAGACCTGTTGCCTTGCTTGGTGCACAGAACTACGTCCTTCCCCCACAACTTGAGAAGTAAGTGCGATCCGCTAACCGGTCAGGCCGTGTCGCGGAAGGTTAGATTAACCCGCCCCATACTCGCGAAGCGCGAAGAAAGGTGAGCAAGAATGATGCAGCAACAGAATGCGAACTCGTACCTGTTCGGCGGTAATGCGCCGTACGTGGAAGAGTTGTACGAAGCGTACCTGAATAATCCGGGTTCGGTCCCGGAAAACTGGCGCGCTTACTTTGACCAGATGCAGCACGTGCCTGCAGTGGACGGCTCCAGCCGCCCGGACGTGGTCCACTCCTCGGTCGTCGCCTCGTTCGCGGAACGCGCGAAGCAGGGCCCGATCCGCACCATCAGCGCATCCTCCGACCCGGAAATGGGCCGCAAGCGCGTGGCCGTCACCCAGCTGATCGCCGCCTACCGCTACCTCGGCTCGCGCTGGGCCAACCTCGACCCGCTGCAGCGCCAGGAACGTCCGCCGCTGCCGGAACTCGACCCGGCCTTCTACGGCTTCACCGAAGCGGACCTCGACACCGTCTTCAACATCAGCAATACCTACTTCGGGAAAGAAACCGCGCCGCTGCGCGACATCCTGAACATGCTGCGTGATACTTACTGCCGTTCGATCGGCGCCGAGTTCATGTACATCAGCGATCCGACCGAAAAGCGCTGGCTGCAGGAGCGCCTGGAGTCGATCCGCTCGACCCCGACCTTCACCGGCGACAAGAAAAAGCACATCCTCGAGCGCCTGACCGCGGCCGAAGGCCTGGAGCGCTACCTCCACACCAAGTACGTCGGCGCCAAGCGCTTCTCGCTGGAAGGCGGCGAATCCTTCATCGCCTCGATCGACGAAGTCATCCAGCGCGCCGGTGAAAAGGGCGTGCAGGAAATCGTCATCGGCATGGCCCACCGCGGCCGCCTGAACGTGCTGGTCAACACCCTGGGCAAGAGCCCGGCCGACCTGTTCGAAGAATTCGAAGGCAAGCACGCCGACGACCTGCCGGCAGGCGACGTGAAATACCACCAGGGCTTCTCAAGCGACATCTCGACCCCGGGTGGCCCGGTCCACCTGTCGCTGGCCTTCAACCCCTCGCACCTCGAGATCGTCAACCCGGTCGTCGAAGGTTCGGTCAAGGCGCGCATGGAACGCCGCGGCGACCGCAAGGGCAAGGAAGTGCTGCCGATCCTGGTGCACGGCGACGCGGCATTCGCCGGCCAGGGCGTGGTCATGGAAACCCTGAACCTGGCCCAGACCCGCGGCTACGGCACCGGCGGTACCGTCCACATCGTCATCAACAACCAGATCGGCTTCACCACCTCGGACCCGCGCGACGCCCGTTCGACCATCTACTGCTCGGACGTCGTCAAGATGATCGAGGCGCCGGTGCTGCACGTGAACGCCGACGATCCGGAAGCGGTCGTGCTGGCCTCGCAGATCGCGATGGACTACCGCACCGAGTTCGGCAAGGACGTGGTCGTGGACATCGTCTGCTACCGCAAGCTGGGCCACAACGAGCAGGACACCCCGGCCCTGACCCAGCCGCTGATGTACAAGAAGATCGCCAAGCACCCGGGCACCCGCAAGCTGTACGCTGAGAAGCTGGCTGCGCAGGGCACCGTGCCGCCGGAAACCGGTGATCAGCTGGTCGCCGAATTCCGCGCCGCGATGGACGCCGGCAAGCACACCAACGATCCGGTGCTGACCAACTTCAAGGGCAAGTACGCCGTCGACTGGGCCCCGTTCCTGAACAAGAAGTGGACCGATGCCTGCGATACCTCGGTGCCGCTGGCCGAACTGAAGCGCCTGGCAGAACGCATCACCAAGGTGCCGGAAGGCTTCAAGCCGCACTCGCTGGTCGAGAAGGTCCTGAACGACCGCGCCACTATGGGCCGCGGCGAGATGAACCTCGACTGGGGCATGGGCGAGCACCTGGCCTTCGCTTCGTTGGTGTCGTCGGGCTACGCAGTGCGCCTGTCGGGCCAGGACGCCGGCCGCGGCACCTTCGTGCACCGCCACGCCGTGCTGCACGACCAGAACCGCGAGCGCTGGGACCAGGGCATCTACCTGCCGCTGGCCAACGTCTCGGACAACCAGGCCAACTTCACCGTGATCGACTCGGTGCTGTCGGAAGAAGCGGTGCTCGGCTTCGAGTACGGCTACTCGACCGCAGAACCGAACACGCTCACCATCTGGGAAGCCCAGTTCGGCGACTTCGTCAACGGCGCCCAGGTCGTCATCGACCAGTTCATCGCCTCGGGCGAAGTGAAGTGGGGCCGCGCCTCGGGCCTGACCATGATGCTGCCGCACGGCTACGAAGGCCAGGGTCCGGAGCACTCGTCGGCGCGTATCGAGCGCTTCCTGCAGCTGTGCGCAGACAACAACATGCAAGTGGTGCAGCCGACCACGGCCGCCCAGATCTTCCACCTGCTGCGCCGCCAGATGGTGCGCCAGTTCCGCAAGCCGCTGGTGATCTTCACGCCGAAGTCGCTGCTGCGTAACAAGGACGCCGGCTCGCCGCTGAGCGACCTGGCCAAGGGCGGTTTCCAGACCGTCATCGGCGAATGCGACGAGAAGATCGACGCATCCAAGGTCAAGCGCGTGCAGGTCTGCTCGGGCAAGGTCTACTACGACCTCGTCAACGCACGCAAGACCCGTGGCGTCAGCGATGTCGCCATCGTCCGTATCGAACAGATGTATCCGTTCCCGCACAAGTCGTTCGTGGCCGAACTGAAGAAGTTCCCGAACGCGACCGAAGTGGTGTGGGTGCAGGACGAGCCGCAGAACCAGGGTCCGTGGTTCCAGATCCAGCACAACATCTTCGAAAGCATGGAAGACGGCCAGCGCCTCGCCTACGCAGGCCGCCCGGCTTCCTCGTCGCCTGCGGTCGGCTACGCCGACAAGCACGTGGCGCAGCAGAAGGAACTGCTGGAAACCGCGTTCTCGAAGCTCAAAGGCTTCATCCTGACGAAATAAGAACAACACTGCCCCGGGCCTCGGCCTGGGGCGTTTGAATACAGAATACATAAACGGAGCTACATCAAAATGGCACAAATCGAAGTCAAGGTCCCTGTCCTGTCGGAATCGGTTGCTGAAGCGACCCTGCTGTCCTGGCACAAGAAAGTCGGCGAACAAGTGTCGCGCGACGAGAACATGATCGACATCGAGACCGACAAGGTGGTCCTGGAACTGCCGGCCCCGAGCGAAGGCGTGATCGTCCAGCTGCTGAAAGCCGACGGCGCGACCGTCGTGTCGGGCGAAGTCATCGCCGTCATCGACACCGAAGCGTCGGCACAGACCAGCCCGCTGGAAGTGAAGCCGATCCCGTCGGCCGCCCCGAACGCACCGATCGAAGCCGCACCGGCTGCAACCGGCTCGAAAGGCGACGTCGCCATGCCGGCCGCCGCCAAGATCCTGGCTGACAACAACATGAGCGCCGCCGACGCCACCGGCACCGGCCGCGACGGCCGCGTGACCAAGGGCGACGCCCTGGCCGCTGTCGCCAACAAGCCGGCGGGCGGCGCCGCGCCGGCGCCACAGGCGCCAGCGCCAAAGCCGGCGCTGCAGTCGGTCGCCGCACCGGTCGCCAACCTCGGCGATCGTCCGGAAGAGCGCGTGCCGATGAGCCGCCTGCGCGCCCGCATCGCCGAGCGCCTGCTGCAGTCGCAGCAGACCAACGCCATCCTGACCACCTTCAACGAGGTGAACATGGCGCCGGTCATGGAACTGCGCAACAAGTACAAGGACAAGTTCGAGAAAGAGCACGGCGTCAAGCTGGGCTTCATGTCCTTCTTCGTCAAGGCCGCTGTCGCCGCACTGAAGAAGTACCCGATCCTGAACGCTTCGGTCGACGGTAACGACATCGTCTACCACGGCTACTTCGACATCGGTATCGCCGTCGGTTCGCCGCGCGGCCTGGTGGTGCCGATCCTGCGCAACGCCGACCAGCTGTCGATCGCCGAGATCGAGAAGAAGATCGGCGAATTCGGCCAGAAAGCCAAGGACGGCAAGCTGACCCTGGAAGACCTGAACGGCGGTACCTTCTCGATCTCGAACGGCGGCGTGTTCGGCTCGATGCTGTCGACCCCGATCATCAACCCGCCGCAGTCGGCGATCCTGGGCGTGCACGCCACCAAGGACCGCGCCGTCGTGGAAAACGGCCAGATCGTCATCCGCCCGATGAACTACCTGGCGATGTCGTACGACCACCGCATCATCGACGGCCGCGAAGCCGTGCTGGGCCTGGTGGCCATGAAGGACGCGCTGGAAGATCCGGCACGCCTGCTGCTCGACCTGTAATTCGGCGGCACCGTAGTGCAATACAGACATGCCTGCGCGTGCAGGCATGTCCCCAACACCAGTGAGGACCGCCATGATCTCCGATGAAATCCGGCGTTTGCACGAACTGCACCAGGCCGGCGCGCTCTCCGACGCCGAATTCGAGCAGGCCAAGGCGAAAGTCCTGGCCAGCGAAAAGATCAGCCTGGAAAAGGAGGGCAGGAGCAGCACCGGCGCCGGCTTCGGCCCGCCGCCCGGCAGCTTCGAGGCCAAGCTGAAGTCCCTGCGCCGTACGCGCCGCGACCGCTGGCTAGCCGGCGTCTGCGGCGCCCTGAGCGATGGTTTCGGCATGGACATCTATGCCTGGCGCCTCGTGTTCGTCCTGCTCACCCTGGTGACCTCCGGGTTTGGGGCGCTGGCTTATCTGGCGCTGTGGATCTTTGTCCCAGAAGAATAAATAAGGAAGCTATTCATGAGTAACGAGAAACAATTCGACGTCGTCGTGATCGGCGGCGGCCCTGGCGGCTACATCGCCGCCATCCGTGCAGCGCAGCTCGGCTTCAAGACCGCCTGCATCGACGCGTGGAGCAACGCGGCAGGCAAGCCGGCCCCGGGCGGCACCTGCACCAACGTCGGCTGCATCCCGTCGAAAGCCCTGCTGCAGTCGTCGGAACACTTCGAGCACGCCGGCCACGCCTTTGCCGACCACGGCATCAAGGTCGGCGGCCTGGAACTCGACCTGCCGACCATGCTCAAGCGCAAGGACACCATCGTCAAGCAGAACAACGACGGCATCCTGTTCCTGTTCAAGAAGAACAAGGTCACCTTCTTCCACGGCCTCGGTTCGTTCGCCGGCAAGACCGAGGGCGGCTACACCGTCAACGTGAGCGGTCCAACCACCGACACCCTGAGCGCCAAGAACGTCGTCATCGCGACCGGTTCGAACGCTCGCCAGCTGCCGGGCGCGGAATTCGACGAGAAGCTGATCCTGTCGAACGAAGGCGCACTGGCGATCGACGCCGTGCCGTCGAAGCTGGGCGTGATCGGCGCCGGCGTCATCGGCCTGGAAATGGGCTCGGTGTGGCGCCGCGTCGGTGCCGACGTCACCGTGCTGGAAGGCCTGCCGACCTTCCTGGGCGCGGTCGACGAGCAGATCGCCAAGGAAGCGCACAAGCTGTTCACCAAGCAGGGTCTGAAGATCAACCTGGGCTGCAAGATCGGCGCGATCACCAAGGGCGAGAACAACGTCACCGTCAACTACGCCGATTCGACCGGCGCCGAGCAGACCGCCACGTTTGACCGCCTGATCATCTCGATCGGCCGCGTGCCGAACACCAACGGCCTGAATGGCGAAGCGGTCGGCCTGCAGCTGGACGAGCGCGGCTTCGTGGTCGTGGACGACGAATGCCGCACCAGCCTGCCGGGCGTGTGGGCAGTCGGCGACGTGGTGCGCGGCCCGATGCTGGCACACAAGGCGGAAGAAGAGGGCGTCGCGGTTGCCGAGCGCATCGCCGGCCAGCACGGCCACGTCAACTTCAACACCATCCCGTGGGTCATCTACACCTCGCCGGAAATTGCCTGGGTCGGCAAGACCGAGCAGCAACTGAAGGCCGAAGGCGTGTCGTACAAGGCCGGCACCTTCCCGTTCATGGCCAACGGCCGTGCGCGCGCGCTGGGCGACACCTCGGGCATGGTGAAGTTCCTGGCCGATGCCACGACCGATGAAATCCTGGGCGTGCACATCGTCGGCCCGGTCGCCTCCGAGCTGATCTCGGAAGCCGTCGTCGCGATGGAGTTCAAGGCCTCGTCGGAAGACATCGCCCGCATCTGCCACGCGCACCCGTCGCTGTCGGAAGCCGTCAAGGAAGCCGCGCTGGCGGTGGACAAGCGTTCGCTGAACTTCTAAGCATCACTGGCGCATTTATTCGGTGCGCTTCTGTAGGGTGGGCGGCTTTGCCGCCCGCGCGGTTACGTGATTTGACCGCGTGGGCGGGAGACCCGCCCACGCTACGTTTAACGATTCCCTTCAATGAACGTCCAAGAGTATTACCAGCACGCGCTGACCGAGCGCGGCTTCAAGTCCGACCCGGCCCAGGCCGCCGCGGTGGATCGCCTGCAGCAGGCGTACGACGACTGGGTCCAGTACAAGGCCCAGCGGTCGTCCGCTTTCAAGCGCCTCATCAACCGCCCGGACGTGCCCAAGGGCGTGTACATGTGGGGCGGGGTGGGGCGCGGCAAGTCCTTCCTGATGGACTCCTTCTATTCGGTGGTGCCGGTGGTGCGCAAGACGCGCCTGCACTTCCACGAATTCATGCGCGCCGTGCACGGCCAACTGGACGAGCTGAAAGGCGTCGCGGATCCGCTCGACGAAGTCGCCAAGCGCATCGCGAAAAAATACCGCCTGATCTGCTTCGACGAATTCCACGTCTCGGATATCGCCGACGCGATGATCCTGTACAACCTGCTCAAGGCCTTGTTCGACAACGGCGTCTCCTTCGTGATGACCTCGAACTACGAGCCCTCGACCCTGTATCCGGACGGGCTGCACCGCGACCGCATGCTGCCGACCATCGCACTGCTGCAGGCGAAGCTGGACGTCCTGAACGTCGATGCCGGCAACGACTACCGCAAGCGCGCGCTCGAGCAGGTGGAGGCCTACTACACCCCGCTCAATGCGGCCTCGGACCATGCCCTGCGCGAAGCCTATGCCAAGGTGGCCGACACCGCCGACGAGAGCCCGATCGTGCACATCGAGAACCGCGAGATCCGCGCGCTGCGCCGCGCCGGCGGCGTGATCTGGTTCGACTTCGCCACCCTGTGCGGCGGGCCGCGCTCGCAGAACGACTATCTCGAACTGGCATCGCGCTTCCACACCGTGATCCTGTCGGGAATCCCGGCCATGTCCGCGGGACAGTCCTCGGAAGCGCGCCGCTTCACCTGGCTGGTGGACGTGTTCTACGACCACAAGGTCAAGCTGATCATGTCGGCCGCGGTGGAGCCGGAGGAGCTGTACACCCAGGGTATGCTGGCGAACGAATTCCACCGCACGGTCTCGCGTATCATTGAGATGCAGTCGCGCGAATACATGCTGGCCGAACGCCGCGGCGCTGCCGATGCCATCGCCTGATCGAAAGGAAACCATGAGGAGTTACTCAATCATCCGCGTCCTCGCCGCGGCCGCGGTCGCCGCAAGCCTGTCCGCCTGCGCCAGCGTCGAGCCGGGCCCTGCGCTGGAAACGGTCGATCCCACCACCTCGGTGGAGCAGGCCGATGGGCGCCTGGCCGCGGTCGCCGTGGAGCGGGCAGCGATCGAGGCGCGCTATGCCGAGCGGGAAGCGGTCTGCTACGAGAAATTCTTCGTCAATAACTGCCTGGACGAAGCGAAAGAACGCCGGCGCGTGGCCTTGAATGCGCAGCGCAACATCGAAATCGAAGCCGAGCGCTTCAAGCGCCGCGTGAAGGTCGAGGAGCGCGACCGCGAGATCGCCGCCGCCGATGCCGAATACAAGGCCGAGGAAGCGCGCCTGGCGGCCGAACCGCCGCCACCGCCGCGCGACACCACGGCCCTGCCGCCACCCAAGCCGTCGCCGGCCGCCTCGCGCATGGCGCGCCGCAATGCCAAGGCAAAGGAAGAGGCTGCCCGCGCACCGGAGGAAGCCGCCAAGGCCGCGGCGAACGCGCGCGCCTTCGAGGAACGCAAGCGCAAGGCGGAGCAGAAGCAGAAGGAAGTCGCCGAGCGCGTGGCCGAGCGCGAGGCGAAGGCGGCGGCGCGTAAAGCCGAGGAAGAGAAGGCGAAGGCGGCTACGCCGGCGGCGGGGAAGTAAAGGCTTCCAACGGGCGCCTGCGCGGCGCCGATGGCCTCAGACTATCCGTCCGCCCCGTCCTGCCAGGCCATCCTGGGCCGGCTTCACCAGCTTCACGATCGCCATCGAGCAATTCCCACCCTTGCCCTGCGAGCGTTCCTGCGCCTTGTTGATCAGCATTTCCGATGCCTGGCGCGGCGTGGCCCGGCTGGTGGCCGCCGCCAGTTCGGCATCTGTGAAGAAATGCCATAATCCGTCCGAGGCCAGCAGGAACACGTCTCCCGACGTCAGCCCGGTGTGGCTGCCGAAACTCACGAAGGGCTCCTTGCGGCTGTTGCCCATGACGTTGAGCAGCAGCTTGGACTTGCGGTGGTTCCTTGCCGCGTCCTCCGGCAGCCTGTCGCTGGACATCAGGTGCTGCACATAGGCCGTGTCGCCCGTGCGCAGCTTGCACTTGCCGTCATGAAAATGGTACAGGCGCGAATCGCCCACATGTCCCCACACCGCCTCGCCGTGCGGCGTCAATACCAGGCCGACGAAGCTCGCATGCGCTTCCAGCGCCTCGCCGGCCCCGAGCATCACCGAGTTCATCTTCATGACCAGATGGGTTTCGCTGACGATGTCCTGCAGCAGCTGCTCGATCCGCTCCAGGCTGGGGCGGTCGCCCGGCTTGAATTCGTCGAAGACCTGGCGCGCCGTGTGCAGCACCTGGTCCGCCCCTGCAGCGCCGGCGATGCCGTCCGACAGCACGGCCAGCACGTAACCAGGCGCGCGGGCGCCGGTAAGCAGGGCAACGCGGTCGTTCTGCTGCGGGCGGTTCCCGATGTGTTGCGCGGTTCCCGCTTCGATCTTGTATGTTGTCATAAACCTTTATTTCCGTAGCGCCTGCGCCAATCTTTGTTGGCGGCAACCTCAGCGTAGATTAAACTATGCACCGAGAAGCCGTGGTGTTGCAAGCCGAACACAAGCGGCGCCACCATGTGCCGCAGCCGACTGCCGGCGCCGCCGCCCCAGCCCCCGCAAACGCTTTGTAAAGAACTGTTTGGAACAGCCATCATGACCGACGTCCAGGACATCCAGCGCCGCATCATTGAACTCGACGTGGAACACCGCGACCTCGATGCCGTCATTTCGATGCTCGCTGCGGACGGCCATGCCGACCAGCTCCAGCTGCGCCGTTTGAAAAAGCGTAAGCTGCAGCTGAAGGATCATATTACGCTGCTGAAGATGCAGCTGGTGCCCGATATTCCAGCTTGACCCAAGCTATAAAGAAACAAGCATTTTGACCGACCATCTCCCTGTTCCTGGCGTGACCGCCGAGCCGGTGGAGACGCCGCCGCAGGGCGACGTGCTTCCCGCCAGCGCCCGTCCGCTTGGTAAATACGACGAAGAGCTCGACCGCCTGTTCGGGGCGGGAGGCCCACTCGCGCCCAACGTCGGCACCTACAAGCCGCGCCAGTCGCAGACCGAGATGGCCAAGGCCATCGCAGCGGCGATCGCCGACCAGAAAGTCTTGATGGCCGAGGCCGGCACCGGCACCGGCAAGACCTTCGCCTACCTCGTCCCGGCGCTGCTGTGGGGCGGCAAGACCATCATCTCGACCGGTACCAAGAACTTGCAGGATCAATTGTTCCTGCGCGACATCCCGACCATCCGCGCCGCGCTGCGCGCGCCGGTCTCGGTGGCCCTGCTCAAGGGACGCTCGAACTACGTCTGCCATTTCCACCTGGAGCGCACGCTGAACAATGGGCGCCTGACCTCGCGCGACGACGTCGGCCATCTGCGCGAGATCTCGCGCTTCATCAAGATGACCAACTCGGGCGACAAGGCCGAGCTGGCCAAGGTGCCGGAAAACGCCACGGTCTGGAACCTGGTCACCTCCACGCGCGACAGCTGCATGGGCGCCGAGTGCCAGTACTACCAGGACTGCTTCGTGATGAAGGCGCGCAGGGAAGCCCAGCAGGCCGACGTGGTCGTGGTCAACCACCACCTGTTCTTCGCCGACGTGGCCCTGAAGGACACCGGCGTCGCCGAACTGCTGCCTTCGGCCAACACCATCATCTTCGACGAAGCGCACCAGCTGCCGGATACCGCCACGCTGTTCTTCGGCCAGTCGGTCTCGACCTCGCAGGTGCTGGAACTGTGCCGCGACGTGCTGGCCGAAGGCCTGGCGCATGCGCGCGGACCGGACTGGGCCAAGGTCGTGACCGTGGTCGAGAAGGCCGCGCGCGACCTGCGCCTGACCTTCCCGGAAGGCGGCACCCGCCTGTCGCTGCCGCAGATCCTGCCGACCTCGGCCTTCTTCCCGGCGCTCGACAAGCTGAAGGAAGAGTTGTCCGGCATGATCACGGTGCTGGAAGAACATTCCGCCCGCGCCGAGACGATCGAGGCTTGCCGCCTGCGCGCGCACGAACTCAGCGCGTCCTTCGACGCCTGGAAGCCGGATACGAAAAAAGCCAAGGTGGGCGACGATGCCGCCGTGCTGTGGGTCGAGGCCTTCAACTCCTCGCTGCAGCTGCACAAGACGCCGCTGTCGATCGCCCCGATCTTCTCGGGCCAGCGCGAAGGCACGCCGCGCAGCTGGATCTTCACCTCGGCCACGCTGGCGGTGAAGAACGACTTCAAGCATTTCTCCGACCAGATGGGCCTGACCGGCGAGCCGGCCATGACCTGGCCGAGTCCGTTCAATTATGGCGAGCAGGGCATCCTGTACGTGCCCACCGGATTGCCGGAGCCGAACTCCTTCCAGTACACCGACGCCTGCGTCGACATCGCGCTGCCGGTGATCGAGGCGGCGGGCGGGCGCGCCTTCTTCCTGTGCACGACCATCCGCGCCGTGAACAAGGTGGCCGAACGCCTGCGCGAGGAGTTCGCCGCGCGCGGGCTGGATTTCCCGCTGTTCGTGCAGGGCGAGCGCGGCCGTACCGAGCTGCTGGATTCCTTCCGCAATGCCGGCAACGCCGTGCTGGTGGGTAGCCAGAGCTTCTGGGAAGGCGTGGACGTGCGCGGCGACGCGCTCTCGCTCGTCATCATCGACAAGCTGCCTTTCGCCCCGCCGGACGATCCGGTGCTGGCGGCGCGCATCGAGGTGATGGAAAAGCAGGGGCTGAACGGCTTTATGCACCACCAGCTGCCGGAAGCGATCATCACGCTCAAGCAGGGAGCAGGACGCCTGATCCGCGACGTGGACGACCGCGGCGTCCTGATGATCTGCGACCCGCGCATCATCACCAAGCCCTATGGCAGGCGTATCTGGCAGAGCCTGCCGCCGTTCAAGCGCACCCGGGTGCAGTCGGAAGTGATCGAGTTTTTCCAGCCGGGGACGATGGCGGATGCGGCGGACCTGAACGCGTAGGGTGGGCGGGTCTCCCGCCCACGCGGTGATCGTTATGGGTTCCGTTTTCGCGCCGAATGATCTCGCTGTTAGCTATCACCGCGCGGTCGGCACAGCGTGATCTGGTCCACTGGACCAGATCACCCCTACGGGCAAATCACGACTTTGCCGGTGACCTTCCTGTCCGCCATGTCGTTCAAGGCCTGCGCCGTCTGTTCCAGCCGGTAGCGCGCCGACACCAGCGGCTTGAGTTTCCCTTCCGCCATCCACCCCAGCATCTGCCGCATCGCCGCCAGGTTCGCCGCCGGCTCCTTGCGCACGAAATCGCCCCAGAACACGCCCACCACCGACGCGCCTTTCAGCAGCATCAGGTTCCAGGGCAGCTTCGGAATCTCGCCCGCCGCGAAGCCCACCACCAGGTGGCGCCCGCGCCAGGCGATCGAGCGCAGCGCCGGCTCGCTGTACTTGCCGCCCACCGGGTCGTAGATCACGTCCGGCCCACGGCCGTTGGTGGCCGCCTTCAGCGCCTCGCGCAGGTCTTCCTTCTCATAATTGATCACGGCATCCGCGCCGTGTGCGCGGCAGACCGCGAGTTTCTCGTCGCTCGAGGCGGCGGCGATCACGCGTGCGCCCAGGGCCTTGCCGATCTCGATCGCCGCCAGCCCGACGCCGCCGGCCGCGCCCAGCACCAGCATGGTTTCGCCCGGCTGCAGGGCGGCGCGGTCGACCACCGCGTGGTGCGAGGTGCCATAGGTGAGGGTGATGGCGGCGGCGGTGTCGAAGTCCATGCCGGGCGGTATCGGAATCAGGGCATCCATCGGCGCCAGCGCCTGCTCGGCGAACGCGCCGGTACGGGTGAAACCGATCACCTGCTGGCCCGGCGCGACGCCGGTGACGCCTGCGCCGACGGCGCGCACGGTACCGGCGAACTCGTTCCCCGGCGTGAAGGGGAGGGGCGGGCGCACCTGGTACTTGCCCTGCACGGTCAGCACGTCGGGGAAGTTGACGCCGGCCGCTTTCACGTCGACCACGACCTCTCCCGCGCCCGGCACCAGGTCGGGCAGGTCCTCGATCACGAGCTGGTCGATCGGACCCCAATCCTTGCAAACTACGGCTTTCATATCCTGTCCCTTTACTTCGAATACCTGTCCATTAATCGGCGGCATTATGCCTCAAGGTGCATTTCGCGCTACTTTCCAAGGATGCTGACGAGTCCGCCAGCACGCTTGTGCGCACGCAAAGTGGCCAAGGTCCGTGTCGCTAGAGTCAAAGGAATCCAGCCTTAGCGCATTGGAATGGGGGATAGGCAATGGCGATCCGTTACGGGTGTTTTTTCAGCTACGCACACGGCAGGCACGACCTGATGAAACGGTTCAAGACCGCCCTCGCCGATGCGCTACGCTGCTATCTCGAACCTCACTTCGACAACGAGGACGAACTGTTTATCGACACCGAACAACTGGGCGGTGGCGACGACCTCGACCGCAAGATCGCGCGCGCGATGTGCGAGAGCGTGTGCATGATCCTCATCTACACACCCAAGTACGAGGCCCATGCCTATACCCGGCGCGAGTACGCGGCCATGCGCCTGCTCGAGCACGAGCGATCGAGCTGGTACGAGCTGCCGAGTCGCCTGATCATTCCGGTGATCATGACGCGGCACCCCGAATCGCTGCCGCCGGAGATCACGGAGAACACTTTCTACGTCGATTTCTCGCACTTCACGATGGCCACGAGCGACCTGAAATCCAACCCGGACTTCCTGCCCGACATCGACAAGATGGTCCAGCGTATCTCCACGCACTATCACCAACAAAAAAAGCATACGCCACCCGGACATGACTGCAACCAATTCGTGCTCCCCGATGTCCCACCAGAATGGCGCGCGATGCCAAGCCTGACTTTCCCAAAAAAATAACGAGGAGTCACATGGAACATAATCGCTCTACGCTCCAAGCACTGGACAGTCCCGGCCAGGTCACTACCCTGTATGCCTACGAAGGCGGCCCCGTCCGCAACGGCCTGCTGGCGGCCATGGCGCTGCAGCTGGCCGGCGACACCGACGCGGCGCCGGTCCTGGTGATCGACTGGGACCTTGCCTCTCCTTCGCTGCACGGCTACTTCGGCCCGCCGCCCGGCGCCGCCGACGACAACTGTCCGCCCGGCCTGGTCGACTATGCCGGCGCGCTGCTCGGAGAACTGCGGCGGCGGCGCATCGCCCGCGACGATGGCGGCGACGGCGTTGCAGATGCCTTGCTCGACGCCGTCGACTGGCGCCCCTACGTGCAGCGCGTGGATGGCCGCCGCCCGCTGTACCTGATGCGGGCCGGCCGTTTCGACGACGATTATTCCGAGCGCGCCGGGCGCCTCGACTGGGTAGCCTTGTTCGATGCCTGTCCGGCGCTGCTGCGCCGCTTCGCCGCGCGCCTGGCGGGGCACTTCCGCCACGTGCTGGTGGCCAGCGGCGCCGGCCGCTCGGCTAGCGTCAGCGCCTGCACCGTTCTCGTCCCCGACCGGCTGGTCGGCCTGTTCACGCCGGCGCCCGGCAGCATCGAGGGCCTCGAGGGTGTCGTGCGGCGCGCCATCGACTACCGCTGCACCCACGAGGAGGAGCAGCGCCCGCTGCTGGTCTATCCGGTCGCCTGCGCCGCCGACGGCGCCCGCAGCGACACCGGCCAGCGCTGGCGCCGCGGCGATCCGGCCCAGGGCCTGGCCGGCTACCAGCCACGCCTCGAAGCGCTGCTGCGCAGCAGCTACGGCGTCGGCTGGCTGCGCCTGGAAAGCTGGTTCGACGAGGTCCAGCTGCCGGTGTCCGAGGCGGTGGCCATCGCCGGCCCGGGGCGCGCCGCGCTGGCGCATCCGGCGTCCTGCCTGATGACATGGTTCGCCCAGGGCTGCTTCCCCTGGCAGCCGCTGGCCGAGGTGCGCCTGCGCAGCGCGCTGGCGCGCGCCCGCGCACAGGAAGGCAAGAGTGCGGCCGTGCTGCAGGCCAGCTGCCTGGCGCGGCTGGCCGAACTGTGCCGGCAGGAAGGGCGCGGCAACGAAGCGCGCGAGCTGCTGCGCGAGAGCCTGCTGCTGCGCTGCGCCGAGTTGGGCGAAGACCACCCGGACACGCGCGCCGCGCATGCCGCGCTGGCTGCGCTCGATCTCGCCGGAGGCAGGCTCGACGATGCGCGCCAACGCTACGAACTGCTGGCCCAGCGCGGCATGAGCACTCTGGGAAGCGAGCATCCGGAGACGCTGGCCGCACGTTCCGGCCTGGCGTCCGTGCTTGGCCGGAAAGGGGAGAGCGAACGGGCGCTGGCGCTGCACGAACAGGTGGTGGCCACCTGCGAGCGCTTGTGGGGAGATGCGCACCCGGCCACGCTCGACAGCCTCGAACAGCTCGCCGTGACCCTGGACAGCCAGCACGAGAAAGACAGGGCGCGGGTGCTGTTCGAGCGGGTGCTCGACGGCCGCCGCCAGTTGCAGGGCGCCGAGCACGAAGACACGCTGCGATGCGGCCAGCGGCTCGGCCAGCTGCTCGGCGAAACGGGCGACCTCGGCAATGCCCGGCGGCTCCTGGAGGCCGTGCTGCGCGTGCGCGAGCGCTACGACGGCGCCTATGCCCTGCCGACGGTAAGCGCGCGCGATGCATTGGCCCAGATCCTCGCGGCCCAGGGCGACATGGCTGCCGTACGCAGCCTGCGCAGCGCACCGGCGCCGGTCCGCGACACCGAACCGGGCGCCGGCCACACGGACGAGCACGGTGCGATCGACAGCCTGCAGCAGCAGTGCGCGCAGCTGAAAGCCCTGATCGACCAGGACAGCCGGCTCGAGGCGCGCGCGCTGGCCGACAGCATGCGCCACTCGGTGCAATGGCTGAGTGTGGCACTTCCGCTACGCCAGCGGGTGGCGGCCATGATCGAGCAGGTCTACCTTCGGGAGGGGGACAAGGACGCGGCGCTGGCGCTCAACAAGGACCTGGTCTCCTCACTGGAGGGGGCCCTGGTCCGCGCCCGGCGCGAGGAGTTGTCGGCACCGCTGTCAGTGCATTAGCGACAAAAATACTTGGCAAGTTGCTCATTCCTTGACAGGAAAAATCGCCATGAGGAAACAAAAAAGGCCTTGCTGACGAGCGATCCGGGCGTTGCTTCAGGTAAAATCGCTGACATGCGAATTCTTATCAGTAACGACGACGGCTACCTGGCGCCTGGTATCAGCGCGCTGGCCGATGCCTTGTCCGCGATCGCGGACATCGTGGTGGTCGCACCCGACAGCAACCGCTCGGGTGCGTCGAATTCGTTGACGCTCGACCGCCCGCTGACGGTCACGAAGGCCGCCAACGGTTTCCATTTCGTCAATGGAACGCCGACCGATTGCGTCCACATCGCCCTGACCGCGATGGGCGATGCGCCGCCCGACTTGGTCGTTTCCGGCATCAACAATGGCCAGAACATGGGCGACGACACGCTGTATTCCGGCACCGTCGCGGCGGCCACCGAAGCCTACCTGTTCGGCATCCCGGCGATCGCCTTCTCGCAGGTGAATCCAGGCTGGGCCCACGTCGATGCCGCCGCCAGGGTCGCGCGCGAGATCGTCGAGCGCCGCTTCGACAAGCTCGAGCTGCCCTTCCTGTTCAACGTGAACATCCCGAACCTGCCGTACGAAGAGATCGGTCCCGTGACGCCTTCGCGCCTCGGCCGCCGCCACCAGGCCGAGCCGGTCATCCGCTCGCAGGATCCGCGTGGCCGCGAGATCTTCTGGATCGGCGCACCGGGCGCCTGCCGCGATGCGAGCGAGGGCACCGATTTCCATACGACCGCGCAGGGCTGCGTGTCGATCACGCCGCTGCAGGTCGACCTGACCCACAAGGCCCAGCTGGAACTGCTGCGAGGACTCGTATGAGCGGCGACGTGAACGATAAACGCAGCACCTTTCCCTTGCCGCTGTCCTCGGTGACCGGCGGCGCCGTGCGCAAGCCGGGGCTGCCTACGCCGGTGGCCACGCCGCAGACCGCGACGCGTAACGCCAGCACTGCGGCCAGCACGGCCGGGCGCGCCAGTTTCGCGCCGGCCGCGCCGTCGCCGTCGCCGCGTCCGCCCGGCTATGCCCAGGCACACGCGCCGGCCGCCCCGGTCGCGCAGCGCTCCGAGCTGATGGCGTCGGAAGCGGTACGCCGGGCCATGGTGGCGCGCGTGGCGAAGCAGGGCGTCAAGGACGGCGTCGTGCTGGGCGCGATGGAAGCGGTGCCGCGCCACCTGTTCATCGAACCGGCCCTGTCGGCGCAGGCGTACATCGACGCCTCGCTGCCGATCGGGCACAACCAGACGATTTCGCAGCCCTACATCGTCGCGCGCATGATCGAAGCCATGCGTGCCTCGATCGGCGCCGGCGGCCAGCTGGGCCGGGTGCTCGAGATCGGCACCGGCTGCGGCTACCAGGCCGCCGTGCTGTCGTTCGTGGCGCGCGAGGTGTATTCGATCGAGCGCATCAAGCCGCTGCACGAGCTGGCCAAGACCAACCTGCGGCCGCTGAGGATTTCGAACCTGCGTTTGCAATACGGCGATGGTATGCTAGGCTTGCCGCAGGTAGCGCCTTTCGACGGCATCATCCTTGCAGCCGCGGGACTCGAAGTGCCGCAAGCCCTGCTCGAACAACTGGCCATCGGCGCGCATCTCGTCGCACCGGTTGGCGCCCAGGTCCAGCACCTGCAACGTATTACCCGCATCGGCAAAAGCGAGTGGGCCAGCGAAACGCTGGAAGCGTGCCACTTCGTGCCGCTGCGCCCCGGCACCATCTAGCATGGCCAGCGGGCGCGCCCAGGCGCGCCGCACACGATGCCGCCTGTCCCGGCCTGCCGGGTCAACCCCGCCGGCCCGGCCGGCGTTGAAGAGCCTGGTCCAACCGGCACGACCACGGCTGATGATGTCCGCCGGCGCGTGTCGCCCCTGGCGCTGCTGCAGGGACGCGCCGCCATAGAACATGAATAGAAAATAGAAAGACAATGAACCAAGCCTCCCATTTACCCCGCCTCGCACTGCTCACCCTCGCCCTCGGCCTGCTGGCCGGCTGTAACTCCATGACGCGCCAGGCCCCGGTCGTCGAGCGCACCGGCGCCTCGGTGTCCGAGCGTCCGCGCCCGGCCCCGGCCGCCCGCGTCGAAGAACCGAAGGCCGAGAAGGGCATGTACACGGTACGCCGCGGCGACACCCTGCTGCGCATCGCACTGGACCACGGCGAAAACTATCGCGACATCGTCGCCTGGAACAACCTGCGCGATCCGGACGACATCAAGGTCGGCCAGACCCTGCGCGTTGCGGCGCCGGAGCGTGGCGAACGCACCGCCAACATCCAGACCCAGCCGGTGCCGGCGCCGCCGGCGGCCACGCCGCCGCGCAAGACCGAACCGCGCGCCGACAAGCAGCCCTACACCGAGACCGTCGCCGCCCGGCCGGAATCGGGCGCGCGCACCGAGCCGGTGCGCCCGGCGGCCCCGGCGCCGGCGGCCCCGGCCCCGGCGATCGCCGCCGGCAGCACCGTGACCGCAAACGACGACGACAAGCTGAGCTGGATGTGGCCTGCGGACGGCCGCATCGTCGCCACCTTCGACGAAGGCCGCAACAAGGGGATCGACATCGCCGGCCGTCCGGGCCAGCAGGTGGTGGCTGCAGGCGCCGGCAAGGTAATGTACGCTGGCAGTGGCATCCGGGGTTATGGTAACCTCGTCATCGTCAAGCACAACAACAGCTTGCTGTCGGCATACGCGCACAACCGCAAGATCGTCGTCAAGGAAGGCGACAACGTGGCCAAGGGCCAGATGATCGCGGAAATGGGCGACTCGGATGCCGACTCGGTGAAATTGCATTTCGAGATACGCCAGCAGGGCAAGCCGGTCGATCCGGCGAGGTTCCTGCCAGGCCGATAGGAATCGTTTGTATGACGCAGCCGCCGCACTCGCTGGACCAGCAGGAATCAGACGAGTTTCCGGACGAACCGGAAAACGGCGGCGCCGCTGCGACCGACGGGGAGGACATCCTCCCCAGCCCTGAAGTCGACACCGTGGACGAGCTGCGCAAGGTCTTGCAGGCCGAGCTCGCCACCGACACCACCCAGCACTACCTCAACCAGATCGGCACCCGTCCGCTCCTGACGGCGAGCGAGGAAGTCCAGGTCGCCACCAAGGCCAAGGCGGGCGACTTCGCGGCGCGCCAGAAGATGATCGAGCATAACCTGCGCCTGGTTGTCTCGATCGCCAAGCACTACATCAACCGCGGCGTCGTGCTGCTCGACCTGATCGAAGAGGGCAACATCGGCCTGATGCGCGCGATCGACAAGTTCGAGCCCGAGCGCGGCTTCCGTTTCTCCACCTACGCCACCTGGTGGATCCGCCAGAGCATCGAGCGCGCCATCATGAACCAGGCGCGCACGGTGCGCCTTCCCGTGCACATGGTGCGCGAACTGAACGGGGTGCTGCGCGCCAAGTACCACCTCGAGGCGCAGAAGCACGACGGCAAGGAGGCTTCCTGCGAAGACATCGCCAGCCTGGTCGGGCGGCCGGTGGAAGAAGTGCAGGATATCCTGGCGCTGTCCGAACATGCCGCCTCGCTCGACGCCCCGCTCGACAACGACCCGACCTCCAACCTGATGGACATGCTGCCCGACGACGGCGAGGCCAGCCCGGACGCGCGCGCCGAGCAGCACGAAATGACGGCCCTGGTGCGCGACTGGCTGACGCGCCTGCCCGACAAGCAGCGCCTGGTGGTGACGCGCCGTTTCGGGCTGGACAATGACGATCCAGCCACGCTGGAGACCCTCGCCGAGGAAATGGGCGTGACGCGCGAGCGGGTGCGGCAGATCCAGCAGGAGGCGCTGGTCAAGCTGAAAAGGGCGATGGCGGCGCGCGGGGTGGTGCGCGACTCCTTGTTGTAACACTGCAGCCGCTTGCCATACGCGCGTCGCGAGGGCGGCCTGGTCAAGGGCGCGGTCGTGCTGTATGGCGGCCGTATCTCGCCCGAGGGCAAGATGACCCAGGTGTCGGTATTGGGCGCGGAGAATGTGAACGATGCGATGTTCATGGCCTGCGTCGCCCGCAGCTTGTGCGAATGGGAAGTGAGGCCCAGTGCTGACGGGAAGGAACGACTGGTCATGCTGCCGCCGGTGTGGCTGCGCTACATCCGGAACGCTGACGGCGTCCAGGGCAGCACGGCGCCTGCCTTCCAGTAGTCGCGGCGCGCCGGCCCGGCTCCGCCCCCATCAGCGCCTTTCCCGCATCAGCCGCCGGGCGCGGAGGTGTCGCGTTCCGCAAAAGGCGCGGCTAGCGCGACTTTAGTGAATTGCAGGTTACGCGCCCGTCCGCTGCTCAAGGTGAAACCGGTGCAGCCATCCCTCGCGCTGCACTGGTACTTGATGTTGCCGAGTGCGCCGGTGGCGAATTCGCCCCTGTCGTTGTAATCGAGGGCGATGGTGCCGCGCGGGTAGCTCAGCACCAGCCCGCCATCCCTGCTGGCGACGGTGTAAAGGATGCCAAGCTCGTCGCTATAGAATGTGCCTTCGAACTTTTTCAGCGCCTCCCTGGGCGGCGCCGTTTGCACGACGCGCTTTGCCCGCATGTCGGCCCCGTTCTGGCGCAGCACGCCCCCTGCAACGATGCCATCCTTGCCGGGCGGGTCGAAGGTGAACTGCGCATCGATCGCCTTGGCGAAGAATGCCCGCTCGCCGTAGGCAAAAGCCTGCACTTTGTACTGGCCCGTGCCCTGCGCCATCAGCCGCCCGTTTTCCTTGGTGAAGGTGATGCCGTACTCAGGTGACAGCGCAAAGTAGCCTACCAGGGCATCCAGCTGGGCGGGATCGATCTCGACTTCCTTGAATGTCTGGCGCTTCGGCGAAGGAGGGGGCGGGATCGCTGCCGGTTCGCGGCCGAGGTACAGGTCGGTGACGCTGTGCATCGCCTGCTGGATGTCGAGGTCGGATGCGTTGGCCAGCACGATGATCGAGAAATGCTGATCGGGGAAGCGCGCCATGACGGTCTTGAAGCCGCCGATCACGCCGCCATGCCATACCATCTTCTGCCCACGGTAGCTGCCGACGACCAGGCCCGATGCGTAATCGATGGGTTTGCCGTTATCGAGCACGCCGGCGGCCTGCACTTGTGCGATCAGGTCCGGGCCGCCAAGGCGTCCATCATGGAAATGCCGGTCCCACAGCGCCAGGTCCCCGACCGTCGTCACCAGTCCGCCCGCACCATCCGCCGAATCTCCCACCGCCACGTAGTCGTAGCCCCCGGCCGCGTTGGCCAGGTAGGATTGTGCACGTCCCGGCACGAGGGTGCCGTAGCCTTGCAGAAAGCGCGTGTGCTTCATTCCGAGCGGCTCGAAAATGCGCGCTCGCGCGAAGTCGGCCAGCGGTTTGCCCGAGACCCGCTCGACGATCAGTCCAAGCAGCAGATAGCCGGTATTGGAATACAGGTGTTCCTGCCCGGGGCTGAAATTAAGTGCGCGCTGGCGCTTCACCAGGGTAAGCCCGTCGTCCTGGGTGGCGACGTCGTCGCGGCGCCAGCCGGTCATGAACATCAGGTCGAAGTAATCGCGCAGTCCGCTGGTATGGTGAATCAGGTGGCGGACCGTGATCGTGGCGCCGAAATCCGGTACTTCCGGCACGTACTTGCGGATATCGTCGTCGAGCGACAGCTTGCCATCCTTGGCCAGCAGGTGAATGGAAAACGCGGTGAACTGCTTGGACATCGAGCCGACGGTGAACGCGGTCGCCGGTGTCATCGGGACCTTGTGTTCCAGATCAGCCAGTCCATAGCCTTTACTCAGCAGCAGCTTGCCGTCGCGGATGACGCCGACCACCGCGCCCGGCATGCCCGGCCGGGTCCATTTGGCGAACAAGCCGTCGACCTGCCGTTCCAGGGCCTGGGCGGCAAGCTGCGAAACTGCCGGCGCCGGCGTGCCGGCCTTTCCTTCCAGGGGTAACACGGCCAGCAAGGCCGCAAGAAATGCGATCTGTTTCATGGTCTCGTCCACCTCACAATGTTTGATGACGTCACGCTGAAGCATTGTCAGTATGGCAGATATTGAACGAAACACATCATCAACAAGGAAAAATATTTACTCGGAGATGGAATTAATGAATGCCATGGTAAGGCAGCTTGATGTGCTGGAGGAGGGGCGTTCTCCGTGTTTGGCGGCAAGACCCCTGGTAGCGCCCACCCCATTTCCTTGCTATCATGCGCGCCGGGCCGCATGCGCCCATTTTTTATTTGCGAACTCCCTGCACAGCCAGTCCTGTGCCCACACCCTATTTCTTTTTGACCAACATGCAAGAAATTTTCATCGACATCAAAGCCCTGGATGCGGACGCGCGCGGCGTCGGCCACCTCGAGAACGAAGACGGCACCCCGGGCAAGGTGATCTTCGTCGAAGGCGCACTGCCGGGCGAACGCGTCAGCTTTGAAACCCTGCGCAAGAAGAAGAACTGGGAGTCGGGCCGCATGGTCACCCTGCAGCGCGCCTCGTCGATGCGCGTCGAGCCGAAGTGCCAGCATTTCGGCTACTGCGGCGGCTGCTCGATGCAGCACCTGGAGCCCTCGGCTCAGGTCGCAATGAAACAGCGTGTCCTCGAGGACAACCTCTGGCACCTCGGCAAAGTGAAGGCCGAGAACATCATGCGCCCGCTGTACGGCCCGACCTGGGACTACCGCTACCGCGCGCGCCTGTCGGTGCGCCACGTGGCCAAGAAGGGCGGGGTGCTGGTCGGCTTCCACGAGCGCGCTTCGTCCTACGTGGCCGACATCACCTATTGCGAGATCCTGCCGGATCACGTGGCGCGGCTGATCGTGCCGCTGCGCGAGTTCGTCGGCCAGCTGTCGATCTACAACCAGATGCCGCAGATCGAAGTCGCGATCGGTGAAGAAGTGACCGTGCTGGTGCTGCGCATCATGGCGCCGCTCACCCCGGCGGACGAGGAGTTGGCCAGGGCCTTCGCCGACAAATGGGACATCCAGTGGTGGCTGCAGCCGAAGGGCCCGGACACCGCCTACCCGTACTATCCGCTGGGCAAGGAGCTGTACTACACGCTGCCGGAATTCGGTATCCGCATGCCATTCAAGCCGACCGATTTCACCCAGGTGAACCACCAGATCAACCGCGTGCTGGTGTCGAAGGCGCTGCGCCTGCTGGACGTGCAGCCGGGCGAGCGCGTGGCCGACCTGTTCTGCGGCCTGGGCAACTTCACGCTGCCGCTGGCGACCCAGGCGCGCGAGGTGGTGGGCATCGAAGGCAGCACCGCGCTGACCACCCGCGCGCTGGAAAATGCCCAGTCCAACGGCCTGGCCGCCAAGACGGCGTTCTCGACCCGCAACCTGTTCGAGGTGAGCAAGGACGATCTCGTCGCGCTCGGCCGTTTTGAGCGCATGCTGGTCGATCCGCCGCGCGACGGCGCCATGGCCCTGTCGCTGGCGCTGGCCGACCTGCGCGAGACCCACGAGGAGCTGATGCCGCAGCGGATCGTGTACGTATCCTGCAGCCCGTCGACGCTGGCGCGCGACGCCGGCATCCTGGTGCACAAGGCGGGCTACGTGCTCAAGAAGGCGGGGGTGTGCAACATGTTCCCGCATACCTCGCACGTGGAGTCGATCGCGGTGTTCGAGCTGGGTGAGAAGCCGGCCGCAGCTGCCACCTACGAAGTGCCTGCCGAAGCCTAATGCAGACAACCCGGGGTCAGGTCTGACATTCAGACACGGCCTCAAGCGTAAGTACGGAAGAGCTTGTGTCCGAATGTCAGACCTGAGGTGGTCCGGATATTCTGGACAAGCTATTTAGGTACACGGAATGAGGCTTCGACGGCAGCGGGCGTTTGATAGCCCAAAGTTTGATGCAGCCGCTGCTTATTGTAGTACGTCTCGATATAGTCGCCGACTGCGGCCTTGCCTTCGTCTCTGGATGCGAAAAGACGATCATGCATCGCTTCGTTCTTCAGGTTGGAGAAAAAGCTTTCTGCGACAGCGTTATCCCAGCAGTTGCCTTTGCGGCTCATGCTGGGTAGCATGCCGTTCGCTTGCAGCAATTCGCGGTAATCATTCGATCCATAGACGGTTCCCTGATCGCTGTGGAAGATTAGCCCCGCGTTAGGCTTTCGCTGCGCCAAGGCCATGTTCAGTGCCGCCATTGGTAATGTCGCAGCTTGTGTGGCATCCATTGCCCACCCCACGACACGACGGGCATACAAGTCGAGCACGATGGCCAGATGAAGCCACCCTTGCTTGGTGCGCATGGCCGTCATGTCGCCGACCCAAATCGTGTTCGGAGCCGTAACGTTAAAACCGCGTTTGACTAGGTTTGGCGCCGGCGGTTGCACACGCTGCATCGCTTGAATGGCACGGAAGCGCTTGATGCGGGACGTCTGGATATTCTCGAGCTTGCGCAGCCTCCTGACGCGGTGCTTGCCACATTTAATACCTTCTGCATTGAGCAAGCGCCACATCTTTACCGCGCCAGGTGCCCAGCGATGGGCTGCATTGAGCCTGACGATGTCGGCACGCAAGGCCAGATCCTCCTGGCTACGCAGACTTGGCTTGGCCTTCTTGTAGGCGTAGTACAGGCTGCGGCTGATATCGAGCTCACGGCACAGTGACTTCACTGGAAACTCGCTGCGGTGCTCGTCGATGAATGCGTACTTTACTTCTTTAGGCGAGTTAAGTACGCATCGAACTTTTTTAAGATGGCCAACTCCTCTTGGGCCTTGGCCAGGTCGCGCCGTAACTGCTCGACTTCGCTCAGCTCGCTCGCGGCAGGCCGGCCCGGCGAACGAAACGTTTCCCCAGGCGCCTGCTGGTCGAACTTCTGGGCCCATTTGTACAGCTGAGTGCGCCGTACCCCCAGTTCCACGGCCAGAACCGAGGCATTTTGCTCGCCAGAGCGTAAGCGCGATACCGCATCGCGCTTGAACTCATCGGAGAAGACCGTGCGCGGCTTGGAGCCGGGCTCGGCTGCGGCAGGAACGATGTCCCGTTTCGACGGCAACTGCTTCTTTTTCATGTATATCCTCCTGGGACACATTGTCCTCTATTTGGATGTCCATGAAACCCGGCCCCTCTCAACCTGACCCCCGTGGTATAAAAAAAGCCGACCTCAAGGTCGGCTTTTCATTTCGGCTGAAACCGCTTAGTCGCGGTCGCCGCCGGCGATGCCCAGCAGTTGCAGCAGGCTGGTGAAGATGTTGTACACGTCCAGGTAGATCGACAGGGTGGCGGTGATGTAGTTGGTTTCGCCGCCGTTGACGATGCGCTGCACGTCGAACAGGATGAAGGCCGAGAAGATACCGATCGCCAGCAGCGAGATCACGATGGTCAGGGCCGACATCTGCAGGAAGATGTTGGCCACGGCTGCCAGGATCAGCACGATCACGCCGGCCATCAGCCAGCTGCCCATGCCCGAGAAGTCGCGCTTGGTGGTGGTGGCGATGCTGGCCATCACCGCAAACACGCAGGCGGTGCCACCGAAGGCGGTCATGATCAGGGTGCCGCCGTTCGAGTAACCGAGGGTGTGCTGCAGCAGCGGGGTCAGCATCAGGCCCATCACGAAGGTGAAGGCCAGCAGCAGGCCCAGGCCGACGGCCGAGTCCTTGAATTTCTGGATCGCGAAGATGAAGCCGAAGGCGACCAGCATGAAGCCGATGAAGCCGATGCCGCCGATGCCGGCCATCAGGTTGAACGACACGCCGATGTAGGCGCCCAGCACGGTCGGGATCATCGACAGCGCCAGCAGCCAGTAGGTGTTGCGCAGGACTTTGTTGCGCGTGACGTCGACCCGGCCGGCTTTGGTCAGGTCGATCGTACTGCGGGGTTGCGAATTAGGGATCATGGTGCCTCCGGTTGGTGGATGAGCGTCACTGAAAACCATACAAGCAGATGCTTAGCAGAGCCTTAAACCAGGACGATTTTTCTCTGCAACTCTACCACTTTGCTTGCCAGTACCGCAATATCGGTTATATGAGGCAGCTGTGGTAAAATCAAAGGTTAATTGAGTTCCAAATTCAGTTGCAGGAGCCACTAAAGGTTCTTGATTCAAACCATTCTTTTCATTGGAGTTTTACATGGCAATCGAACGCACCCTGTCGATCATCAAACCGGACGCAGTTGCAAAAAACGTGATCGGCCAAATCTATAGCCGCTTCGAAGGCGCTGGCCTGAAAGTCGTCGCTGCACGCATGACCCAGCTGTCGCAAGCCGAAGCCGAAGGCTTCTACGCCGTGCACGCTGCTCGTCCGTTCTTCAAGGACCTGGTCAACTTCATGATCTCGGGCCCGGTCATGATCCAGGTGCTGGAAGGCGAAGGCGCGATCCTGAAGAACCGCGACCTGATGGGCGCAACCGATCCGAAGAAAGCTGAAGCCGGCACCATCCGCGCGGACTTCGCCGACTCGATCGACGCCAACGCCGTCCACGGTTCGGACGCCGCTGAAACCGCCGCCGTGGAAATCGCTTACTTCTTCCCGGCACTGAACGTCTACTCGCGTTAATTAGTAGGGGGAGCGCATCCGGGGCGCGCCCCGGTAAATTTTCCCCCGGACTAATAGAACCTATCCCTGCAGGTTGGGGGAAGCGGATGCCGATGCATGGCACGCGCGGGCAAGGCGCGAGGAGGCCGCATGGCTTGCCATGCAACGACGAGCAACGCCGCCCCCGCTTGCCAGGCGCGGCAGCAGCGACTCCAACCTGCTGGGATAGGTTCACAATGAGTAAACCACTCGCCCGCGGCCTCGGGCCGGCGCGAGTGGTTTCAGGAAATAAAGGATTTTGCCATGACGACTCTCACCAACCTGCTGGACTTCGATCCCGCGCAACTCGTTGCGTACTGCGCCGAGCTGGGTGAGAAACCGTTCCGCGCCAAGCAACTCCAGCGCTGGATCCACCAGTTCGGCGCGTCGAACTTCGACGACATGACCGACCTGGCCAAGTCGCTGCGCGAAAAACTCAAGACCCGCGCCGAAGTCCGTGCGCCGGGCATCATCAGCGACCATACCTCGCTTGATGGCACCCGCAAGTGGCTGGTCGACGTCGGCAATGGCAATGCCGTGGAAACCGTGTTCATCCCGGAAGAAAACCGCGGCACGCTGTGCATCTCCACGCAGGCCGGCTGTGCCGTCAACTGCCGCTTCTGCTCGACCGGCAAGCAGGGCTTCAACCGCAACCTCACCGTGGCCGAGATCATCGGCCAGCTGTGGATGGCCGAGTTCGAGCTGCGCCGCACCAAGGGCATCGAGCCGGGCCCGAAGGGCGAGCGCCAGATCACCAACGTGGTCATGATGGGCATGGGCGAGCCGCTGCTCAACTACGAGCCGACCGTCACCGCGCTCAAGATGATGCTGGACGATAACGCCTACGGCCTGTCGCGCCGCCGCGTGACCCTGTCGACCTCGGGCGTGGTCCCGAACATCGACAAGCTGTCCCAGGACGTGCCGGTTGCCCTGGCCGTGTCGCTGCACGCATCGAACGACGCCTTGCGCGACATCCTGGTGCCGCTGAATAAAAAATATCCGCTGCGCGAGCTGCTGGCCGCCTGCAAGCGCTACCTCGAATTCGCCCCGCGCGACTTCATCACCTTCGAATACTGCATGCTCGACGGTTTCAACGACAGCGACGAGCACGCGCGCGAACTGATCGCCCTGGTGAACGACCCGGTAGTGGGCATCAACTGCAAGTTCAACCTGATCCCGTTCAATCCGTTCCCGGAATCGGGGCTGACGCGCTCGAAGAACCCGCGCATCAAGGCCTTCGCCCAGGTGCTGATGGACGCCGGCATCGTCACCACCGTGCGCAAGACGCGCGGCGACGACATCGACGCCGCCTGCGGCCAGCTGGCCGGAGAAGTGCAGGACCGCACCCGCGTGGCCCAGCGCATGGAAAAGATGGCCGAGTACCAGAAGAAGTTCGGCGCCGACTTCGGGCGCATCGTGGAGATCCCTTCCTGATGGGTAGCAAGGCCGGTCGTGCAGCTCTCCTGTCAGCGTCTATCGCTGCGCTGGCTGCGCTCGCCGGCTGCGCCAGCAATGGCGCCGGCAGCGGCGAACTGAAGACCGCGTCCGACGTCACGGCGGCAGAAAAACGCGCCTCGATCCGCCTGCAGCTGGCGGTCGGCTACTACCAGAACGGCAAGTACGAGATCGCCCTCGACGAGGTCAAGCAGGCGCTCGCGGCCGACCCGGGCAATGCCGAAGCCCACGGCCTGCGCGCGCTGATCTACACCGCGATGGGCCAGCTGGCCCTGGCCGACGACAACTACCAGACCGCCCTGCGCCTCAAGCCCGGCAACCCGGATTTGTCGAACAACTACGGCTCCTTCCTGTGCACCTCGCTGAACAAGCCGGCCCAGGCCATGCCGTACTTCGACGCGGCGCTGCGCAACCCGTCCTACCAGACCCCGGTGAGCGCGCTGGTGAATGCCGGATTGTGCAGCATCCGCAGCAAGAATTTCCAGGCCGCCGAGCGTTACCTGCTCGAGGCCCTGCGTTACAACCCCGACCTGCAGGCGAGCAACGCCGGCCTGGCGCGGACCTATTACGAGCGGCGCGAGTACCCGCGCGCCGGTTTTTTCATTAACCGCCTGATCGAGACTTCGAAACTCGACACGCTGTCGGCCGACGCGCTCTGGCTGGCTTTGCGCGTGCAGCGCAAGCTGGGCGACCGGACGCAGGAAGCCAGCCTGGCAGCCCAGCTGCGGCGGCGCTTCCCCGGCTCGCCGGAGTACGCGGCCTTCGAACGCGGCGCATTCGATGAGTGAGACAAGATGATGAACGAGCATGCAGACCAGCCGGCGACGCCGGGCAACGACGCCGGCATTCCCGGCAAGACCCTGCAGTCCCAGCGCGAAGCGATGGGCTGGAGCGTGGAGCAGGTGGCCGACCAACTGAAACTGGCGCCGCGCCAGGTGGTGGCGCTGGAAGCCGGCGATTACGCGTCGCTCCCGAGCCCGGCCGTGACGCGCGGCTTCGTGCGCGCCTACGCCAAGCTGCTGAAGATCGACGCCGCCCCGCTGGTCGCCAAGATCGAGATGAACATGCCGCCCGAAGCCCAGGCCGGCGCCACCGCCTCGATCCCGCGCCGCGAGCAGCGTCCGGCCTCGTTCTCGCAAAGCCGCTTCCCGATCGGCGGCAAGCGCAATAAAGTGCCGGTCGGCCTGATCGCCGGTGTGGCGGTACTGGTCGCCGCCGGCGCCGCGCTCTGGCACTTCGGCCTGCTCCCGGGCAGCCAGCAGCCGGAAGCGGACAATGGCGCCTTGCTCGAAACGCCGGTGGTGACCCCGAACGGTGGCGCTCCGGCCACGCCGGCGCATCAGGACGCCCTGCAGAACCCGTCGGTGCCGCTGATCTCGGTGCCGGCACCGGCAGGCGAGGGCGCTACCGCGCCGGCAGGCACTACGCCGCCGGCCGCGGCGCCGGCGACCGCTCCGGGCGCCACGCCCCCGGCCGCCGCTGCGCCGGGCACCGCGCCCGCAGCCACGGCGCCGGCCACGCTGGCAGCGCCCGTGACCGCCGTACCTGCAACGCCGGCAGCCGCGCCCGCAGCCGCCGGCGGCAACGCGCTGGTGCTGAACGTGCGTGAAGATGCCTGGATCGGCGTGGTCGTCGGCGGCAAGCGCCTGCTGTGGCGCGAGGTCAAGGCCGGCTCGACCGAAACCTTCGACGTCACCGCGCCGGGCATGTTGACCGTCGGTAATCCGGCTGCCGTCAGCGCGACCCTGCGTGGTTCGCCTGTCAGCCTGGAACAGGCTCCGGGCAAGAAGTTTGCTCAAGTGTCTTTGAAGTAATGGAACGGAACATGATCGTGAACGAACCCTGCATTGGCGAACCGATTCCTTCCGGCCCGCTGCCGCGCCGCGCGCGCCGCAAGGTCGCGGTCTCGCATGGCGCACGCACCGTCTGGGTCGGCGGCGATGCGCCGGTGGTGGTGCAGTCGATGACCAACACCGATACCGCCGACGCGATCGGCACCGCGATCCAGGTCAAGGAACTGGCGCGCGCCGGCTCGGAGATCGTGCGCATCACCGTGGACACCCCGGCGGCTGCCGCCGCGGTGCCGGCGATCCGCGAACAGCTCGACCGCATGGAAATCGATACCCCGCTGGTGGGCGACTTCCACTACAACGGCCACCTGCTGTTGCGCGACTATCCGGAATGCGCGCAGGCGCTCTCCAAATACCGCATCAATCCGGGCAACGTGGGGCAGGGCGCCAAGCGCGACACCCAGTTCGCCCAAATGATCGAGATCGCGGCCAAGTACGACAAGCCGGTGCGCATCGGCGTCAACTGGGGCTCGCTCGATCAATCCCTGCTGGCCCGCATCATGGACGAGAATGGCGCCCGCGCCACCCCGTGGAGCGCCCAGGCCGTGATGTACGAAGCCTTGATCACCTCCGCGATCGAGAACGCCGTGCGTGCCGAAGAGGTGGGCCTGGCGCGCGACAAGATCATCCTGTCGTGCAAGGTCTCGGGCGTGCAGGACCTGATCGCGGTCTACCGCGAACTGGCGCGCCGCTGCGACTACCCGCTGCACCTGGGCCTGACCGAGGCCGGCATGGGTAGCAAGGGCATCGTCGCCTCGACCGCCGCGCTGTCGGTGCTGCTGCAGGAAGGCATCGGCGACACCATCCGCATTTCGCTGACCCCGGAACCGGGCGGCGACCGCACCAGGGAGGTGGTGGTCGGCCAGGAGATCCTGCAGACCATGGGCCTGCGCAAGTTCACCCCGATGGTGATCGCCTGCCCGGGCTGCGGCCGCACGACCTCGACCGTGTTCCAGGAACTGGCGGACAACATCCAGACCTTCCTGCGCGAGCAGATGCCGGAATGGAAGAAGACCTATCCGGGCGTGGAAGCGATGAACGTGGCCGTGATGGGCTGCATCGTGAACGGTCCGGGCGAATCGAAGCACGCCAACATCGGCATCAGCCTGCCGGGTACCGGCGAATCGCCGGCGGCGCCGGTGTTCGTCGACGGGCAGAAGGTGGCCACGCTGCGCGGCGAGCGCATCGTGGATGAGTTCAAGACCATCGTGCTGAATTACGTACAAAAGAATTACGGCCAACAAGCAGTGGCACAATAAGATATCCGTAGGGTGGGCGTAATTCCGGGCACTGCCCGAAATTACCCTGCCCACCCTACGGAAAAGAGAGCTAACAATATGTCCAAACCAGAAAAAATCGTCGCCGTCAAAGGCATGAACGACATCCTCCCGCAAGACGCACCGATGTGGGAGCTGTTCGAGAACACCGCCGAAACCATCCTGAAGAGCTACGGCTACCAGAAGATCGTCACCCCGATCGTCGAGGATACCTCGCTGTTCGCGCGCGCCATCGGCGCAGTGACCGACATCGTCGAGAAAGAGATGTACTCCTTCGAAGACTCGATGAACGGCGACCAGCTGACCCTGCGTCCGGAAGGCACCGCCGGCGCCGTGCGCGCCGTGATCGAGCACAACCTCGTGTACGACGGCCCCAAGCGCCTCTGGTACAAGGGCCCGATGTTCCGCCACGAGCGTCCGCAGCGCGGCCGCTACCGCCAGTTCTTCCAGTTCGGCGCCGAAGCCGTCGGCTTCTCGGGCCCGGACATCGACGCGGAACTGATCATGCTGTGCCGCCGCCTGTGGGACGACCTCGGCCTGCAGAACGTGCGCCTGGAGCTCAACTCGATTGGCAACGCCGACGAGCGCCTGCGCCACCGCGCCGAACTGATCGCCTATTTCGAAAAGCACGAAGACATCCTCGACGCCGAGGCCAAGCGCCGCCTGCACAGCAATCCGCTGCGCATCCTGGACACCAAGAACCCGGCCATGCAGGAGATGGTCAACGGCGCGCCGAAGCTGCTCGACTACCTGGGCGAGGAGTCGCTGGCCCACCTCAACGGCCTGCGCAAGATCCTGGACCGCAATGCGGTGCAGTACACCATCAACCCGCGACTGGTGCGCGGCCTGGATTACTACAACCGCACCGTGTTCGAATGGGTCACCGACGAGCTGGGCTCGCAGGGCACCATCTGCGCGGGCGGCCGCTACGATCCGCTGATCGAACAGTTCGGCGGCAAGCCGACCCCGGCGGTCGGCTTCGCGATGGGCATCGAGCGCATCATCGAACTGATGAAGGGCCTGGGCGAAACGCAGGCGCCGAGCCAGTGCGACGTCTACCTGGTGCACCAGGGCGAGGATGCCCAGCTGCAAGCCTTCATCCTGGGCGAGCGCCTGCGGGATGCCGGCCTGGATGTTGTGTTACATTGCGCAACGCCGGCAGGCGCGGGCAGCTTCAAGAGCCAGATGAAGAAGGCCGACGGCAGCGGCGCCTCGTTCGCCGTGATCATCGGCGAAGACGAGATCGCGAACCAGAAGGCCGCGGTCAAGTCCATGCGCGGCGAGGCCGGCGAGCAGCAGCAGGCCAGCGTGCCCTTCGAAGAGGTGGTCGACTACGTGGTCGACCACATCGTCGGAGGCGGCGGCCACGACTGCGACGACGAGAATTGCAACGAGCACGGTCATCACCACCGTCCGTGACAGCAACGATTCACCATTCCAAATAACAAACAGACACTGAGCAGACAATGGCATACGACCTCGAAGAACAGGAACAGATAGCGACTTTCAAGGCCTTCTGGGCGCGTTTCGGCAACCTCATCATGGGCGTGCTGATCGTCGCGCTCCTCGCCTACGCCGGCTACAACTTCTGGCAGTCGCGCCAGCGCACCCAGGCCGTCGAGGCCTCGGCGCTGTACGACGAGCTGCAAGCGGCCCTGGTCGCCAGCGACAATGCCAAGTCCCAGCGCATCGCCGGCGACATCAAGCAGAAGTACGAAGGCACCGTGTATGCGCAGATGGCCAGCCTGGCCGCCGCCAAGACGGCCTTCGATGCGAACGACCTGAAGACCGCCAAGGCCCAGCTGCAGTGGGTGGTGGACAAGGGCAACGACGAGTACAAGGCGATCGCGAAACTGCGCCTGGCCGGCGTGCTGCTGGACGAGAAGTCCTTTGACGCCGCCCTCAAGCTGCTGAACGACAAGTTCCCTGAGCAGTTCTCGGCCGAAGTGGCGGACCGCAAGGGCGACGTGCTGGTGGCGCAGAACAAGATCCTTGAGGCACGCCAGGCCTATGTGGCCGCGCTGGCTGCGATGCACAAGGATAATCCGGGCCGCCAGCTGGTCCAGCTCAAGCTCGAAGCCATCGGCGGCACCGTGCCGGAAGCGAAAGACGCCAAAGCCAGCGCCGCGGCCGCGTAAACTCCAAGATTGACAGGCCCGCGCAGGCCGCGAAGGCGTGCGCGGGCTTTGCGTCCTCTACAGCTCTACAGTCCAGGAACAAGGTTAAAGAATATGCGTATCAGCAGCAAACTTGTCGGTGTTGGTGTACTGGCCCTGGTGACCGGTTGCTCGAGCCTGAGCCCGTCCAGCATGGTCCACAAACTCAGCTCGCTCAATCCGTTCGCGTCGAAATCCAAGACCGACCAGCCGGCGCCGCTGGTGGAACTGAAGGCGACGATGGCCGTGCGCACCGCGTGGAAGCTCGACATCGGCAAGGCCGGTCCCTACACCTTCTCGCCTGCGCTGGCGGGCAACACCGTGGTCGTGGCCGGCGGCAACGGCGACATCGCCCGTGTCGAGGCTGGAAGCGGCAAGCAGCTGTGGCGCATCAAGGCCGGCAGCGAACTGTCGGCCGGCGTCGGCACCGACGGCAACCTGATCGTGGTCGGCGGCACCAAAGGTACCGTCATCGCCTTCGACATGGACGGCAAGAAACTGTGGACCTCGCAGCTGTCGAGCGAGCTCCTGTCCTCGCCCGTGGTGGGGCAGGGCGTCGTCGTCGCCCGCAGCCTGGACAACCGCATCGTCGGCCTGGATGCCAAGACCGGCGAAAAGAAATGGACCGTGCAGCGCGTGACCCCGTCGCTGACCCTGCGCACCGCGCCGGGCATGATCGTCAACGGCAGCGACGTCATCGTCGCCCAGCCGGCCGGCCGCCTGTCTTCCATGATCCTGGCCACCGGCGCGCCGCGCTGGGACCAGGAAGTGGGCGTGGCGCGCGGCGCCACCGAACTGGAACGCGTGACCGACATCGGCGGCGCGCCGGTGCTGTTCGAGGGCGAGGTCTGCGCCGCGTCCTACCAGGGCCGGGTCGCCTGCTTCGATGCCAGCGCCGGTTCGCCCAAGTGGACCCGCGACCTGTCGTCCGAAGTCGGCGTCGCCGTCGACCAGCGCTTCGTGTTCGCGGCGGACGACAAGGGCGCGCTGTACGCCTTCAACCGCGACACCGGTTCGAGCGCCTGGAAGAACGACAAGCTGGCCTTCCGCCGCCTGTCGACCCCGGTCTCGTTCGGCCGTGCGGTGGCGGTGGGCGACTACCAGGGCATCGTGCACTTCCTGTCGCGCGAGGATGGCAGCTTCCTCGCACGCGCCGCAACCGACGGCAGCGCCGTCATCGGCACTCCTCTGGTGGCTGGATCGCACCTGATTTTTCAAACACAAAATGGAACTGTGGCCGCCATCGCGGTCGAATAGAATAACTACATGAAGCCGGTAATTGCACTCGTTGGTCGCCCGAACGTCGGGAAGTCGACCCTATTCAACCGCCTGACCCGCTCGCGGGACGCGCTGGTGGCCGACCTCCCTGGCCTGACCCGCGACCGCCACTATGGCGAAGGCCGGATCGGCGAACGGCCGTTCCTGGTCATCGACACTGGCGGTTTCGAACCGGTGGCCAAAGAGGGCATCATGTTCGAGATGGCGCTGCAGACGCGCCAGGCGGTGGCGGAAGCCGACGTCGTCGTGTTCATCGTCGACGGCCGCCAGGGCCTGACCCCGCACGACAAGACCATCACCGATTACCTGCGCAAGTCGGGCCGGAAGGTCATGCTCGTGGTCAACAAGTCCGAGGGCATGAAGTACACCTCGGTCACCGCCGACTTCTACGAGCTCGGCATGGGCGACCCCTACGTCATTTCAGCCGCCCATGGCGACGGCGTGCACGACCTGGTGAACGAGGCGCTCGACTTCGCCTTCGCCAACCGTCCGGACGAAGAAGACGAAGCGGAACATCCCGACCACGGCATCAAGATCGCCATCGTCGGCCGTCCCAACGTCGGCAAGTCGACCCTGATCAACACCCTGGTCGGCGAGCAGCGCGTGATCGCCTTCGACATGCCGGGCACCACCCGCGACTCGATCGAAGTGCCGTTCGAGCGCGAAGGCAAGAAGTACACCCTGATCGACACCGCCGGTATCCGCCGCCGCGGCAAGATCTTCGAGGCCATCGAGAAGTTCTCGGTGGTGAAGACCATGCAGTCGATCTCGGACGCCAACGTCATCGTGCTGCTGCTCGACGCCCAGCAGGACATTTCCGAGCAGGATGCTCACATCGCCGGCTTCATCCTGGAATCGGGCCGGGCGCTGGTGGTGGCCGTGAATAAATGGGACGGCCTGCAGTCGGACGACCGCGACCAGGTCAAGAATGACCTCGACCGCAAGCTCGACTTCCTGTCTTTCGCGAAAACGCACTTCATCTCGGCCCTGAAGGGCACCGGCATCAGCCAGCTGATGAAGTCGGTGGACTCGGCCTATGCCGCCGCCACCGCCAACCTGTCGACCCCGCGCCTGACGCGCGCGCTGCAGGAAGCGATCGAGAAGCAGGAGCCGAAGCGCAAGGGCAGCACCCGTCCGAAGATGCGCTACGCCCACCAGGGCGGTCAGAATCCGCCGATCATCGTCATCCACGGCAATGCGCTCGAGGCCGTCAGCGACCCGTACAAGCGCTATCTGGAAAAACATTTCCGCGATACCTTCAACCTGGTCGGCACCCCGGTGCGCATCGAATTCAAGTCCGGTAAGAATCCTTTTGCCAAGGAGCAGAATTAAATCAGTGCCTGGGCATAGCAGTACGACAAAAAGTGGCGAAACAGGTTACAGTAGCTTAGGGCTTTCATTCGCCACAGCGGAATGTAGCCCAGGCACTTGAAATTTGGCAAACCGCCACTATTTTTAAACTACAACAACATTACGGAGCTGTTATGAGCAACAAAGGGCAACTGTTACAAGACCCATTCCTGAACGCTTTGCGCAAGGAGCACGTCCCCGTCTCCATCTACCTGGTCAACGGCATCAAGCTGCAAGGCCATATCGAATCCTTCGACCAGTACGTCGTCCTGCTTCGTAATACCGTGACCCAGATGGTCTACAAGCATGCCATTTCCACCGTTGTCCCGGCTCGCGCCGTCAACCTTAACCTCGACTCCGAAGCCGAGTAAGGCCGATGGCTGACGCCCCCGGCAACACCTCCATGCGCGCAGCGCTGGTTGGCATCGATTTCGGTAGCGGTGATTTCACCGCCAGCCTGGAAGAGCTGTCGCTGCTTGCGCGCTCCGCCGGCGCCGAACCGATCACCACGATCACGGCCAAGCGCAGCAGTCCCGATCCCGCCCATTTCGTCGGCAGCGGCAAGGCCGACGAAATCAAGATGGCCTGCAAGGCCGAGGGCATCGAGCTCGTCATCTTCAACCATGCCCTGTCGCCTGCCCAGCAGCGTAACCTCGAGCGCAGGCTCGAGGTGCGCGTGGTCGACCGTACCAGCCTGATCCTCGACATCTTCGCCCAGCGCGCCCAGAGCCACGAGGGCAAACTGCAGGTGGAGCTGGCCCAGCTGCAGCACCTGGCCACGCGCCTGATCCGCGGCTGGACCCACCTGGAGCGCCAGAAGGGCGGTATCGGCCTGCGCGGTCCGGGTGAAACCCAGCTCGAGACCGACCGCCGCCTGATCGGCGAGCGCGTCAAGCAGCTGCGCATCCGGCTCACCAAACTGCGCAAGCAGCACGAGACCCAGCGCCGCCAGCGCGGGCGCAACCAGACCTTCTCGGTCTCCCTCGTCGGTTATACCAACGCCGGCAAGTCGACCCTGTTCAATACGCTGACCAAGGCCGGGGTGTATGTTGCGAACCAGCTGTTCGCAACGCTCGACACTACCAGCCGCCGTCTGTACCTGGGCGACGAGGTGGGCAACGTGGTGATTTCCGATACCGTCGGCTTCGTGCGCGAACTGCCGCACCAGCTGGTGGCGGCCTTCCGCGCCACGCTGGAAGAAACCATCCACGCCGACCTGCTGCTGCACGTGGTCGACGGCAACTCGCCGGTGCGCATGGAACAGATCGAGCAGGTGAACGAAGTCTTGCGCGAGATCGGCGCCGATCATGTGCCCCAGATCCTGGTCTGGAACAAGATCGATGCGGCCGGGCTGGAGCCCGGGGTCGAGCGTGATGAATATGATAAGATCAGCCGCGTTTTCATCAGCGCCCACAGCGGGGCCGGCCTGGACCTGCTGCGAGATGCCATCGTCGAGGCGGCGTTGGCGGCACGCGCAGAACAGGAACAGTCGCGCAATGGGGAAGAACCGGCGGTGGGCGGCTCCCTGGCCAATTCTGCAGAGAACAATATGACAACCTCCACCCATCTCGGGCCACACTAGCCTATGCTCGTTTCTTTACTAAAACGTTGCGGCATCAAACTGTCGCTGAACGACCCGCGTTGGGGCCACAAACCCAACGGTGACCACAAGGCCCAGGAGGGCCGCCGGCCGGGTGAAGGCCCGCCCGACCTCGATCAACTCTGGCGCGATTTCAACGCGCGCCTGAACCGCATCTTCGGCGGCCGCAACAACGGCGGCGACGGCGGCGGCGGCCCGGGCGGCCGTGGCGAGATGCGCGGCGCCGGCATCGGTGCCGGCGTGGTGGCGGTGATCGTCGGCCTGATCTGGCTGGCGAGCGGCGCCTTCATCGTGCAGGAAGGCCAGACCGGCGTCGTCACCACCTTCGGCAAGCTCAGCCATACCACCGGCGCCGGCTTCAACTGGCGCTGGCCGTATCCGATCCAGGCCCACGAGACCGTCAACGTCTCGACCATCCGCACCGCCGAGATCGGCTACCGCGCCAACGTGCGCAACAAGCAGCCGCAAGAGTCGCTGATGCTGACCGACGATGAAAACATCATCGACATCCAGTTCGCGGTCCAGTACACGCTGAAGGACCCGGTCCAGTGGCTGTTCAACAACCGCGAGAACGACGAGACCGTGCGCCAGGTGGCCGAGACCGCCATCCGCGAAGTGGTCGGCAAGAGCAAGATGGACTTCGTCCTGTACGAAGGCCGCGAGAAGGTCGCCGCCGACGTGCACCAGATGATGCAGCAGATCCTCGACCGTTACGCGCTGGGCGCCCTGGTCACCAACGTGACCATGCAGGGCGTGCAGCCGCCGGAGCAGGTGCAGGAAGCCTTCGACGACGCCGTCAAGGCCGGCCAGGACCGTGCCCGTGCCCGCAACGAGGGTGAAGCCTATGCCAACCAGGTGATCCCGCAGGCGCGCGGCCAGGCCTTCCGCCTGCAGCAGGACGCCGAGGCCTACCGTTCGATGGTGGTCGAGAACGCGACCGGTAACGCCTCGCGCTTCGATCAGGTGGTGGCCGCCTACGCCAAGGCGCCGGCCGTCACCCGCGACCGCATGTACATCGATACCATGCAGCAGATCTTCTCCAGCACCAGCAAGGTGATGGTGGATTCGCGCGCGGGCAATCCGATGATCTACCTGCCGCTCGACAAGCTGATCGGGCAGGGCGCGGGCGCCGACGGTGTCGGCAGCCGTTCGGGACCACAGCAGGTGCCGGTGCCGCAATCGTCGGCCCCGGGAGATGTCATGCAAGCCATGGATTCGGTGCGCCAGCGCGACAGCCGCAGCCGCGATTCCTCACGTGATCGGGAGAGCCGTTAATGAACCGCCTCGTAACTTTATTTGTGGCGGGCTTCATTGCCCTGATGCTGCTGTCGTCCACCGTGTTCGTGGTCGACCAGCGCCGCTTCGCCATCGTGTTCGCCCTGGGCCAGGTGCGCGACGTGATCACCGAGCCGGGCCTGCACTTCAAGCTGCCGCCGCCTTTCCAGAACGTGATCTACCTGGACAAGCGCATCCTGACGCTCGACACGCCTGACGCCGACCGTTTCATCACGGCCGAGAAGAAGAACATCCTGGTGGATGCCTTCATGAAGTGGCGTATCACCGACCCGCGCCTGTACTACGTCAGCTTCGGCGGCGACGAGACCCGTGCCCGCGACCGCCTGTCGCAGATCATCAAGGCCGCCCTGAACGACGAGATCACCAAGCGCACCGTGCGCGAAGTGATTTCCGGCGAGCGCGGCGCCGTGATGAACGCGGTGAAGGAAAAGGTCGTGGCCGAAGCCAAGGAGATCGGCGTGGGCGTGGTGGACGTGCGCCTCAAGCGCGTCGACTACATCGAGCAGATCAACAACTCGGTGTACGAACGCATGAAGGCCGAACGCGTGCGCGTGGCCAACGAACTGCGCTCCACCGGCGCCGCCGAATCCGAGCAGATCCGCGCCGACGCCGACCGCCAGCGCACCGTGATCATCGCCGAAGCCTTCCGTGAGGCCGAGAAGATCAAGGGTGACGGCGATGCCAAGGCATCGGTGATCTACGCCGAGTCGTTCGGCAAGAATCCGGAATTCGCCAAGTACTACCGTTCGCTGGAAGCCTACCGCGCGACCTTCAAGAACCGTGGCGACGTGATGGTGGTGGATCCGAATTCGGAGTTCTTCAAGTACTTCAAGCAACCGGGCGGCAAGTAATCTGGTTTGGCTTTCGTAGGGTGGGCGGATTCCCCGCCCACGCGGTGATAGTTAGGGTATGAATTGCCGCGCAGGCGGCTCTACCGTAATCTGACCGCGTGGGCGGGGGACCCGCCCACCCTACGTTTATGGGCAATTTTCGGTCTATACAAGCGTTGCAACATGGCACTCTGACAAGCTATCCAGCCTGTCAAACCAACATCCCCCGCCTACGCCTTATCATTTTCGGGTAAAATTGCCGATTCGGCGCTCGCACCGTGCGCCGGCACGCCTGTGCCTATTGCATTGCTCTTTACAAACAACCCGTAAGCTGTCTGCCCATGCCAAATTGGCTATTGCCTGAAAATATTGCCGATGTCTTGCCGTCCGAAGCGCGCAAGATCGAGGATCTGCGCCGCAAGATGCTCGATACCTTCCGCCTGTACGGCTACGAACTGGTGATGCCGCCGCTGCTCGAGTACGTCGAGTCGTTGCTGGCCGGAGCAGGGCAGGACACCGAACTGCGCACCTTCAAGGTGGTCGACCAGCTGTCCGGCCGCCTGCTCGGCCTGCGCGCCGACATGACCACGCAAGTGGCGCGCATCGACGCGCACCTGTTGAATCGGGAAACCGTCACCCGCCTGTGCTACGCCGGCAGCGTGCTGCATACCCGCCCGTCGGGCCTGCACGCCACCCGCGAGCCGATCCAGATCGGCGCCGAGATCTACGGCCACGCCGGCCTGGAAGCCGACGCCGAGATCCAGGAGCTGGCGCTCGGTGCGCTGGCGCTGGCCGGCTTCGACAGCGTGCGCCTCGACCTGTGCCACGTCGGCATCTTGCGCGCCCTGCTGGCCGAGGACCCGGCCGCGCGCCGCGACGAAGCCCAGCTCATCGCCATGCTGCGCGCCAAGGATGCGCCGGGACTGGACGAGCTTACCCAGGATTATCTGCCCGCCACCCGCAAGGCTCTGCTGGCGCTGCCCCACCTGTACGGCGACGTCGAGGTGCTGGCGCGTGCCAAGGAAGAATTGCCGGCGCTGCCGGGCATCACCCGCGCGCTGGCCGAACTGGCCGCGCTCGCGGCGAGCGCCATCGGCCGCGCCGAGGTGGCGATCGACCTGGCCGACCTGCGCGGCTACCAGTACGAAAGCGGCGCCATGTTCGCGCTCTACGTGCCGGGCCTGCCGAACGCGGTGGCCCGCGGTGGCCGCTACGACCATGTGGGCGAGGCCTTCGGACGTGCGCGTCCGGCGACCGGCTTCTCGCTCGACCTGCGCGAACTGGCGCGGCTGCTGCCGACCGCCGAGCGCAAGCACTCCATCCGCGCGCCCTGGGGCAATGCGCCGGAACTGAAGGAAAAAATCGCTGACCTGCGCAAGGCAGGCGAAGTCGTGATCCAGTCCATGCCGGGTCACGACAATGTTCAGGACGAGTTCGAGTGCGACCGCGTGCTCGTCCTCGAAAACGGAAATTGGATTCTCAAAAACTTAGGTTAAGTGATGTCAAATACTAACGTGGCAAAGAACGTCGTCGTCATCGGCACCCAGTGGGGCGATGAAGGCAAGGGCAAGATCGTCGACTGGCTGACCGACCATGCGGCCGGCGTCGTCCGTTTCCAGGGCGGCCATAACGCGGGTCACACCCTCGTGATCAAGGGCCAGAAGACCGCGCTGCAGCTGATCCCGTCGGGCATCATGCGCGAAGGCGTGGCCTGCTACATCGGCAACGGCGTGGTGGTCTCGGTCCCGGACGTGATGCGCGAAATCGACAAGCTGCAGGCCGCCGGCATCGAAGTGGTGTCGCGCCTGAAGATCTCGGAAGCCTGCCCAGTCATCCTGCCTTACCACGTCGCCATCGACAAGGCGCGCGAAGCCAAGCGCGGCGAGAACAAGATCGGCACCACCGGCAAGGGCATCGGCCCGGCCTACGAAGACAAGGTCGCCCGCCGTGCGATCCGCATCGCCGACCTGCTCAACGAAGAGCGCTTCGCCGAGAAGCTCAAGGAAAACCTCGAGTACCACAACCACGTGCTGGTCAACTACCTGGGCGCCGATCCGATCGACTTCCAGACCACCTACGACGCCGCCATGGCCCTCGTGCCGCGCCTGCGTCCAATGGTGGGCGACGTCTCGTCGCAGCTGTACGCCGCCCACAAGGCCGGCGGCAGCCTGCTGTTCGAAGGCGCGCAGGGCTCGCTGCTCGACGTCGACCACGGCACCTACCCGTTCGTGACCTCGTCGAACTGCGTGGCCGGCAACGCCGCCGCCGGCGCCGGCGTCGGTCCGGGCATGCTGCATTACATCCTCGGCATCACCAAGGCCTACACGACCCGCGTGGGTTCGGGCCCGTTCCCGGCCGAACTGCCGACCGACGCCGGCGTGGGCGAGCACCTGTCGCGCATCGGCCACGAGTTCGGCACCGTGACGGGCCGTGCCCGCCGCTGCGGCTGGTTCGACGCCGCGCTGCTGCGCCGCTCGGTGCAGATCAACGGCGTGTCGGGCATGTGCCTGACCAAGCTGGACGTGCTGGACGGTATCGAGTCGCTGAAGCTGTGCGTTGGCTACAAGATCAACGGCGTTGATGCCGACATCTTCCCGGTCGGCGCCGAAGAAGCCGCGCTGTGCGAGCCGGTGTACGAAGAGATGCCGGGCTGGACCGAATCGACCGTCGGCGCCAAGTCGATGGAAGAGCTGCCGGCCAATGCCCGCGCCTACATCAAGCGCATCGAAGAACTGGTGGGCGTGCCGATCGACATGGTGTCGACCGGCCCGGACCGCGAAGAAACCATCGTGCTGCGCCATCCATTTGCAGCCTGATCCAATAAAAAGATAGGAACGACCTGAAATGAACACCCCTGCATCGACCGACAAGGACCTCTGGGTTTCGTGGGACCAGTACAACCGCCTGGTCGAGCGCCTCGCGCTGCAAGTGTACGAATCGAACTGGAAATTCGACATGGTGCTGTGCCTGGCGCGCGGCGGCGTGCGTCCGGGCGACGTGATCTCGCGCATCTTCGACGTGCCGCTGGCGATCCTGTCGACCAGCTCCTATCGCGAAGAAGCCGGCACCAAGCAGGGCAACCTGGACATCGCCAAGTACATGACGATGACCAAGGGCCCGCTGGCCGGCCGCATCCTGCTGGTCGATGACCTGGCCGATTCGGGCGTGACCCTGCAGAAGGTGCGCGAGCACCTGCAGACCAACTACCCGGACGTCTCGGAAGTGCGCTCGGCCGTCATCTGGGTCAAGGGTACCTCGGCCTTCAAACCGGACTACCACCTGGAAGACCTGCCGCATAACCCGTGGATCCACCAGCCGTTCGAAGACTACGACGGCCTGCGTCCGCACCAGCTGTCGGCGTGGATGAAGAAGTTCGAGAAGTAATTCGCAGCCTGCAAGGGCAAGGCGAACGGGCAGGGAAGGCGCAAGCCTTTCCTGCCCGTTTCATTTGGTAAGCCGCTCTCTTGAAGCGGCGCCCGCGGCGCGCGATGCAGCTCCGTTCGTGGCAGAGGTTCAGGACGGCGCGGCAATGTCTCGATGAAGTACCCCTCCATCGTAGAGGCAGGAACCAAAAAGGTGCTTTCGTTATTTCCCCGTTTTAAGCGAAATATGGGAAAATCTCCTATGTATATGTAAAACATCAGGAGTTTCTTCTTATGGGAGCCGACAGCAAGCCCAAAAAGGATGTCCTCGACGAAATCGACCGGAAGATCCTGCGCATCCTGCGCGTCGACGGCCGCATCACCAACCAGAAGCTGGCCGAGAGCGTGCACCTGTCTCCCACGCCCTGCTGGAACCGGGTCCGCGCCCTGGAAGAGCAGGGCTACATCGAGGGCTATGCGGCGATCCTGTCGCAGCGTGCGCTGGGCCTGCCGGACACCGTCATCATCGAGGTCACGCTGGAACGCCACGACGAGGACATGCTGGAACGATTTGGCGAAGAACTGGCGAAGTTGCCCGAGGTGATGGAGGCCAGTTTGCTGACCGGCGACTACGACTACTTGATCAAGGTGGCGGTGGCCGGCACCGAGGGTTACGAGCGCTTCCTGCGCCAGCGCCTGTACAAGATTCCCGGCATCCGCCACAGCCGTTCAACCTTCGTGCTGCGCACCCTGAAACGCACCCATTCGGTCGAGCCCTGAACGTATTACTCTGCTAAGATGCGGCACGGCCATTTTCCGGTATGGTTCAACAATAACAAGTAAAAATCGATGACCCAGAGTTTTTTCCAGACCTTCATCCTACTGATCCTCGTCACTGATCCTTTCGGCAACGTCCCCCTGTTCGCCGCCGCCCTCAAGGAAGTCCCGCTCGAGCGCCGACCCCGCATCGTGGTGCGCGAATGCGCCATCGCCTTCCTGCTGCTGCTGGTGTTCATGTTCTTCGGCCAGCACTTCCTGGAGGCGCTGCACCTGTCGCCGGTGGCGCTGCGCATCGGCGGCGCGGTCATCCTGCTCATCATCGCGATCCGCATGATCTTCCCGCATCCGGACGGCGTGCTCGGCCGCAGCGAGGGAGGCGAGCCCTTCATCGTGCCGCTGGCCATTCCCGCGCTGGCCGGGCCGTCAGCGCTGGCCACCGTGCTGCTGTTCAGCTCTGGAAGCATCAACGAGACCATGGTCCACGTGGCGGCACTGGCCGCGGTCGGCGTGGTCTGGCTGGCGGTCTTCCTCAGCGCGGAAAAACTGCAGCAGCGCCTCGGCCCGCAGGTCATGACCGCTTTCGAGCGCCTGATGGGCCTGATCCTGACCGCGATGTCGGTCGAGATGCTGCTGGGCGGCATCCGCGAGTTCGTCCAGACACTATGAGGCCAGCGGTGCGGGGGAAAATGCCTTCTTTCTGGCACACTTTTGGCATGCGCACCGCTGCGACCACATCCGTATTGACCCGAGCATGAAACCCGAACACGAGACTCCTTCCGAATGGCTGCCCTTCCTGAGCGGAGGCGGCCAGATAGGGGCCATGATGCGGGCGCACGACTGGTCGCATTCCCCGCTCGGCCATCCGCGTACCTGGCCCCAGGCCCTGCGCACCACGGTCGGCCTGATGCTCAACTCGAAGTTCCCGATGTTCGTGGCCTGGGGGCCGGAGCTGGGCTTCCTGTACAACGACTCCTACGCGATCATCCTCGGCGAAAAGCATCCCGCGGCGCTGGGCGCGCGCTTCCACGACATCTGGCGCGAGATCTGGGACGACATCCATCCGCTGATCGTGCGCGCGCTCAAGGGCGAATCCACCTACATGGACCGGCTGCCGCTGCGCATGAACCGGCATGGCTACGACGAGGACACATGGTTCCGCTTCTCGTACTCGCCGGTGCGCGACGAGGACGGCACCGTGGCCGGCATGTACTGCGCCTGCGTCGAGATGACCGGCGAAGTGCTGGCGGAACGCTATCGCGAACAGGAGAACCAGCGCCTGATGGGGCTGTTCGAGCAGGCGCCCGGCATCTTCGCCGTGCTGCGCGGCCCGGACCACGTGTTCGAGATCGCCAACGAATCCTATCTGCAGCTGATCGGGCGCCGTGAGCTGATCGGCAAGCCGGCGCGCGAAGCGCTGCCCGAGGTCGCGGACCAGGGCTTCTTCGAGCTGCTCGACCAGGTCTACCAGTCGGGCCAGCCTTTCGTGGGCCACTCGGTGCCCGTTCGGGTGCAGCGCGAGGCCGCCGCGCCGCTGGAAGAGCGCTTCGTCGACTTCGTGTACCAGCCGATCTGCGGCCCGAAGGGCGACGTCGAGGGCATCTTCGTGGAAGGCAGCGACGTCACCATGCGCAAGCGCGTGGAAGACGAGCTGCGCGCCGCCAACCGCCAGAAGGACCAGTTCCTGGCGATGCTGGCGCACGAGCTGCGCAACCCGCTGGCGCCGATCACGACCGCCGCCCAGCTCTTGCAACGCGGCTCGCTCGATCCGCAGCGCGCGCGCCACGCCAGCGACATCATCGTGCGCCAGGCCGAGCACATGACCGACCTGGTGAACGACCTGCTGGACGTCTCACGCGTCACCCGCGGCCTGGCCGAGATCGAGAAGGAAGACCTCGACGTCGCCGCGGTCGTCAACGGCGCCGTCGAACAGGTGCGCCCGCTGCTCGACATGAAGCGCCACGAGCTGCGGGTAGAGCAGTGGCAGCAGCCGCTGTACGTGTCGGGCGACCGTACCCGCCTGGTGCAGGTGGTCTCGAACATCCTGAATAACGCCGCCAAGTACACGCCGTCGGGCGGCCGGATCGCCCTGCGCGTGACCAGCGAGGGCGGCGAAGCCGTGATCGCGGTGAGCGATAACGGGCAGGGCATCGAGCCGCAGGTGCTGCCCTACATCTTCGACCTGTTCACGCAGGCCGAGCGCACGCCGGACCGCTCGCAGGGCGGCCTGGGCATCGGCCTGGCGCTGGTCAAGAGCCTGGTGGCGCTGCATGGCGGGCGGGTGGCGGCCTTCAGCGATGGCCCGAACAAGGGCAGCGAATTCGTGATCCGCCTGCCGCTGCTCTCCGGCGCCGAGGCGCAGGAGCCGCAGCAGCCGCCTGACCAGGCCAATGAGGGTGCGGTGCGGGTGCTGGTGGTGGACGACAATGCCGACGCCGCGCAGATGCTCGCCACGCTGCTCGAGGCGCACGGCCACGTGGTGGGCGTCGAGTACGACGGCACGGGCGGCCTGGCGCGCGCCCTGCGCGAACGGCCCGAAGTCATGCTGCTCGATATCGGCCTGCCCGACATGGACGGCCACGAGCTCGCGCGCCGCCTGCGCTCCTCGCCCGATACCGCCAATGCCATGCTGATCGCGCTCACCGGCTACGGCCAGAGCGAGGACCGCGAACGCGCGCGCCAGGCCGGCTTCGACCGGCACCTGGTCAAGCCGGCCGACCTGTCGGAACTGCTGCGCATCCTGGCCGAGGTGCGCGGCCTGGTCGACTAGAAGCCTGTCCCATCCGTGCTCGGTCCGCGCCCTGGGCCGGTGTATGCTGGTTCCGGGTCAATAAGGGGGCAAGCTAGCATGCGAACCTGGAGAATCGCGGAAGAAGACGTGGCGCTGGACCGCAGCTGCGAAGGCGCGCGCAAGAGCGGCGGACATTGGCACGAAGAGGGCTGCGCCGCGCTGTACACCGCCATGACGGTGGAGATGGCGGTGCTGGAAAAGTTCGTCCACCTTGATAGCAACGAGCCCGGCCTGGTGCTGGTGGCGGTGGACTTGCCGGACGATCCCGAGCTGGGCATGGATGTGTCGCGCGAGGAGCTGCCGGAAGGCTGGGACGACCTCGACGACGGCGGCAGCGCAACCCGGTTCGGCACCGCCTTCCTGCAGAAATGCCACCACCTCTACATGCGGGTGCCGTCGGTGATCGTGGGGGAGGGCGTCAACCTGGTCATCAACCCGGAGCACCCGGCCTACGCGGACGTGAAGCTGTCGATCGCCCGGTCGTTCAGCTTCGATCCCCGGATGTTCAATCGGCCGGACTAATCCACCCCGATGGTAATGACCGTCTTGTCGCTGTTGACGAATGCCGGCTTCCACGGCGGATTGACGACGCGGATGTCGCGTACGCCCAGCTTGGCGAAGTCCGCAATCGAATAAGTCCACCCCACCGATTGTTCGGTCTCGGCCTGCGCATGCGCAGGCGATTGGCCCAGGGTCGTGATGCGTTGCTGTACCCCGATGAGGGCAAAATAACGCGCTTCTTCCGCGGCTTGCGGTGCGGCCGCCTCCCGCACGGCCTGTTCCAGCCTGGCGCGCAGCGCCTCACGCTGTTCGGCGGGCAGTGTCTTGAGCATGGCTTCTTGTTTGTCGTCGAGCTGGAACGACATGCTACTGAGTCCGCCGTGGTAGCCGATGACGGCAAAATTGCTCACGATCTTGCGTGGCGCCGCCGGGAAGACGTAGTTCGCACACGAAGAAAAGCAGTATTCCATCACCTTGACCGTCAGGCCCTGGGCATGCACCCAGCGGCCCAGTTCGATGCCGGCGCCGGTAACGCCGCCCTTGCTGCGGATCGACAGGATGGCAGGCCTGGGCTGCGCCTTGCTGAACAACGCGAACGCACGTTGGTTGGCCTCGGCCGTCAGGCTGCCCACGTAGTTCAATTCGCCGTTGTCGATGAAGACCTGGGTGGACGAGGCGGCGGCCGTTGCGGGCAATACCAGCGCGGCGAGGCATGCTGCTGCCAATGTCGATCGCGGGTTGAGGTGCATGTCAGAAGCTGCCGAAAACGAGTGGAACGAAGACGACGATGAAGAGCAGGATGCGGATGCCGAACGTCCCGCTGACCTGCACCGATGGATGGCGCTTTTCCACGCGCAGCGACCAGACGAAAGCGGCCATGCCGACGACGAACGAGAGGGCGACCAGGCCGCCGAGTTGGAGCAGTCCTTCTCCTAATAAGCTCATGCGCTGAGGAGTGGGAGAAACCATGGCGAGGAAGCGGTAAGCACTGATCGGAACCAGCAAGGCTCCCAACAGCATGAGACCGTTTGCGACTTTGAGTTTGGTGTGAGGCGTCATGGGCAGCAGTCTACACAGACGGCGCCCTTGAAAATGCACGGAATTCCACCGGCGGCAGCAAGAGAGGAGGCGAAAAAAAACCGTTCCCGCGGAAGCGGAAACGGTATCCTCGCGTGCTTGCTGAACCGATCGCTTACTTGCCTAGCATCGACACCACATTGTCCGCACCCGGCGCCCCGAAGGCCTGCTGCTTGAGCACATGCAGCTGGTCGCGCACCTGCGCCGCTTTTTCGAACTCGAGGTTCTTGGCATGGTCCACCATGAGCTTCTGGAGGCGCTTGATCTCCTTGCTGATCTGCTTCTCGCTCATGGCCTCGACCTTGGCCGTCGCCGCGTCGTCGACCATGCCCTCGCCCATGGCCTTCTGCGCCGCGTTGCTGTAGACGCCGTCGATCATGTCCTTGATCTTCTTGTTCACGCCCTTCGGCACGATGCCGTGCGCCTCGTTGAAGGCGATCTGCTTGGCGCGGCGGCGTTCGGTCTCGTCGATCGCCTTCTTCATCGAATCGGTCATCTGATCCGCGTAGAGGATCGCCACGCCGTTTCAGATTACGAGCCGCGCGGCCGACGACCGCAATTAGTTTGCGCATTCAACCGGTCGACGCAACACATTCATGAAAGCGCTGCGCGGGTGTTTGGTAATTTAAGGTTTTTCGCGGGCGCTCGTTCAGTAGCCTGGCCACCTCGTCCAGATTGTCCTGCGAGTACGTCGAGAGATCCAGCCCTTTTGGAAAATACTGCCTTAAGAGTCCGTTGGTGTTTTCGTTCGAGCCACGTTGCCAAGGCTGATGAGGATCGCAAAAATATACCTGGATATGGGTGTCCAAAGTAAAGCGCTTGTGGTCAGCCATTTCTTTTCCGCGGTCCCATGTCAGTGATTTATAGAGCTCCTGCGCAGCTTTCGTGCATTCAAGATGAGTGCGTCGACGAGTGACGCGGTGTCTTTGCCAGCGGTTTTCACGAGCATGACGTAACGTGTCTGGCGCTCGACTAAGATGGCAATCTGGCTGTTGTGGCTGCCAAAGAGAAGGTCACCTTCCCAGTGCCCTGGTACTGCTCGGTCCTCAGCAGCAGCAGGACGTTCGCTGATCGATACCGTCCCATTGATCCTGCCGTGGTCGTCGGTCTTTTGTGTGTGATGGCGAGATCGGCGCATGTCTCGGCTGCGCCGCAAGTGCTCAAGCAATTCCTTTTTCAAAGCACCTCGAGCCTGAATATAAAGGCTACGGTAGATCGTTTCGTGCGACACGTGAAAGTCCTCGTCACCCGTGTATGCCTGCTTCAGCCAACCAGCGATTTGCTCCGGCGACCATTGGAACTGCAGTTTTCCAGCAACGATATCGGCTAGCTGCCGATTCACCACGAGCTTACACGGCTTGGGACGTCGCGCCCGATCCCAGGCGCGTTGGTCAGCCTGGATTGCCCGGTAGCTCTCCAGGCCACCATTTCGCCTGACCTCGCGACTGACTGTGGACAGAGCCCGGTCAAGAGCGACGGCAATGGAGCGGATCGATCTGCCACCCACCACTGCCCGCGATATCTCTTCGCGCTCCGCGAGTGTTAGCGCCAGTCGGAGCGGCATCGTTGGGCTGGACGGATACCACCTGTTTCCGCCAGAATCCTCTCAACTGACGAGTGGTTGCGATCGAACAGCTGAGCTATCTTTTGGAGCGAATCGCCCTGGCGCCATCGTTCCCACATAAGGGCTTTTTGGCTGTCTGTGTAGTAAATTCGAGGTCGTCATTTCATGTGAACACTCCTCCGTACGTCTTAGAACGCCTAACAAAACCTCTCGACATACCGCCAACAGATGAGCGAGCACGCGAGCGAAAGGAAGGCCTGATGTATGTCCGCTCGCCGCTCGTGCCGAGTGCGCAACCTGCGGAAGCGGTGCAGCCATCCTAGCGTGCGTTCAACGACCCAACGCCATCGGCCGAGCCTTTCACGCGACTCCACGCCGTATCGCGCGATACGTGCTGCGATACCTCGTCGACGCAGCCAAACGCGATGCGCTCGTGAAGCGTACGCTCGATCGGCGTGCAGCTTACCTGGACGCTTACGCGCACGGCCGCGAAGTCCCTTAACCGCTGGGATAGCTTCTACCAGTGGAATAAGAAAACGCGAGTCGTGCACCTGGGCGCCCGAGATCTTCGCTACCAGCGGCAGCCCACGTTGATCAACGAGCAGGTGGTGTTTGCAGCCGAGCTTGCCACGATCGGTCGGATTCCGACCCGTATGCTCGCCACCTGCAGGCGCCGGCACGCTGGCAGCGTCAACGCAAGCTCGATCCCACATGATCTGATCGTGCTCGCGTAGCCTTCGAAGGACTGCCTCGTGGACTCGCTGCCAAACGCCAGCTTTCATCCATTCGTGGAGCCGGCGCCAACAAGTCATCCCGCTGCCGCAGCCGAGTTCGCGCGGCAAATATTCCCACGGTATCCCAGTCTTCAGCACAAACAGAATCCCGGTTAGGGTAGCGCGATCGTTGAGACGTGGCCGTCCGCCCTTCGGCGATCTGTGATGGGCCGGGAGATGAGCTGCTATAAGCGACCAAAGGTCTTCGGGGAGAAGTGCTTGGGCCATGGCATCAGTACGTATCGGAACACGGACGTCATCTTAGCTGCCGAACTATGGCTGTGTACTTCCGCTATCGACCCATTCCAGACATTGGACACATAGCGAACAGTTTCTGTCCCGCGATGTGAGCACTGAACAGCCTCTGCTTACGAGGTACCAGACTGGGCATTCGCCGAGGGGCTCTGTGACCTGTAGATCTTTGCAAACATGTTCAGGTAGTCGGAAGGAATCGGCTGGTTTGATCGCCTAAAAAAACAGCCGTCGAACTAACGTAAGACCACTATGCAGATGATTTGATTTTTGTTCCGGGTGCAGTCGAATGAGGCCCACGGTCGTATCGACGATCGCGATGATCAGGGCGTCCACATACACTGGATCATGCTCGGCAAAGAGATTGTTGTCGGCAAATCGCTCGGCAACTTCCTGATCCGGGAAGTTCAGGACTTCCGTCACCCTGGCCTTGCTGGATGGGCTGTCTGCAAGATTCAGTCGACTCAGCGCCTTATGGGCGATTGGTTCGTTCAACGCCCAAATCACGTATCCTTGCCAGATAGAAAAAACACGTTCATCCAGGGAGCGCGTGGGGTCATGAAGCGCTTGGATCAGGAGGTTTCTCTTGGCGCAAAGGTCGAGATACAGCGCGTCCAGCAGCACATCGATCTTCGGAAAAATCGCGCGCATGGTCTCGCTAGGAATGCTCGTCTTTTTTGCGATAGCCGCTAACGACAATTTGCATTCGCTGTCGGCAACCATGCGCGTGGCCACAACCAATATATTGTCAATTAAATCCGGATGCCGCAGTCCCCTGGAGTGTGTCGTTTTCATGTGAATGCTGCTTTCGGTGCCCGGTCTCCTAGGACAAATATTGCCAGCCCGGCAAGCATCAACAGGTAGCCCGCCAGTTTGGCGGGCGAGATCGGCCGTGCCACCGCCCCTAGCAGGGCATAGTGATCGATGATCATCGATGACGTCAGCTGGCCAGCTACGGCCAGACCCAGCAGCATTGTCAAGCCGATGCGTGGCGCCAGCAGAACGTAACACACCACCGCTCCTGCTCCAAGCGCGCCACCCAGTAGCGTCCATAGCGGCTGAGCCGGAACCTGCATGAGCGATGCTGTGATACCGCCGCGAACGATCGTAATGATCGTCAGGAAAAGGCCGCCGATCGCAAAGGACACGAGTGACGCCGTCAGCGGGTCGCCGCCGATGCCGCGAGCGAGCTGGCCGTTCAAGGCAGCCTGTAACGCGACGCCGATGCCGGCACCGAAAGCGATGGGTAGCAGAAGCGCATTCATCAGCGTCGCTCAGGCAAGGTGGATAGGTGCGAAGGTCTCGGCAAACATGTCTGGTGCGTAACCGGCTGCATTGAACAAATGCAGGCACGATTCATCGATCAGCGCGCGCAATTTGGCCTGGTCGAGGCCCAGCACCACGCCATCGCGCTTGCGGATGCGGCCGCCGATGATCACCGTATCGATATTGCTGCGTTCAGCAGCGTGCACGACCGTACCGATGGCGTTATGGACCGGATACAGATTGAGCTCGTTCGTCCGGATCAGCACGATGTCTGCCTGTTTGCCGACGGTCAGGCTACCGATGCGCTGTTCCAGGCGGGCGCATGCAGCACCATCGATGGTGGCGGCTTCAAGCAGTCGGAACGCATTGGTCGGTGCATCAGCATGGTGGTGGCCGCTGAGGCGGCGGCTGGTGCCGACCACGCGTTGCAGATAGAAGGCAACGCGCATTTCCATGAACATGTCGCCGCTGTAGGACGTTTCGTTATCGACGCTCAGTCCTGGGCGAATGCCATGGTGCAGGGCGGCCTGCCACGGATACATGCCATCCTCGATGCCATAGTGCGCATCCGAACGCGGGCAGACGTTCACCCGCACGCCGGCGTCGCGGAGAATTTCCCAACCCGCATCGGGCAGGCACGTGCAGTGGTTGAAGATGTTATCCGGACCCAGCAGCTTCCTGCGATGCAGATCCTCGAGCTCGGCAGCCATGGCGCCGCCGAAGAATTCGGTGACGATTGGAATGCCTAGTTCACGCGCGGTGGCCCACTGGTCCGGCTCAAGCTGCGCCATCATGGCCAGCGTCACTAATGCGTCCGGATTCCCTTTAAAATATTTTTCCTGCAGTCGGGCCAAGTTCCCTTCCCAATGCGCTGTGTCCCAAGTACCCGACACCGGCGCGCCGGCCGCGTGAACAGCGCGGATGCCAGCATCGAGCAGCGCTTCGACCGCCGCATCCGAGTGCGCTGCGGAGCGGCTGTTGTGCGAGTTATCGATGACCGTAGTGATGCCTGCATCGATACAGCTCAGTGCAGTGATCATGTTGCCTACATAGATGTCGCGCGGCCGGTAATACTTGGCGAACGAGAAATGGGTGGCATTGCAGTAGTCTTCCATCGATCCTGCATTTGAATTAATCCGACGCAGTTGTCCTTCCCAAGAGTGGCGATGGGTATCGACCATGCCGGGGATCGCAATCATATTGGAAGCATCGATGACCTCCGCGCCTTCGGCTTCGAGGTTAATGCCAACTGCGGTGATTGTGCCGTTGTCGATCCGGATGTCTCCCTTCGGTAGATTACCGACCTCGCCGTCCATGCTGATCACAGTTGCGCCCCGGATTAGGATACGAGGTGAAATAGCGGGCAAGGGGGCCAGCGTTTGGCGATGTTGTTCGGACATGGTGCTTATTCCTTCTTAAATGATCAGCCTCCTAGTGTAGAGTGAGGATCGATGTGGAAAAAGTAGCGCTCATTGCTTTCATTATGCAAAAAATTCGAATAATTCCGGGTTATAGTGCACCTTCACATCTGCTATCGTAGGAGCGTATGGACCGGGTAAAAGCAATGCAGGTATTCCTGCGCGTCGTTGAGAGCAGAAGTTTCGTACGCGCGGCAGAAACACTCGGCCTGCCCGCATCATCGGTCACCAGCATCATCAAGGGGTTGGAAAAACACCTGCGGACACGCCTGCTGCACCGCTCCACCAGAAACCTCAGCCTGACGCCGGAAGGCGAGCGTTATGTTCGACGCTGCCGCGAAATACTCGATCTGATCGACGCCACCGAGGCCAGTTTGCACGGTCCTGCCGAGCGTCCGCGCGGACGCCTGCGCGTGGATATACCAGGCGGCATCGCGCATGCCGTCATCCTGCCGCAGTTGGGGCAGTTCCAGCAGCGCTATCCGGATATCTATCTGATGGTTGGCGTGAATGATCGCCAGGTGGATCTGATTCAGGAAGGCGTCGATTGCGTCATTCGGACTGGCAGCCTCGATGATTCGGCGCTGGTCGCACATCGCCTTGGGGAACTGCGTTGGATCACATGCGCCGCGCCGTCCTACCTAAAAGAAAACGGTGCTCCCACCGTCTTAGAGGATTTGCAAGGGCACAGTGCGGTTCACTATTTCTCCAGCACGGTGCGGCGTGGGAACGAGCTGCATTTTCTCGTAGACGGAGCAAGTGTTGCTGTTCCGGTTCCAGGGACGATCGCAGTCAACGAAACCGAGCTATACATCAAGCTGTGCCTTGACGGCCTTGGGCTAATACAGTTGGCCGAGGTTCTGGTGGCGGACCACTTGCGAGCTGGGAAATTGGTCGAAGTGCTATCCGACAAACGCCCGGCGCTTGTCCCAGTCTCGCTACTTTACCCTCATCACCGTTATGTCTCTCCAGCGATGCGCGCGTTCATCGACTGGACAACGGAACTCTTCAATAGCCAGACCGCTTACGTCCGCTAATGGCCGATAGCGGACGGTCAGTACGGCTCAGTGTATCCGGATGTTGACTGCAGAGCAACTAGAGGGTTTTGTTAGGCGCTCTTAGAGTGTTGCGTTCACCGATTGAATCCACGGTTCCTATGCAGCCATCCGCTAACACGTCCCTGAGCAGTTTTCACCTTTAGTTATCATACCTAAAGCTCCTAACGTCTCGCCATTATGTCAGTTGTTACAAACAAAATTCGTTTGGTACCCACGCCAACGTCAAGAATTTGTGCTACAGCAAATGGTTTCTGTCGGTGGAATAGAGGTTGACAAGGTAGGGGCTTGCGGAAAAATGTTCTTCTGAACTCTTTGAAACTAGACAAATGCCTCACTCATAAGTATCGTAACAAGTTAACGGCGTAAATTAGTTGTATGGCATAGAAATTAACGTTTTAATACGAACAGGGGAGTGGGCATGGCGGATCTGCTAGCAAAGCATTTAGAAAAAAAAGGGAAAGAGCACTCTGCATTAGAAATGTTGGCCAACCAATGGGGATTTGACCAACAATTGATCCCGAAGGCTTTGCAGTCAATAGGAGGGCTATTCCCGCATTACAGCCGGCACGATGAGTCACATAGCAAACAGATTCTGATAAATATCGAGCGTCTACTGGGTGACAATATAGAGCTGTTGACCGCGACAGACACTTGGCTATTATTAGAAGCTGCATATTGGCACGATATTGGAATGGTTGTGCCGCAATCAGACATCGAAAACGCCTTAAAAAGCGAAGATTTTCAGCAATATATACAGTCGATTCGTAACGCGCCAAGACATGAACTCCACGATTTCTGTCGCCATTTCGATATATCTGATACTGCGCAGTGTTTTAGTGGGGCAGATTCCCCCGTCGACGCAGTCGATAAATTCCGCCAGCTAATGGCAGAGTGGTTTCGCAGGCGTCATCCACAACGAGCTAACGCAATCGTTCAATCTCCATGGGATAGCGTTGGCATAAGCTCGCCGCGAACAGAACTTATTCCGGCGCGTTTATTCAGGTTGCTAGGTAATATATGTCAAATGCATGGGGCGTCGTTCTCAGATTTACTTAAAGAAGGGGGCTTGCCGTTTCGCGAAGCAGGACTTGCTCAAGAAGATTGTCATCCGCGATTTGTGGCTTGCTTGTTACGGATGGGCGACCTGCTAGATTTGGATAATAATAGATTCTGTCCTGTGATGCAACGAATTGCCGGCGATGGACGATCACAGCTTAGCAAAGCACATGAGGATAAACACTCTTCAATTCGTCACTTGCGAATTGATCGCGAGTATATTGAAATCGATGCCGAGTGCGAATCTATTGATGGTTACGTTGAGGCGTTCAAATGGTTCGACTGGTTAAAGCAGGAAATGCAAGATCAAATGTCGAATTGGCAGCGGATAGTGCCGAGCCGAGAATTGGGTCTTTTGCCAACGTTGGGTGACATAACAGTGCGCCTACGTGGAGAGCTGCAAATTCTTTCCGAAGGGGATCGCCCACAATTTACTATTGACGCAGATCGAGCTAAAGACTTGCTTCAAGGCAGCAATTTGTATAATGACAAATATGCGTGTATTAGAGAGCTACTTCAAAATGCGGTAGATGCGACTCTTTTGCGTTTGTGGGTATCAAATTCGTTCGAGCGAGAAGCTGGGGAGTGGCAAACACCTTTTTCTGAAGTTGCTAAAAAATTGCTCAGCAGTGCATCAGTAAAGGTAGATCTGCATGAGGAAAGTGAAAGTCCTGATGATTCATCTTCCAATTGGACGCTTACAATTACAGATGCAGGGACTGGAATTAGCCGCGCTGATTTAATTCATATGCTTAAAATTGGCGGGTCTCAGCGCAATTTGGAGCGGCAGGCAATGATAGCTAGCATGCCCGAGTGGATGAAGCCATCTGGAGTGTTTGGAATTGGCTTCCAAAGCGCTTTTCTAATTTGTGACAAGGTCTCGATTGTAACAAAAAGCATATTTTCGAGCGAAACATTGAGCATTGTGATGCATTCGCCTACAAAAGATAAAGAAGGACTTGTTCTTCTAAAAAGAATAGAGAGGGATTTTTCTCAGCCTTATGGAACGAAAATAGTATTAAGCTTTGCGCTTGATAATGCTCGCTATGCATACGCTGATCGAGAATCAGGGAACGAAATTGCGCAACAGTTTGCAATGTCGTTTGATCCTGTTTTGGATGAAAAGATTTCGATGAGTGCTGCGAAACTGGCAGATAAAATCTTCAATTTCGCTCAGAACTCACCGATTCATCTGCATGGTGAAATGATCACTGTAAATGGAAAGCATCGTATATCGCTTGAGCGGCAAGCTCCAGTCAAAGAGCCGCTAGGTGGCTGGCGGTTCTTAAAATTAGGAGACCATCAGATCAAAATGAGGTATCGACCAACTGATGATGACTCTGATAAAAATACATTCTATTATCGAGGTCAAAGCTTTAAGGCGAACATTAATATTCCGTATGGCAAGGTTGAAGTAGATATAATGTCCGGGAGAGCCGGAAGTTGGTTAAATGCAAGCCGCGATGCGATAGCCGCGAAGGCTTATTGGGAGTTCCATGATCTGGTTTTATCTGCGCTCGCAAAATTAGTTGCCGATGACATAAGAAATCCGCAGGGATGTGAATGGATGGCAAAAGGAAACCGTCCGCAATTCTCATTCTTTTTGCGCGCAATGACACGGGAGTATGGTGAAGACACTTGGGAAGACTTGGCCAGCCAGCTTGGTGATGTATGGTGCGATCTGATTTCGCCAGATGGAGTGAACTCCATTAGGTATTACTTGGGGAAGGCTAGTTTAGTTGTAGGGGTGGGTGCTTATAATCCTGAGGCGGATAATAAGAATGGTAAATATAACCTCAGGCTAAAAAACGTTCTTGGCGATCTTTTCATTCGGGAATGGTTGAAGAAGCATCAGCATTCTGTTTCCGCAATTGGCTCTAAAGAAATTCTTTTTCCATGGAGTTCGTATGAAAGATTTTATTCACTAAAATCTGTACCGCAGGCGCCTTATGATGAATTAGCGTTGGCAACTCATTTGGCTCAACTGGCTTCATCGACTTACACTAATTCTCGATATATATTGCATGCTTACGACGATACGTGGTCGCAACTGTTCTTGCAGGACGATTTGGAAATTCGAGCGAGAGATGTGTTCGACTATTGCCCAGAAGGGGGAGGCAAAATACTTTTGCCGTATCTTTATCGGGCACACAGAAACGACTACAACTGTTCGATAGATGTCCCGTCGCTAACTGCGCTTTGCGAGTGGGTTAGACCTCGGCTCAAGAACCCCAGCAGTATCGATGAAATCAAAAAATGTTATGAAAAACTTATTGCTTACATAGACGAAGAAGTGATGAAGAAGTCCAGTTATGAGGAAGCTTGGGCGGAGTTCCGAAAACTCCCTCGTCCCTCAAAGAGACCACGTCGAGCTGCCAAATAGTAAGTGCATTTGTTGTTGGGGGATGTTCGAAAATGAGATTGCAGACTGCCCATTTTCGAACCCTCTGTCTAGAGCTTCTTTATTTACCTAATATGGAGACAACATTGTCCGCCCCCGGCGCCCCGAAGGCCTGCTGCTTCAGCACATGCAGCTGGTCGCGCACCTGCGCAGCCTTCTCGAACTCGAGGTTCTTGGCGTGGTCCACCATGAGCTTCTCGAGACGCTTGATCTCCTTGCTGATCTGCTTCTCGCTCATGGCCTCGACCTTGGCCGTCGTGGCCTCGTCGACCAGGCCCTCGCCCATCGCCCGTTGCGCCGCGTTGCTGTAAACGCCGTCGATCATGTCCTTGATCTTCTTGTTCACGCCCTTCGGCACGATGCCGTGCGCCTCGTTGAAGGCGATCTGCTTGGCGCGGCGGCGTTCGGTCTCGTCGATCGCCCGCTTCATCGAATCGGTCATCTGATCCGCGTAGAGAATCGCCACGCCGTTCAGGTTACGCGCCGCGCGGCCGATGGTCTGGATCAGCGAACGCTCGGAACGCAGGAAGCCTTCCTTGTCCGCGTCCAGCACCGCCACCAGCGACACCTCCGGCAAGTCCAGGCCCTCGCGCAGCAGGTTGATGCCGACTACCACATCGAAGGTACCCAGGCGCAGGTCGCGCAGGATCTCCACGCGCTCCACGGTCTCGATGTCGCTGTGCAGGTAGCGCACCTTGATGCCGTGGTCGCTCAGGTATTCGGTGAGCTGCTCGGCCATGCGCTTGGTCAGCGTCGTCACCAGCACGCGCTCGTCCTTGGCGATGCGGTCGGTGATCTCGCTCATCAGGTCTTCGACCTGCGAGCGCGCCGGCTTGACGATCACCAGCGGGTCGACCAGGCCGGTGGGGCGCACCACCTGTTCGACCACGTTGTCGGCCTTGCCCTTTTCGTACTCGGCCGGCGTGGCCGAGACGAAGACCGTCTGGCGCATCTTGCCCTCGAACTCCTGGAACTTGAGCGGCCGGTTGTCCAGCGCCGACGGCAGGCGGAAGCCGTAGTCGACCAGGTTGACCTTGCGCGAGCGGTCGCCGTTGTACATCGCGTTGAGCTGGCCGACCATCACGTGCGACTCGTCCATGAACATCAGCGCGTCCTTGGGCAGGTAGTCGATCAGGGTCGGCGGCGGTTCGCCCGGCATCGATCCGGACAGGTGGCGCGAGTAGTTCTCGATGCCCTTGGTAAAGCCGATTTCGGCCAGCATCTCGAGGTCGAAACGGGTGCGCTGCTCGAGGCGTTGCTCTTCGATCAGCTTGTTCTCGTTGCGGAAGTATTCCAAACGGTCGCGCAGCTCGGCCTTGATCGATTCCACCGCGCGCAGCACAGTCGAACGCGGCGTGACGTAGTGCGAGCCCGGGTACACCGTGAAGCGCGGGATCTTCTGGCGCACGCGGCCCGTGAGCGGGTCGAACAGCTGCAGCGACTCGATCTCGTCATCGAACATCTCGACGCGGATCGCCAGCTCGGCGTGTTCCGCCGGGAAGATGTCGATGGTGTCGCCGCGCACGCGGAAGCTGCCGCGCGAGAAGTCCATCTCGTTGCGCGTGTACTGCATCTGGATCAGGCGCGCTATGATGTCGCGCTGCGCCACTTTATCTTTGTGGCGCAGCGTCAGGATCATCTTGTGGTATTCGTTCGGGTTACCGATACCGTAGATGGCCGACACGGTGGCCACGATGACGACGTCGCGCCGCTCCATCAGCGACTTGGTGCAGGACAGGCGCATCTGCTCGATGTGCTCGTTGATCGACGAGTCCTTTTCGATGAACAGGTCGCGCTGCGGCACATAGGCTTCCGGCTGGTAGTAGTCGTAGTAGGAGACGAAATACTCGACCGCGTTCTGCGGGAAGAATTCGCGGAACTCCGCATACAGCTGGGCTGCCAGCGTCTTGTTGGGCGCGAAGACGATGGCCGGACGCCCCGCCTGCGCGATCACGTTCGCCATCGTGTAGGTTTTGCCGGAACCGGTCACCCCGAGCAGGGTCTGGTACATCAGGCCGTCATTGATGCCTTCGATCAGTCCCGCGATCGCGGTCGGCTGGTCGCCGGCCGGCGGGAAGGGCTGGTGCAGTTTGAAGGGCGATCCGGGATAGGTGATGACGGTCGGTTCCGGGGCATTTGCGATGGATAAATCTGCCATACTTTCAGACCTTTGCTAGAATGGGAGTCCACATGACGCAGTGCAGCACTGACGTCTATGTCTATACAACCGCTGCGAACCCACCGACAACTCAGTTTATCACGATGACTTCCACAGCCTCCGCCAGCCTCTTCGGCGCCATCGAAATGGCGCCACGCGACCCGATCCTGGGCATCACCGAAGCATTCAACGCCGACACCAACCCGGCCAAGATCAACCTGGGGGTGGGCGTCTACTATGACGACAATGGCAAGGTTCCTTTGCTGCAGTGCGTGCAAAAGGCGGAAGCGAAGCTGATGGAACAGCCGGCGCCGCGTACCTACCTGCCGATCGAAGGGCTGGCAAGTTACGACAAGGCCGTGCAAGAGCTGGTATTTGGGGCCGACAGCGCCGTAATTCAAGAGAAGCGCGCGATCACCGTGCAGGCCCTGGGCGGCACCGGCGCGCTCAAGCTGGGCGCCGACTTCCTCAAGCGCTTCGCGCCGGATTCAAGCGTCTACATCAGCGACCCGAGCTGGGAAAACCACCGCGCGCTGTTCGAGAGCGCCGGCTTCGCCGTCAACAACTACACCTATTACGACCCGGCCACCCACGGCGTGAATTTCGACGGCATGCTGGCCTCCTTGACGTCCATGCCGCGCGGCTCGATCGTGGTGCTGCACGCCTGCTGCCACAACCCGACCGGCGCCGACCTGAGCCAGGATCAATGGAGCCAGGTGATCGCGGCCGTGGTCGATAACGGCCTGGTGCCTTTCCTCGACATGGCCTACCAGGGCTTCGGCGCGGGCATCGCGGAAGACGGCGCCGTGGTGCGCCGCTTCGCCGAGACCGGCATTCCGCTCCTGGTGTCGAACTCGTTCTCGAAGTCGTTCTCGCTGTACGGCGAACGCGCCGGCGCGCTGTCGATCGTGGCCACCAGCGCAGAAGAGTCGGCGCGCGTGCTGTCGCAACTGAAGCGCGTGATCCGCACCAACTACTCGAACCCGCCGACGCATACCGCCAAGGTGGTCGCGATGGTGCTGTCGAGCCCGGAACTGCGCCAGCTGTGGGAAGAGGAGCTGGCCGGCATGCGCGTGCGCATCCGCGAGATGCGCAACCTCATGGTCGAGAAGCTCAAGGAAAAAGCCCCGGGCCACGACTTCGAATTCGTGCGCGAGCAGGTCGGCATGTTCTCGTACTCGGGCCTGACGAAAGAGCAGGTCGGCAAGCTGCGCGAGCAGTCGATCTACGCGGTCGACACCGGCCGTATCTGCGTCGCCGCCCTGAACTCGACCAACCTCGACCGCGTCGTTGACGCCGTGGCCAAAGTTCTTTAAAATCGCGGCTCTTCGGAACTGACGAGAGTTGATTCCGAAGAGCAGCAAAAGTGGCTGCGCGACACGCGTCGAATTTGACAGCTTGTCACCGCAAACATATAATGCTGTCATCAATTCCCTGATAGCTCAGTCGGTAGAGCGACGGACTGTTAATCCGCAGGTCCCTGGTTCGAGTCCAGGTCGGGGAGCCAAAATTTTCAGAAAAGCCACATCGCGAGATGTGGCTTTTTTGTTTTTACGTGTGAATGCGTTTTGGTAGTTGCGTATTTACATGTGAAATGGGTAAGCTGGCAACGTCAACTCATCAGGATCAAACGAGTGAAGCATCTACCATCGAACAAACGGATCGCGGTCGCGGGTCAGGTGCTGCGTTTTTCGCAATCGGGGCAGGGCAGCCCGACCATCGTCATGCTGGGCGGCGCCGGCAGCGCGCTCGAAACCTGGTTCAAGCTGTTTCCCGAGATCGAACAACTGGGCACGGTAATCACCTACGACCGGCCCGGCGTCGGCGGCAGCGCGCGCCCGCGCGAGGCGCAGATGGGCACCACGGTCATCCTGCAGCTGCGCGCGCTCTTGCGCGAGATCGAGGCCAGGCCGCCGTTCCTGCTGGTGGCGCACTCCTTCGGCGGCCTGCACGCGAACCTGTTTGCGCGCGTCTATCCGGAAGAAACCTGCGGCGTGCTGTTCCTCGAGGCGACCGCGCCCGATGACGTCCTCAACATGAAGCGCTACCGGTCGGCGCTGCAGCGTGCGGTCACGGGGTTGCTGGACCGTTTTTCGCCGCAGGATCCGAATGACGAGGTGAGCAACGAAGCCGAGACGGTGGCCGAGATTGCGGAGGCGCCGGAGTTTCCGCCGATTCCCATCACCGTGCTGTCGGGCGGCAAGCGGCTGCCGCGCCTGATGGTGTCCGGTGCGGCGCAACGCGAGCGCGAGCGCAACCAGGAAGCGCTGGTGCGCCTGTCGCCGCTGGGCGAGCGCGTGATCGCAAAGGGCAGTGCGCATTTCCCGCAGATGTCGGAGCCGCAGCTGGTGCTGGAGGCCTTGTCGAAGCTGATCCGTCGGACGCAGTGCTAGGAAATATTGCCTTTCGATAGCGCGACACTTCGCGAAATCGAAAAGCGCTGCTATAATACGGCCTCTAATCCCTGATAGCTCAGTCGGTAGAGCGACGGACTGTTAATCCGCAGGTCCCTGGTTCGAGTCCAGGTCGGGGAGCCAGAATGCGAAGGGCTGCACGCAAGTGCAGCCCTTTTTGTTTTTTGCTGCGGCGTGAGCGCGGCCTCCTGCAGCGAAGCCTGTTGCTGCCCGGCTGTCACCCTTCTGCGCTTGCGCCACCGTATCAACCCACTCCATGGCACGATGATCAGCACTCGGGCCGTCGCCAGCCACTGCCATCGTGCGCGCTACGAGGCCGGGAGATTATGGGGGCGAAGTCGCCGGAATGCCTTTCACCTCCACGATTGCCCATTCGAGTTCTGCATTTTCAGCGCCACCGACCGAAATTTGCAGCGCCCCCGTCGTCAGCGGGGCAATATACAGGTCATCCACAAACTTCCTGACCCAGCGCACTGTGCCATCTTTTTCCTTGGCGGTGATTTCCACCGTGATGTGACGAAGATTGTAATCGGAGCCGTTATAAATGGTGCCCCCGAACAGCGAGTTGTATTGGAGCCCCGCATTCCCGGTGACTTTTTCTGCCTGCTCGTAAGGCAGTGTGACCTGCGTATAACTCTGTTCGGCCGCCTCTGCCTTGGTGACGTATTGTTGATATGCGGGAATCGCAATCGCCGCAACGATCCCGATGAGCATGATCGTCAGGAAGATCGCACCAACGATCAGCAGAACTCTGCTGACGCCTCCGCTTTTCGCAACTGCCTGCAGTCGGCTGGCCTCATCTCCGAGCGCCAGGTTTGCGTTTGCCTCTGCAATCTTCTTCCTGCAATGCCGATGGTAAAGGGCGTCGCCGTACAGGGGTGGGATCACGAACAGGACCGCCAAGACAAGGAAATATGTCATACCGACTACGCTTTCCCCGCCACCCATCAAGGTGCCGGCGAACACTACGGTGAAAATTATCACGTATGGCAGCACGAAGTAAATCAGGGCGTTCAACCACATTTTCCGGTAGATCAGCCAATAGAAGGTCAGGAAAAAAGCCCCCCAATTCCATGACCAGCTCGCGCCTCCCTGGTTGAAGCGCAAAAATTTGCTCAGGTAGTAGTCCTGGTTTTGCGGCCCGATCGCTGCTCTGTAAAACTGTTCGGGTGTCGGCGAGGGCGGCGCAACATGTCGATCGCCTTCTTTCGAAGCGATGGACTGTTCGTCTGGTGGTAAAGCATGCCCGCACTTGGAGCAAAACTTCGAAGTGATGTTATTGGGACTTCCGCAATTAGAGCAAAACATTTTTCTTTATTGTAAAGATTGATCTTCCAGGCCTGGCGCGACAAAGCATGGCCATGCTTTGTCGCGCGTTTCTTCAGGGTAGCGATTATTTCCACCTGAAAGCTCACTCTTTATCACGCCCCTTAGCCGCTGGGGCATGCTGTCTTAGCGGATCACCGGTTTCACGCGGGAAGCCGCTTCCAGCGCCCGCCGGCGCGCCGTTTCGACATCTTCCGCCGTCGCCAGCGCGACGCCCATGCGGCGCCGTTCGAAGGACTCCGGCTTGCCGAACAGCCGCAGGTCCACGCCCGGCACGCGCAGCGCCTCGGCCACGCCTTCGAAGGCAATACCCGCCGCCTCATGCTGGCCGTAGATCACGGCGGACGCACCCGGCGCGCGCAGCGACGCATCGGTCGGCAGGCCCAGCACCGCCTTGGCGTGCAATTCGAACTCGCTCTGCACCTGGCTGGCCATGGTCACCATGCCGGTGTCGTGCGGGCGCGGGCTCACTTCCGAGAACCACACCATGTCGCCCTTGACGAACAGCTCGACGCCGAACACGCCGCAGCCGCCCAGGTCGGCCGTCACCTTGGCCGCGATGTCGCGCGCGCGTTCGAGTGCGGCAGGGTTCATCGGCTGCGGCTGCCAGGATTCGACGTAGTCGCCCGCTACCTGTTTGTGGCCGATCGGCTCGCAGAAGCTGGTCTCGACCTGCCCATCGGCGCCGATCGAGCGCACGGTGAGCAGGGTGATTTCGTAGTCGAAGTCGATGAAGCCTTCCGCGATCACGCGGCCGGCATCGACGCGCCCGCCGCTGGCGGCGATTTCCCAGGCCTTGGCCACGTCCGCGGCGCTGTCGAGCTTCGACTGGCCCTTGCCGGACGAGGACATCACCGGCTTGACCACGCAGGGGAAGCCGACCGCGGCGCAGGCTTGTTCCAGTTCTTCCAGGCTGCTGGCGAAGCGGTAGGGCGAGGTCGGCAGGCCGAGCTCCTCGGCGGCCAGGCGTCGGATGCCTTCGCGGTTCATGGTCAGCATCGCGGCGCGTGCGGTCGGGATGCAGGTGATCTTGCCGGCTTCTTCGAGGGCCAGCAGGGTCTCGGTGGCGATGGCTTCGATTTCCGGCACCACCAGGTCGGGCTTTTCCAGTGCGATCAGGGCGGACAGGGCGGCGCCGTCGGTCATGTCGATCACGTGGGCGCGGTGGGCGACCTGGTGGCCGGGGGCGTTCGGGTAGCGGTCGACGGCGATGGTCTCCACGCCCAGGCGCTGCAGGGCGATGATGGTTTCCTTGCCGAGTTCACCGGAGCCGAGCAGCATGACCTTGGTGGCGGAAGGGGAGAGCGGAGTACCGAAGAGGCGTGGGGAAGTCATTGGAAATCGCGGTTGTGAAAAGTGCGATGACTATAGCAAAGCAGCCCCGCGGCTGCTGGCGGCCAAACTGTTTATGCGCAGCACTAGGCAAACCGGAAATGGGCCGCTATAATGCGGCCTCCTTTCCCTGATAGCTCAGTCGGTAGAGCGACGGACTGTTAATCCGCAGGTCCCTGGTTCGAGTCCAGGTCGGGGAGCCAGAATACGAAGGGCCGCATGCGAATGCGGCCCTTTTCGTTTTTCAGGCCGGCAGCCGATCGAACCACGGCTGCGCCTCCTCGAGCTGATGCGCCAGCTGCAGCAGCATATCCTCCCTCCCGAACGGCGCCACGAACTGCACTCCCAGCGGCAAGCCATCCGCGGTCCAGTGCAAGGGCACCGACATCGACGGCGTCCCCGTCAGGTTCGACAGCTGGGTGAAGGGCACATAACGCAGGTTATCGCGCGCGATCTGTTCCACGGTGCTGTCGAGCAGCCCGAGCCGCGCCAGCAGGCCGAGCATGCCGGTACGCTGCAGGAAGTCCAGCAGCGCCTGCTGCGCCGCAGGCAGATCGCCGGTGCCATGCTTGACGGGCGGATGCGCCAGCGTCGGCGTGAGCAGCAGGTCGTAGCGCCCGTGGAAGCGTCCCAATGCCCGCGCGAAGGTGTTCCACTGTGCCAGCTGCGTCGCCAGCGCCGGCGCCTTGAGCGCGCCGCCCAGCGTCATCAACAGGCGCGTCATCAGCTCCGGCTCGCCGCCGCCGGCGCCGAGCGCCTTCATGCGCGCCACCAAGGAAGGCACTTGCCCGAAATAGATGTGCAGGTAACTCGTCGCCAGGGCCGCGCCGTCGATCTCCGGCGCCGCTTCCTCCACGTCGTGCCCCAGGCCGCGCAGCAGCGTGGCCGCATGGTTCACCCCCGCCACCGCTTCCGGATGCACCTCGGTCCCGATCGGCGAGGCGTTGGTGAACCCGATGCGCAGCCGGCCCGGGGCGCGCCGCATCAGTTCCGCGTAGGGCGCGGGAGGCGGGGCGATGATGAACGGGTCGCCCGGCTCGGCGCCCTGCAGGACGTCGAGCGCCAGCGCGGAATCGCGCACGCTGCGCGAGAGCACGCCTTCGCTCGATGCGCCGAACCAGACTTCGCCCACGTCGGGGCCGGCGGAGACGCGCCCGCGCGAAGGCCGCAGCCCGAACAGGCCGCAGCAGGCGGCCGGGATGCGGATCGAGCCGCCGCCGTCGTTCCCGGCCGCCATCGGCACGATGCCGCTGGCCACGGCCGCCGCCGCCCCGCCGCTCGAGCCGCCCGGCGTGTGCGCCAGGTTCCACGGGTTGCTGGTCCGGCCGAAGAGTTCAGGGTCGGTCACGCCCTTCAGGGCGAACTCCGGCAGGTTGGTCTTGCCGAAGACGACCAGGCCGGCGCCAAGATAGCGCCGCACCACGGCGGCGTGCTCCCTGGGCACGTGCGCCCCCGTGGCGCGGCTGGCATTGGTGGTAGGCAGGCCGGCATAGTCCTGCAGCGTATCCTTGAGCAGGAAGGGCACGCCTGCGAAGGGGCCGCACAGTGGACCCTGCAACTGGCGGTGCGCCTCGTTCTCCATCAGCCGCACCACCGCGTTGACGCGGCCATGGACCTGATGGTGGCGCGCCAGCGCCAGCTCGAGCAGTCGGTGCGGCGTCACCTCGCCTTGCGCGACGAGGGCAGCGAGGGAGGTGGCGTCATGGCGGGAATAGTCGTCGAAATCCATGGGCAAGCCAGTTGTTGGACATGCATCCCATGAAATGCGCTGCGCCCGCGCTTGTCAAGGAAAAGCCTGCTCAGCGCCGTTTTTCAAGCAGCTCGAATAAGGCCATGCCCGCCACCATCGCGCCCACGAACAGCAGGGGCTCCAGGCCGCCCCAGCTGAGGGACACCAGCGCCGGACCGGGGCAGTAGCCGGCCAGCCCCCAGCCGGCGCCGAATACCAGGCTGCCGAGCACCAGCCGGCGGTCGATGCGCCCCTTGGCCGGCAGGTGCAGCGGGGCGCCGTCCAGGGTGCGCCCGCGCCGCGCAAGCCAGGCAAAGGCCGGCGCCGCCACCAGCAGGGCGCCGCCCATTACGAACAGCAGCGAAGGATCCCAGTTGCCGCCCAGGTCGAGGAAGGCAAGCACCTTGGACGGGTCGGCCAGTCCCGACAGCAGCAGTCCGATGCCGAACACGAAGCCGGCAAGGAGGGCATAGGCGATCGTCATGCGGCCCCCAGCACGTGGCGCAGCAGCCAGACGGTGATGAAACCGGCGCCCATGAAGGCGGCGGTAGCGGCGATCGAGCGCGGCGAGCGGCGCGACAGGCCGCAGATGCCGTGGCCGCTGGTGCAGCCGGAGCCGTAGCGGGTGCCGACGCCGACCAGCAGGCCGGCCAGCAGCAGCACGGGCACCCCGGCATCGACCCGAACCTCGGGCAGCGGCACGAACAGCGCGTACGCGAAGGGCGCGCCGACCAGGCCCGCCAGGAAGGCGATGCGCCAGCCGGTCTCGCCGCGCGCCGGGCGCAGCAGGCCGCCGACGATACCACTGATTCCGGCAACGCGGCCCGCCAGCAGGGCGAAGAGGGCGATGCCGGTACCGATCAGGAGACCACCCGCTAGCGACATCCAGGGCGTGAAATTGGCCATGTCAATGTTCATCGCGTGGCTCCTCGTTGCTTGGACAGTAGAGGGAATACAGGAGTTGCAGCACGGCGAGGGCCTTGGCGCTCGCAATGCGGTAGAACACCTGCTTGCCGGCGCGGCGGGTCGCCACCAGGCCTTCCTCGCGCAGGACCGTCAGTTGCTGCGACAGGGTCGGCTGGCGGATCCCGGTCAAGGCTTCGAGCTGGCCGACCGAGCGTTCTTCCTGCGTCATCTGGCACAGCAGCAGGAGCCGGTCGCGGTTCGACAGGGCCTTGAGCAGCTGGCTGGCTTCGCCCGCCGCGGCTTCGAGCGCGGGCAGGTCGATGGGATTGTTCACAATGTTTACCTCACAGCGACATCAATATATGAAATTATATATTGATGTCACTACCCTTGCACGGCTTCAGCGGAACTTCTTTTTGTTCGCGGTGTAGGTGCGCGTGTAGAAATCCGGCGGCTTCTTCGCCACCCAGTCGACGAAGGCGCGGATGTCTTCGTGTCCACGCAGCGCTTCCCAGGTGTGATAAGTCTGCAGCAGTTCGCGTTCCGTGAAGGCCGAATGGATCTTGCGGTGGCAGATTTTATGGATGGGGAACTGATCCTTGCCCTTGAAAGTCTTGGGGATCAGGTGATGGCGGTCGATGTTCACCGTACCGAGCACGCGGCCGCACAGGGGGCAGTGCGCATCGGCGACTGGGGCTGCTTCGATCGGTTCTGGCCGGCGTTTAGGCATGCCGCATAAATGGCGACGCCAGCGCCTACTTGCAAGATGCCACTCAAATCCGTCAATCGTGCGCTGTATTTGTAAAATATAGTAGAATCAATGCTTACCTTTTTGCAAGATCGTGTCGTATCAACGAGCCCGCCGCAATGATTGACGATCGTCCCGAATGCTCCGTACTCCTCATCGACGATGAGCCTTTTGCGCAAGACATCATTGCGCATGGACTGCAGGGATGTATCAGCCACACCTTGTGCTACGAGTCGAGTCCGGCGCGGGCGGTCGAGGTGGCGCGCGAGGTGCGTGCCACGGTCGTACTGGTCGACCTGCGCATGCCGGACCTGGACGGCTTCGATGTCACCGCCAGCCTGCGCGCCCATCCCGACACCGAAGACCTTCCCGTCATCGTCCTGTCTTCCGAAGACGACCCCGAGATCAAGGCGCGCGCCTTCGCCGTGGGCGCCAACGACTACATGGTCAAGTGGCCCGACTCGCGGGAGCTGGTGGCACGCGTGCGCTACCACAGCGGCGCCTGCATCGCGCGGCGCCAGCGCGACGCAGCCTTTGCCTCGCTGCGCGTGAGCCAGGAACAGCTGGCCGCCAGCCAGTCGGCGCTGCACCAGGCCCAGAAGATGGAAGCCATCGGCCAGCTCACCGGCGGCGTGGCCCACGATTTCAACAACGTCCTGCAGATCATCGGTGGCAACCTGCAGCTGCTCAAGCTGGTGGGCAACCTGAACGACAACGCCAGGGCGCGTGTCGACATGGCCCTGGGCGGGGTCGAGCGCGGCGCCAAGCTGGCCGCGCACCTGCTGGCCTTCGCGCGGCGCCAGCCGCTGCAGTCGGTGGTGGTCGATCCCGGCCACCTGCTGCGCGAAATGGACGACATGATGCGCCGCGTGCTGGGGCCGAGCGCGCGCGTCGTCACCGACATCGACCCTAGCCTGGGCAGCACCATGGTCGACCCGAACCAGCTCAACAACGTGCTGCTGAACCTGGCCATCAATGCGCGCGACGCCATGGCCGGCAGCGGCACCCTGACCATCCGCGCCTGCAACCTCAAGCCGGATGACGAGCGTCCCCCCGAGGTCCCGCAGGGCAGTTTCATCATGATCGAGGTGGCCGATACCGGCAAGGGCATGCCGCAGGAAGTCCTGCTGCGCGCTTTCGAGCCCTTCTTCACCACCAAGCCGACCGGGCAGGGCACCGGCCTGGGCCTGTCGATGGCTTATGGCTTCGTCAAGCAGTCGGGCGGCGAGCTGGTGCTGCGCAGCGAAGTGGGACGGGGCACCAGCGTGCGCATCTACCTGCCGCGCAGCGACGCCGCGCCCACGGCCATCGAGCCCGTGCACAGCGCGCCGCTGGCGGGCGGGCTGGAGACGATCCTGGTGGTCGAGGACGAGCTTGACGTACGCAGCTCGACCTGCGGCATCCTGTCGGCGCTGGGTTACGAGGTGCTGGAAGCGGAAGACGCGGAAAGCGCGCTCGGGATCATCGACAGCGGCCGCCACATCGATTTGGTGTTTACCGACGTGATCATGCCGGGCCCGGTCAGCAGCCTGCAGCTGGGCGAGATCGTGCGCCGCCGCCTGCCGCATGCACAGGTGCTGTACACCTCGGGTTATGCGGAAGGCGTGCTCGCGCACGAGGGCAAGCTGGACGCGTCGGTGCACCTGCTGCAGAAGCCCTACCATCCGGACGCGCTGAGCGCGCGCATCCGCCACCTGCTGCGCCGCGCGAAGCGCGGCCAGAGGGCCGGCGTGTCACCCCCGCAGCCGGCGGCGCAGAATCACTTGGGCTTGACGTAGCGGCGCGAGCCTGGCGGTGGTTCGTTCAGGACCGCCCAGAAGATGCCCAGGTCGGCGATGGCGCGCACGAACTCGGTGAAGTCCACCGGCTTGACCACGTAGGCGTTCACGCCCAGCTCGTAGCTGCGCACCACGTCCTGTTCTTCCTTCGACGAGGTCAGCATCACGACCGGGATGCTCTTGAGCAGCTCGGTCTCGCGGATTTCCTTCAGCACTTCCAGACCATCCACCTTGGGCAGCTTCAGGTCGAGCAGGATGACGGCCGGGTTGCCGACGACGCGCTCGGCGAACTCGCCGCGGCGGTTGAGGTAGTCGAGCGCCTCTGCGCCGTCGCGCACGATGACCACCTCGTTGGCCAGTTGGCTCTTCGACAGGGCGATGAGGGTCAGTTCGAGGTCGTGCGGATTGTCTTCGACGAGGAGGATAGGCTTGAGCATCGTGTGCCTCAGTTGGATGGATGTTTCGGGATACTGAAGGAGAAGGTCGCGCCTTCTCCCTGCACGGAGCTTGCCCAGACGCGGCCATTGTGGCGTTCGACGATGCGGCGCACGTTGGCCAGGCCGATGCCGGTGCCCTGGAAGTCTTCCATGCGGTGCAGGCGCTGGAACACGCCGAACAGCTTGTGGACGTATTCCATGTTGAAGCCGGCGCCGTTGTCGGCCACGTGGAAGACGATGAAGTCGCCGTCTTCCTCGGAGCTGATGGTGATGACCGCCGGGTCGCGCTGGCCGGTGAACTTCACCGCGTTCGACAGCAGGTTGAACACCGCCAGGTGCAGGAAGGTCGGGTCGGCCCACACCGTGGGCAGCGGCTCGATGTGCCAGTCGACGTTGCGGCCCTGCATTTCCATGCCGAGCTTGTCGATGCAGGCCGACACCAGGTCGTTCATGTCCACCGTGGTCGGGCGCAGGGCCGCGCGGCCCATCTGCGAGAACGACAGCAGGTCGTCCACCAGCTTGCCGGCCAGGCGGGCCGATTCCTTGATGTTCTTCAGGAAGCGCTGGCGCCGCTCCGGGTCTTCCGACCCGGCCGATTCGATCAGGAGGTCGGAGAATCCGACGATGTGGCGCAAGGGCGCGCGCAAATCGTGCGAGACCGAATACGAGAAGGCTTCCAGCTCCTTGTTGGCGCGCCCGAGTTCCTCGGCCAGTTCGGCCATCTGCTCGGCGCGCTCGAGCGCGATGCCCAGCAGGGCGCTGCGGAATTCGATCGTCAGCTCGATCTCGGCGCTATGCCAGGGCAGGCTGCGGCCGTGGATGGTCTCGCGCCAGGCATCGAAGCTCAGGCGCGGCGTCAGCTGGGTCGGGTCGTCGGGCGAAGCCTGCTTGCCGCGCGGGTTGCCGGCCCATTCGATGGTCTGCACCACCTCCGGGCGGAACCACAGCAGGTAATGCTGGTGGATGCGCGAGATCGGCAGGGCCAGCAGGCCGCTGGCATTGCGCACCATGTCTTCACCCGGAGGATAGACCTCTTTCAGGTGATCGGTGTGGAACACCTCGGTGTGCCCGTGCAGCGACAGCCAGTCGGCCAGCGCGCGGATCTGCGGCTCGCTTGGGGTGTCGCCATAGGTCAGCACGCGGTCGTCCACCACGATGGCGACCCCGCCGGCGCGCCCGAAGCGCAGCAGCTCGGGGAACACGCCGCTCATGTTTTCCAGGAAGTCGGCGCCCTTGGTCAGGTGGCCCAGCATCTCGACCATGATGCGGCGCACGTCGAGGCGGAACTGCAGTTCGGCCGCGTCCTCGCGCGACTCGATGACCAGCGCCAGGATCTGGCCCAGCTGCTCGCAGGCGGTGCGCTTCTCGACCGAGACCGGACGGGGCTCGGCGTTGTGGCAGGAGATCAGGCCCCACAGCTCGCCCTTGACGATGAGCGACACCGACATCGAGGCCAGCGTGCCCATGTTGCGCATGTACTGCAGGTGCACCGGCGAGACGCTGCGCAGCGAAGCGAAGGACAGGTCGTTGCGCGCCCCGGTCGCCGGATTCTGGTCGGGCACCAGCGGCGCCGGCACGTAGTTGGCGTCCTGGATCACGCGGATCGGCGACAGCGTGTACAGGGCGCGCGCCTGGGCCGGCACGTCGCTGGCCGGGAAATGCTGCCCCAGGTAGGAGTCGTAGCCGTCTTCCTTCGATTCGGCCAGCACCCGGCCGTGGCCGTCGGTGTCGAACTGGTACACCATCACCCGGCCGTAGCCGGTCACTTCGCGCACCCGGCGCGCCGCCAGTTCGGACATCTCGGGGATCGACGCCGGCTGGTTGATCTTGACGAGGAAGTCGCCGATCAAGGGGTACAGGTGGCGGAAGTCGGCGGCGCGGCGGCGCTCGACCGCTTCGAATTCGAGGATCAGCAGGCTGTCCCAGGCATGGACGAGGACGTCGAAGTGGGCGCCGTTGCCGGCCGTGATCGTGCCGATATAGGCGGGGCGCGACGCTACCGGGTTGGCCGCGATCTCGGCGCCGATGCGCGCCGCGGCCGTCTCGCCCACGACCTCGGCAAGTGGCCGGCCGACGGCTTCCTGTGCCGGCAAGCCGATCCAGCTTTCGAGGTTGCTGCTTGCCTGCTGCACCACGGGCGCCGCCGACGACAGCGTCAGCATGAAGCCGTGCGGCTGGATGCTGCCGGGCGTGCGGATCGGTTCGTCCGCACAGCGGCTGAGGTCTAGGGTGTCGGTGGGTGCCTGGGTCATTGTCAAACGGGAGGCCTGCTGAAGATACAACTCGGTATTGTAACGTCAAATCCGGCAGATCAAGCGAAGGGTGGCGCAATTTCCAATATTGATCTTGCGTATACAAGTCGAATGCGGGTCAATTGCGTGGCATCCTATTGCTGAGTATCGGTATGATAGGATATTTGCCGCTCCAGACATAGCAAGGCCCCGGTCATGAATACGCACCACCCGTCCAAGCCGCCGCTGACCGAGGAACAACGGTTCCAGTACCTTATCGCCGGCATCAGCGACTACGCCATCTACATGCTGGACCCCTCTGGCCACATCGCCAGCTGGAACGCCGGCGCGCAGCGCTTCAAGGGCTACCAGCCGCACGAGATCCTGCGCGAGCACTTCTCGCGCTTCTACACGCCGGAAGACCGCGAGGACGGCCTGCCGGCGCGCGCGCTGGCGCACGCCCTGCAGCACGGTAAATACGAGGCCGAAGGCTGGCGCGTGCGCAAGGACGGCACCCGCTTCTGGGCCCACGTCGTCATCGACCCGATCTACGACGAAGAGCGCAACCTGCTGGGGTATGCCAAGATCACCCGCGATGTCACCCAGCGCAAGCTGGCCGAGGACGCGCTGCGCGAGAGCGAGCAGCGCTTCCGCCTGCTGGTGCAGGGCGTCACCGACTATGCGATCTACATGCTCTCGCCCGAAGGCCTGGTGACCAACTGGAACGTGGGCGCCGAACGTATCAAGGGCTATAGCCTGGAGGAGATCCTCGGCAGTCACTTCTCGCGCTTCTACACCGAGGAAGACCGCGAAGCCGGCATGCCGCAGCGCGCGCTCGGCACCGCCGCGCGCGAGGGCCGCTACGAGGCCGAAGGCTGGCGACTGCGCAAGGACGGCACGCGCTTCTGGGCCCACGTCATCATCGACGCCATCCACGACGACGACGGCAAGATCCTGGGCTTCGCCAAGATCACCCGCGACCTCACCGAGAAGAAGCGCACCGAGGAAGCGCTGGAGCAGGCCCAGCTCGCCCTGTTCCAGTCGCAGAAGATGGAATCGATCGGCCAGCTCACCGGCGGCGTGGCGCACGACTTCAACAACCTGCTGTCGGTGCTGGCCAGCGGCCTCGAGGTGCTGAGCATGAACCGCCAGGGCGGCGGCGACGCCAAGACCCTGGACAGCATGCGCCGCGCGATCGACCGCGGCGCCACGCTCACCCAGCAGCTGCTCGCCTTTGCGCGCCAGCAGCCGCTGCAGCCGGAAACGCGCAGCATCAACCGCCTGATCTCCGGCTTCGAGTCGGTGCTGCGCCGCGCGGGGCATTCCGGCATCGAGTTCGAATTCAACCTCAACCCCCAGGCCGGCAGCGCGGTGGTGGACGCGGCCCGGTTCGAATCGGCCCTGCTCAACCTGGTCGTGAATGCGCGCGACGCCATGCCCGACGGCGGCAAGCTGGCGCTGGACACCGCCGCGGTCACGCTGCAGGAAGGCGAGGTGCCGGGGCTGGCGCCGGGGCCTTACGTATGCACCTCGGTGACCGACACCGGCACCGGCATGGCGCCCGAGACGGCACAACGCGCCTTTGAACCCTTCTTCACGACCAAGGAGACCGGCAAGGGCACGGGCCTTGGCCTGTCGCAGGTGTACGGCTTCATCAAGCAGTCGGGCGGCGAGGTGGTCATCCAGAGCACGCTCGGAGAGGGCACTACGATCGCGATCTACCTGCCGGCTGTAAGCTCGCAGGATGGCGAGCTGTCGCGCGGCGGCTCGGAGACGGTCCTGATCGTCGAGGACGAGCCCGACCTGCTGGACGTCGCCTCGGCGCTGTTCATGAGCATGGGCTACGAGGTCACCACCGCGGCCAGCGGCCAGGAAGCCATGAACGTGCTGGCCACTCGCGACGTGGACATCCTGTTCACCGACATCGTCATGCCGAATGGCGTCAACGGCATCGAGCTGGCCGAGTACACGCGCGAGAACTACCCGGGCATCAAGGTGATGCTGGCCTCGGGCTATCCGCAGCCGGCGCTCAAGCTGGACCAGTACCGGCTGGGGGACTTCACCTTCGTGAGCAAGCCGTACCGGCTGTCGGATCTGGCGCGGGGGCTGCGCAGCGTGCACTGAATACCCGCTGCTTTGCTCAGAAGCGTCGGCCGTTGTCTATCCGATGACGCTGGTGACTATGGTCGCCAGCGTCATCGTTCAAGAAATTAAGGACGTGTCGCTTCCGGCGTAGATTTTCCTGTATCTGAGATAGCCCGCCCTCGACATGACGCCGAATGCCCCGTCCCATGATTCATGACCACCGACGCGAAAGCGCGGAATCTTGTTTGTCTTTGCATACTCCTCAGCAGCACGATGTTCTTCAAGTGTCACCTGTGACCTGTGATCCGCCTTGCTAATGACGGTGAGTGCCTTTTCACGCTCCTTGACGCATCGACGCAGATATTCATGCATCTTTTGCTCGGTATCGGGTCCGCTGAGCTTGAATGACGCTCGTGAGTCATGGACGTAGTTGTCGAACAGGTCGAGCGTCGCTTCGCATGGATGTGCGAGCGCGTGCCAGAAGGTAGCAATTTCTTCCCATTCCGAATAGAGCTGGTCCCCAAAGCCCGGGTGCTGGGGAACTGGTCGAAAGTGCGGGCATTTGGATTGGAGCCACGATAAGAACGCCTTGATTTCGTCGTCGAACTGCAGCGCTGCACTGTGCAGGTCGTTCTGGTAATACGTGGACGCCTGAAGGAAACTACGACTGTTTTGCAGCGGCGCTTTTCCTGATACTTTGCGATGGACACGCCACTCGATCTGTTTGCGCATATGCTCGCGCACTATGCGGTGCAGGGGGCCCTGCTTTTCCGTGCAGGTGTCGAGATAGGCATTAAAGGCCTGGATTGTCTCTTTGCTGACCGCGAACTTGGCCCTTGTGGCTTCCGTCGCCAGTTCGAGCTTCAGCGGTACGCCGCTCAGTCGGGCCTCCTTGTACATCATGATCAGGGGTATCCGCGACAGCATGTCCGCACCATTCGGATCAGAGCCTCGCCCTTGCTCACGTGGGCAATACCCACCGCCGATATCGGAGTGCACGCCGGGCACGACGACTTCTTTGCAGCCGGCAGGAACGACGCCATTCACCGAGATCGAATCAAGGGGGAAACTGCGCCTGAGTTCGTGCGCGGCAACCAGGTGGAGGCATTTCATTCCTCTGGGGACGCGCAGGCTGTCTTCCGCATCAGCCCAGGCGCCATGGCCGTTCTGACCGGCCACGGTGTTGCCCGCTCCGACAGAGGCAACCGTATCGAAGATACCGAGGAAATCGAACTCCACCGGAAAGCCGCCGAGCGACATCCGTTTCGCGCCGCAAAGTTGCGCGTCTAGCCGGCACAGGGTGTGGAGCCAGTTCGCAAAGACACGTGCCTGGGTCGCGCCGCGGGAGAAGCCAAAGATTGAGATGTAGATCGTCTTGACGATGCCTGGATCTTTCTTTGCTGGTTTACCGGTACGTTTGTCGATCCAATGGGGCGCGACCGCCTTGTGCAGCCGAGTCAGCATTCCGCTCAACAGGAATTTCGTCAACGTACCTACTGCGGAGTCGACGACGTCGGCATCGTCGTCCTGTCGTCCTTCTACTGCCCGCCGGGTGTTTTTCGTGAGCGACATGGTCGCGAACAGGCTCTCGATTTCAGGCTGCAGGATCAGCGGGGAACCGAGAAAAAAGCGATGCACATTGTTGATCGCCTGCGCCAGCGCCCAGATGATACGGCGCTCGCCCCAGCGGCCGGTGCCGCCGCCCAGGACCTTGTCTGTTCCGGCGCCGCTGTCCTTGACCAGCGAGAATTCCGTACCGACGCCGGGAATGTAGACTCTGAAGAAGTGCTTGTGCTCCGTGGGTTTGTATTCCCATTCGGCCGACTTCGGAAGCACGCCCGGTACGCTCATTCCTGGGAAGCAGTCGTACAGGCGGGCGATGTTGGATTGGTCCTTTGTTTTCTCGGCGGCTATGTAGTTGTTTCCTGTGCCGTCGAAGAAGAAGCCGAAGAAGAGATTGGTATCACATGAGGCGTTCGGTGCACAAATGGGGGCAGTTTCGCGGGCTCCCAGATGCCTAAGCGTTCCATCGTCCTTTTTGTTAAAGAACTTTTCATATACCGAAGCTGTCTCGAATTCATATCCAGCCGCGAGAGCAAGGTAAGTTGTCATGGCTTCGCCTTCATGATTTCCGCGAGTTGAGCCTTGCTACGGTTTAGCCCATTAACGTAATCGTTCTTAAGGAATTGGATGTAGCGCGGATCTCTCGGGCCTGTGAAGCCCTTTAGTTCTGACGGCCTTCGCTCTTTAGCGTATTCCCATGACTCTGTTGCTTCCTTCTCAGGATCTTGTTCGAGATCTCTTAGCAAAGTCAGATAGAGTTCGACCCCATTCGCTTCATGTTTTCGATAAAGTTCCCATCTCTCACGCTGGTATTCCAAGGAAGGTACTGGCCAACCTTTGATCCTCCCGGGCCAGCTTGCATGGTCTGGCTGAACATTGCTGGAAACAACGCTGATCTTTCCGTCACCATTCTTGATCACCCAAAGTTCCCCCGCCTCAGGATATTCCGGGACCTCAACTTCGTGTTCCTCGGTCACTTCCGGCAAGTTCCCATCAGGCAGCCTCTTCAGCCAATGAGTTGTCGTAAGACGTACTTTGGTCCCGGGTTTCCACTTCCACGGCAGCACGGCGCAGCAGGTCGTACCGCCGCCCGCAAATGGCGCGATGTGCTCGCCCCCGATAGTTTTTTGCGGGTCGTCAGGATCGGCAATAAAATAGCTGAATTCACCGTCGCTGTAGTTCACGCCGTGCAGGCTGACGCTCGTATGCGAGTCCCCGTATTGCGACAGGGCCAGACCAACCACGCCGGCAATACCCAGCACGCCAATCAGGATCTTATGTTTCATTTGCATCAGCCGCCTCCATCGAAAGCTCGTGTGCCTTCCACGCCGTGAACATTCGCGCGACATCCCGGTCATCGTCCTGCCCACTGTGCGCGAGCAGCCAGCCGCACCAATCGACCAGTTCGATGTCATCCATGCCGGCTTCCAGGGTCGGCACTAGTGCGGAGGAAATCAGCGCATGGGCTTGCGACGACCGGTACGCGCCACGATTGGGGTGGCCAGCGAGCCGGACCAGCACTTCATCGACCCGGCTGTCTTCCACCAACGCCGCGAACTGCGCATCGTCGAGTTGCGGATCCCTTGCGATGGCGCCGCCCGTTCTGTCGAGCGCCAGCGTGTGCCAGTTGCCATCACGCCCGATATAGCTCCAGCTCGAGGCCGTGCCGGCGAACTCCCCGCGCTGCGCGTCGTCGAGCGTCTTCAGGATCGCAGGAAGGCGCCGAGTGTCGGCGAAACGGAAATTGAAACGCTGGCCGTCGGCTTCGACGATGCACCATGCCGCCAGCCGTGCCGCAAGGTCCGGCCAGGGTTCCGGCGTTTCGATCACGCTGACCATGGGCCAGCCCTGGCACTGGCGCAGCACGGCCCCGAGTGCACGGTCCCCGGGATCGAAGGGAAGGACGAAAGGCGACACATCCAGCGTATCCGGACCGCTCGCCGGCAGCCCCTCGAACAGCAGGACCTTCCGGCCGATGGCGATACTCCGGTGCAGGCCCGGTACGAAGGCGCCGTCGATCAGCACATGCAGTGCGTGCCCGGCGGGGTGCTCCCGGAAGCGCTGCCGTAACGTATCGAGCCAACTGTCGGTAAATGGATCGGTCAGCATGTCACTCCACCATGGAAAAGGCCGCACCCACTGCAAGGGCGCGCTTGAGACATTCGACGCACACGCTACGGGGTAGGGCAGGCATTGGATAACCCAGTTGCTGCGGGTCGGTCAGGCTCTTCTTGTTCGCATGGACGGTGAGCTTGCCAGGGCATTGCACGCTGATGTTCCCGCCATCGATCGTCAGGCTGGCGCCGCCGGCGGTCGATAGCACGATCCGCTGCGCGGCGGCCCAGTCGATATGCGCGCTGGCGCTGACTAGCTTCACGTCATTGCGTGCCTGTACGGCGAACGCGTCCGCCTGCGCCTGCAGGCCGATCTCGTCCTGGGCGGCGATCAGTTGCAGGCCGGCGCTGCCTGCACCGGCGTCGATGGCGCCTGCCAGCGCGCCGATGGCCTGGCCGGTGTGCAGTCGCAATCCTGAGCCGCCGGCCAGCTGGGTGTCCTGCACGCTCACCAGGGTAGTGGTCTCGCCGTTCGCCAGCTGCAGGCTTTGCCCGGCGCTGGCGCCGAAGATGTCTTTGGCGGATACCGTAACGAGGGCAGCGCCGCTCTCCGTTTGCGGCGCCGACATGGCATTCGACATCGCCTTGACTGGTGCGCACTTGCCGTCCAGGGCGCTTGCGTTGGCCTTGACGCTGCCGGCGTGAGCCGCCAGTCCCACGGTCTGATGGATCGTCGCTGCGGGGTGCAGCGTGCCAGCCGTGGCAGCGGCCTGGCGGATCAGGCTGGCGCCAATCGCATTCTCACCGGCGACATCGCGCGAGGCTGCATCGTGCCTGAGCTGCCAGCTCGATACCAGCAGCCCCGATCCGCCGCGCGCCGCGCCATAAGTGTCGGAACGCAGCTCGGCGCCGCGCCCTCGCGAGCTGCCACGGTAGTTGTCGGCGCTGTGGAGTAGATGTCCAAGATTCAGCTCGGTCGCCCACTGGGTCGTCCTGAGCTGGGCGCGGCCTTGCCCATCGCTGTCGTCGATCAGCAGCTGGTTATAGCCTCTCCCGCCAATCCCGGCCGTGCGCAGGCCCCATTGGGCAGCCGCGTTGCGGTGGCCGTCGGTGTCGCTCGACGCACCATGCCATGCCGGGCTGTTGCCGCCAGCGAGATTGGCTTGTGCCGAGTACGCATGGTCGTGCGCACGCCCGAAGCATTCCCGATCGCACGGCGCGTCAATCCGGCCGCCCGGCGTGGGCGCAATGTCGCCTTCGCCCCGGCCGTTGTACAGTGCCCCAACCACGACCGGCCGATCGATATCATTTTCGAGGAACTGCACCAGCACTTCCTGTCCGACCCGGGGAAGGAACTGACACCCCATGCCACTACCAGCCAGGCGCTGCGCGACCCGTACCCAGCAGCTCGCATGTCCGCTGTCCTGCCAATGGAAACGGATGCGAATGCGTCCCAGGCGATCGCAGTAAGCTTCGTCAGCCTTGTCTGGCCGGTCGTTGCCATCGGCGCCGATGACAATCGCAGTTTGTGTGCCATGTGTGGTCGGCCTGGCCTTGATGCGGTCCTCTCTCTGGTGCAGCTGCGGGCGCCATGGAAGCCCTGCCGGAATCGCGTCGAAGCGGTTGGCATAGCCGGTTTTCCGGGCCTGCTCGATGACCTGGGTCAGGCCGTCCTGCCTGGCGCGGACAGCCTCTTCCAGCAGTTCTGGAAGCGGGCCGAACAGTTCGGCAAGGGCGAGCTGCGCGGGCGGCGGCATGTTGTTCACGCCAATGCTCGTGACGTGATGGATGGTGAACCCGGCAGCATCGCCGAGCCGCCCCAATGGCATGCCGGTGACGGTCAGCCGCGTTCCGGCGCGCATGGTACGAACGGTGGATCGCCCTTGCCACAGTTGCCCCCTTGCTTCGGCAGCTTGCATCTGCAGATCGGCATGGCGCCGCGCCGACGCCATGTCGGTGAAGGCGTACTGCCCGGGAGCGTCGTAGGATTCGAGTTCCGGCAGCGATTTGGCCTTCGTGACTGAAAGAGACGCCGCGCCGACCAGTTGCTTGGCCTTGTAGTCAGCGCTTTGCAGGGTCGTCAGCGAGGCGTGCAGGCGCCTGTGTTCCACCAGCGCCTGCACGGTATCGTGGTGTTCTACAGAACTTGCGTTGTGATAGCGGACGCCTGCGCCATCGCGGCAGCTTCGGTCATCCGGCACTGCATCGAGCGAGGTGCTATCGGCGAACAACACCAGGCAAGGACCGTCTTCGGTTTGCTCGGTTCGCCAGCCAAGGCCTTCTTCGGCTAGGAGCCGCCGCACGAAATCGAGGTCCCGTTCGCGGTATTGGCAGCAGTAGCTGCGTGACGGCACAGTAGCCATATACGACGCGGTAGCGGCGCTCCAGCGCCAGCGCGCTACGGGCCGGTAGGAGGCGAATACCTCATCGACAATCTCCACGATCGTCTTGTCCTGCCAGACACGACTGTTACGTACGTGCTCCAGCCTCCATATCCAGGGAGACAATCGGAATCGATAACGGGCCAGTCCGCCATCGCTGCCAAGAACGGATACGGCGCAGACTTCGCCGCCGATGCTTTCGTGTTCTCCGTCCGCAAGGGTAATTTGCAGCGAGGCCGGTTGGCCCAGCAGGGGCTCCGCTTCCAGGTAGGCGTTGGTGGACAGCGCAATGACGTCGCATACTGGAATGTCGAGCAAGGCGTCCTCGGCAGCGAAAGCCTCGACCAGCAGTGTGGGACACGGGGCGTCACCGAGTCTTAATTCGAACAGCCTGGTCGCACTCGAGAATTCCGCGAGCGTAGCCGTGATTTGATCGGTCAAGTCGCTGCTCATGGCAGACGCTCCATTTTTCAAATGAAACGTCAGCCACGATACGTTCGACTAACGCGAAGGCTATTGCGTCAAGTCATCTACAAGCTGAAGATGATGTCGCTGATCCGCTCATACAGCGGATTGGCCGACGGCCCCGGATTCGGCCAGTTCAGGATATCGAAGTGGTCGTACCCCTTGTAGGTGCCGAGGAAGTTCCAGGTTCCCTTGAGCGACCTGCCGTCGTAGTTCCGCACCGGATGCCCGCTTGGCGAGCGCATGCTGGCTGTGTTCACCACCCCGTCGTTGGGAAACCACTCGCTGTCGATCGTTACACGCCCGGCGCCCGCCTGGGTATAGCCGCCCAGGCCGTTCTGCAGCACCGAGGGCACGATCCATTCCCCCGCCATGGCCTTGAAGGCCGGGATCATGTCGAGCCGCGGGTATTGGTAGAGCGTCGTCTGGATCGGCGCGATCACGCGGTCGGTCTCGTTGCAGCACCAGCTGCCGGCTTCGGTCGCCTGCGTGCCCACCGAGTAGTAATAGATGTGCGGCGAGGTGCGTGCCCACAGGTTGAATTCGCGCGCACCGTCCGGCGACAGCTCCCAGTTCGCCCAGCGGTGCTTGAGCAGGTCGCCCAATGGTGACTGCAGGGGCGGCACCACGTTCAGCACGGCGTCGGCGAAGGTAGTGCCGTTGTGGGGTGTCGAGATGGTCGTGACGCTGCGTATCCAGCCGACCTTGCCGCCCTTGAACAGTTCGTGGCCGCCTTCGTCGTCGGGCGAACCGTGTTCCAGCAGTTCGATCAGAGCGCGGATGGTCGTGCCGCCCTGGCTGTGGCCGATCAGGTGGACCGGATGCTCCGCATCCCAGGCCGGGTAGAGCGCGAGCGGGTAGGCTTCGGGATTGTTCTTCGGGTCGGCGGCCCAGCACTTGCCGGCGGGTTTTTGCTGCTGACCCGGCAAACCGTACTTGCGCACGTGCGCGGCGCCGTAGTCGACGCAGCCGCCCTTGATCTGCGCGTACAGGTCGGCCGCGCGGTCCCAGTTGGAGCTGATCGGGCCGACCACCGCCGCGAACACGGTGCGCGGGCCGCGGTAGACCTGCATGTGCGAGGCGATGTCGCCGTAGCCGCCCCAGTAGTTGAAACCGCTGTGCTCGAAGGTGTCTGGGCCGAAGCCGAGGAAGCCGTGGACCAGGATCACGGGGTGGTTGTTATCGGCGCTGGCGGGCACGCTGGTGCACAGCGCGGCCAGCGCCAGCAGGGCGTGGATGATGCGAAACATGCAATTCTCCGAAATGGCGTCAGGGCCATTGTCGGAGCTGCGGGCGGGGCGCGGTTTGCGCTGGGTCGGAATCTTGGCGGCTGTCCGGCGCTTGACAGTAGGGTGCTCGGCTTGCCGGGCGCGCGTTCAGCAAGTGTACGAGTACAAAAAAACGTCTTAGATCCGCATGCCTGATTTGGACGCGCGGTCGGCAGAGCCGACCACCCTACATTAGTTCGTGGCCTTGTTGGAGCCGATCGACGTCGTCGGCGCCGACGCAGTCGGATCCACCGCCGGCTTCGGCACATCGATCACCGAAGCCGTGACCGAGGTCTTCTCTGCCTGGTCGAGGTCGCCGGTCCAGACCACGTAGTCGTCGACCGAGTATAGGCGGCACGGCTCCTTGCTCTTGGCGGTGCAGGTGGCCAGTGCGCGGCCGTCCGGATCTTCGCCTTCCTCGGCCCAGGTCCAGGCGCCGCTCGGCGAGACCGCGAAGGCGCGCGGGGTCATCTTGCTCAGGTATTCCTGGTAGGCGCGGCGGCCGTTTTCGGACAGGAAGGGCACGGCCTCGACATCGTCCACCTGGGCATAGTCGGTACGCGCCGGGCTCGGCGGCGGCGGCACGTTGTGGATCACCTCCGTCGGCATGCCGACCTGGGCCAGGAAGCGCATGGTGTCGTTCAGCCATACCTTTTCGCCGTCGCGGCTGGCCAGCATGCCGTGCGAATCGCGCTTGAAGGCCGGGAACTCGACCAGGCGGCCGCGGCCGCCGGCCTGTTCGAACGCGGCGTGCATGCGCTGGGCCAGCTCGGGGCCGAACAGCGAGTCGTTCTGGCCATACATCCACAGGGTCGGCAGCCTGGTCTTGGCGCCGTACTCGGAGAAGGCGGTCACCAGCGCCGAGCGCCAGGCGCAGCGGTCGCTGTCGTCGCGCAGGCCGCCGGCAAAGTTGATCAGGCCGCGCACGCCGGGCAGCTCCTTGGTGCCGAGGGCGATGGTCGCCAGGCCTCCATAGGACTGGCCGGCGATCACGATGCGGTTGGCGTCGATCCACTTCTGCTGGCGCGCGTAGGCGAGGGTGGCGACGATGTCTTCCGCCTGGGCGTAGCCGTTGGCGGTCATGTCGCAGCCGAAGTCGCGGTAGCGGCCGGTCGAATTGGCGAAGCCCTGGCGCATCGGCACCATCACGGCGTAGCCGCGCTTCACGAAGGCGGAGGCCATGTGATAGAAGCGGTCGCGCGGTTGCAGGTTCGGGCGGCCCGGATCCTTGCCGTGGTTGATGATGATGAGCGGGAAGGGGCCCGGGCCGTTCGGCTGGAACACGGTGGTCTCGAGCATCGCGCGGCCCTGCGGGCCCGCAGGCACCTGCTCGATGTGCTCGTTCATGCGATGATCAAGTTGCAACTCCTGCTGCACGGCGATCCCGGGGATCATGGCGGCGGCAGCCAGGGCGGCTGCCAGGAAGTTGCGGAGCGTGAAGCGTGGAACCATGGTGACTCTGTCTCGACTACGTACCGGGTGAAACAAACACGGAAGAATTTCCGCATGGCATAAATTGATTCTAGGTACGTGGAAAAGGCAGAGCAATACTCAATGTGGCAATTCCGAAGGTAAATTTTTGTGGCGTGACAAAGTGATCACGCGTTCCTTATCTTTATTGCGCCAATCACGCTGCCGGACAGCGTCCGCCGTGGTTTTTCATGAACGGTTATCATGCAAACCTGGCAACGGAGGTAGAGGAATGATCGGATGAGCAAGTACGCGCCGCGCGAGTGGGCGCCCGACGAAAAGCCGATGCTGCCCGGCTCTCCGTCCACGCCCGCCCATCCGACACCGCTGCGTTTCGCCTACCTCTTCGTCGGCATCCTGATCACCATCACGGGCGGCCTCGGCAATGCGCTGGTGGCCGTCAACCTGGTCAACCTGCAGGGCGCGCTGGGCGCGTATTCCACCGAGACCGCCTGGCTGCCGGCCGTCTTCGTGATGGCCAATGCGTCCATGAACCTGCTGCTGGTGAAGTTCCGCCAGCAGTTCGGGCTGCGCCTGTTCACCGAATTCTTCCTGGTGCTGTACGCGCTGGTGACCTTCGCCCACCTGTTCGTCAACGACCTCGGCTCGGCCATCGCGGTGCGCGCCGCCCACGGCATGCTGGCGGCGGCGGTGTCGCCGCTCGGCCTGTACTACGTGCTGCAGGCATTCAAGAAGGAGTGGCGCCTGCGCGGCGTGGCGCTGGCGCTCGGCTGCGCCCAGCTGGCGCTGCCGCTGGCCTACATCTTTTCCAACGACCTGCTGCAGATCGCCGAGTGGCGCGGCCTGTACATGTTCGAACTGGGCCTGGCCATCGTCTCGCTCGGCGCGGTGCTGATGCTCAAGCTGCCCCCGGGCGACCGCTTCCAGGCCTTCCGACCGATGGACTTCGTCACCTTCGCGCTGTTCGCGCCCGGCATGGCGCTGCTGTGCGCGGCGGTGAGCTTCGGCCGGGTGCGCTGGTGGTTCGAAGCGCCCTGGATCGGCGTCGCGCTGGCCGTCTCGATCGTCCTGCTGGCGGCGGCGATCTGCGTGGAGCACAACCGCGCCAATCCTTTGCTGAACATCCGCTTCTTCACCAATGCGAACATCCTGCGCCTGGCGCTGTCGATGATCCTGGTGCGCATCGTGCTGTCCGAGCAGAGCGTCGGCGCGGTCGGCTTCCTGCGCCTGGTGGGCCTGGACAACGACCAGCTGCAGACCCTGTTCGCCATCGTGCTGTGCGCGACCATCGCCGGCGTGGTGGTCTCGGCGCTGACCATCAACGTGCAGCACCTGATGGCGCCGCAGGTGATCTCGCTCCTGATCATGGCGCTCGGCGCCTGGCTGGACGCCCACGCCACCAACCAGACCCGCCCGGAGCAGATGTACCTGAGCCAGAGCCTGCTCGCCTTCGGGGGGACGTTGTTCCTCGGGCCGCTGGTGATTTCCCTGATCGGCACCGTGATCGCCAATCCGGCCAACCTGATCAGCTTCTCGGTGCTGTTCGGCCTCACGCAGAACCTGGGCGGCCTGCTCGGTTCCGCCATCGTCGGCACCTTCCAGGTGCTGCGCGAGAAATACCATTCCTCGATCATCGCCGAGCACCTCAGCAGCCTCGATCCGCTGGTGGCCGGCCGCATCCAGTCCGGCGCCGCCGCCGTCGGCCAGCTGGTGGCCGACCCGGCCGCGCGCACGCGCCAGGGCGTCGCCTCGCTGGCGGCCAGCGCCACGCGCGAAGCCAACATCCTGGCCTACAACGACGTGTTCCTGGTCCTTTCCATCCTGGCCGCCACGGCCGCCGCATGGATCTTCCTGCACGCGGTCTGGCTGCACTATTTCCCCGCCCCGCAACCCGTGCCGGCAGTGCGGCCGCCCGGGGCGCCCCCGCCACCCGAACCCGTGACAGACTGATATGCCCGAACCATCCACAAACCCTGCCAAGACACGCTCGCGCCGCATCCTGCTGAGCGCACTCGCCTTCGCCGCCATCGCCCTGGCCGGCGTGCTGATCGTGCTCTACGCCTGGCAGCTGCCGCCTTTCCGCACCACGCTGCAAAGCACCGAGAACGCACTGGTACGCGGGCAGGTGACCATCATCAGCCCGCAGCTGAGCGGCTATGTGGTCGAAGTGCTGGTGCAGGACTTCCAGCCGGTGCGCAAGGGCGAGCTCCTGATGCGCATCGACGACCGCATCCCGACCCAGCGGCTGGAGCAGGCGCGCGCCGAACTGGCGACACGCCGCGCCGCGCTCGAGAATTACGCGCAGAGCAATCGCAGCGCGCAGGCGACCATCGCGCAGAACCAGGCGACGCTGGCATCGAGCGAAGCACAGGCGCGCCGCGCCGAGGCCGACCTGCGTCGGGTAGAGGAACTGGCAGCCGACGGTTCGCTGTCGGCGCGCGAGCGCGATGCCGCACGCGCCACCCGCGCCCAGGCGGTGGCCGCGCGCGACCAGGCCAGGGCGGCGCTCGAGATCGCGCGCCAGAACCTGCGTTCGGTGGGCGTGAGCCGCGCGTCGCTCGAGGCCGCGGTGGCGAATGCCGAAGCCGCGGTGCGGCTGGCCGAGATCGACCTGTCGAACACCCACATCCTGGCGCCGCGCGACGGCCAGCTGGGGCAGGTGACGGTGCGCCAGGGCGCTTTTGTCAACGCCGGCGCCCAGCTTACCGCGCTGGTGCCGAACACGCTCTGGATCATCGCCAACATGAAGGAAACGCAAATGGCCAATGTGCGCCTGGGCCAGCCGGTGCGCTTCACGGTGGACGCGCTCGACAACGCCAGCTTGCGTGGTCACGTGGAACGGATCTCCCCGGCGACCGGCTCGGAGTTCTCGGTGATCACGCCGGACAATGCGACCGGCAACTTCGTCAAGATCGCGCAGCGCATTCCGGTGCGGATCAGCATCGATCCGAACCAGCCGCTGGCGCAGCGCCTGCGGCCCGGCATGTCGGTGGTGGCGACGATCGACACCGCGCAAGCGAACAAGGAAGCGCGATGAAAAGGGCGGCCTTGCTCCTTGCGCCGCTGGTGCTGGCCGGCTGTGCGATGGCGCCGCAGCCGGCGCCCGCGCCGACCCTGCAGGTGCCGGTTGCCTGGCGCACGGCGCCCGCCGCTGACGCAGCGGTCACGCGCGACTGGTGGAAGCATTTCGGCGACCCGCAGCTGGACGCGCTGGTGCGGCGCGCCCTCGACAGCAACGGCGACCTGCGCATCGCCCGCGCGCGCCTGCAGGAATATGCGGCGCGCGTGCGCATTCCGGGCAGCGCACAGCAGCCGTCTTTGAATGTCTCGTTTGCGCCGACGCGTGCGCGCGCCATCGGGCCGCTGGGGCAGCCGGTGGAAGTCACTTCTCTTGTAGGGGCCGTGCAGGCGGCCTATGAACTCGACCTGTTCGGGCGCCTGGCCAGTACCACGGAGGCGGCGCGCTTCGACGCCCTGTCGCAGGAAGCGGCCCTGGAAGCGGCTGCCCTGTCGGTGGCCGCGAATACCGCTTCCGGCTACCTCAATTTGCTCGGGCTGGATGCCCAGCTGGCGTTGGCACGGCAGACACTGGCCTCGCGCGAGCGTTCGTTCGCGCTGGCGCGGCACCAGTTCGAAGTCGGCTACAGCTCGCGCCTGGAGATGTCGCAGGCCGAGGCCGAGCTGCACGCCACCGCCGGCGTGGTGCCGCAGCTGGAACGCGCGATCGCGCAGCAGGAACAGGCGCTGAACTTGCTGGCAGGCGGCAGCCCCGGGCCGGTGGCACGCGGCGTGCCGCTGCTTTCCCTGCGCATGCCCCTGCCGGCTCCCGGCCTGCCGTCCGAGCTGCTGCGGCGCCGGCCCGACATCGCCCAGGCCGAGCGCGCGGTGGCTGCAAGCGACGCCAGCCTGGCGGCGGCGCGCGACCAGCTGCTGCCCTCGATCCGGCTCACCGCATCCGCCGGGCTCGAGGGCGCCAGCGTGGCGCGCCTGCTGCGCTCCCCGGTCGAGCTGTGGAGCATCGGCGGCAGCGTGCTGGCGCCCCTGTTCGATGCGGGCCGCCTGCGTGCCCAGGCCGAGATCGCGGGAACGGTGCGCGACCGCGCCATCTACACCTACGAGAACGTGGTGCGCGCGGCCTTTGCCGAGACCGAGAACGCGCTGGCCGGCATCGACGGCCTGCGGCGCCAGCTGACCGAGGCCGAAGCGCGGCGGACGGCGGCGAATGAGGTGCTGCGGGTGGCGCACAACCGCTATGCCAACGGCTATGCGTCCTACCTCGAAGAGCTGGATGCCCAGCGCAATGCCTTCGGCGCCGAGAACACCGTGCTGCAGCTGCGCGCCAGCCTGCTCGCGGCCCACGTCGACCTGTACCGTGCGCTGGGCGGCGGCTGGAGTCCCATGCAATGAGCGCGATGAGCGGGGTATCCGTGAAGCGCGCGCGCTGCGCCACCTGCCTGCGCGCGCAATCGGCCTGCATCTGCCGCTGGATCACGCACGTCGAGCCGCGTGCGGCCCTGCTGGTGCTGCAGCATCCGCTCGAAGTGGCCAATGCCAAGAACAGCGCGCGCCTGCTGCACCTGAGCGTGGCCGGAAGCAGGCTGGCGGTGGGCGAGCAATTCGACAGCGCCGAACTGGACGCGCTGCTGCACGCGGACGGCCGCGTGCCGGTGCTGCTGTACCCGGACACGCCGGGCGACGCCAGCCTGCCGGCGCCGCCGCCGTTCGAGGCGATGGCGCCGGAGCGCCTGCGCCTCGTGGTGCTCGACGCCACCTGGCGCAAGAGCCGCAAGATGCTGTACCTGAACCCGGCCCTGCAAGCCTTGCCGCGCCTGGCGCTGGTCGACGTCGCGCCGTCGAATTACCGGATCCGCAAGGCGCATGCGCCGCACCAGCTGTCGTCGCTGGAAGCGGCCGCGCAGGCGCTGGCCCAGCTGGAAGGGAACGATGCCGCCTTCCATCCCTTGTTCGAGGCATTCGACGGTTTCGTGCAGCAGCAGGCCGCCTATGTGCCGCTTGGTGCGCCGGACTTGAAATCCGGCTGAGGGAGGCGTACCATACTGTATAAATATACAGTATGGAGCCGACGTGCCCGACCGCAACCAACCCAGCCAGCGCCAACCCGTGGACGAGCAGCCCATGCTCGGCCCGCGTCCGCTTGCGGCGCGCAAGGGGCGGGGCGCGGTATCGAACCTGCAGGGTCGATACGAAGTCAATGGCCGCGAAGAATTCGACGACGGCTGGGAGCGCGAGGAGGACCAAGCCGCCGGCATCAAGACGGTCGTCACCGACGAGCACGCCAAGAGCATCCTCTCGCGCAATGCTTCGCCCGACATCCCGTTCAATGTCTCGCTGAATCCGTATCGCGGCTGCGAGCACGGTTGCATCTATTGCTTTGCGCGGCCCACCCACAGCTACCTCGGCCTGTCGCCGGGGCTCGACTTCGAAAGCCGGTTGTTCGCCAAGGTGAACGCGGCCGAGCTGCTGCGGCGCGAGCTGGCCAAGCCGGGTTACGTGCCCGAGCACATCGCCCTCGGCGTCAACACCGACGCCTACCAGCCCTGCGAGCGCGAGCTGCGCCTGACGCGCCAGGTGCTCGAGGTGCTGAGCGAATGCCGGCATCCGGTCGGGCTCATCACCAAGTCCTCCCTCATCGAGCGCGACATCGACCTGATCGCGCCGATGGCGGAAAAGAACCTGGCCTGCGCCGCCATCACCCTGACCACGCTCGATCCGGAGATCGCGCGCACGCTGGAGCCGCGTGCGGCAGCGCCGGCACGGCGCCTGCGCACCATCCGCACCCTTGCCGAGGCCGGCATTCCGGTCAGCGTGAGCGTGGCGCCCATCATTCCCTTCGTCACCGAACCGGAGATCGAGCGCATCCTGGAGGCGGCGCTTGAAGCCGGCGCCATCGGCGCGCATTACGTCGTCTTGCGGCTGCCGCATGAGGTCAATCCCTTGTTCCAGGAATGGCTGCAGGCGCATTTCCCCGAGCGGGCGCAGCGCGTCATGAACCGCGTGCGCGACCTGCGTGGGGGCAAGGATTACGACAGCGACTTCGGCAAGCGCATGCACGGGGAGGGCGTTTGGGCGGACCTGATCCGCCAGCGCTTCTCGAAAGCGGTGGACCGGCTGGGGATGGGGGAGTTTCGCGGGCGCTTCGGCAGGCTGGATGGCTCGCAGTTTCGCAAGCCGCTGACCGTGCCGGCGCGTCCCTCGCCAGCCGCCGGCAAGGGCGGCGGCAGGAATGCAGCCGGGCAGCTGGACCTGTTCTAGCCGGCCGCCCGATCGAGATCGGCAGGTGGCTTACTGTTTCTTCTGGATCTTGTTGTGCACGTCGTTCACCATCATCAGCGCCGCCGACCCATAGAGCTTGTGGTACTCCGCTTCCATCAGCCCGCTGACGATGACCGGGTCGGTGGCCACGTAGCGCTTGGCTTCCTCGATGTCCGGAGTCGCGATCACGAAGATGCCGCGGCGGCCTTCCTTGCCGTCCAGCGGTCCGGCGAACACCAGTTTCTTCTCGCTGGCCAGCTTGCCCATGTTGGCGAAGTGGCCCTCGAAGATATTCGCGCGCTCGGCCTTGTCCTCGATGTTCTTGGGGCCGGTTTTGAGGATCACGAACACATAGGGGCGCATGCCACGCTCGTCGGCGCCGAGCGACTGGGCCAGCGCGGCGTCGTATGGCGGCGTGGGTTCAACGGCCTTGGTTTGCGCCACGGCAGGCTGCATCGCCAGCAGCAGCGAAGCGCACAAGCCCATCAGCATCTTCTTCGACATCCCTGTTCTCCTTGTTATATGGCGCGTGGCATCGACGCGCCCGGTATGGTCCAGCGATTCTAGCGGACTTCAGGCCGCGCTGGGCCGGTCTTCAGACCCACAGCCGGTAGATCCAGAAGGACTCGTCCTCGATGTAGCGGTCGGCGAATTCGGTCGGGGGAAAGCCGCAGATCTGCCGGGTGACGCGGCTCAGGTGGGCCTGGTCCGAGAAGCCCTCGTCCAGCGCCAGCGTGGCCCAGTCGAAGGGCTGGCCGGTCTCGTAGCGCTCGCGGGCGGCGAAGAACAGGCCTTCGGTGCGCACCAGCGATTGCCACTCGCGCAGCGAGCGCCCGCTGAAGGACTTGATGCGGCGCTCGACCTGGCGCGCGCTGTGCGTGTCGCGCCATTGGTGCGCCTGCCAGGCCAGACGCTGCACCCAGTGCCGGCCCATCTGGCGCAGCGAGAATCGGCTGGTCTCGCCTCCCTGCGCCGCGCGCCAGCGCTTGCCGAGCTCCGCCTCCAGCACGCGCAGCGCGGCAGCATCGTCGGGCGCGGCCAGCAAGGCGTCAAAGAAGGGCTGCCAGTCGGCGCCGAGCACCGCGTGCGCCGGCAGGAAGCGGTCCTGGATGGCCGCGAGCTCGATGCCGAACAGGGCGGAGACGGCATCCGGCTGGAAGCAGGCCATGTAGCCGCGGCCGCTCGTCGGCGACCAGGTCGTCACCGGGCGCGAATGGCTGCCCGAGATCATCATCTGCGCAGTGAAGGGATGCCAGCCCGTGTCCGGGTCCAGCAAGCCCATCCCGGCCCCGTCGAACCAGGACAGTGTCACGATCGGCGAAGCGGGGAAGTGCGACAAGCGCTGGGCGTCGGTCAGTGCGAGGCGGGAGGTGTCGCGGCTGACCAGCGCCAGCATCGCGCCCTGCAGCGCCGGCGGCGCCAGGTAGAGGCGGTCATGCGGCGCCTTACCCCCATTGCATATGCGCGGGCCGCGCGCCAGCCGGTCGGGGCAGGGGAGCAGGCAATCGTGACGATCGGGGGCCATGAGTCAGCAGTATAGGCAGGCGCCCCCGGGCTGTCGATGTCGTTTTCGTTCAAGACGCGGGGGCGAAAGCGGCGAAGAATACGAGACATGAATACGCCCGACACCTCCCGATGCCCCTTCCATGCGGATGGCACGCCGCCCGCTTCCGTCGATCCGGCGCCGACCCGGCATCCGCCCGGGGCCTGGCCGCCCGGTCCGCCATCCGGCCTGACCGGCTGGGGCCTGCTGGCGCGCATGGCGCGCGACCTGCCCGGCAGCCTGGCGAGCTGGCGCCAGGCCTATGGCGACTTGGTGCACCTGCGCATGTGGCCGGAGCACGAGATCGTGGTCAGCGACCCGCAACTGGTGCGCGAGCTGCTGGTCAGTCGCCATGATGCGATCCAGCGCTGGGAGCGCGGGATAGAGATCTTCGCCTACCTGCAGGGCGACAGCGTCCTGGTCGCGGAGGGCAGCGTTTGGGCAGCGAAACGCCAGGCACTGCAGCCGGCATTTGCGCCGAAGTCGGTCAAGGCCTTCGTTCCGACGATCGTGGCGGCAGCCGACGCGGCAATGGCAGGCTGGCAGCCGGGAGAAGCGATGCCGATCGAAAGCGCCCTGACCTCGCTGGCGATGGACGTCATCATGCGCATGATGTTCTCGAGCGAGATCGGCCTTGATGCGCGCGCGGTGGAGAGCGCGGTGCAAGAGGCGCTGGTGGCCGCCAATGCCGAGATGTTCTGGCCTGCCAGCGCGCCTGACTGGTTGCCATGGAAGCGCCGCAAGCGGCAGGTGCGCGCCATGCTGGCGCAGCTGATCGAGCGCCACGTCCAGGCCCGCCTGGCCTTGCCGCATGAGGCGTGGCCGCAGGACCTGCTGAGCCGCCTGCTGGCGCTGCACCGGCAGGACGCGGCCGCCTGGCCATTGTCGGCGGTGCGCGACGAATGCATGACGGCCTTCATTGCCGGACACGAGACCAGCGCGGCCAGCCTGGGCTGGTGGGCCTGGTGCATGGCGGCCAATCCGGCCGCGCAGGAGGCGGCGCGGCGCGAGGTCGATGCGGTGCTGCAGGGCGGCGTCCCCGACGAGGAGGCACTGCCGCGGCTCGGCTACCTGGCCCAGACCCTGAACGAGGCGATGCGCCTGTACCCGGCCGCGCCGATCCTGATGAGCCGCCGTTCGACGCGCGCCTTCCTGCTTGGCGGCTGGACGATGCCGGCGCGGACGATGTTCATGGTTCCGGTGTTCCTGATGCACCGCGACCCGCGCTGGTTTCCGGAACCGCAGGCCTTCCGGCCGGAGCGCTTCGGGGTGGATGCGCCGCCGATTCCGCGTGGGGCCTTCATGCCCTTCGGCACCGGGCCGCGGGTGTGCCTCGGACAGCACCTGGCGCTGGCGGAGATGACGGTGGTGGCGGCGATGCTGCTGCAGCGTTTCGTGCTGGCGAAGAGGGAGGGGATGGCGGAGCCGGAGGCGGTGTTGAATATTTCCTTGCGACCGAAAACCCCCTTGCTGCTCAAGGTCGAGCGCAGGACGTCCGCTTGACCATGAAACCTCAGCGCGCGGCCCTGGTGAATTCTTCCAGATGGCGCTCGATCGCGTGTACGTGCTCGTCGTGCTTGCCGAGCTCGCGCAGGGCGCGCGCCAGTTCCAGCAGGTATTCGCTGTTCGGGCCGCTCGGCCCGCGCGCGGTGGCGATCTGGCGCGCGATGTCCTGCTCGCTGGCCGGACCGAGATAAGCCGCGTTCTCATGGGTGGCGATGTAGACGATGCCTTCGGCGGTGCCGCCGTCCTCGAATGTCATCTCGGTGGCCAGGCGCAGGTAGCCGTTCTTCTCGCGGTGGTCGAGGTGGGCGAACTCCTCGGGCGTGACCAGGTAGGCCATGCCGTGGCAGATGGCGCCCGCCTCGGGTACCAGGGTCGCCACGCGGCCCGGGGCGCTTTCGGTGCCGCGGTGGTCGTGCGAGCCCTGCCAGAAGCGGCGGCTCCAGCCTTCGATGGAGGCGGGGCGGCGTTCGATGAAGGGGAAGTCGGCCTTGAAGATCAGGGAACCGTAGCCGAACAGCCAGACGCTGTCATGGCGGTCGAAGCGGTCCATCAGGCGGTTGATCTCGATCGTGTTGAGGGACATCGGTGGCAGGAAAAACGGGGATGCACGCTATTGTACGTGCAGCCCGCTTCAGGTGCAGGGCGCACCCTGGTGTTTCGGCGTGCGGAACGCATACCAGGGGAAGGCGCGCCGCAGCGCGACCACTTCGCCGGCATCCTTGATGTCGTAGCCGGGCAGGTCCGCCGTCAAGGCCTGCCACTCGCTGCGCTGCAGCAGCTCGCGCAGCTTGCTGATGGGCGGCCCGTCCACCGCCTCCTTCAGGCAGACAAAGTAATACTGCTCGCGGATGACCGGGACGAAGGCAAGTCCGAACGCGGCCGCAGCCGCCTGGATGCCGAAGCCGGCATCGGCCACGCCTGAGGCGACGCTGGCGGCGACGGCGAGATGGGTCGGTTCGGCATTCTCGAAGCCATCGACCTCGCTGGGATGGATGCCGGCCTTGGCCAGCAGCTGCTCGACGGTGACCCGGGTGCCGGAGCCGGGTTGGCGGTTCACGAAGCGCAGGTCCTTGCGGCGCAGGTCTTCCACGCCGTGGATGCCTTTCGGGTTCCCGGCGGCCACCATCAGGCCTTGCTGCCTGCCGACGAACCGGATCAGCTTGTGGCGGCCCGGCTTGAGCATGGACTTGAAGGCCTTGTGCGTCATGCTGCCAGGCGCGTGGTCTTCGCTCACATGGAAGCCCGCCAGCAGGCACTCGCCGCGCGACAGGGCGGCGATGCATTCGAGACTGCCGCGGTATTGCAGGTCCAGGTACAGCTTGGCGTCGCGCGCCATGAATTCCTTCAGGCGCGGCAGTGCCAGGTCATGGCTGGCGAACATGGGAATCACGTGTGCCTGCGGGTCGAAAGCGAGCGCGAATTCCCGCTCCATCTCGGCGATCAGGTTGTCGACCTGCGGTTGCACGCGCATCCGGGCGCGCCGTTCGGCGAACAGCAGCTTCTCCCCGAAGGGCGACAACCTAGCCCGCTTGCCGCGTTCCCAGACGATCAGGTCGGCCCGCAGCGCGGTCTCGAAGCGCTTCAGTTCACCCCAGATGTGGCGGTAGGACAGCCCGAGCTGCTCCGCCGCCGCGCCCACCGATCCACACGCATGGATGGCGCCCAGGATGTCGAACAAGGGATTGCCGAGCTGCTGCCCCGAGACTGCCGCATCGTCGAAGGTGTAAGACAGCTTGATGTGCAACATATGCAAACTTGTTCATATTGAAAGTTTTTCAGTATAGCTTAGGATGGCGCATCCACAACTTTCGATGGGCCGGTCAATCATGCGCTTCCTGAACAAACAGCTTGCCCTGCTGGGCTTCCTGCTGGCGACGACGGCGCCAGCCCTGGCCCAGCAGACGATCCGGCTCTCGACCACCACCAGCACCGAGAACTCGGGCCTGCTGCAATACCTGCTGCCCAAGTTCGAGAGCAAGACCAATTACAGGGTCAGCGTGATCTCGGTCGGCACCGGCAAGGCCCTCGAGCTGGCCAAGAACGGCGACGTCGATGTGACCCTGGTCCATGCCCGCGCGGCGGAAGACAAGTTCGTCGCCGAAGGCCATGGCGTCAAGCGCCGCGACGTGATGTACAACGACTTCATCCTGGTCGGTCCGGTAAGCGACCCGGCCGGCATCAAGGGCAGCAAGGACGTGCTCGCGGCGATGAAGAAGATCGCCGCTAGCAAGGTGCGCTTCGTCTCGCGCGGCGACAACTCGGGCACCGACCAGATGGAGAAGGCCTACTGGAAGCAGGCCGGCGCCCAGCCGCAGGGCGCAGCCTACATCTCCGCCGGGCTGGGCATGGGCGAAGTGCTGAACATGGCGGCGGAAATGAAGGCCTATACCCTGACCGACCGCGCCACCTATGTCGCCTACCAGGCCAAGACCGGCCTGCAGATCGCGGTCGAGGGCGACCCGAAGATGTTCAACCCCTACGGCATCATCGCGGTGAATCCGGAGCGCCACAAGCACGTCAACTACAAGGGCGCGATGCAGCTGATCGAGTGGATCACTTCACCGGAAGGGCAGGGGCTGATCGCCTCGTTCAAAACGGGTGGCGAGCAGGTCTTCTATCCGTCCGCGAAAGCGGCCAAGTAATGCGCGCGGCGGCCCAGGTTCACGCTGACGAAGCAGGCGCCTGGCTGCCGACGAAACCGTCGAGGAAGTCGATGAAGCTCTCCGCCGCGGGCGACAGCGAGCGCCCGGGGCGCGTGTAGAGGAAGAAGCGGCGCGTGAGCACCGGTTCCTCGAGTTGGCGCATGACGAGGCCGTAGAGCGCGGCCAGCGGGGCGGCGTAGGGCATGCATACCGTCACCCCGAGTCCGGCTGCAGCCATCGCCAGCGCGGTCGTCATGAAGGTGACTTCGTTGGCGGGCTTGACCGATGGCGCGTGCATCGATGCGTGCATGTCGTCCAGCAGGCGCTCGGTGAACTGGCCCTGCAGCGAAATCAGCGGGTAGCGCGCGACGTCCTTCCAGGTGACGCGCGCCTGCCTTTCCAGTTCGTGCCCTTTCGGGAACACCAGCGCGAAGGGCATCTCGAACAGCAGCCGCGCGTCGAGCGGCGGTGCGGGTTCGCGTTCCGGGCCGATGCCGATGTCGGCTTCGCCGGACAAGACCCGGTTGACCACGCTTTCCACGCCGGTGTCGCCCAGGCGCACTTCGATGTCGGGGTAGCGGGCGCGGTAGGCGGCGATCGCCTCCGGCATCAGGGTGCAGGACAGCAGCTGGGGCGCGGCGATGCGCACGATGCCTTTTTTCAGGCGCGTGTGGTCGGCCACATTGGCCAGGGCGCCGTCGAGGTCGTCGATCATCTGGCTGAACAGCGGGTAGAGTTCCTTGCCGATGTCGGTGAGCAGGGCGCGGCGCGTGCTGCGGTCGACCACCTTGGCGCCCAGGGTCTGCTCGAGCTCCTTGATCAAACCCGAAAGCGCCGATTGCGTGACGTGCATTGCCTGCGCGGCAAGCGTAAAGTTACCCGTCTTGGCCAGGGCCACGAATGCGCGCATCTGGCGCAGGGTCGGATTCATAAGCTTATCTAATAAATCGAGCGAAAAATACTGTTTGAATGATAGTACGTTTTGTTCTCTAATGGCGAAAAGCAAACATCAAGCAAAGGAAACGCCATGAAACTCGCCACCCTCAAGACCGGCGGCCGCGACGGCACACTGGTCGTCGTCAGCCGCGACCTGGTCACCTGCCAGGCCGTCCCGAAGATTGCCCGCACGCTGCAGTGCGCGCTGGACAACTGGGATGAGGCGGCGCCGCAGCTCAGGAAGGTGTACGAGCGCCTGAACGCCGGCACTGCCGACAAGGCCGAGTCCTTCATCGAGGAAGAATGCCATTCGCCATTGCCGCGCGCCTACCAATGGTGCGACGGTTCGGCCTACATCAATCACGTCGAGCTGGTGCGCAAGGCGCGCGGCGCCGAGGTGCCGGAATCGTTCTACAGCGATCCGCTGATGTACCAGGGCGGATCGGACTCTTTCGTGGGCCCCTGCGACCCGATCGCCGTGCTGTCGGAAGAGTGGGGCGTCGACCTGGAGGCCGAGGTAGCGGTCATCACCGGCGACGTGCCGATGGGCGCGTCAAGCGAAGAAGCGGCCGCCGCGATCCGCCTGGTGATGCTGGTGAACGACGTCTCGCTGCGCAACCTGATCCCGAACGAACTGGCCAAGGGCTTCGGCTTCTACCAGTCGAAGCCGGCCAGCGCCTTTTCGCCGGTGGCGGTCACGCCGGACGAGCTGGGCGAGGCCTGGGTCGATTCCAAGCTGCACCTGCCGCTGCTGGTCACGCTCAACGACAGCCCCTTCGGCCGCCCGAACGCGGGCGAGGACATGACCTTCAGCTTCGCCCAGCTGATCGCCCACGCCGCCAGGACGCGCGAGCTGGGCGCGGGCAGCATCGTCGGCTCCGGCACGGTGTCGAACAAGCAGGGCAGCCTGCACGGCTCGAGCATCGAGAACGGCGGCGTCGGCTACTGCTGCCTGGCCGAGGTGCGCATGTACGAGACGATCGAGGGGGGCAAGCCGCACACGCCCTTCCTGGCGTATGGTGACACCGTGCGTATCGAGATGGTCGACAAGGACGGCGACAGCATCTTCGGCGCGATCGACCAGGAAGTATGCCCTTATCACAGGAAATCCTGAGAGGAGACCCGCATGAAGCTCTACACCTATTTTCGCAGCTCGGCCGCGTACCGGGTGCGCATCGCGCTCAACCTGAAGGGGCTGGACTACGAAGCGGTGCCGGTGCACCTGCTGCGCGAGGGCGGGCAGCACCTGATGGACAACTACCTGACGATCAATCCGAGCGGGCTGGTGCCGGCCCTGCAGGACGACCGCATGACGCTGACGCAGTCGATGGCCATCATCGAGTACCTGGACGAGCTGCACCCGATGGTGCCGCTGCTGCCGAAGGACGCGGTCGGCCGTGCCCGCGTGCGCGAGATGGCGCAGATCATCGCCTGCGACATCCACCCGGTGAACAACCTGCGCGTGCTGAAGTACCTGGTGAAGCACCTGGGGCTGTCGGAAGATGCCAAGACCGACTGGTACCGCCACTGGGTGATCGAGGGGCTCCGCTCGCTGGAAGCGCACCTGGCGCGCAACCTGGGCACGGGGCGCTTCTGCCACGGCGACACGCCGACCATCGCCGACTGCTTCCTGGTGCCGCAGGTGTTCAATGCGCAGCGCTTCGATATCGACGTGGATGCGTATCCGACCATTGCGCGCATCAATGCACTGTGTGTGGATTTGCCGGCGTTCAAGGCGGCGCATCCGTCGCAGCAGCCGGACGCGGAGTAATCCCTTGGTGGGCGCGTGTTCCGCCCACCAAGGACATCCCATCAATGCCGGGTTTCCGACCGATCCGGTTCCGACGGCGACGAAATCTCATCCAGCGCCCCCTCGACCACCCCGGCCGACTTGGTCGCGATATCCCCCAGCGACACGATCCCCACCAGCTGCTTCGAGTTCTCGTCGATCACCGGCACGCGCCGGATCTGCACGTCGCCCATGGTGTCCATCACCTCGTCGAGGTCCTGGTTGCTGTAGCAGGTGCGCACGTCGGTGCTCATCACGTCGCCCACGAAGGTCTGGTCCGGCGACTGCCCGGCCGCCACCGAGCGCACGGTGATGTCGCGGTCGGTGATCATGCCCACTAGCCGGTCGCCGTCGCAGACCGGAATCGCGCCGACGTTGAGCTCGTCCATCATCTGCGCCGCGCGCTGCACGGTTTCCTGCGGGGAGATCGTTTGCACGTCGGGCGTCATCACTTCACGGATCGTTTGCATGGCTCCTCCTGTTCGAGTGAGTGGAAGGGTGAAAATCATGCCTTGAAATGCCAAAGGCGGACGCTAGATTGACGCTGGGAATGCGCCAAGCCCTGGGCTACAATCCCGCCTCCTTGTGCCTTGCGATTTCGCCATGTCCAACCATCCAATCCCTGCCCCAATCATCGCCGCCCTCGACCGTGCCGACGCCTCCTGGCGCCCCATCCTCGAGGCCGGCCTGCAGGCTGTCGCTGCCGCCGACCCAAGCTATTTGCCGGCGCTGGCGGTCGACGACTACCTCCCGACCGAAGGCCGGATCTTCGCTGCCTTCGCCCAGCCGCTGGACAAAGTGACGCACGTGTTGGTGGGGGAGGGGCCCTACCCGCGCGCCGAGAGCGCGACCGGGGTCTGCTTCATGGATGGCGCCGTGGGTGAACTGTGGTCGGAAACGGGCCTGTCGAAACCGGTCAACCGCGCTACCTCGCTGCGCAATTTCATGAAGATGCTGCTGGTGGCAAATGGTCAACTCCATGCGGGCGACACCGGCGGCAGCGCGATGGTGCCGGTGGCCCAGGCTGCCCGTACGAACGGCTCTATCCAGACCCTGGCCCAGTTGCAGGACAACTTGATCGGACAGGGCTTCCTGCTGCTGAACGCGGCCCTGGTATTCCGCAAGCACGTCGCGCCGGCCATCGACGCACGCGCCTGGCAGCCTTTCCTGCAGACCGTGCTTGCCGCCCTGGCAAGCCAGCCCCGGCCGCCGACGCTGGTTCTGTGGGGAAAGATCGCCGAGCAGTTGAAAAAGCTGCCGGAAGCGGGGCGCCTGCCGCAGATCCATGCCGAGCATCCGTATAACCTGTCTTTCATCCAGCACCAGGGGATGCAGGCGCTGTTCGGGCCGATGGAATTGCTGCGTTTGCGATAACGGCCAGGAGGAGGAAAGGCCGATGGAGGTTTTGGGGGTCTCCAAGACAAGCCAGTCAGGATTTGCTATACTTGACTAAATCGATCAACTAATCGGCGTATTCGGCAGGCTCTCTCAAGAGATTTGATTGTTGCGCTGCACCGATAGGTTGAAAAGAGGCAATATTTTACACTAACCGGGGTTCCGATGCGTCTGACCACCAAAGGCCGTTTTGCTGTTACCGCGATGATCGACCTCGCCCTGCGCCAGGGCAATGGTCCGGTCACGCTGTCGGGCATCAGCCAGCGCCAGGCCATTTCGCTGTCGTACCTGGAACAACTGTTCGGCAAGCTGCGCCGCCACCAGATCGTCGAGTCGATCCGCGGCCCCGGCGGCGGCTACAGCCTGGCCAGGACCGCCGACAAGGTGACGGTGGCCGACATCATCATCGCGGTCGACGAGCCGCTCGATGCCACCCAGTGTGGCGGCAAAGAAAATTGTCACGGCGCCGACGCTGCTTCCGGCACCCGTTGCATGACCCATGAACTGTGGACCACGCTGAACGCCAAGATGGTCGACTATCTCGATTCGGTCTCGCTGCAAGACCTGGTCGACCAGCAGAAGCAGAAAGAACAAAACGTCGTGGTGGTGCACCGTGTCCCCGCTAGCGCCGCCGTACAAAACTGAGTTGAAACCGGAGTGAACTGATGAACGCGCCTTTGGACAAAAAAACCGAGCAGAGCTTCGTGACTGCGCCGCATTTCCCGATCTACATGGATTACTCGGCGACCACTCCGATCGATCCGCGCGTGGCCGACAAGATGATCCCCTACCTGCGCGAGCAGTTCGGCAACCCCGCATCGCGCAGCCACATGTACGGCTGGAGCGCCGAAGCGGCGGTCGAGGAAGCACGCGCCAACGTGGCGGCCCTGGTCGGCGCCGACCCGCGCGAGATCATCTGGACCTCGGGCGCGACCGAATCGAACAACCTGGCCCTGAAGGGTGCCGCCCACTTCTACAAGACCAAGGGCAAGCACATCATCACGGTCAAGACCGAGCACAAGGCGGTGCTGGACACCGTGCGTGAACTGGAGCGCCAGGGTTTCGAGGCAACCTACCTCGAGCCGCAAGATAACGGCCTGATCACCGTCGCCCAGCTGGAAGCGGCGATCCGTCCGGATACCATCCTGGTTTCGGTCATGCTGGTGAATAACGAGATCGGCGTGATCCAGCCGATCGACGAGATCGGCGAACTGTGCCGCTCGAAGGGGATCATCTTCCACTGCGACGCCGCGCAGGCGACGGGCAAGGTCGAGATCGACCTGAACAAGACCAAGTGCGACCTGATGACCTTCACCGCGCACAAGACCTATGGCCCGAAGGGCGTCGGTGCCCTGTACGTGCGCCGCAAGCCGCGCGTGCGCCTGGAAGCGCAGATGCACGGCGGCGGCCATGAGCGCGGCCTGCGTTCGGGCACGCTGCCGACCCACCAGATCGTGGGCATGGGCGAAGCCTTCCGCCTCGCCAAGGAAGAGATGGCGTCGGAACTCGAGCGCGTCAAGGCGCTGCGCGACCGCCTGGCCAAGGGTCTGCTGGAGATCGAAGAGGTCTACATCAACGGCGACATGGACCACCGCGTGCCGCACAACCTGAACGTCTCGTTCAACTACGTCGAAGGCGAGTCGCTGATCATGGCGATCAAGGACATCGCCGTGTCCTCGGGTTCGGCCTGCACCTCGGCCTCGCTGGAACCGTCCTACGTGCTGCGCGCACTGGGCCGCAGCGACGAACTGGCGCACAGCTCGATCCGCTTCACCATCGGCCGCTTCACGACCGAGGAAGACATCGACTTCGCAGTGAATCTGCTGAAGTCGAAGGTCGGAAAACTGCGCGAACTGTCGCCGCTGTGGGACATGTTCAAAGAAGGGATCGATCTCAATTCGATCCAATGGGCAGCCCACTAATCATTACGGAATTCTAGGAGCACTACCATGGCATATTCGGACAAAGTACTGGACCACTACGAAAACCCGCGCAACGTCGGCGCCTTCGACAAGGGCGACGATGCGATCGGCACCGGCATGGTCGGCGCGCCGGCCTGCGGCGACGTGATGAAGCTGCAGATCAAGGTCAACGAGCAGGGCCTGATCGAGGACGCGAAGTTCAAGACCTACGGCTGCGGTTCGGCCATCGCCTCGAGCTCGCTCGTGACCGAATGGGTCAAGGGCAAGTCGCTGGACGAGGCGCTGTCGATCAAGAACACCCAGATCGCCGAAGAACTGGCGCTGCCGCCGGTGAAGATCCACTGCTCGATCCTGGCGGAAGACGCGATCAAGGCCGCCGTGGCCGACTACAAGAGCAAGCACGCCGAGAAGGCGTAATCAAGTTAGACAGACTGGAGCAAGCGTTATGGCAATCACCCTGACTGAAAAAGCCGCGAAGCACGTCAACCGTTACCTCGAGCGCCGGGGCAAGGGCATCGGCTTGCGCTTCGGTGTGCGCACCACCGGCTGCTCCGGCCTGGCCTACAAGCTCGAGTACGTAGACGATGCGACCCCGGACGATAATGTCTTCGAGTCGCACGGCGTCAAGGTCTTCGTCGACCCGAAGAGCCTGCCGTACATCGACGGCACCGAACTGGACTTCGCGCGCGAAGGCCTGAACGAAGGTTTCCGCTTCAATAACCCGAACGTCAAGGACAACTGCGGCTGCGGCGAAAGCTTCCGCATCTAAGGATGAAGCAGAACCACTTCGAGCTGTTCCAGCTCCCTGCGAGCTTCGCGGTCGACGGGGATGCCCTGGACGCGGCCTACCGCGAAATCCAGGGCCGCGTGCACCCGGACCGCTTCGTGAACGCCACCGACACCGAGAAGCGGGTCGCGATGCAATGGGCCACGCGCGCCAACGAGGCCTATGCAATCCTGCGCAATCCGCAGAAGCGCGCGCAATACCTCTGCGAGATCAACGGCGTCGACCTGCAGACCGAGTCGAACACGGCGATGCCTGCAAGCTTCCTGATGCAGCAGATGGAATGGCGCGAAGCGCTCGACGATGCGCGTTCGTCGAAGGATGGGGGCGCGCTGGACGAGCTGGATGCGCAGGTGCGCCGCGAGCGTAAAAGCATGCTGGAGCAGGTCGGCAAGCAGCTCGATGCCGGCGACTACCAGGCGGCGGCGCAGGGCGTGCGCGCGATGATGTTCCTCGATAAATTCGGGGAAGAGGTACAGTACGCGTTCGAAGCGCTGGACGCGTAATTGATTTCGCATGATGGTCGGGGTCGTTTGTGTCGATGGCACAAACGACCCCGACCACATAGCAGCACAGAAAAACAAACAGGTAACACGACCATGGCACTACTCCAAATCGCCGAACCCGGCATGTCCACCGCCCCGCACCAGCATCGCCTGGCGGTCGGCATCGACCTGGGTACCACCAACTCGCTGGTTGCCACCGTGCGCAGCGGCAGCCCGGAAGTGCTGAGCGACGAGGACGGCCGTTCGCTGCTGCCTTCGGTCGTGCGTTACCTCCCTAACGGCAACGCCAACATCGGCTACAAGGCCCAGGCACACCAGACCACCGACCCGAAGAACACGGTCGTCTCGGTCAAGCGTTTCATGGGCCGCGGCCTGAAGGACATCGCCTACGCCGAGAACCTCCCGTACGACTTCGTCGATGCCCCCGGTATGGTCCAGATCAACACCGTCGCCGGCGTGAAGAGCCCGGTCGAGACCTCGGCCCAGATCCTGGCCACGTTGCGCCAGCGCGCCGAGGATTCGCTGGGCGACGAGCTGGTCGGCGCCGTGATCACCGTGCCTGCCTATTTCGACGACGCCCAGCGCCAGGCCACCAAGGACGCGGCCCAGCTGGCCGGCATCAACGTGCTGCGCCTGCTGTCGGAACCGACCGCCGCGGCGATCGCCTACGGCCTCGACCACGGCAAGGAAGGCGTCTACGCCGTCTATGACCTGGGCGGCGGCACCTTCGACATCTCGATCCTCAAGCTCTCCAAGGGCGTGTTCGAGGTACTGTCCACCGGCGGCGACTCGGCCCTGGGCGGCGACGACTTCGACCACCGCCTGTTCTGCTGGATCGTCGAGCAGGCCAAGCTGGCGCCGCTGTCCGATCAGGACACCGCCACCCTGATGGTCAAGGCGCGCCAGGCCAAGGAGCTGCTGTCGCCCAACGAGGAAACCACGATCGAGGCGATCCTGAAGTCGGGCGAGATCGTCCAGGTGACCATCACCGCGCAGACCTTCGCCGAGATCACCAGGCACCTGGTCGGCAAGACCATGAATGCGATCCGCAAGGCCATGCGCGACGCTGATGTTTCCGTCGAGGACGTCGACGGCGTCGTGATGGTCGGCGGCGCCACCCGCATGCCGCACGTGCGCCGCGCGGTGGGCGAGTTCTTCCACACCATCCCGCACGCGAACATCGACCCGGACAAGGTGGTGGCGCTGGGCGCCGCCGTCCAGGCCAACCTGCTGGCCGGTAACCGCGCCGAGGGCGACGACTGGCTGCTGCTGGACGTCACCCCGCTGTCGTTGGGCATCGAGACCATGGGCGGCCTGGTCGAGAAGATCATCCCGCGCAACTCGACCATCCCGTGCGCCCGCGCGCAGGAGTTCACCACCTTCAAGGACGGCCAAACCGCCCTGGCGGTGCACGTGGTGCAGGGCGAGCGCGAGCTGGTGTCCGACTGCCGTTCGCTGGCGCGCTTCGAGCTGCGCGGCATCCCGCCGATGGCGGCCGGCGCGGCACGCATCCGCGTGACCTACCAGGTCGACGCCGACGGCCTGCTGTCGGTGTCGGCGCGCGAAACCCGCTCGGGCGTGGAAGCGTCCATCACCGTCAAGCCGTCCTATGGCCTCGGCGACGACGAAGTGGCGCGCATGCTGCAGGATTCCTACACCTCGGCCCAGGGCGACATGCAGATGCGCGCGCTGCGCGAAGAGCAGGTCGAGGCCGAGCGCATCCTGCTGGCGACGCAGTCGGCGCTGGATGCCGATGCCGAGCTCTTGAACGAGACCGAGCAGGATGACGTGGGCAAGCTGGTGCACGGCGTGCGCGATGCGATCCACCGTTCGAACGATGCGTCGATCGAAGCGGGGCAGCGCCAGGACGGGCTGCACGCGGCGGTGCAGGCGCTGGCCAAGGGCACGGAAGAATTCGCGGCACGCCGGATGGACAAGAGCGTGCGCAAGGTCCTGGCGGGTAAATCGCTGGATGAAGTCTAGTAGGGTGGTCGGTTTGTGATTCAGGCCACTGGCCTGAATCACTGCCGACCGCGCGTTCAACAGGGGCAAGCGTCACTACGGATCAACCGGGAGTCGGACGCGCGGTCGGCAGAGCCGACCACCCTACAAAAAACAAAATATACCGAGGTAACCCAAGTGCCACAAATCGTCATCCTCCCCCACCCAGTCTTCTGCCCTGACGGCGCCGTGCTGGAATCCCCGGCCGGCAAGTCGATCTGCGACGTCCTGCTGGAAAACGACATCGAGATCGAACACGCCTGCGACCGCGTCTGCGCCTGCACCACCTGCCACGTGATCGTGCGCGAAGGCTTCGACTCGCTGAACGAGCAGGAAGAAAAAGAAGAAGACATGCTCGACAAGGCCTGGGGCCTGGAGCCGAATTCGCGCCTGTCCTGCCAGGCCATCGTCGCCGAGGAAGACCTGGTCGTCGAGATCCCGAAGTACACCATCAACCACGCCGCGGAAAAAAGCCACTGAACGGAGGCTGCCATGAAGTGGACTGAGGTCTCGGCCATTGCCGAGGCCCTGTACGAGAAGTTCCCGGACGTCGACCCCGCCACCGTGCGCTTCGTCGACCTGCACAACTGGGTCGTCGCCCTGGAAGGCTTCGACGACGACCGTGCGCGCGGCGGGGAACGCGTACTGGAAGCCATTCAGGCGGCATGGATCGATGAAGCACGTTAAACAAGCCAACAAAGCACCGGCAGCCCTCGAGCTGCCGCCGGAAGTCCGCCCCGGCCAGTCGGTCGAGCTGCTGAAGGAACTCCACATCCTCACGCGCGACGGCAAGCTGAACCAGGACAGCCGCCGCAAGCTCAAGCAGGTCTACCACCTGTACAACTTCATCGAGCCCTTGCTGAATAGCGTGCTCGAAGAGAAGCAAAGCGTTTCCCTGGTCGACCACGGCGCCGGCAAGTCCTACCTCGGCTTCATCCTGTACGACCTGTTCTTCAAGGGACTCGAAGGCGGTTCGCACATCTACGGCATCGAGACCCGCGACGAGCTGGTAAGCAAATCGACCGAGCTGGCCGCGCGCCTGGGCTTCACGGGCATGTCCTTCCTGCCGCTGTCGGTGGCGGAATCGACAACCTCGAGCCAACTGCCGCCCACCATCGACATCGTCACCGCACTGCACGCCTGTAACACGGCCACCGACGACGCCATCGACTTCGCCCTGAAAAAGAAGGCGAAGCACATGGTGCTGGTGCCCTGCTGCCAGGCAGAGGTCGCGACGGTGCTGCGCAAGAACAAGGGCAAGGACCTGGGCCGCAGCGCGCTGACCGAGATCTGGCGCCACCCGATCCATACCCGTGAGTTCGGCAGCCAGATCACCAATGTCATGCGCTGCCTGCAGCTGGAAGCGCACGGCTACCAGGTGACCGTGACCGAGTTGGTCGGCTGGGAGCACTCGATGAAGAATGAACTCATCGTCGCCACCTACAAGAACCTGCCGCGCCGCCGGCCGTCCGAACGCCTCCAGGAAGTGATGGCCGAACTGGGCCTCGACGAAATGAAGCAACGCTTCTACACCCCTGTAACTGCAGACTGAGAACGACATGAGCGACAAGCACCAGAAGTGGATCGACCTGCGCAGCGACACCGTCACCCAGCCGTCCGAGGCGATGCGCGCCGCGATGGCGGCAGCCGAGGTCGGCGACGACGTGTACGCCGACGACCCCTCGGTCAACCGCCTGCAGGAGTATGCGGCCGAGCTGTTCGGCTTTGAGGCCGGCATGTTCGCCCCCTCGGGCACCCAGACCAACCTGATCGCGCTGATGACCCACTGCGGCCGCGGCGACGAGTACCTGGTTGGCCAGGAGGCGCACACCTACAAGTACGAAGGCGGCGGCGCCGCGGTGCTGGGCTCGATCCAGCCGCAGCCGATCGTCAACCAGCCGGACGGCTCGATCCTGCTGTCGGACATCGAGGCCTACATCAAGCCCGACGACATGCACTTCGCCCGTACCCGCCTGCTGGCGCTGGAAAACACCATCGGCGGCCGCGTGCTGCCGCAGGACTACGTCAAGGCCGCGACCGGCCTGGCGCACAGCCGCGGCCTGGCCACCCACCTGGACGGCGCCCGCATCGCCAACGCGGCGGTGAAGCAGGGCATCAGCCTGCGCGAGGTGGTGCAAGGCTTCGATACCGTCTCGGTCTGCCTGTCGAAGGGCCTGGGCGCGCCGGTCGGCTCCGTGCTGCTGGGTCCGAAGGCCTTCATCGAGCAGGGCAAGCGCTGGCGCAAGATGCTGGGCGGCGGCATGCGCCAGGCCGGCGTGCTGGCGGTAGCGGCGCAGTATGCGCTGGAGAACAACGTACAGCGCCTGGCGGACGACCACGACAACGCCGCCGCGCTGGCGCAGGGCCTGGCGCAGATCGAACAGCTGAACGTGGGCACCCCGCAGACCAACATCTTCTGGCTCGACGTGCCGGCGGCCGCCTGCGAACCGCTGCGCCAGTACCTGGCGCGTGCGCAGATCCGCGCGTCGATCGGTCCGCGTACCCGCTTGGTCACGCACCTGGACGTGAGCGCTGCCGATGTTGCGCGCACCGTCGAGGTGTTCCAGGCCTTCTTCGCCGATTGGCGGAGCCAATGAGCGACAAGATGAGCGAGGAGGGCATCCGCCTGGCCAAGCGCGTCGCCGCGCAGCTCGGCTGCTCGCGCGCCGAGGCGGAGCGTTACATCGCCAGCGGCGGGATCGAGGTAGACGGCGCCGTTGTCGAAGATCCCGCCAGCCGGGTCCTGCCTTCGCAGGACGTGCGCCTACTGCCGGGGGCATCGAGCGAAGAAGCACCGCCGGTGACCATCCTGCTGCACAAGCCGGTCGGCTTGAATTCCGGTGTCGGCGCGCGCGGCGAGCCGGCCCTTGGTTGCCTGCTGCCGGAGTCCCTGGCGCAGGGGCATGGGCAGCCGCGCTTCCTCAAGCGGCACCTGCAAAAGCTCACCCTGACCTCGCCGCTGGAGACGGATGCGAGCGGGCTGGTGGTGTATACGCAGGACTTCCGGGTGGCGCGCAAGCTGGTGGACGATGCCGCGCGCATCGAGCAGGAATACATCGTCGACGTCGCCGGCAACATCAAGGAAGGCGGACTGGCGCTGCTCAACCACGGCTTGAGCTTCAATGGCAAGCCGCTGGCCCCGATGAAGGTGAGCTGGCAAAGCGAGCACCGGCTGCGCTTCGCGCTGAAGGACGTGCGGCCGGGCTTGATCGACCACATGTGCCGCGAGGTCGGGCTGGAGATCGTCGAGATGCGGCGCATCCGCATCGGACGCGTGCCGATGGCCGGCCTGCAGGCCGGGCAGTGGCGCTACCTGCTCGACTACGAGCGCTTCTAGCCTCCGCGGCGTCGCAATAGCTGCACGCCGACGGCGGCAAGGAGCGCCGCCGCCCCGAGCGCCAACGCCTTGTTGCCCGTTTGCTGAGGCCGGCGCTCCCCGCTATGGATCCCGCTGGCGCCATGCTGCGGCGCATACAGCGTTCCCACCGTATCCCGCGCGCGCGCCCCGCGCTTCGCCCACCCATCCAGGAAGCGATTCATGCCGGCAGCGAGCAGGTTGGGCGCGATTGCATTGCTCAGCCTGAACAGGGAGGCCGGTGCGCCGACGGCGGTCGAGTCGCGCGGATGCCGCGCCAGGTCGACGATGGCTGCGGCGACCTTTTCAGGCGAGAGCGCGCCCGGCGGAATCGACAGCCTGGCGCCGGTGTAATTGGCCGCGTGGCGCATGCCCGGCGTGTCCACGAAAGTAGGATACACGTCGCAGACGCGGATGTGCGGTCGCTTGACCAGTTCCGCGCGCAGGGCTTCGCTGAAGCCGCGCAGGCCGTACTTGCTGGCCGCATAGGCCGCGGCGTAGGGCGAGGCGACGAAGCCGCCGGCCGAGATCATGTTGACCCAGATGCCGTGGTCCTGCTCGAGGAAGATCGGCATGACGGCATGGGCGTCGTTCATGTGGGTGAGGAGGTTGGTCTCGATGATGCGGCGGTGGTCGCTCATGGGCACCTCGGCATACTTGCCGACCACGCCGGCGCCGACGTTGCTGAACCAGAGGTCGATCCGGCCCAGGATCGCCCGCGCCCGCTGCGCAAAGGCCGCGACCGCGTCGGCATCGATCGCATCCACGGCCAGGGTCTCGGCGCTGGCGCCGGCCTGCCGGCAGCGCCGGGCGATGTCTTCGAGCCCCTCCTTGCCGCGCGCGCCCAGCACCAGCTGCGCGCCCTCGCGGGCAAAAGCAAGGGCCGTGGCGGCGCCGATGCCGCTCGATGCGCCCATGATGACGACGCGGATGTTCGAAAGCTTCATGGTCCACCTTTCTTCAAGGTTGAGGATGGAAGCCTTCGATTATTCCGCTGTTTGGATTCTTGCCGCGTTCGAATGCCGCGCAGCAAGCAAGTTGGCGTTAGCGCTTGACCTTCGGCAGGGCGATCAGCCGGGTGCCGGCCAGGCGGTCGTGCAGGAACTGGCGGTCCTTGTCGAACAGCGCCGTCATCGCCCAGGCTGCGATCCCGACCAGCAGGGCGATCGCGATCTGCCCCTTGCCATGCAGCCCGAAGGCCCAGCACACCAGCAGGGCCGGCAGGAACCAGCCCCAGGCCAGCAGGAAGCGCAGCGCGGCCGTCCCGAAGGGCAGCTTGTGATGCCCCAGCTTGACCACCTTGATGCGCCAGGTCTTCATCGCCAGCGTATTGCCGGTGTTGATCCAGCACCACATGAAGTAGGCGGCCGTCACCAGGAACAGCCAGGCCTTCATGCCCTCCTTGGCCACCGGATGCTGGCTGTTCAGTGTCACCAGCATGTAGAAGGCGATCGCCAGCATCTCGACCGAGAACAGGAGCAGCGCTTCGTACAGCATCACGGTGACGCGGCGCAGGATGGTCGGGGTAGCGACCGGCGCCGGCTTAGTTGCTGGCGGTGCCGATGTTGCTTGCATTGCTTGCATTGTTTGCACTCGGAGCGGTTGGGGCGGCGGGCGAGGGTGCTACGGGCGCCTGCGCAGGTGCGGCGGCGGGCGGCGCCGGCGTCGGCGTCACGGTGGCCGGCACCGTCGCGGCGCCCGTTGCCACCGCAGGCGCCGTCGGCGGCATGATGCAGGAGGTGCCGCGGCGCGTGGCGCCCGGCGGACAGCTAGTCGGCGTGTCGATGATCGGCGAATGCGGCAGCGAAGGCGCGCCCTGCGGCTTGTTGCCCGAGCGCGCCAGCCGGCGCTTTTCTTCCTCGGACAGCTGCTTGTAGCTTTCCCAGGTCGCCGCCTTCTTGCCGGGGTCGAGCTTGCGGGTCTTGCTGAAGTTTTCGCGCGCCAGGTTGCGCTGGGCCGGGGTCAGGCGCATCCACTGGCGCATGCGCTCGTGCACGCGTCCCTGCTCGTCCGGGCTCATCGAGGCGAAGCGGGCCGACAGTTCGAGCCAGCGGCGCTTGCGGATGCCGTCCATGGCGTCCCATTCGGGCTGCAGGGGCTGGAGCGCGGTGCGTTGGCTGCGCGTCAGTTCGCGCCAGAGCGGTTTGTCGAGGGTCTTGGCAGGCGGCTTGGCGCCGGCTGCGACCGTCGGGGGATTGCCGGCGCCGCGCGCGGCCGGCGCCGTCGATTCAGACTTGTTGTAGACCGCCCAGGTCGCGGCCCCGGCAATCAAGACCGCTGCCGCAGTTGCAACAACGGCGATGCGGGGCTTCGGCGCGGTTTTCGTCATTGCTGGCGCTGTTGCGACTCCACGTAGGCGTTGAAACCTTGGTCGAGGTAGGCGGTCAGCGGCAGCTCGTCGGCGAGCACGGCGGCGTCGACCTCGGCCATGGCGGCCAGGCGCTCCTGCTGCTCGTACTGGTAGACGCCGCCCATGCCGATGACCAGCGCCAGCATCGGCGCTGCGACGGCAAAGCGCGCCAGGGCCGGGCCGGTAAACAGGCCCTTGAGGTCGAGCAGCGGACGCGGGGCGGCCTGGACCTGGCGAGGCACGTCGGGCTTCTTGCGCGACAAGGCGCGCGCACGCGCGGCGGCCAGCCGGTCGGTCGTCGAGGCCGGCAGTGCGTCGAGGTTCTCGTTCAGGGCATGGCGTATCTTGTACGCGAGGTTGATGTCGTCCGTGTTCATAGCTTGATTCCCTTGGCCTTGAGCGCCTCGGCGAGGGCGTGGGTGGCGCGCGAGCAGTGTGTCTTGACACTTCCCTCGGAGCAACCCATCGCTTCGGCCGTCTCGGCCACGTCCATGTCCTGCCAGTAACGCATGAGGAAGGCTTCCCGTTGACGCGGTGGGAGCTTTTCTACCGCTTCTTCGATGATGCGCAGCGTTTGTGTGCGCTCATACTGGTCGGCGCTCGACTCCGCAGCGGCCGTTCCTTCCTCCGCTTCATAGGAAGAAAGTATATCAAATTCTTCATCGTCCCCATCCTGCCGGCTGAAGCCGGAGAACAGGCTGACCCAGGTGTTCCTGACCTTTTCGCGGCGGAAGTAATCGAGGATGGTCGTCTGCAGGATGCGCTGGAACAGCATCGGCAGCTCGGCGGCCGGCTTGTCGCCGTATTTTTCGGCCAGCTTGATCATCGCATCCTGCACGATGTCGAGCGCCGATTCGTCCTTGCGAACCGCATATACCGCCTGCTTGAACGCACGCCGTTCGACATTCTCGAGGAAGTCGTTGAGTTCTTTGTCTGTGGCCATGCGTGCTTGAAAGGGCGTTTGATGCGAATGCCGTGAGGAAAACTATCGAATCCTAGCAAAAAACCATGTTCAACGCATCGAAATCGCGCAGTGCCCACTTATTGTGCAGGCATCCTCGATGACAAAAACTGCATGAAGTTAGTCGAAATGATTCGTTGTTGGGCTTGTCGTGCGTGGCTATTCTGGAATCAGGTTCACTCAACATGACTGGTTCACCATGCCGCTCGATTCGACTCGCCAGGATTTCGACATCCGCCCCTTCGTCAACCAGCCGCTCGGCGCGGAGGTGCTCGGCCTCGACCTTGCCCACCCGCTCAGCATCGACGATTTCGACCGCCTGCATCGCGCCCACCTGGAGCACCACGTGCTGGTGTTCCGCGACCAGAGCTTCACCCCGCAGCAGCAGGTGGAGTTCAGCCGCCGCTTCGGCCGCCTGCAGATCCACGTGCTGCGCCAGTTCCAGCTGGCCGGGCATCCCGAAGTGCTGGTGATCTCCAACATTCGCGAGAACGGCCAGCCGATCGGCCTGGGCGACGCCGGCCATCTCTGGCACTCGGACCTGTCGTACAAGGAAGTGCCGAGCCTGGGCTCGATGCTGCATGCGCAGGAACTGCCCTCGGAGGGCGGCGACACCCTGTTCGCCAACCAGCACGCCGCCTACGACGCGCTGCCGGGCAAGCTCAAGCGCGAGATCGCCGGCCTGCGCGCCGAGCACAGCTACCTGGCCAAGTACGAGGAGCTGCGCCAGCGCAACCCTTGGCGCCCGAAGCTGACCCAGGAGCAGATCAATGAGGTGGTGCCGGCCGTGCACCCGGTTGTGCGCACCCATCCGGAGACGGCGCGCCGCGCACTGTTCGTCAGCGAGCATTTCACCACCCGCATCCTCGACCTCCCGGAAGCACGCAGCCGCGAGCTGCTGGGTGGGCTGTTCGAGCACAGCACCCGCCCGGAATTCGTCTACCGCCACCAGTGGAAACCCAGGGACATGGTGTTCTGGGATAACCGCTCCGTGATGCACCTGGCCACGCCTTTCCCGCAAGACCAGCGCCGCAAGCTGTACCGCACGACCATCGAGGGCGACGTCCCGTTCTGAACCAAGGAAAACCATGTTACTGAAGATGAAACTCGTGGCCGCGGCCGCCGCGCTGGCCCTGGGCGCGTCCTCGACGGCGCAAGCCGAAGGCAAGATCCGTATCGCCGAGCAGTTCGGCATCGTCTACATGCTGCTGAACGTGGCCCAGGACCAGAAGCTGATCGAGAAGCACGGCAAGAAGCAGGGCGTCGATATCGACGTCGACTGGGTCAAGCTGTCGGGCGGATCGGCCGTCAACGATGCGCTGCTCTCGGGCTCCATCGACGTGGCCGGCGCCGGCCTCGGGCCGCTGTTTACGATCTGGGACCGCACCAGCGGACGCCAGAACGTGCGCGCCGTCGCCTCGCTCGGCAACTTCCCGTACTACCTGGTCAGCACCAACCCGGCGGTGAAGACCATCGCCGACTTCAGCCAGAAGGACCGGATCGCGCTACCGGCCGTCACCGTGTCGGTGCAGGCGCGCATCCTGCAGATGGCCGCCGCCAAGCAGTGGGGCAAGGCACAATTCAAGAAGCTCGACCCGATCACCCAGACCGTGCCGCACCCGGATGCCGCGTCCGCCATCATCGCCGGCAAGACGGAACTGAACGCCCACTTCGGCAACCCGCCCTTCCAGGACCAGGAGCTGGCCGGCAATCCGCAGGCGCACATCGTGCTGAATTCCTACGACGTGCTGGGCGGGCCAAGCTCGGCCACCGTGCTGTATGCAACCGAGAAGTACGTCAAGGAGAACCCGAAGACCTACCGCGCCTTCATCGATGCGCTGGTGGAGGCGGCGCAGCTGGCTTCCAGCAACCCGGAAGCGGCGGCCGACGCCTACCTGCGCGTCAACAAGGGCAACATCGACCGGGCCCTGCTGCTGAAGGTGATCAGGAATCCGCTGGTAGAGTTCAAGGTGGCGCCGCAGAACACGCTCGGTCTTGCCCAGTTCCTGCACGAGGTGGGCGCCATCAAGACCAGGCCGGCGAGCTGGCGCGACTATTTCTTCGTGCACCCCGCGCTGGATAAGGGGAGCTGATATGAGCCCACTGAACCTGGTCCCGCCACCCGAGCCCTTGCTGCGCGCCGAGCACGTCACGCTCGAATACCGGGGCGAGCGCGGCATCGTGCGCGCCACCGAAAATGTCAGCTTCGATGTCTACCGGGGCGATCGTTTCGTGCTGCTGGGACCTTCGGGCTGCGGCAAGTCGACCCTGCTAAAGGCGGTGGGCGGCTTCATCGCGCCGCAGGCGGGCAGCCTTACGCTCTCCGGCAAGGCGATTACGCGGCCGGGGCCGGACCGGGTCGTGGTGTTCCAGGAGTTCGACCAGCTGCCGCCCTGGAAGACGGTGCGCGAGAACGTGATGTTCCCGATGCTCGCCAATGGGGTCAAGCGCAAGGAAGCGGATCTTCGGGCCCGTCACTGGCTCGGCAAGGTCGGGCTGGCGCGCTTTGCCGATGCCTACCCGCATACGCTTTCGGGCGGGATGAAGGCGCGCGTGGCGATCGCGCGGGCGCTGGCGATGCAGCCGGCCATCCTGCTGATGGACGAGCCTTTTGCGGCGCTCGATGCGCTCACGCGCCGGACCATGCAGGAAGAGCTGCAGGCGCTGTGGGACGAGATCGGTTTTACGATGCTGTTCGTGACGCACTCGATCGAAGAGGCGCTGGTGGTGGGCAACCGTATCCTGCTGCTGTCGCCGCATCCTGGGCGGGTGAGGGCGGAATTGAACAGTCATCAGTTCAGTTTGGCCAGCGCAGGGAGTGGCGAGTTCCAGGCGGCGACGCAGCGGATTCATGGTTTGTTATTCGGTGCGCAGGAGCCGGTTGAACGCGCGGACGGCAAAGCCGTCCACCCTACAGTCCTCGCTAATTAATACGTCTTGAATCATGGTCACACCTCCGATCCGTCCCGAGTACGTTCTTGAAGCTTTGCCGGCTGCCGCCACGCCGGTTTTTGACCAATCGGTAAAATTTTCGCTGCCAGACTACGGCTGGCTGCGCAAAATCGGCATGCTGCTGGTCATCGCCCTAATCTGGGAAGCCCTGGCGCGCTGGTTCGACAACGACCTGCTGCTGCCTGGCGCCATCCAGACGGGTAAAGCCTTCGCCGACGGCCTGGCCTCGGGCGAACTGTGGGGCTATGTGAGCGTCTCGCTGCAGGTGCTGACCCAGGGCTTCACCCTCGGCGTCTTCGGCGCCTTCCTGCTGACCTGGTTCGCGGTGTCGAGCAAGGTCGGGCGCGAGCTGATCGATACGCTGGCGTCGATGTTCAACCCGCTGCCGGCGATCGCGCTGCTGCCGCTGGCGCTGCTGTGGTTCGGCCTGGGCAAGGGCAGCCTCTTGATGGTGCTGGTCCATTCCGTGCTGTGGCCGCTGACCCTGAGCGCCACCGCGGGCTTTCGCTCGGTGCCGGACACGCTGCGCATGGCCGGCCGCAACTATGGCCTGGGCGGCTTGCGCATGGTGCTGCAGATCCTGATCCCGGCCGCGCTGCCCGCGATCCTGTCGGGACTGAAGATCGGCTGGGCTTTTGCATGGCGCACCCTGATCGCCGCCGAGCTGGTGTTCGGCAGCACCTCGGGGGAGGGCGGACTGGGCTGGTATATCTTCCAGAGCCGTAACGAACTCTTCACCGACAAGGTCTTCGCCGGCCTCGCTGCCGTCATCCTCATCGGCCTGGCCGTGGAGCACCTCGTGTTCCAGACCCTCGAACGTCTGACTGTGCGACGCTGGGGCATGCAGCGGTAAAACCATCCGCATCGCACCATCCAGGTGCACCATTCTGGTCGAGCAAAAATAATCACGCTTTTGGCTTGACCAAAATGGTGCAACGCAGTAATGTGTTTGAACGCTTTGCACCCCCGAAGCTCTCCGGTCACCCGGTGAAGGCCCACAAGCCATCTCCGGATCGACGCGCTTTCATTTGTAGGCAGTTTGCTCCGACCCGCGCCACAAGCGCGAGAGATGCGTATAAACGCTACAGACACTCAAGCCGAACGAGTTGCGCCCAGCGCCCGTGCGTAAGGACCCTACGGTGTCCCGAAGCACAGTCGCGACCGCAGAGAGAAGGGAAGCATGAGGGTCGTTGCGCACATCGCATTTCGTTAGGAACGGGCATCCGATCAAACTCCCATTGGGTCTTGAAAGGAATGTACATGAGTAACGAAACATCGGCCCCGATCACGGGTGCTGAAATAGTGGTGCGTTGTCTCGCGGAAGAGGGCGTCAAGCACGTCTTCGGTTATCCCGGCGGGGCAGTCCTCTACATCTACGACGCCATCTTCAAGCAGGACAAGTTCCAGCACGTCCTCGTCCGCCACGAACAGGCCGCGGTCCACGCCGCAGACGCCTATTCGCGCAGCTCCAACACCGTCGGCGTTGCCCTCGTGACCTCCGGTCCGGGCGTGACCAATGCCGTCACCGGCCTGTCCACGGCCTACATGGATTCGATCCCGATGGTCGTCATTTCCGGCCAGGTCCCGAGCCATGCGATCGGCCAGGATGCCTTCCAGGAATGCGACACCGTCGGCATCACCCGCCCGGTGGTCAAGCACAACTTCCTGGTCAAGGACGTCCGCGAACTGGCATCGACCATCAAGAAAGCCTTCTTCATCGCCCGCACCGGCCGTCCCGGTCCCGTGCTGGTCGATATCCCGAAGGACATCACGATGCACAAGTGCGCCTTCGAGTATCCCCGCGAGATCGAGATGCGCTCGTACAAGCCGGTGGATAAGGGCCACGCCGGCCAGATCCGCAAGGCCGTCCAGCTCCTGCAGGGCGCCGAGCGCCCGATGATCTATGCGGGCGGCGGCGTCATCCTGGCCAATGCATCGAACGAACTGAACCGCCTGGTCGACAAGACCGGCTTCCCGGTCACCAACACGCTGATGGGCCTGGGAGCGTCGCGCTCCTCGAGCCCGCATTTCGTGGGCATGCCGGGCATGCACGGCACCTACGAAGCCAACATGGCGATGCAGCACTGCGACGTGCTGATCGCGATCGGCGCGCGTTTCGACGACCGCGTGATCGGCAACCCCAAGCACTTCGCCACCCACCCGCGCAAGATCATCCACATCGACATCGACCCCTCGTCGATCTCGAAGCGGGTCAAGGTCGATATCCCGATCGTCGGCAACGTCAAGGACGTGCTGGTCGAGCTGCTGTCGCAGCTGGACGCCAGCCAGGCCGCGACCAATACCAACGCGCTGCAGGCATGGTGGAAGCAGATCGCCGAATGGCGCGGCAAGGACTGCCTGGCCTATACGGGCTCGAACGAACTGATCAAGCCGCAATCGGTCATCGAGCAGTTGTACAAGGTGACGGACGGCGACGCCTTCATCACCTCGGACGTCGGCCAGCACCAGATGTGGGCCGCGCAGTACTATGGCTTCGACAAGCCGCGCCGCTGGATCAACTCGGGCGGCCTGGGCACCATGGGCGTCGGCCTGCCGTACGCGATGGGCGTGCAGATGGCCAACCCGGATGCGACCGTCGCCTGCGTCACCGGCGAAGGCTCGATCCAGATGTGCATCCAGGAGCTCGCCACCTGCAAGCAGTACCACCTGACGCCGAAGATCATCCTGCTGAACAACCGCTTCCTCGGCATGGTCCGCCAGTGGCAGCAGATCGACTACGGTTCGCGCTACTCCGAGTCCTACATGGATTCGCTGCCGGACTTCGAAAAGCTGGCCGAGGCCTACGGCCACGTCGGCATGCGCATCGAGAAGCCGGGCGACGTCGAGGGCTCGCTGCGCGAAGCCTTCGCCATGAAGGACCGCCTGGTGTTCATGAACTTCATCACCGACCAGAGCGAGAACGTCTGGCCGATGGTCAAGGCCGGCAAGGGCCTGAATGAAATGCTGCTCGGCTCGGAGGACCTGTAATGCGACACATCATTTCCGTCCTCCTCGAGAACGAAGCCGGCGCGCTGTCGCGCGTGGTCGGGCTGTTCTCGGCACGCGGCTACAACATCGAGACCCTGACCGTGGCGCCGACCGAAGACGCGACCCTGTCGCGCATGACCATCGTCACCAGCGGCTCGGACGACATCATCGAGCAGATCACCAAGCACCTGAATCGCCTGATCGAGGTGGTGAAGGTGGTCGACCTCACCGAAGGCCAGCACATCGAGCGCGAGCTGATGTTGATTAAAGTGCGCGCGGTCGGCAAGGAGCGCGAAGAGATGAAGCGCACCGCCGACATCTTCCGCGGCCGGATCATCGACGTGACCGAGAAGACCTACACGATCGAACTGACCGGCGCCAAGAGCAAGCTCGACGCCTTCATCGACGCCATCGACCGTGCCTCGATCCTGGAAACCGTCCGTACTGGCGGCTCGGGTATCGGCCGCGGCGAACGCATCCTCAAAGTCTGAAGTCGTAGCTCAACGACACATACGTATTCACACATTTAAAAATTATTAAGGAATGACCATGAAAGTTTTCTACGACAAAGACTGCGACCTCTCCCTCATCAAAGGCAAGAACGTCGCCATCATCGGCTACGGCTCGCAAGGCCACGCCCACGCGCAGAACCTGAGCGAATCCGGCGTCAATGTCACCGTCGGCCTGCGCCGCGGCGGCGCTTCCTGGAACAAGGTCGAAGCGGCCGGCCTGAAGGTCGCCGAGGTCGATGAAGCGGTCAAGAACGCCGACGTCATCATGATCCTGCTGCCGGACGAGAACATCGCCGAGGTCTACAAGAACAGCGTCGAGCCGAACGCCAAGCAGGGCGCCGTGCTGGCCTTCGCCCACGGCTTCAACGTGCATTATGGGCAGGTGGTGCCGCGCGCCGACCTCGACGTGATCATGGTGGCGCCGAAGGCCCCGGGCCACACCGTGCGCGGCACCTACCGCCAGGGTGGCGGCGTGCCGCACCTGGTCGCGGTCTACCAGGATAAATCCGGCTCGGCACGCGACATCGCGCTGTCCTACGCCATGGCCAACGGCGGCGGCCGCGCCGGCATCATCGAAACCAACTTCCGCGAAGAGACCGAGACCGACCTGTTCGGCGAGCAGGCCGTACTGTGCGGCGGTACCGTCGAGCTGATCAAGGCCGGCTTCGAGACCCTGGTGGAAGCGGGCTACGCACCGGAGATGGCTTACTTCGAGTGCCTGCACGAACTGAAGCTGATCGTCGACCTGATCTACGAAGGCGGCATCGCCAACATGAACTACTCGATCTCGAACAATGCCGAGTACGGCGAGTACGTCACCGGCCCGAAAGTCGTCACCTCGGCCACGAAGGACGCGATGCGCCAGTGCCTGAAGGACATCCAGACCGGCGAATACGCGAAGAGCTTCATCCTCGAGAACAAGGCCGGCGCCCCGACCCTGATCTCGCGCCGCCGCCTGACCTCGGAGCACCAGATCGAGGAAGTCGGCGCCAAGCTGCGCGCGATGATGCCGTGGATCGCCAAGAACAAGCTGGTCGACCAGTCGAAGAACTAGGTATTGCCGGTGTTTCGTAGGGTGGGCGGCTATGCCGCCCACGCGGTGATAGTCATCGGCTCCGTTATCGTGCCGGATGATCTTGCAGCTATTTATCACCGCGTGGGCGGGAAAACAGTCCACTGGACTGTTTTCCCCCGCCCACCCTACAATTAAAGACAGTTGCAACGGTTCATTACAAAACTACGAAGGAAGTTGTGAACCCGGTATCGTATAAATGACACGGACATCCGTCGTTATTTACTATACTGGAGAACAACAATGAAACTTTCCAAATCGCTCGTCGCCGCCGCACTGGTGCTGGCTTTCCACACCCAGGCCCAGGCGCAGACCGCCCCGACTACCAGCGGCACGCTGGTCGTGGTCCCGGCCTTCGGCGAAGTGAAGCATGCCAACGACCAGGCCACCGTCACCTTCGCCGTCGAAGAGCATGACAAGGACAAGAATGCCGCTGCGGCACGCGTGAACCGCAAGATGAAGGAGGGAACCGAGATCGTGCGCCGCGCCGATCCGAAGGCCGAGCTGAAGACGATGGGCTACTACACCTACCCCGTGTATCCGGAAGTGCCGCCGATGCCGCAACCGGCGCTGCGTACGCCCGTGAAACCGGTGCCGATCGCCTGGCGCGTCGGCCAGTACCTGGAGGTGAAGACCACCAACCTGGCAGACCTGCCGAAGACCGCCGCCGCAGCCCAGAAAGTTCTGCAGATCAACAATGTCAGCTTCGGACTCAGCCCGGAACTGGAAAAGCGGCTCGATGACCAGCGCATCGCCGCCACCTACCGCAACCTGAACGAACGCATCGCCTCGATCGCCAATGCCATGGGCCGCAAGCCGGCCGAGGCCATGCTCGACACCGTCGATTTCGAGGGCTCGGGCAACTATGCGGGCGATGGCCAGGGGGCGCCGGCGCCGATGATGATGCGGGCCAGCGCCATGAAGGAAGCGGCTGACCAGATGCCGGAACCAAGCTTTGAACCGGGAGAAACCACGCTCCAGATGCGTCTTGTGGGAAAGGTTCGCTTTAAATGAGTGCTCACACAACAGTGATCATTCGCTAAGCAGGGGTTCACGCCTTTATAATGCTGACAACAGCATTATTTTTTGACGGACCACTATGCCCAATTTCCCACGACGCCGAGTACCTGGAGCCGCGCCCAAGGCGCCACGATTTTCCCGCTTGAAACGCTTCGGGCGCAGGGCGGAAGACCGTGTCCAGGGCGAGCGCGGCCGCGGCATCTACCTGCTGCCGAACGCGTTCACGACCGGCGCGCTGTTCTGCGGCTTCTATGCGATCGTCATGGCGATGAACCAGCGCTTCGAGCACGCCTGCTGGGCGGTGTTCATCGCCATGGTCCTCGACGGGCTGGACGGGCGCATTGCGCGCCTGACCAACACCCAGTCGGAGTTCGGCGCGCAGTACGACTCGCTGTCGGACATGGTGTCCTTCGGGGCGGCGCCGGCGCTGGTGATCTATGAATGGTCGCTGCGCGGGCTGGGCAAGCTGGGCTGGATCGCGGCCTTCATTTATTGCGCGGGCGCCGCGCTGCGCCTGGCGCGCTTCAACACCAACATCGAGGTGGTGGACAAGCGCTTCTTCCAGGGGCTGCCGAGTCCGGCGGCTGCGGCGCTGATCGTCGGCTTCATCATGATGATGACCGACCCGGACATCAACGTCAGCTCGCGCCAGGTGGACTGGGTGAGCTGGGGCCTGGCGGTGTTCGCCGGCCTGACGATGGTGTCGAACGTACCGTTTTACAGCTTCAAGGACGTGAACTTCCGCAAGTCGGTGCCGTTCATCGTGGTGTTCCTGATTGCCCTCGGCTTCGCGCTGCTGGCGATCGACCCACCGAAAGTCCTGTGGCCGATTTTTGTGATTTACGGCTTGTCGGGATATGCCGTGTTCGCCTGGCGCGCAGCCAAGGGCAAGCCGGTGAGCATCATCCCGCTCGACGACGAGCCGGACGACGGCGTGCGCCGCTAGCGCGGACCTTCGGGTCGGGCAGGGCGCCCGCTAATTCAATTAGCATACGGAGCCTGCAATGCCTGACTCGAACCGCCTGATTATTTTCGACACCACCCTGCGCGACGGCGAGCAATCTCCCGGCGCATCCATGACCAGGGACGAGAAGGTGCGCATCGCGCGCCAGCTCGAGCGCCTGCGGGTGGACGTCATCGAAGCCGGCTTTGCTGCCGCCTCGCCGGGCGACTTCGAAGCCATCCGCGCGATCTCGAGCGCGGTGCGCGAATCCACCATCTGCTCCCTGTCGCGCGCCAACGACCGCGACATCGCCCGCGCCGCCGAGGCGCTGGCGCCTGCCGCGCGTAAGCGCATCCACACCTTCATCGCCACTTCGCCCTTGCACATGCAGGTAAAACTGCGCATGGAGCCGGAGCAGGTGCTGGAACAGGCCAAGCTCGCCATTCGCTACGCGCGCAATCACACCGACGACATCGAGTTCTCGCCCGAAGACGGCAGCCGCTCGGAAGAGGATTTCCTGTGCCGCGTGCTGGAGGCCGTGATCGCCGAAGGCGCGACCACCATCAACTTCCCCGACACGGTCGGCTACGCCGTGCCCGAGGAATTCGGCCGCCGCATCCTGCGCCTGCGCGAGCGCGTGCCCAATTCCGACAAGGCCATCTGGTCGGTGCACTGCCATAACGACCTGGGCCTGGCCGTGGCGAACTCGCTGGCCGGCGTCACCATCGGCGGCGCGCGCCAGATCGAATGCACGATCAACGGCCTGGGCGAGCGGGCCGGGAACACCTCGCTTGAAGAAGTCGTGATGGCGCTGCGCACCCGCCACGACTACTTCAACTTGACGGTGGGCGTGGACACCACGCAGATCGTGCCGGCCTCGAAAATGGTCTCGCAGATCACCGGCTTCGCGGTGCAGCCGAACAAGGCGGTGGTGGGCGCGAACGCGTTTGCCCACGCCTCCGGCATCCACCAGGACGGCATCCTGAAGGCGCGCGAAACCTACGAGATCATGCGCGCCGAAGACGTGGGCTGGACCACCAACAAGATCGTGCTGGGCAAGCTGTCGGGCCGCAACGCCTTCAAGTCGCGCCTGCAGGAACTGGGCATCGAGCTGGAATCGGAGCTTGAAGTGAACGCGGCCTTCGCCCGCTTCAAGGAGCTGGCGGACCGCAAGGCCGAGATCTTCGACGAGGACATCATGGCGCTGGTGTCCAGCGCGGACCATGAGCAGGCCGGCGAGATCTACCGCCTGGTGTCGCTGTCGCAGCGCTCCGAGACCGGCGCGCTGCCGCATGCGAAGATCGTGTTCGCGGTGGACGGCAAGGAAGTATCGGCCGAGTCCTCGGGCGACGGACCGGTGGATGCGGTGATCACTGCGATCGAGAGCGTGGTGAAGAGCGGGGCGGAGCAGGTGCTGTTTTCGATCAATGCGATCAGCAACGGGCCGCAATCACAGGGCGAGGTCACCATCCGCCTGTCGCACTCGGGGCGCATCGTCAACGGCGTGGGGGCGGACCCGGACATCATCGTGGCGTCGGCCAAGGCGTATTTGTCGGGGCTGAACAAGCTGCATTCGAAGGTCGAACGCGTCAATCCGCAGGGCGTATAAACGCGCCTGTCCGGGCCGATCCCGTCTTCGGCGGGATCGGCTCACCACCCCATCCTATCCCGCGGCTCATACATCGGATCCGGCCCATTGAGCATCTGCCGCACGATCCCTTGCTGGTCGAAGTGCACATGCATCATGGAATTCCACACGCCCGCCTCCTTGTACCGGTACGACCACACCTCGTAGCCCTTCATCGCCACATGGGACTTCTCGGCCGGTCGCCCGATCGTGCGCAATACCTCTTCCTTGTCCGCCTGGTCGATCTTAATGGTTGCAAATTTCTCCCCGGTGAGCACCTGTTCGTAGGACACCAGTCGCCCATCCGCGCCGATGCGCGCCATCCAGGTGAACTGGCCCATCGGCCCCGTCGCGTACTCGAAGATGCGGTCGTTGCCGGCGCCATAGATGCTGGTGGGCGGCCCCATCTTCTTCTGCACCAGGTCTTCCGGGTCGCCGATGGTGGGCGTCTCGCGCAGCATTCCGGCGCAGCCGCCGAGCAAGACGAGCGCCACGAATGTTGTAAATCTGATCAATTTGTTCATCATTTGGCCCTCCAAACGCGCCAACATCCCCAAAATCTGCCTTCTGGACGATGCAAACAGTGGCCCCATGCCCCGTTTTCCCCTATACTGGCGGGTCTGTCCATTTTGGGCAGGCGATTCGTCAATCACGGTGCGCTGGGTTTCGACTCATGCACCGCATGTGAAAGGTAACATCATGACCGTAGAAAACATCAACAAAGCCGCGATTATCGCGGACAACGCACGTGGCCAGAACGATACCGGTTCGCCGGAAGTCCAGGTTGCACTGCTGACCGCACGCATCAACGAGCTGAACGGCCACTTCAAGGCACACCAGAAAGATCACCACTCGCGTCGTGGCCTGATCATGATGGTTAACCGTCGTAAGAGCCTGCTGGCTTACCTGAAGCGCAAAGACGCAAACCGTTATCGCGACCTGATCGCCAAGCTCGGCCTGCGTAAGTAATCGTTGGTCAAGACGATTTAGTCACGAAATGCCTGCGCCAGATACCTGTCGCGGGCATTTTTTGTTTCTGTTGTTTGTTGTTGTTGAGTAAATGGTGGTTCTGACGAACCACCCGTGGTGAGGTGAACGACAGCTCCTGAAAATCTGTCGGCAAATAGAAAGGGATTACCCATGTTTAATAAAGTTTCGAAAACCTTCCAGTACGGTCAACACACGGTCACCCTGGAGACGGGTGAAATAGCGCGCCAGGCAAGCGGCGCCGTCGTCGTGTCGGTCGAAGACACCGTCATCCTGGCCACCGTGGTCGCCAAGAAGGACGCCAAGCCGGGCCAGGACTTCTTCCCGCTGACCGTCGACTACATGGAGAAAACCTACGCAGCCGGTAAGATCCCGGGCGGCTTCTTCAAGCGCGAAGGCCGTCCTTCGGAAAAGGAAACCCTGACCTCGCGCCTGATCGACCGTCCGATCCGCCCGCTGTTCCCGGAAGGCTACCTGAACGAAGTCCAGGTCATCATCCACGTCCTGTCGGTCAATCCTGAGATCGACCCGGACATCCCGGCCATGATCGGCGCCTCGGCTGCGCTGTGCATCGCCGGCATCCCGTTCAACGGCCCGATCGGCGCAGCGCGCGTCGGCTACGCGAACGGCCAGTACATCCTGAACCCGACCACCACCCAGCTCAAGACCTCGCAGATGGACCTGGTCGTGGCAGGCACCGAAACCGCCGTGCTGATGGTGGAATCGGAAGCGCAGCAGCTGTCGGAAGAAGTCATGCTGGGCGCGGTCGTCTTCGGCCACGACCAGATGCGCGCCGTCATCGACGCGATCCACGACCTGGTGGCCGAAGGCGGCAAGCCGGAAGTCGAGTGGAGCCCGGCGCCGAAGAACGAAGAACTGATCGCCCGCGTGCACGACCTGGCCGCAGCAAGCATCCGCGACGCTTACCAGACCCGCGAGAAGTCGCTGCGCCAGCAGAAACTGAAGTCGATCTCGGCCGAAGTGATGGCCGGCCTGGCAACCCAGGGCGTCGAAGCAGATAGCGCCGAAGTCGGCAACATCCTGTTCGACATGGAAGCCAAGGTCGTGCGTACCCAGATCCTGGACGGCGAGCCGCGTATCGACGGCCGCGACACTCGCACCGTGCGTCCGATCGCGATCCGCACCGGCGTGCTGCCGCGTACCCACGGTTCGGCCCTGTTCACCCGCGGCGAAACCCAGGCGCTGGTGGTGGCTACCCTCGGCACCGCGCGCGACAGCCAGAAGATCGATGCGCTGATGGGCGAGTACACCGACGACTTCATGATGCACTACAACATGCCTCCGTTCGCCACCGGCGAAACCGGTCGCGTGGGCACCCCGAAGCGCCGCGAAGTCGGTCACGGCCGCCTGGCCAAGCGCGCGCTGGTCGCTGCGCTGCCGTCGGCTGACGAGTTCAGCTACTCGGTGCGCCTGGTCTCGGAAATCACCGAGTCGAACGGTTCCTCGTCGATGGCATCGGTGTGCGGCGGCTGCCTGGCACTGATGGACGCCGGCGTGCCGATGAAGGCGCACGTCGCCGGCATCGCCATGGGCCTGATCAAGGAAGGCGGCAAGTTCGCCGTCCTGACCGATATCCTGGGTGACGAAGACCACCTGGGCGACATGGACTTCAAGGTCGCCGGCACCCCGGCAGGCATCACCGCGCTGCAGATGGACATCAAGATCCAGGGCATCACCAAGGAAATCATGCAGGTGGCACTGGCGCAAGCCAAGGAAGCCCGCCAGCACATCCTGGCCGAGATGCAGAAGGCCGTGCCGAGCGTGAAGACCGAGCTGTCGGACTTCGCACCGCGCCTGATCACCATCCGCATCAACCCGGAAAAGATCCGTGACGTGATCGGCAAGGGCGGCGCCGTCATCCGCGCGCTGACCGAAGAAACCGGCACCCAGATCGACATCACCGACGAAGGCGTCGTGACCATCGCGTCGGTCGATGCCGCCGCCGGCCAGGAAGCCAAGCGCCGCATCGAAGAGCTGACCGCATCGGTCGAAGTGGGCAAGACCTACGACGGCACCGTGCTCAAGCTGCTGGACTTCGGCGCGATCGTCCAGGTCATGCCGGGCAAGGACGGCCTGCTGCACATCTCGCAGATCGCCAACGAGCGTGTGAACGCCGTTGCCGACTACCTGAAGGAAGGCCAGCAAGTGCGCGTGAAGGTCCTCGAGACCGACGAGCGCGGCCGCCTGAAGCTGTCGATGAAGGCTGCTGATCCGGTGGAAGGCGCGGCGCAGTAAATCGCGCCTAGCCTGAGCGGTTCACCGCTCAACATGAAAACCGCCAGTGCGTGATGAACTGCCCCCCAAAAGTTGGACACAACTTTTGGGGGTTTTCATGACCAAGTACAGCGAGCAGTTCAAGCTCGCAGTTGTCCAGGATTATCTGGCCGACAGCTCTGATGGATATCGTGGGAT
>PJTO01000062.1_pt1 | contig 165190 bp, 149 predicted proteins | sample 1512101 | NCBI WGS metagenome assembly PJTO01 (sample SAMN08177690, study PRJNA422409) | Soil metagenome, whole genome shotgun sequencing project. | reverse complement strand
GCCTTATCCGCCGCTTCTGCGATCGGGCCGGGCCCATAAGACCGCACCGCGGCCTTATCCGCCGCTTCTGCGCTCGGGCCGGGCCCATAAGACCGCACCGCGGCCTTATCCGCCGCTTCTGCGCTCGGGCCGGGCCCATAAGACCGCACCGCGGCCTTATCCGCCGCTTCTTCGCCCGGGTGAATGTAGCTACCCATCATTCTCACATCCCTTTTGCTTATTTTTCCAACGCTTGTGATTCACTTTCCTGCTTCTTCCTCCTCCACAAAAACAGCCGACAAGTCGACTGTCAGACAGGGCACGGTAGCGGAGACAAGCTTGTCCTCCTCAGACAAGGTTGCTAGCAAATGATACTGCCCTTCGACGATTGCGAATTGTTCCACGAGCCGGTAAACGGGGTCGACCAACCAATATTCCCCCACTCCGAAGCGCTCATAGGTCGATTTCTTGATCGTTTTATCTCTCTGCTCCGTACTTCCCGACAAAATCTCCACAACGAGATCGGGAGCCCCGTAGACGTAGCCGTCCCGGATAATTCCCTTATTTTCGCCACGAATGTATAGGATGTCCGGCTGCAAAATGTTCTCCTCGTCAAAATGAACGTCCATTGGAGCTAGCAAAATGATGCCATCCTCCGAACAGGCGGAATGAAACGCCAAATGCAGACGTCCAAGCGCATCCTGATGCGAAAACTTGGGCGAGGTAAGAAAATCGTACCTCACCCCTCCGATAATCTCGTACCTCTCATCGATAAAATAAGTGCCGTGCGTCTCCTTCACTTTAGCCTTTTTTTCTTTCTTGCCATCGCCCATCCCCCATGCCTCCTCATACGAAAACACCCCGCAAAGCAACACGAATATCGTGTCTCTCTTTGCGGGGTGCTTCCCCATCACTTTCCCTTATTATGGATGAATTTGATCCGACTTGTCAAACTGTTGATTCGAGACGAGTGCAAATAAAGTCACCACGATTAGAAGATATGTTTCTTTTTGCCGAAGATGGTGAAGCTAAGATAGTTGACGATTTACAACAACAGATTACGGAGGTTGAATCCGCATGTGGAAAAACATTCGAACCCAGTTGATCGCCGGATTGCTCGGCATCGCGCTTGTCTCGGGGAGCGCCGGATCCGCCCTCGCGGCCGAGGAGACGTCCGCCGTCCCGGATAAGGTGAAAGTCAAGATTGTAAACGACAAGGGGCACAAAATCGGAACCGCGGTTCTTACGCAAGAGGTCGGGGCGGTCCGCATCCATCTCAAAGCGAAAAAACTCCCTCCCGGCATTCACGGCATCCATTTCCACGAAGTCGGGAAATGCGAGCCCCCCAAATTCGAATCTGCGGGCGCCCACTTGAATCCTTATCAGAAGCAGCATGGCTTCAACAATCCGCAGGGCTTCCATGCCGGAGATCTGCTCAATATCAAAGTCGGTCCGGACGGGAAAGTCGAAACCGATTTGATCAGCAAAACGGTCACGCTAAAGAGAGGCGAGCCGAACTCCTTGCTGCGCGACGGGGGCACATCTCTCATGATCCACGAAAAAGCGGACGATTACGTCACCGATCCGTCCGGCAACTCCGGAAATCGGATTGCATGCGGACCGATCCTATAACCGCAATGAAACTCCCGAGAATCAACGACCGATTCTCGGGAGTTTCAATCCTGGTTCCCCTATCGCTCCCGCGCTGTCGTTGCGAATCGCCTCTTCCAGCCCAAGCGTAGGGTAGCCCGCGAACGGTTCCAGCCCGATATTGTAAAATCAGCTCTGCGTCGGGTCCGCCCAACGATCATTCGGCATGATCGGAACCCATTCAGGCCGCAGCGGGTCTTTGTCATACGTATATCCGCCAAGCTCCTGGTACAGCTCCGCATATTGGCGAATTTTGTCTCGATCGACTTTGATGCCGAGTCCCGGACCTTCCGGCACCTTGATTGCGCCATTAACGTACTTCATTTTTCCGCCGACCAGAATATCGTCGGTAAGCTGATGGTAATGCGCGTCCGCCGCGTGAGACAAATTCGGTACGACCGCCCCCATATGGAGCATCGTCGCCAGTTGAATGCCCAACTCGCCGGAAGAGTGAACGGCAATGCCGAGCTGGAACGTCTCACATACCCCCGCCGCCTTAAGGCAAGGCCGAATACCGCCCCAGAAAGTCGTATCCAACAAAATGACGTCCACAGCCAAATCCAGGATGTTGGCGGCAAGCTGCTCGAAGTTCACAACGACCATATTCGTCGCCGTTGGAATGCGAACCATAGATCGTAACCGCCGCATGCCGTTCAGCCCCCACGTCGGATCTTCAAAATAATCGTTGTTCAGATGCTCGATCGCTTGACCGAAACGGATCGCTTCCTCGACGTTCAGTGCCGCATTCGGATCGTACCGCAGTTTATCGTTTGGAAATGCCGCAGCCAGCGCTTGATAACATTCCAATTCGTAATCTGGATGGTACAAGCCGCCTTTCAGCTTGTGCACTGTAAACCCATGCTCCCGCTTCAATTGTGCGCAATGCTGGACGAGCTGCTCGGGCGTCCGGATTTCGCCCGACCCGCCCGGCTTATTCGGCGAGCGGAAAAACAAATAGCTGGCGAACGGAACCTCGTCGCGAAGCTTGCCGCCAAGCAAGTTGTACACCGGCTCGCCTAGCTTCTGCCCGATTATGTCCAGACAAGCAAACTCGATCGCCGCATGCAGTTGCGTCCGGTTGTTATACAAGCTCGCTGTCGGATTGCAGATTTTGAATCTCAGCTCTTCCAGATTAAACGGATCATGACCGATCAAATAGCGTTTAAGTCCGGTAAAGGCAAGCTCCGCGCTCTCTCCTCCTCCGCCCATTTCCCCAAATCCGATTATGCCTTCGTCCGTCTCGATCTCGATGATCGTCCGTACAAAACGTCCCCAATGTGCGCCGACCGCATGACGCAAAGTCGCCTCCAGAGGCACCGTAACGGTCGTCGCTCTAATATCCACGATTTTCATTTCGTAGTTTCCCCCTCTACTTCGGCAGCACGACAGCAGCAGTTGTCAGTAGCCCGCCATCGATTTTATAATCTCCGCCTGTGATGAATCCCGCTTTGTCCGAGCACAGGAAGGCGATCAGTTCACCGCACTCTAGCCAAACTAACATGTAACATGTTAGTAAATCAATAAAAAGCGCATTACTTCTGAGATTGAAGCAATGCCTCTTTTCCTTTCACAATATGATTGGCAACCAGCGCTAAAACAAGGGCTTCCTCTCGCTTCTCGAAAGCCTCGACGATTTCAAGATGGTGATGATGACTCGAATCCGCCTTCTCGAAAGCTTTGTCGAAGAAAGCTCGTTCTGTCACCCGATGAGCGTTAAGACCTCTGTACAAATCCAGAATAACTTGGTTCTGTCCCATCTTCACAAGCTGGATATGGAACTGGATATCCAATTCGTTATAGCTGATCGAATCGAACGGCTTTGCTTTATAATCTTTGTCCATTTCAATGCAGAGATTGCGCAACGTTTGAAAATCTTCCTGCGTCCCTTTCTCCGCCCCGATTCTGGCTGCCCATGTCTCAATAAGAAGCCTGGCATCGAATACTTCCATAATCCGGTTCATATCGATTTCCGCCACATACGTTCCTTTGCGCGGCCTAATCACGAGCAAACCTTCCATCTGGAGACGGTTGAACGCTTCCTTGACCGGTGTTCTGCTAACATTAAATTGTTCGGCCAGTTCGAAAATGTCCAACTTCTGGCCTGGAGCCAGCTTGCGCCTAAAAATCGCATTCTTTAGCTCTTTGTATACGCGATCCGTCGTAAGCAGATTCTCAATCTGGTTGAACTTGGTCATCGGCTGAATCCTCATTTTCACTTGTAACATGTTACACTTCTCAAGTTTGATATTATTACTTGGCATGTGTTTTGTCAATGAGTTGATAACGTTTACTTCAATCCGGATCTCATGCTAAAATGAGCCTGTCGGATCGGCCAAACATCTTGACGTACGGGAGAGGATCACATGCAGATTCGCGCATTCGGCTACGATAATTCTCTTATTGCCTCTCAGCCTGTACAGGATAATCTTTCTCTTTTTCCCTTGGAGTCGAGAATCGGCGGTCTTCACCCTCAACATCACGAATTGCTCTATATTATCGAAGGAACTCTGAGAATTACGATCAACAACATCACCTACCGGATGACGGGTCCCGCCGTTCTGCTTATCCCTTTAAATACCTCCCACCATTTGCAATTCCTATCCCGGATTTACCGTTATACCTACTGGGAGCTGCAGGATGACGCAAGCGAAACCTTCCCCATCCCGTCGGACTGCGAGACCTGGAACCGTCTTCAGGCGGATTCGGATGGAAGCTTGCCTGCCGTTCGAGCGGTCTATGAGCGTATTCACGCACTTCACCAGATCCTGATGGCCGACTGGATGCGCAAGCAGCCCGAGCTGACCCGGCAAATCAGCTATTCCGACATCCAAGCCATCCTTGCGCTCATCCGCCACGTAGCCAAGCCGGATGCGAAGCTATACGGTAAGACAAGCCACCCGCCCGTCAATCGAATCGCTTCGACGGTGGAAACGGTCGAGATTCTCGTCCGTTGGATGGAATCCAGCTACTGGGAGAACTTCACTCTGCAGAAGCTGTGCGAGTATGCCCATTTGAATTCCTCCTACTTGATCCGCACGTTCAAAGCCTGCAAAGGGGTTTCCCCTTTGCAATTTCTCAATAATCTTCGAATGAGCGCTGCCGAGAAGTACTTGCTGGAAAGCAATATGAGCGTTCAGGATATTGCGCATGCCACGGGTTTCCAGACCATTCATTATTTCAGCCGCTTGTTCAAGCAGAAATACGGCAAAAGCCCCGCCCATTGGCGGAGCGAGCATAAGAAGACGACTTCGGACTTGGACTAAGGTCTTCCCCGATCAGCCGAACTTCAGTCCGGCCACCTGACTTCGCGGAAGGTACCGGTTTCCGCGGATTCCTTGGCCTTCAGGCACAATAACGTGCTGTTCAAGCCATCCTCCAGCGTGGACACGGACGTTTGCGTCTTTCCCTGCATGAGCGAGATGAAATTCTCCAGCAGCGTAGAGTCGCCCCCTGCATGGCCGACTGCCGTAGCCGCGTTATCGATCTCGTACGTTTCGACTCTGGGCGTATGATGCATATAGACCTGAATTCGGTTCGTGGCCCAATCGAATTCGACTGTCCCCTTGTAACCGAGAAACCGCGCTCCTCTTGCGGCCGCTTTTTTTCTAACGAAAAAATTTTGCGAATAGGATACGTGCATGCCCGATTCATAGGCAATTAATGCACTGCCCGAATCCTCGTTGCCGGTATCCTCCGCGAAGCAGCAGTAAGGGCCCAGAGGTTCCTCGAAAGCATGCTTCCGAAGATTGTCCGGACTTTCCGGACATGTGCTCGTCTCGTCGCAATCCTTGCATTGCAACCCCGCTCGCTTATTCCCCTTGAAAATTTGCTTCGACGTCATCGCGCATACGGTCACGGGCTTCAGCCCCAGAATATGATTGATATAATCGAAATCATGCGTCGCTTTCTGAACGAACAGGCCTTGCGTCTCCGTCTCGTCGCGGAACCACCCATGATAATATATACTGCCGTAGTTCACGTTATTTACGGCCTGCACATGCTCCACCGTTCCGATTTTTCCGGAATCGATGATTTCCTTCACCAGCTGCACGTGATGCGTAACCCTCAGCGGGAACGACACGACCGTCTTGCCGCCGTACAGTGCGTTCCCCTCCCTTAGCTTCACCAGGTCCTTCATCGTGGTCGCAACCGGCTTCTCCAGGTATAGCGGTATCCGCTTGGGCAACACTTTTAAGGCCATGGAGGTATGCATCGAGCAGCGCGTTCCGACGAATACGCCGTCGAGATCCCCGCCGTTTAGCATGTCATCTGCGTTCTCGTAGAATGAAATCCCCGACGGATCGACTCCGTCCGCTTTCATTCGCTCGCGGATTTCTCCATGGCGAACATCGGCTATCGCCGAAATTCGGCAACTGTCGTCCATTTCCTGCATCATGCCCAGCAGTCTTTTGACTTGATGCCCGTACCCGATTACCCCGACCTTGCTCATGCAATTTCCTCCTGCTCCCCAATTTTAGCCTTTGACTCCGCCCATTGTGGCGCCTTCTATGATTCTTCTCTGAAACAACACGTACACGATAACGGTAGGTATGATCGTAATGACAAGTCCCGCAAGCAGAGTCACCCAATCCGCCTTGAATTCCATCATGGCGTTGGCGTTATACATGTTCACGCTGATGGGATACTTAGCCGGATCGCTGATGAGAATAAAGGGACCCAGAAAATCGTTGTATAAGCCCACGAACTTGAAGATGCCGATTGTGACGATGCCCGGCATCGACAACGGCAGGATGATTTTGCGGAAAACCTGAAACAACGTAGCCCCGTCGATAAACGCGCTTTCGTCCAGCTCCTTCGGCAGGGAGCGCATGAAGCTCCCGAGCAGGAGCAGCTCGAAGGCCCCGACAGGCAGACCGGCAAGCAGCACCAATCCGTTCAGGCTGTCGGTCAGATTCAAGGCGCGCATCAACGTATACTGGGATACGAGAATGTTGATGCCCGGCAGGAACAAGGAAATCATAATGACGCTCCACAGCAAAGACCTCAGCTTCCATTGGATTCGCGTAAAGGCGTAGGCGTTCACCGTGGAGACGAACAGACTAATGAGCAGACTCAGCCCTACGTAATAGAGGGTGTTGACCACCGATTGGCCGATGCCGAGCCGCGTCCAAGCCTTCTCGTAATTTCTCCATTTCAGGTGCTCGGGGAAGGCCCATATATCGGCGAAAAACTCTTGATTCGTTTTGAGAGATTGGTAGAAAATCCAAAATAGCGGAAGCAGGACGGTAAGCGCCCAGGCGAACAGCACCAAGCGCCATAGCCATGAAGTGACCCCGGTTCTCATAGAACCCCTCCTTTCAGTACTCGATGCTGTCTTTGGCGAAGAATTTGTCTACGACCAGCTTCAGACCGACGAGCAGGACGAAGATCATCATACCGATCGTGGATGCGTAGCCGTAAATATGCTGACCGAGGTTCAAACCGCCGAAAGCGAGGTTGAACATATACAGAGAGATAACATCCGTCGATCCGCCGGGACCGCCCTTGGTCATGATGAACATATATTCGAAGCCTTTGATCACGGACAGCATCAGGAAGATCGTCCCGACTCGAATGACGCCGGATAACAAAGGAAGCGTAATCTTCGTAAACCGTTGCATATGCGTGATTCCGTCCAAAATGGCGGATTCGTACAAAGACTTGGGGATGCCTTGCATGGCATTCATGAATATGACCACGTAGAACCCGACATAACACCATACGTATAACGGAATCATGGAGAGCAGCGCTGTGCTTTTGCTGCCGAGCCAGTTATGCTCCCCTCCTAGGCCGAACACGCGAAGCAGTCCGTTCAGCAAACCGAAGGTACCGTCGTAGATAAACGACCAGACGAGTGCGATGACGACGAGAGACAGGACGTTCGGGAAAAAATAAAGGACTTTATAGAACGAATTTTCCGCAAATGCGCGGTTGACGAGAAGATCGGCCAGGATTAACGAAATCATAAGCGTTAGGGGAATGACCGTAACGAGCAAAATCAGATTGTGCTTTAGGGCCCGCAAGATGAACGGATCCTCGAACAGCCGGATATAATTGTCCCATCCTATGAAGGTTTTGGCGCCTATGCCGTCCCAATCCAAGAAGGAATAATAGATGGAGAGGGCATTCGGATAGAGCGTGAATAACACATAGGCTGCAAACGCCGGGGCTACGACAATGAAGAGGAATATCGCTTTTTGAAACCGTGCGCTTTTCAAGAGATACATAGTGGTCTTCTCTCCCCGCATATCACGGTCGAAAGGCAGTCCGAATGACTGCCTTTCGACCGCTTCGTAATCCGTCTACTCTTTGTTTTGAGCTTTCTTGTCGTTCGAAATGGCATTCTGCAGCAGCTTCTCCGCTTGTTGCAAGATCGGCTCGGGTTCTTCCTGTCCCGTCAGCACGAGAGCCATGTTGTCTACGATGACCTTGAGCGACGCCGCGTAATCGGCATGCGTGAGCTCGAGCTTGCGATTCTTCAGTTCCAGCACGACTTGATTCTCCTTCAGATACGTGGCGATCGATTTCTGCAATGGCTTCATATTGTCCGCCCGCGTCGGAACAACCAAGTAATCCTTGCGGAGCGGAAGCGCTCCGCCCTTCTCGACCAGCTCCTGCTGGACTTCGTTCGTCATAAGCGAGAGGAGGAACTGCTTCGCCCATTTCTTGTTCAATTCCGGCTTGGCCGCCCAAATCTCGAAGGAATAGCTCAATCCGTTGGTCATATAGATCGGACCGTTCGGATTATTCGTGAACGGAACCGCCATGTAGCCCCATTGGAAGTCGTCCGGCGCGGATTCCTTCATCTCGTTCTCGATCCAGTCGCCCGACGGCACCATGGCCGCTTTATGCTGAAGGACGAGCATTTGCGACTGCGTATGGTTCATGCCTACGCTTTTCTTGCTGATATACCCCTTCTTGCCCATGTCGTACAGTCGTTTGTACACCTCGATGTTCTCCGGAGACGTATTTTGCGGGCCGTTGAAATACTCGTAATCGTTGCGGAATTGCTTGTTTCCATTCTCATCGGCTATCTCGAATATCTTAGTATCGAATGCGAACTGCGCATAGTTGTACAAGCCCGCATATACGATCGGGTCGATCCCCTTGCCCTTGATGGCTTCGAGAAGCTGAATAAACTCGTCATACGTCTTGGGATTCTTATTCCAGCCGTTCTCGTCGAACAGCTTCTGATCGAAGAACATGCCGCCGACGTAGTTCGCGATCGGGAACACCCAGGCATTGTCTTTATAATATTTCTCGGGATCGTTGAAGCCCGGAACGATCAGATCGTTCAGCTTTTGACCCGGCGCGTCGTCCGGCGACATCTCGAAAATATCGGTTACCGGCTCCAGCTTGTTGGCATTTACGTATTCCGTCCAGGTGGCGCCGTAGAACAAATCGAACATATCGTCGTCGTTGCCGGCCGATGCCTTGGTTGAGATGAGGTCGCCGATCTTCGGAGAAGCCGTAATATCGAATTTTACGTTCGGATATTTTTCCGTGAAGAGCTTGACGGCATAATCGAACCATTCTCTTCCGTAGCCCGATTCGAGCAACCCGACCTTTAACGTCACTTCTTCGTTTTTAGGCAGTCCGTTCTCGTAGTTGGCCGCTCCTTCGGAAGACTGTTCGCTCGCCGCGGGCTCCTTGGACCCGGAAGCTGCGTTGTTAGAGCTCTGCGTTTCCTTCGTATCGGCGGCCTTCGAGCATCCGGTAGCAAACAGGGCTATGCAGAGGATGAGCGCCAGGGAACTCCATGTCATTCTTTTGTACATCGTTTAGACCCTCCCGTGTTTCTAAGTTTATTTGTTAATAAGGGGCTGCCGTAAGCGTCCCGCTACTATCCACCGTGATCTTATAGCGCGCGCCGTTCGGCGCCTTCAGAATAAAGCCCTCGCCGGCCACGTCCAGCGATCGGTTCAACTCGTTAATAAAGGAGTTATGATAGTTGTCGTCGACTGCCGTGCTGAACTCCATGCCGGTGGCGAAGAGAGAACCCACCTCCGCCGTCAGCTTGATTCTGGCGTAAGCGGCATCGCCTGGAATGGAGGCCGTCACCATCAAATCCGACCAGCCGGTGCCGATGTCCACGGTACCGAATAAGTAGGTTTCCGCCGTTGCGGACGCCGTGCCGTCGGCTTTAAACCAGAGCAGCTTAATCCCGGCATGACCTCCGCCGCCGATTCTTTTGGCCTTCATTCGGAAAACCGCCAACGCATTCGGGGTTACCGCGAACGGCTGCGAGGTAATATACGATTCGCCTGTCGCGACGACCTCGATCGCGCTTGCGTATCCCGTCGGAAGATCCGTGCTCGTTTTACGGAAATAGACGGTTCCCGAACCGTACAGATTGGTCCATACCCAACCGGATTTATCCGCCGTATCCGCGGTTGTCGCCATATTCTCTCCGGTCGTATCGACCGAAGAGATCAGATTGACGTAATCCTTCTTGTCGTGAATCGTATGACGCTGAGAAGCGCCGCCTGCCGTATAGGTAAAGTGGGTATCCTGAACGAATACTCGGCTTCTTTCCCTCGACAAAGCGATGTAGTAAGGCGCCCACTCGCCGAGATCGCATCGGGCTATGCTCGCGTTGTAATTCGGAGAGCTTTCCAATCCGGCTACGATGTAATTCGTCAAGTAGCCTCCTACCCCGGCGCTGCGCGACATCCGAACATTCTGAACTCTTAGGGAGCCCGTTGAGCCCGGAGCGATCTGGAACATCGGCAATCCGGAATTGCCGCCCATAAATCCCCCGTGAACGACGTCGATCGTCACGTCTCCCTCGGCCTTCACCCATGTACAGGGCATTTCGATGACGCAGTTCGATACCACGAGGTTACGGCCCTCAAGCCCGCACCCCTCCAAATATTCCACCTTCAACAGTTCGCTGTCTTCGACCGAGATCTGGCCGATCTTGCACGTAATGACGGTCGAAGCCGGAATGCTGAACGGGTTGCCCGCTTGAAATACCCATTCCCGCTGATGGCAATCGATCGTGCTTCCGGATATCTTGAGGAAGCCGTTCGGCTGATTGCTGACGATGCAATTCTGCAAGCTCCGGCAGCGAAAGCCGTACAAGTAATTCTCGCTCTGAGGCGCGTCGTGGGGACTCGGATCGTCCAGCCAAGCGCCATACTGAATGCCTACGAGAATATCCCGGATATACATGCCGTACACGTTAATATAGCCGGCCTGCGGGTAACCCGGGCGCGAATACCAATGAATGGCCGCGCGATAATTCCGGTTGAATTGACCATTAATTTTGATATCGTAGAGCTCCAGGTAGATGCCCGTAATTTTGAGTATCGCGTCCTTATCGGAGGCGGAATCCCCGCTTCCCGTAATTCCGATCAACCAGTATCCGTTGAAGTTGATGGTTTGCGTGTCGCCCTTCATCTCTACCGATCTGACGTAATAGTTTCGGGTAAAGACGACCGTGCGGCCGGAATCGAATGCCGCTTGAACGGCCTCCGTGTCGTCCGGGCCTGTACCAACCTTGTAGAAATCAGGCGTAACGGCGCGACCGCCCAACTCCTGATCGATCTGGTCGAAGTTGGCATTGACGTCGTCAGCGTCTAGCGGATTCGTTTTTTTGAGCTTCATGTTCGCGGTTAGGGTAGTGGATCGGGCGTAGGAGATTTTGCCGCCCGCCATTAACGAGAGACCGGTCAGCCCTAGCGCCGTCATCATCTTCCTTCGGCTGATCGGCTTTGCGAGCGCTTGGTCCAGCTTGCTGCTCAGCTCAGAAGAGCTATTCCCTTCAGGGATGGAAAACCTGTCATTATTCGACATTCCTTCATTCCTCCTCGGAAGTATAAAATATCGCTGATTCATCCCTCTTGCCGTAAAGCGGTAGTCCGGTTAAATTCTCGACTTTCACCTTGTAGCCCGGAGGAGCGTCGATTCTATATTCCAATCGTCCGTCTGCCTTGGACCACTCTACGCGAACCGCGCCGTCATTAAGCGGCAGCACCCCCTTACAGAAAGAAGTCTCCAGATCGCAGAATCTTAGCGTAAGGGTTTGCGCGATCGGATCGATTCTATAGATGCCTAACACGTCGCGAATCAAGCTGTGTACGACATGGGAAGCGAATCCGTGATTGCAGCTGGCGTAATCCCCATCGTTCTCCCAGAGCGTCCCGGTTCGTTCCGCCATGTACAGCAGGTAATCCGCGGATTCGTCCACCGTCTGCCGTACATGTCCGTACCTGGCCAGCAATTCGAGGCGCAAATAATTCCCGATGAAGGCATTGGACTCATGTACGTCCGGATACGCATTCGTTCTTTTCCGGGACGGCCCGAAACGGGTTAACAGCGTATTCCACAGCTCGGGATGGCCGTCGGGATCGGCCGTTCCGAAGTAGAACGCGTAATACTGGCAAATCTCGCTTTTATTCCGCGTAAGGACGAGGCGGCCATCCCGTCTCACCGCGTTGTCTACGAAAAAGCTTCCGTCATAGGACTGCGCCCGGATCGTCTCATGAACCCGCTCGGCCTCTTGCAGCAGGAGGGGCAGTCGGTATAATCGACCCGCGGCGGCAAGCGAGGCGGCATACAGCATGTTGCTCGGATAATTGACGTCCTGTACGAATTCGTTCGCCTTGGACCACTCCAGGAACACCCAGCTTTCAAGACTTTCCAGCAGTCCGTCTTCGTTCTTGAACCGTTCGAAGTAGGCGAACAAGGCCATGATTCTCGGCCGCATGGCCTCGATCAGCTGCCGGTCTCCGCTCCGTTCCAGATATTCCTCCAGCTCGATGACGAACCATAGGGACCAGTTCGGTATGAAGACGCCGTCGTTATGGTCCGCCGGATAACACATCGGAAGCATGCCGTCGGGTAGATGCGGGAAACGATCCGGCAAGAGGTAATTCTCGAAGAAGGCTCGCTCCACCGTCGTCCGTCCCGTCAAGCTGAACGCCGCCCGTCCCATGAAGAAGCTGTCGCAGAGCCATCCGGCTCGTTCCCTTGAGGGACAATCCATGAATAGATCGACCACGTTCTGTCGGAACGTTTCCCTGCCCGCTTCGAAGATCGCGTTGAGCCGTTCGTCGCCGGATTCAAACCGCGCCTTGCCGGCATCGGCGTTCGCATATTCCCTCATGTAAATCCCCGATACCTCGCATTCCCCTTCGGCCGCGATCCACTTCATATAGCGAAGCGTATAAGGCTCGAACGATTCCAGTCTGTAGGTTCCGGGTTCAAGCTCATACCGCAGGGCGTTGACGCAACCGAACCGCAAAGGATCGACGTCGTCTTCCCGCAGAACCTCGTCGAACGTCACGTACAGCAAGGTCCGACGATGGCAACGAACGGTACCGCCAATGAATCCGGTCCGGTTGATCCCCATGTCCAGAATTCCGTACTCGCGGGTAGCGAGCAACAATGTATCGTCTTGGGTGTGCGGTTGCCGAACGACACGATGGCTCAATACCGGCAGATCGGCCAATTCATCCGACACAATGAAGGCCAGATCGTTCATTTCGTAGCCTCCATACTGAGGGGCTATGCCCGTCAAGGAACGATCGCGCCAATAAGCTTCTTGCGATTGCCGGCGAATGACTTCACCCCTTGCGTATACCGCGCGCGGATAACGCTCGTTGAATTCCGCTAGGGGGACGCCCCTGGGAATCAACGTCTTCGCCTCCGTCTCCGCGCAGGCAACTCGGTCGAAGGGAGCGCTTCCATTCGATCGCCAACGGTCATGGTCCGATTGGAGCGAATACGCTTCGACGAACGTTCTCTGAAAGCTGAATCGCTGCACCTTCCGGACGCGTTCCTTCAAGAGAGTCGCCTCGAATCCGTCTTCGGCCCCCGTCGCCAGAAGGGTCTCCTCGCCTGCCCGGACCTCCGCTTGCAGGAAGGAAGGCTGATCGAGCACGTAATAGCTGTTGATATTATAGCCCGCCACCTCGATGGCCACGAGGTTATCGCCCTCGTTCGCGTATTCGCTCAGTTCCCATACATCGACTCGATAATGCCCATGAGGCCCGCGGGCGGGCCCGTGCCCGACGAACTTGCCGTTCATATAGCAACGATAAAGGGTCGATGCGGCGATATGCAGCGTTAAACTTGCTTCTTTGCGCGTTTTTACTAAACCCCTGAACCCGGCGGTGATATTTTTGTCCCTCTCCCGGTCCTTCGGCCATATGGGTCTTGCCGATCTAAAAGGCTCGCGCTTCGCCGTTCTAGTCACCCTATAGCCCCTCCTCTCAATCGGATGTGTTCGAAGCCGCGGCGAATTGCCCTAGATTATCGCCAACCGATTGAAAATCGGTCTGTGGAGAGAAGAACGCTTTAATCGCTTCCTGCCGGTTCAACAGTTCTACGGCTTGGCCATAATCCGCGAATAACGCATGATGCGTCTGAAGACATTCGGTGTTTAGTCCCTTGTTCACGACAAGATCGATTAACAGCTGATGATCTCGCGGACCTACAGGTCTGTACTTATAAGATTCCAGCTTCGTGCCCTTTGCCCATAGGGCTTCGGGATAAGTAATGTCTCCGCGCAACACTCCAAAAATGACGACATGCTCGTTCACATGAGCGAGTACATTCTGAACCGAAGAGGCCGCGCCTACGCAATCGTAACCAAGCTCGAATCGTAGATCTTGCAATTCGCTCGCATGCATGACCGTTCCAAGGCCTAGATTCCGAACGTATTGAATCCTGCTCTCGCTGACGTCGATACCGACTACCTGGGAAGCCCCCCACAGTCGAGCTACCTGAACGGCCAGGATGCCGGCAGGTCCGAGTCCCGATACCAGAACGGACTTTCCTTTGAGATCGCCGAGCTGCATTAACCCGATGACCACGCATTTCAACAGCTCGAACGAAACCGCCTGCTTAAACGTAATGCTGTCCGGAAGCTTAATCAACTCCTCCTCCCGATAAGCGGCGTACTCTGCGTAAGCCCCCTTGGGGACGATATGCTCCATGGCCGCGACGCGATCTCCAACGGCAAAGCGGTATACGCCTGACCCAACTGCCTTGACGACACCCGCCATCTCATGCCCCGGAAAGCCGATCGGCAGCGGATATTCCGGAGCTTCGGCATAGTTGAACATATCTCTCCCGGCCATCATGTTGATATCCCAGCGCGGGCAGGTCGACACCATCTGGATTTCTACCAGCACCTGATGATCCTGAAGATCGGGCATATCGGCATCCACGATTCGGAATTGTCCGGCGCCGATGATTTGTAGCGCTTTCATTGTTGCTGTTCCTCCCTGCTTCCATTCGACGGTTGGCCTTGCGTTTAGTTTTATCCTACTGTGAAAACACGGTGGCGTCTTTGCAGAGTTTATTGTTTATGCCGCGTATCGAACGGTCTTTCTTCAGGCGTCCGGACGGCGTTCTCGACACGCCGTTTGCACAAAACTGACTTTCGCTTTGGCTATCCTCGACTGGACGGCTAATTGTCCACACAAAAAAAACGTCAGGGACAAGTTCGCTCTCTGACGGTCCTCTATATTTGGCGGATTATGCTTCAACCATCGCCTCGATTTCACGTTCCAATGCGCGTTGTCTTCTTCCAAAAGCAAGCTTAGATAAAAATACGCTGATTTCGTATAATAGCACGAGCGGTACAGCGACAAGTAAATCCGATACAACGTCCGGCGGAGTAACCGTCACACCGATCGCGATCAGAATAATCCAGGCAACTTTCCTCATTCTTACAAGCAGTGCCGGACTCAAAATACCGATGCGACTCAGGAACAAAATGACGAGCGGAAGCTCGAACAGCAGAGAGATCGGCAGCAATATGTTGAACAAGAACGAAAAATATTGCGCTACGCCGTACGTCTGCTCAAGTCCCAAATTAAATGTGACCTTCTCCGTGAACAGGAATGCCATTGGAAAGACGATAAAATAAGAGAAAGCCAAGCCGACGAGGCACATGACAAGCGCCCAAGGAACGAATACGAGCGTCGCTCTCTGCTCTTTTTCCCCCAACGCCGGTTTCACGAATAACCACAACTGAAACATCGCGAATGGAATCGCGACGACGAATGAGATCAGAAAAGCAAATTTCATATAAAGCCCGATGGCATCCCAAGGCGAGAATGCGTGCAGATCCAAGTTCTTCACTGGCGCCGCTTCCACCAAATAGTCAAATACAGGCTGGGAACCAAACAAGCCCCCGACAAGGCCGATCACGAATACGATCAAGCAATATATAATCCGTTTGCGCAATTCGCCGAGATGTTCCGTGAGTGACATCCATTCGTCACTGCGCTGTGCGCTTTGGTTTTCGGCCATATCTCACCTTTCGCCTCCTCGCGACAATGGGGCCGCCCCTAACGCGAAAAGTTGTTTCGCATCGAGAGGATGGCCCCATGAAATGTGTTCATTGCAGATTCGCTTATTCCGGCAATCGCCGTTCGGCTTTCTGCAGCTCCGGTTGTTCCGGGGAAACGTCGACACGGCTTGCCGGCTTAGAATCGTCCAACAAATCGTTAGCGCCTTTCTTGAATTCGCGCAACGTGCGACCGAACGCTTTGCCAAGTTCGGGAAGCTTGCTCGGCCCGAACAACAGCAACGCGATCAACACGAGCAAGATAATACCGGATGCACCAATACCGCCCATCGTATGACCTCCGTTCTTAGTTGTATCGTACTGCATAAACGAATCGGCGTCTTTGCACGACTTTGTCTTTAATCGTCTTTTTCGACAATTTCTTTTCTTGCTGTGCCTTCGATTCGTTTTGTTCATTTGCACGATTCTGACAATATTCCGGGTAGAAATAAAAAAAGACCCGATCATAAACAATCGAGTCCAGTCCAGAAAAATGATTTTTGGAGGCTAGTTTCTATGCCGTCTCATCCTCATTAGTTTGTACATCGATAGATTGTTGAACTGTTTGTTTCCTTCTTTGTACTTTGACGTCATTAGTGGCATGAACGGCCTCGAGACTTGCGTGTAATGCTCCATTAAATCAGTGATCGCTGCTCGTGGCGTTCGGGATTGGATAACAATCTCTTCGCCTGCAATTTTATTTTGGTTCGCGGAGATTAACCGTTCCTTACCCTCATTTCTATATTGAGATGCAGTGTAAGGTTTGCTCATTTGAGCAATCAGCAACTTAGCGATCTCAATTCCTCTGGGATCAAGCTCTACATCTCTATTTAGGTTCGGAACTTCTTTTATCGATCGGATTTCGTCAGGATAAAACAACGTACTTATCGTCAGGCAATTGCCTACCACTTGAATCGAGGCAAGACTTTCTTTCGACCGAATCGATAATTTACAGAGGGCAATTCTCTTGGTCTGTTCCATTGCAGAGATTAACAATTGGTATCCATTAACTCCAAATGTGTCAGGAGAAAGATAGTATGTTTTCTGATAATGGATGGGATTGATTTCCTTCGGGTTCAAGTGGATTTTTATATCAGGTTATCCCTTTTAAGAGGTATGTAAACCTTAAAAGATAGACTTGTGCCCCTCCCTAACAAAAAGCAGGTTTGCGTCCGCACGCAAACCTGCCTGGATTACCTAAATCTATGACTTCGCTCTCCGCTACAGCAGCCCATGATTTATTCGTCAGCCTGACCCTTCAGAAGCTTCAGATTCGCAATGACGATCAGGAAGCCCCCGATACATAGGCCGTAGCCCAAGCCCTGCACGAAATCGGGGATGACCGCTTCGTAACGATTCGCATACAGGGAAAGCAGGAACGCCAGAAAACTGATCGATTGTATCGCCAACACGCCGTTTTTCGTCAATTTAACTTTTGTGCGCAGCATCCCAATCTCTCCCTTACACCTTATAAGCCTTCATAGCCTTCACAATTTCCTTCATCGAAGGACGCTTGCCGTACATCAGTACGCCGACGCGGTAGATTTTCGCGGAGAGCCAGCCGATAGCCAGAATCGAAGCGATCAGAATACCGATGGACAGCGCGATCTCCCACCAAGCCGGTTCAGCCAAGCCGATCCGCAGGAACATGAGGAACGGGGAGAAGAACGGAATGTACTGGCAGACGACCATCAGCGTGCTGTCCGGCTGGTTCAGGCCGAACATGGCGATGTAGAAGCCGACAAGCGTGAGCATCGTAATCGGCATAACGGCCTGGCCGAGGTCCTCGGTACGGCTGACGATCGATCCAACCGCCGCGAACAAGGTCGCGTACAGGAAGAAGCCCGCCAGGTAGAAGAATACCGCGTAAACCAGCAGCAGCGGATCGATCGAGCTAAGATCGAAGCCGAAGCTTTTCAAAATGTCCGTGTTGTGCGGCAGCGTCAAGTTCGCGACAAGCGCGCCGACCAGAACGACGATTTGAATCATGGCCACGAGGAACGTTCCGAGAATTTTCCCCCACATCTGCTTCAGAGGAGATACGCTTGTTACGATGATTTCCATAACGCGGGAGCTCTTCTCCGCCGTAATCTCGGTAGCGATCAGTTGTCCCGTGATCATAACGGCCATGAACAGCATGATGATCATAATGTACGTCAATGCGATGGCCATGCCCTGCTCTTCCTCTGTCTTGCCTTTCTCATCCGTGAAGCTGACCTTCTGGGTCTGGAATGCAACCGGCGCGTACAGCTGCGCCTTCTGCGTCTCGTCCAGCCCTGCGCCCTCAAGCAAGGTATCGTATTTGACCTGTTGAAGAGCGGTCGCCAGCGAGGAGGAAATTCCACCCTCGAATGCACTCTTGGAGTTGTAAGTGACTTTCGGGAACCCCGCCGCCGCATCGTCCGCGAACGTCAGGTAGCCTTTAAGATCGCCGTTCTCCAGCGCGGACTTCAATTGTTCCTCGGATGCCATGCCGACAAGCTCCACCTTAGGCTCCGGCAGCTTCGCGTAGTGATCTTTCAGCCCCTCTACGACCTGAGCCTGGCTTGCTTCCGCATAGCCGATTTTCGCAGCTTCGCCATCTCCGCCCCCGCTAAGCTTGTCGATCAGATAAGGCAGGTTGCCCCCAACGATCATCAGCGCCGCGAGCACCACCGTCATAATAATAAATCCTTTGCTGCGCAGCTTGTTGCGCATCGTAAACGACATTACCGTCCATAAGCTATTATTCATGGCTCTCACCTACCGTTTTAATAAAGATTTCGTTAAGCGTCGGTTCCAATACTTCGAAGCGGTTAATCGGACCTTGCAGCAGAGCGTGCTTGAGAATACGCTGACCGACTTCCGGGGAATCGACCTTCAACTCGTAGCCGCCGTGCTCATGCTGGAATACGTTCTTAACTCCCGGAATCGCATCCAGTCCCTCGATCTTCCCGTCGCCCGCAACGATGACCCGCTCCTGAGGAAACTTCTTTTTGATTTCCTTGATCGGCCCTTGCAGCACCGGATTGGATTTGTGCATGATCGTAATGTTGCGGCACAGCTCCTCGACATGCTCCATTCGGTGCGTGGAGAACACGATACTCGTGCCTCCGTCACGCAGCTCCTTGACCGTCGATTTGAGCAGCTCCACGTTAACCGGGTCGAGCCCGCTGAACGCCTCGTCGAGAATGAGAATTTTCGGATTATGGATGACTGCCGCGATAAACTGTATTTTCTGCTGATTGCCCTTGGACAGCTCTTCGACCTTCATGTTGTAATACTCCGGCACCTGGAACTTATCCAGCCACATTTTCAGATTCTTGTCCGCATCCTTGCGGGACATGCCGCGCAGCTGAGCCAGATACAGAATCTGCTCGCTTACCTTGATCTTCGGATACATTCCCCGCTCTTCCGGCAGGTAGCCCAGCATGCTAAGCTGCTGCTCGCTGTAGGGATTGCCTAAGTAACGAACATCGCCCTCGTCCGGCAAAATCAAGCCCAGAATCATACGCATCGTCGTCGTTTTCCCCGCACCGTTGGCGCCTAGCAATCCGTAGATTTCCCCTGCCGCCACTTCGAAGCTAAGACCGTTTACGGCCCTCTTGTCGCCATAGTTTTTAATAATTTTATCTACCTTCAATGAATTCATCGTCTTGCTTCCTCCTTTCGAATTAAACAGCTCAATATATCTTCCAGCTCCATACGCTGGACGGCTACCACACGGAATCCGTTGTCGCGGCAATAAGCTTCGCCCTGCTCGGGATCGTCCACTTCAAGCCGGTAGAGCCCCGCTCCCGCTTCCGACAAGCCTTGAAAACCGGGAGCGCGCTGAAGCATCTCGCTTCCGCCCTGCGCAGCATAATCGATCTGAACGACGATCGTTCGCCAATCGTCCAGCAACCGATCTTTCTCGTAGAGCCCCAAAACTTTGCCTCTGTAGATAAACAGGATGTAATCCGCCAGTCGCTTGATTTCCTCTAAAATATGGGTAGCTAACACAAGCGTCCGATCGCCGGGCTCCATATAACGCCCCAGCTCCTCCAGCATCGTCTTCCAAGCGAACGGATCCAATCCCGATGAGGGTTCGTCGAGCAGCAGCAGGTCCGGGTCGTGCGCCATCGCAATGGAGAGCTCGGCCTTGCGTCTCATTCCTTTCGACATCTTGGACAGCTTGATTCCGCCGTCTACGTCGAAATGTCGGAGCAGCTTATTGTACCTCTCCCACTCCCAGCTCGGATACCAGTTCGAAGCGAATTTCGCTTTCTCGTTGGCGGTCAGATGACTCTCGTGAGCATGCGGGTTTTCGGCCAGAAATCCGATCCTGCTCTTATATTGATCGCCCTGGTTTCCGTCCAGCAGCGTGCCGAGCATCTCAATCTCTCCCGCCCGGACAGGCTCTAATCCCAGCAAAGCCCGAAACAGCGTGCTTTTGCCCGAGCCGTTCGGTCCGACGATCGCCGTGACCATCCCTTTAGGAATGCTGCAATCCACGGGTCCGAGCGCAAACCGTTCGTGCTGCAGCTTCATGCCCCGAAGGGTAATTGCATCTTCCACATTCGCAATCGTCATGGCGAGTCCCTCCCTTTTTCCGTCGATCTTCTATTCAGAGCTTGCTGGAACGCCGTCTCGATCTCCTCCGGCGTACAGTGAAGCTGCAGCCCGATTTCGATCGCCTTTTCCAGCTCTTCGGTCACTCTCTCCAATCGGTGCTCGTCCCGCGCGACCGGCTCCACGCCCGCAACGAACGTTCCCGTGCCCTGTCTTGTGCGTATCAGGCCTTCGTTTTCCAAGTCCTGATACACTCTCCTTACCGTGATCGCGCTGCATTTCAGCGATACTGCCAGCTCGCGAATCGAAGGCAGAAGAGTTCCTTCCTTCAGTTGTCCGCCTAGGATCAGGCCGCGGAGCTGCACCTCGATCTGGTGGTAGAGCGGTTCCGGACGTTGTTCGTCAATCCGAATAGGCAGCCACACAAGCTCACCCCTCTTTCCTTGTCGGCCGCTTAGAGCGGCAGCGATCTTCTGCGGACTCGCCCGACGGTCAACCTGTGGCCTATCGTGACCGAAGCTGCCGCGACAAACGTCATTCCGAGAAGCGTCACTGGGCCGTATCCGTCTTTAATTAAATTCAACACGCTTTGGAATACGTAAACTCCCTGCCACGTTAGAATGATCGAGATCAATGCCACCGTGAGCATCAGTCCAAAGTAGGCCAAGCTATATTGCTTTCCGGCAAACCCCAGCTCCATCAGAATAATGAACGGTATAAGGATTAACGCATAGCACATCCAGATCAGTCCGTTCTCGATCCATTGCATCGGCGTAACATAATCTCGCAACGTAGGCGACAGCAAGTACTGCGCCAGAAGGTAAACCCCGCCAATGATCGGAAGCATGACCGCGCTCTGCAGCATTCTGGCCCCAACGATCGAAGCAACCGGGATTGGCATCGTACGCCATTGGGCGATCCTTTTTGAATAGTAATCGTCCCTCCACATGTTCCACGAGGGCTTGTTCATCACCATTCCGAAGATCGGGTACATGGCCAGGGTCACCCAATCGATAAGGCCGTTTAGGGCTCGCGGCACATCCTCTTCTCCTCCCAACACCCCATCGATGGCGGTGCTGTTGATCACCCCCAGATAAATGGCGAATACGAGGGTAAAGAGCATGCCGAACCGTTCTCGTCTCCACAAATAAGCTCCGATGTAAGCGACGGCTTGTCGCTGGCCCATTGTCATTCCCCCCGCACAGTGTTCATGTGTGTATATCCATATACACACTATACAGTGTATAACACTTATCGTCAATACCTGGAAGGAATCTTTTTTCCTTGTGGCGAATGAGTTAAGTAAAACTTATGCTTACCGTTTAATTAACCGTTCTGCGTACCTGCTCAGCCATCCAGAAAACCCACTGAAAGCGAGCTGTTCCTATGAAAATCAAAAGATTGGCGCTTGTGTGCGCTTCGCTGCTCCTCCTAACGCTATTTCCACAGCCTTGGACGGCTTCCTCCGCGACAACCCCGCTGACGTCCGGCCTTCCGGCCCGCAGCGCGCAGGAAATCTCCGCTCAATGGAAAAAGCTGATGCAGCCTGCGGCGGATTACGAGAACCCGTATGCGAGTCCGCCTTCCGTCAGCAAGCCGTACGCTCCAGGCTCTCTGAAGTCGGGCTACATCCGGGACGGCGTGAACGCCGTCAACTTCTACCGCTTCATAAGCGGCCTTCCTTACGACTTGAGCGCGACGGCAAGCTTGAACGACCAAGCTCAGCATGGCGCGGTGCTGCTCGCCGCAGACGACGATTTCAGCCATGAGCCCGCACGACCGGCGGACATGCCCCAAGCCTTCTATAAGAAAGGGGTCAAATCCGCGTCCGCGTCCAATCTGTATGCTTACTACGGCTATGAGGATCATACGATGGCGCTGTCGATCGACGCCTATATGGAAGATTCCGATACAAGCAATCTGGCCGAGGTCGGCCATCGCAGATGGATTCTGAATCCGGCTCTGAAGCGGATCGGACTGGGGCAGGCCGCAAGCGAGTCGGGATGGCTCTATACCGTCATGCAAGTGTTCGACGAGAGCAGGACCAAAGTGCCCGACTACAACTATGTCCCTTATCCCGCTCAGGGAGCGTTCCCGCTGGAGGTATTCGGTCCGAACTACGCCTGGTCGATCAGTCTGAACGAAGCGAAATTCCGGGCGCCGGAGGCAAAAAAGATCACAGTAACGGTCGTACGGCAGAGCGATCGGAAAACGTGGACGCTGAATTCGAAATCCGGCAAAGTGGCTGAAAAGGGCAATTACTTTAACGTGGATACGAACGGGTACGGCTCGGGGACTGCGATTATTTTCCGCCCGGGGGGCATTGCGGAGTATAAGGAAGGGGATCGTTATCAAGTGACGATTCGCGGGCTGCTCTCGAAATCGGGAACTGCCAAGACGCTGTCTTATAGCGTGAATTTCGTTCGTGCGGCCAAATGAGGTATAATCAATCGATTACAATCATCCCAAGATGCGAGAGGAACGATCAACTTTAAATATGAGAAAAGAAACTAAAGGCTCCCGTCGGCAAGCAGCGGCTTCTCCGAGCCGCAAGCCCGCGCCCGCCAGAAGGCTTCAAGTAACGGAGCCCGGCGAATTGTTGGAGTTTCTGCTGGCCAAGCTTGCGCCGCAAGGACGCAACAGCATTAAATCTATGCTCGCTCACGGTCAGATCGCGGTCGACGATCGGATTGAGAAGCAGTACAACCATCCGCTTCGCCCCGGCCAGACGGTGACCGTGAGCAAAACTCGCTCATCGACGTCCGCGCCTCTGGTCGGCCTGCGCATTCTACACGAAGACGATGCGGTGATCGTCGTTCATAAGGACGCCGGACTGCTATCGATCGCGACCGCGCAGGAAACCGAGCTGACCGCCTATCGGCAGCTGACCGCCCACGTTCGTCAGGCCGATCCCAAAGCGCGTATTTTCGTGCTCCATCGGTTGGACAGAGAGACGTCCGGCGTCATGATGTTTGCCAAGAGCGAGCAGATTCAGAAAAAAATGCAGGACAACTGGAAGGATGTCGTTACGGAGAGGAAATACGTCGCGTTGGTTGAGGGCCTTGTTAAGAAAGCCAGCGGAACGATCTCGTCCTGGCTGAAGGAAACGTCGACGCTGAAAATGTATTCCAGTCCCGTAGCGAACGACGGGCAGCATGCGATCACGCACTACAAGGTGCTGAGAGCAAGCCGCAACTACTCCCTGGTGGAGCTTGAGCTGGAAACCGGACGCAAAAACCAGATTCGCGTTCATATGCAGGACATCGGTCATCCGATCGCCGGCGACAAGAAGTACGGTGCGAAGACAAAGCCGTTCTCCCGCCTTGGCCTTCACGCCCGCGTGCTTGCCTTCGAGCATCCGACGACCGGCAAGCCGATGCGCTTCGAGACGGACATCCCTAAGCCGTTCCTGAGTCAATTTAAGGAAGAGGCTCGTTAGTTAAGGGAATGGCGGCGAATCTATTTGCACACAAGGGTTTACGCGGAGAAGTTTGTGCGGAAAATCGTACAACACAGCTCGAATCAGGCTTAAACGGCGGACGTTTGTTCGAAAAGTCGTACAAAGCTGCTCTGCTCAGGCTCAAACGACGGATGTTTATACGAAAAACCGTATAAATCAACCAAAATCAGGGATTGTATGTCACTAAAGCGTCTTCGACGATTATACGGATAGCTTTTGGTCCTAGCGCGTAGACTGCCTAAGCTCCTGAAATAGGAACGGGTTTACCCATTCCTATTTCAGGAGCTTATAGCATCGTAGAGAGATACATACACCTTAACCTTTATCATCGATCATCTTGTACGACCTATCTTATGGAACAGCCCCTTGTTCTTCCACAACAACACGTTCGCAAGTCGCTTCGTCGACAGAGACCGCCTCTCCCGCTTCCTCGAAACGATTACCGCTTACCAGAGCCGTATCCAAAGACTCCAGCCTAACGGCGACCGCGCCGTTGCCACGAATGAAATTGTCGGTAAACGCGAACGACCGGTGAGTTCCGAGGCCGGCACGCTCGCTTTCCGTCATCACGGCAAGCGCGGATGTCTTACGGTACGTCCCTGCTCCGAAGCCGCACGAGAGGAATTCGTTCCGCGTCACCGTTACGTTCGCCGTCGAGATCGCTTCTTTCCAACCGTCCGCGCAGTTCACGTGGATGGCCGTTCCGGTACAATGATCGAACGTATTGCCGGAAATCACCGCGTCCCGGGTCTGCACCAGAATAGCCCGCGCGCGGTTGTTGCGGACGATGCTGTCGCGAAATCGCAGCTTGGCGATTCGCGACGCATTTGCGAGCAGATCATCCGCAGAGAATCGTTCCGGAAGAGGCTCCTTGAAACGCAGCGCGATGCCCCGATCCTCATCCGTCTCGACCTCGCAGACATGCAGCGTCGCATAAGGCTGCAAGTCGCGACGACTGGTGAACTCGATTGCGTCGCCGACGACGGGAACTTCCGTAAATTCCGATTGGATGTCCGCATCCACTCCGCATAGGAGCGTATCGTCCTCCTTGCGTTCCCTGATGCTGAGATAGAAGCCGTGCACGTTAGTTGCGTCGTCCCCCATCCCTTCGAACAGGCAATCGTCGAACTCGATCGTTCCCATGCATCCGATAAAATGCGTCGCATCCGTGTTGGCGCTCATGATCCGTCCGCTTCCCGGCCGTCTCATGACTCGAAGCTCCCGCATCGAGACATCGCCGCAGTTGTGACCGATCACGCCCATCCCAGGCGCAGCGTAGACAGTCGCATTCTCCAGCTCGACGCGATCGCAGCCGTAAAACAGGAAAGCCGCCTTGTAATTCATGACATGCCGCACGATGACAGACATTTCGATCTCCGGAGCCGCACGGTTGCCGCCACCGCCTTCCCGCATGCGGGCGCGCAGCGATTCCTTAAGCGTTACGCGCAACGTTTGCGGACCCGTCAACTCCGTGCGCTCTGCGATGTGGAACCAATCTACTGTCCCGCGCAGCGGGTAATCGGTTCCCGGGATATAATCAATCAGTCCTGCGACCGGTATCCCTGAACGAACGGGATATTCGGAATCGAATTCGATCTCGAAGCCGTCCTCGTCGACCGAGACGATCCTTCCTTGCGAAAACGGCGGTCTGCTCCAGTCGACGACGACATTGCGGATTTCGACGCGACTGCAATTTTTGAAGCAAAACGGCTGGATCAGCCCATGACACATTAAGGTGGAGCCTTGAAAATCCAGGACGATGCGCTCTATTCCTTCCGCGCGGATCAGAACGTTCTTGTTCTCCGTGTCGTTTCCCAGATCCCACGAACCATTGCCCGCCATCAGCGTTTCGAAATCCTGGATCGCTTTGGCGTCCGCAATCTCGTACCGTCCGCGCTTAAACCTGAACACCCGCACTCCTTCATTTAACCCGTCGCGGATGAACGCCCGAATCCGATCTGCGGTATTTTCGCCCGTATCCGGTTCGATTCCGAACGTCGCCGCGTCCCTGCAATCGAGTTCAAATAAGTCCGCCATGCCTATTGCCTCCGGTTATCGATTCGCGTTCTTCGCTTTGTAGATGTCCGTCCAGGCCTGCTCCACGTCCGCCAAGCCGAGCTTGTCGGCCTTCTCGATAAATTCCGCGTACAGGCTCATCGCCGTCGATTCATCCTTGGCGAAAATCATTTTCGAATAATAGCTGGAGTACAGGTCGATAATTTTCTTCTCCACGATCCCGATCGGCGTCGACGAATCCAGCGTGATGCCCGCGATCGAGGGATCATACTCGACATAATCGGCGAACATCTTGTTGTACTCGGCGAATTGCGGATCGTTAGCATCCCATTCCGGTTCGTTCCACCAGGTGGAGTTGGCGGTCAGCCAATATTCCGAGAGGCCGTTCTTCTCCGCAACGCCGGACCAGTCCTTCTGCTTCTCCGCCCAATATTCCGGCAGGTACGTCGCTTTGCCGTCGACCATGCGGTAATGCGGACCTTGCGCGGCATCCACGTAAGTCTCCCCTTCGACGCCCCATTTCGTCAGCTTGTGGCCTTCCTGGGAGGACAGGAACGACAGGAACTGTATCGCCCGCTCCGGGTTCTTGTTCGTCTTCGGAATGGCGATCGCCGTCCAACCGCTGCCGTCTCTTACTTGTTTATAGGATGGGAACGGAGCCATTACGACATAGGAAGTGTTCGGATTGTCCGCAGGCACCTTCGTTCCGTCTCCGATCGTCCATACATAGGAGATGACATCTCCGTTATTCATTTTCTGCGTGGAAATATCTTTCGAATCGATATAGGAGTCCTTGGTTAACAGCCCTTTGATCGCCAGCTTGTTCAGGAATTGAATGACATTCTGGTATTCCGCGCTTCTGAGCCCCGATTTCAGCGTATCGCCTTCCTTGACGAGTCCCTGAACGCCGAGCATCGCGGACGTTCCGAGCGTGACGACTTCGGTCAGATGCTTCGCGTTCGGAATGCCGCTTGCGCTCGTATAGAACCCGATCTTGTCCTTATGAAGCGCCTGAATCTGCTCCAGCGCCGCGATGAACGCGTCTTGGGTTCCGATGTCCGGCTTGCCGATCTCTTCCCAATAATCGTTGCGGATTGACCAGGACGTTTGATTGGAGCCGATGAGCGCATTGTATTTTCTCGCGGACTCCTGGTATTGCTTGCCTTCGATGAAACTGACCAGCTTGTAGGTTTTGCCGTCGGCGGATTTGTAATTGGTCAACGCCTCCTCCGGCAGAACGTTCCTCATCTCTGGCGCGTATTGATCGATCAGTTCGTCTAGCGAATACAGCATCTCTCCATCGATCATCCGCTGCAAAGCCGGATCGGACTTATCCAACAGCACGAAATCGGGAAGCTCGCGGTTCGACAGCATGATGTTGATTTTCTGATTATCGTCGGATACCGGCTTCGTAATATTGAGGGTTACTCCCGTCTTCTCCGTAATGTTCTTAGCGGCCGGATCGGACCAGTTTAACGCATACCACGAAAAGTTGACGTACATGTCGAACGTGATCGGCTCGGTCGACGGCGCTTGCGGCGATGCTGCTGCGGATTCCGATGGACTAGTGGACGCGGACCCGGTCGCGGCCGGTTCCGATGAAGCCGAATTTCCATTGTTGGATGAACAACCGGCAAGCAGACCTGCGATAAGAACCGCGCAAATGAACCAGGCGAAGCTTGTTTTGCTTTTTCTCATGCGAGATGACCTCCTAGTATTCTATTTATTTTAACTCGCCGGCCTTGCGATAGACCAGCCAGCCAAAATCTTCTTAGCTTGTCTCAGGCTTTGATCGATCCTACGAGCATGCCTTTGACGAAAAATCTCTGGACGAACGGATAGAGCAGCGTAATCGGCAGGATCGAGACGAACAGCGTCGCATAGCGCAGCGATTCCATCGTGACCTTCGACTGATGATTGCCCAAGTATTGCTGAATCTGCTGCTGCGCTTCGCTGAGCGACAACAAACGGATCAGGATGACCGGCAGCGTCTGCAAGCTTTCCCGAGAGATGAAGAACGAAGGAACGAAGTAATCGTTCCAATGGTTAACGCCCACAAACAGCGAGATCGTGGCCACGACCGGCATGGACAGCGGAATGACGAGCTTGAAAAAAATGTACAGGTCGTTCGCCCCGTCGATATAAGCGGATTCGTAGAGCTCCTTGGGCAGCTCGCGGAAAAACGCCATGAACAGCAGGCAGTGAAAAAACGTGAACAACGACGGTAAAATGTACACCAGAAAATTGTTCAGCAGATGAAGCTCGTTCAGGACAAAGTAGAGCGGAATAAGTCCGCCGGAGAAATACATCGTCACAATCGCCATGGCCAGGTAGAGCTTCCTGAATCGCAGGTTCTCCTTGGTCAGCGCGTAGGCCGCCATCGCAGTGACGATCACCGCGGCCGCGGTTCCGACGACCGTTCGGGCTACGGACATGCCCAAGCCGGTAATCAAATAGTTTTGCTTGAACACCATCGAATAGTTTTCCAGCGAGAATTTTCTCGGGTAAAAATAAATGTTGCCGCTCGCCGCATCCGCTCCGTCGTTCAAGGAATTGATCAATACGTAATATAGAGGATAAGCCGCCACGATCAGCAGTACGAGCGCAATGAGCACGGCAGCGGCATTAACGGCCTTGTCCTCCCATGTCAGCTTGATAGCGTTCATCGATTTGTCGCCCCCTTCCTAGAAAATGTTGCTCCCGTTGATCTTCTTGGCGGTCCAGTTCGCGGCCAGAAGCAGGACAAGCGAGATGCACGACTGGAATAGATCGACCGCCGTCGCGAAGGCGTATCGCATTTGAAGCAGCCCGTTGTCGAGCGTGTAGTAGCCGAGCACGTACGAAGTATCCCGGTTAAATACGTTGCCGAGCAAATACGACTGGTTAAAATTCGAGCCTCCGTAGATCAGACTTCCGATGTTGAGAATGAGCAGCACCATGATCGTGCTGCGGATCGCCGGCAAGTTGATATGCCAGATCGTTCGCAGCCTTCCCGCTCCGTCCACCTTCGCGGCCTCATAGATTTCCGTATTGATTCCGGTGATCGCGGCGAGATAGATAATCGCTCCCCATCCCGTCTCCTGCCACAGATCGAGCGAAGCTCCCAGCGTCCAGAAATGTCCCGGCTCGGCAAGAAACTCGATCGGACCGTTCGTCAGCCCGAGACTTTGCAGCAGTCCGTTCACGATCCCCTTCGGATCCAGGAAAATCATCGTCAGCGTGGCGATGATGACATAGGACAGAAAATGCGGCAGCGTCGTCAGCGTCTGCGTCCACTTTTTGAAGCGCGCAAGCGGAAGCTCGTTCAGAACCAAAGCGAACAGGACGGGCGCCAGAAACGTGACGACCAGCTTGATCGAGCTCATCGCCAGCGTGTTGCGCAAGGCGCTATGAAAACGCTCATCGCCGAACATCTCGCGAAAATGATCGAACCCGACCCACGCCCCTCCGAACAAGCCGTCGAGCACGTTATAATCTTTGAATGCGATTACAATTCCGAACATCGGAAGATAGCTGAAAATCAGCAGCGTCAACAACGCCGGCAACAGCATCAACTGCAAAATCAACTGGTTATCCCATCCGCGAGAGGATTTGATTTTTCTAGGATGCACCGGGATCTCCCCTTTCCTTGTTTCGATTGCTCCTTCGTGGCGGCTGATTCCATTGTAGTCGCTCGTTTTTCCGAAATCAGGAGAATATCTTTGGGTTTAGTCGACGATTTATGGCTCTTTAATTCGCGGCCCGTCCATCGTATGGACGAATATCCGAGCATCCCCTACAATAAAACCAGGTGATGCCCATGCGACTGCTTCCGCTGCCCGGCCGGTTCCGCAGGTTCAGCTTCAAGTCCAAGCTGTTCCTCTCCTATATCCTGATCGTTCTTATTCCCGTCTCGATCAGCGCGGTGTGGATCTACAACGAAGTCATCGTGCCCATGCGCGGAGAGCGAATCCAGTCGGTCGACCAAACGATGAGCCAACTCCAAACGGCCGTCAACAAAGAGGTCGACGACATTGAGAAAACCGGCTATTTGATTTCCACGAACATTGTGCTGAAGAAGGCGCTCCTCAAAAGGTATTACGACCAATCCGAGCTGATCGACGTCATGAACACCTCGATTCAATCGCTGCTGTCCTGGTTTGCGTCCACACATCAGGACATTGGGGAATTTCGATTTTTTACCGTTAACGAAACGCTTCCTGAAAGCGATTTCTTCCTGCCGGTCTCGCGATACTCCGGGGAAATCTGGTTCCGTACCCTGCAAGAACGCATCAGGACGACATACCCTTATTGGGAAAGCTGGCATGTGCAACGAGATTATCCTTACGGCAAAAAAAGCAATGACCCGGTATATTCGCTGTTTTACCCGATCAATGAAGATTTCGCCGGGGAAACTTCGTATCTGGAGCTTGAGATCGACATCGATCGCTTCTTCTCCAAGTCGATCTCTATGGCGCTGTCGCCCTCCGGCGGCGTGTTCGCAGTCGATTGGAGCGGCCAACTGCTGTCCGTTCCCCGTGAGTTCGACGAATCGACGACGCAACAGGCGAGCCGCGACGCTTTCCGGCGAATCGATCTGTCCGTCGCCGGCCAAGGCAACATGGAGCTTAACGGCGTTTCTTACCGTTATGCCGTTCAGCCCATCGATCGACTGCACACCTCCCTCGTCGGACTGTTGCCCCATTCCGAGATCAATCGTCCGTGGGCAAAGACGAGAGACGCGTTCCTGCTGCTGATCCTGCTGCTCACCGTCCTGCTCGCCATTCTCTCGTTCGCGCTGGCCGGACTGCTGATCAAGAAAATCGTGCTCATTGTCGGCAACGTCCGCAAAATCCAGAACGGAAACTTCAAGGTGCGCATCCCCGTCAAAGGCGAGGACGAGATCGATTTGCTCGCCGTGAATATCAACTCGATGGCCGGTCAGCTCGACGACCTGGTCAATCGCGTATATAAGTCGCAAGTGTCCCGGAAAGAAGCGGAGCTTAAGGCGCTGCAAGCGCAGATCAACCCGCATTTCTTGTTCAATACGTTGGAGACGCTTCGCATGATGGCCGAGACCGAAGACCAGGCGAAGCTGTCCGACGCGATTGCCGCACTGGGCAACATCATGAGATACAACATCTATAACGGCCAAGAAGCGATCGCGCTCGAGACGGAGCTTGAGCATATTCAAGACTACTTGCACATTCAGAACCTGCTGTTGAATCAACGGGTAAGCCTGGAATGCACCATTCCGCTATCGCTCATGGCGTTTCGGATTCCGAACCTGCTGCTGCAGCCCCTTGTCGAGAATTGCATCGTTCACGGCATGCGCGGCTTCAGCGGCAGACTGACAATCCGCATTTCGACGGAAGAATTGCCCGACCATCTGATTCGGTACGAGGTGCGGGACAACGGCATGGGGATCTCTCCCGAACGTTTGGATGCGCTCCGAGACCGACTGTCCCGCGAGCCCGACCAGAAACCGGTTCCGATCGTCGCCCGGGAAGCGGCCAGCGCTGGCTCCCGCTCGGGAAGCATCGGGCTTGCGAACGTGCGCGACCGCATTTATTACTGCTACGGTTCCTCGGCCAGCATGGAGATCGACGCTTCTCCGGGCGGGGGAACGATCGTCGCATTGATCCTGCCGGCGAACTTCATCTTATAGAAGCGAGGCGAACAGAATGTACCGATTACTGATTGTGGAGGACGAGGATATTATTCGGGCGGGAATCAAGAAGATTATCCAGGAGATGAATCTGGGGTTCGTTTCCATTCTTGAAGCTTCCAGCGGAAGGCAGGCGCTGGAAATCGCAGGCGCACAGGAGGTGCACGTGCTGGTCACGGATATTCGCATGGGGGACGGGGACGGACTGGAGCTGCTGGCCGATCTGGCCCAAGCGGGAATCCGCTGCAAAACGATCATTCTGAGCGGTTACGGCCAATTCTCGTATGCGCAGCAAGCCATTTCTCTCGGAGTCGGCGAATACCTGCTTAAGCCGATTAAGAAGAAGAACCTGTATGATGCGTTGACGAAGCTGATCGCACAGTTGGATTCGGAGCGCCTCTTGCGTCCCGCTCGCGAAACGGCGGAACCCCGGCCCTCGGCCTACGATAACCATTCGATTGCCCACATCGTGGAGTTCCTGGAGCGCCATTACGACCAAGACATCACGCTGCGCTCCGCAGCGGAACAGATTTTCATGAACCCGAGCTATTTCAGCTCCTTATTCAAGAAGAAGACGGGAGTTAATTTCGTTCGTTACTTGCAAAAGCTGCGCATCGAGAAATCGAAGACGCTTCTTCTGGACCCGAAGTATAAAATTTACGAGATCGCTGCCAAAATCGGATTCTCCGACGAAAAATATTTTTTCAAAGTATTCAAAAGCGTCACCGGCATTACGCCCAACGAGTACCGGGACAACAAGGAGCGCGCATAAACGGACGTCGGCTTATTTCAGCTTGAAAATGGCGACTCCCGCGATCATAACGCCGATACCGATCAGCCTGTTCGCCGACAGCGCCACCTTGTCGACGCCGAACAGGCCGAAGCTTTCGACGGCTAGCGTTCCGAGCAGTTGCGCGATTAGCAGAATGGCGATCGCGTACGCCGGGTTGAGCGCAATGACCGACTTCATGGCCGTGAAGACGATAACGACGCCCATACAGCCGCCGAGAAGATACAGCTTGTTGACCGAGCCGAGCTTATGCAGGCTTCCGTCTCTTATGAGCCAGAACACGACGAGAGACAGAACGAAACCCGATCCGTGCACGATGGCGTTCGTCAGCCAGAAGCCGACCTTCTCGCTAAGCCGCACGTTAAATATCCCCTGAACGCTAACGAACAAGCCCGCAATCATCGCGTATAGAGCTCCCAACATTTTCGCTTCACCTCTCCTTGGGCGAGTATGCATACTTCGAGGACCACAGGTTTTGTCGAATTTTCGTTCCATGCAAGGAACTTTTGTGAAGGCGTACCGGGGGTACGTCAAGCGAAAGTGACGAAGCAGGGGGCGAAAAGGCGGTGAAAGGGCCCCTGAGCTGGTTTGCATACACGCCCTAGCTGTACAATGTGCCGCTCGCAAGACGCTGTAAGCCGGCAATATCCTTGACGTACAGAGCTCCCCTCGACCGTTCGACCAATCCCTGCGCGACAAACTGCGCGATCACCCGATTCAGGTGACGGTAGCTCGTTCCGAGAAGCTCCGCGATTTCGGTCAGCTTGGATGCTTTCAGCTCCTCGATCCGCTCGCGGTCGTGCTCGTCGGCCGTAATCGCGACCAGATAGCTGGCAAACCTCGTTTCCACCGGGTACAAAATATTGAGGCTGGCGACCGTGGAGTTCGTATTCAGCTTGCGGGCCAGATGCTTGATGATAAAGCGCAGGAACGCCGGGTCTTCGCTCGCCGTATCGGCCAGCGCCTGCCGCTTGATGCCGATAAACAGCGTGTTCCCCACCGATTCCACCGAGTTGTTGACCTTCAAGTCTCCCAGCATCTCCATGTCCCCGATCAGGCTGAGCGGATTGTTGAACCGGAGCAGAATCGATTTGCCGTTGGGCAGCACCCGATAAATTTTAAGCTTGCCCCGGACCAGCATGAAGAGATGGTCGATGCTGTCCTCGGCCCGACAGATCATCTCCCCTTTGCCGAACTCGTATAGCTCCATAACCGCTTCCGTCTTCTCTCCGAACATGCCGGCCAGCCTCTGCTCTTCCATAACTCTCCGCAGCAGCGCCGAATCGCGAATTTGTCTCATCCCGTTCACCTGACCGTCCACGTCTATTGTCTGCACCCATTGTAAAACCATTATTCCCTGAGCAAAAGGACATATGTCCCATTGGAAGTAACAGAGTCCGCTTCAAGAAGAAGAGGCGGACAAAATCTTGCAGTACAATACAGTTAATCCACTTTTTAAGAGAGGCGGTGAAAGAAATTTTTCGAATTGATAGACGGACGATAAAACGTGATGTTGGTGCGTTGGGACTGGCCAAGAAAATAAATCCTGGACTTACGCTAGCTTCTTTGGCCGATGAGTATAAGAAATCAGTTTGGAATCTTATGGATACAATGAACGTTGCGGACACATATTCCATGATCATCTTTGTCGAATGGGGGGCAATGAACTTTGGATAGGAGCCATCTTATGAGCATCCTGGCATTGTGATTGCAAACGAACACAATACTGTTCTTGTTGCTCCCTGTAGCAGCCAGACTTATGGCAGAGGTCATTCTGGTGTATTCGATCTGCCAATGACCGGGGGGATTGCTCCTTTTGCGTTTCTCAATCGAACAGCCTCGATCCCCAAAAATGAGAATCGAGGCTGTTTCCATAAGCACATAGAACTTACTCCTCGTAACTCTTCACATTCGAGGAAAGAACCGCGGATCCGGCATCCGACCATTCGTATACGATCCATTTGCCGTTGTCGTAACGAAGCCGATAGCTTATCGTCTGCGAGCCGGCGACCGGATCGGGCCTGAAGTCGAACGCTCCGTAATAATAGGCTTCCTCGTAATCGAGTCGACCCAGCACGGTCGCCGAGTAGTCCGAAGCGTCCAGTTGGTCAAGGCGCAAGCTATCCCGGTCGAAAACCGCCCGTTTCAGCTTCCCGATATAGTGTTCGTCTCCGGCGACCATATCGGCGAAATGGCTGGCCAAGTCGACTTTGCGATCTGAATGGACATTTCGAAGCCGCTCCGCGTCGCGTTCGCGGAACGCCTCATACCAGCTGGCCGCGAACGCATGCGCGGCATCCACGATCTGCTCCTTCGTCTCGTCCGTTAAGGCGGACAGCTTGAACTCCGCCCGTGTGCCGTCGATCGGCCGCTCCTCGCTCTTCACGGTACCCCACGGATAATCGGCCTCCACATGTATCGTATTCGAGCCGTCCGTCGCGATCGGTCCGATCCGCTGTCCCTCTTCTACGCTTAATCCGATATCTTCTCCGTTAATGAAAATACGGGCAAAGCCGTTGTTCGAGAATACGTCGACATATTCGCCTTTCAGCGGAACCTCTAGCGGATGAGCCGTGCTTCCCAGAGGGAACAGAGCCAGCTCGACCTCATTTTCCAGGGTCGTATATTTCCCCGCGTATACCGCTTTGACCTTATATTTCCCTGGCAGCAGCGGGCCCATCTGAAGAGTCGAGCCTCCTACCCCGGCAATTCCCGCTTCTTCCCCGTTCAGCATAATCCGCGCGCCGCCGAAATTCGTCGTTACCGGAACCTTGTAGCTGCGCAGCTTAAGCTCATAATCGTCGAAGACGAACCAACGCTTCTTCTCCTTCTTGTGCGCATAAACAAACGCGGACTCTCCGTCGTTCGTCGAAGCTTCCGCCGAGCCGTCGCTCAAACGCGCGATTTCCGACTTCAGTCTGGAAAGCACCGCATGCTTCGCCGGCCCGTCCGCACCGAGATAGCTGACGATCGCCTCCGCCGTCGCGCGCTCTACAGCCGCGCCTTCATCGGACGCCGCGAACAGGCTCAGCAGCTTGTCCGGCTGCCCGTTGTCGATCGAGCTTTCGAAGCGCTCAAGCAGCCTCTGCTCGTCCGTCAAGTAGTTGCCCAGGAAATATAACCCGACAGCCGCGAGAACCGCGAACGCCGCCGCTCCGATCGTGATTTTCATTTTCTTGGATGTCATATGCTCACCTAATCTTTGTCATTCTGAGTACTTGCCCATCAGCGGTGCAGACGTACAGCTCATTATTCGCATCCAAGCCGAACGAGGTGACGTTGTGGTCGGAGGTCAGCAGCGTTCGGTGCTCGGGGCTGCCATCTTCCCGCTCCCGCAGCGCCCATATCGTGCCCATGCCATAATCCGCATAGACGTACCAGCCCGTCAAATCCGGTATATCGCTTCCGCGATATACGTAGCCTCCCGTTACCGATACGCCGTCATCCCGACCGTACGAGAATAAGGGATCTATTAAACCGTCCCGCTGGCAGTCGCTCTTCGGATTATAGCATTCCGTCCCCTCCATCAGCCGCCAGCCGTAATTGCCGCCGCGCTGGATCAGGTTGATCTCCTCAAAGCGGTCCTGGCCTACGTCCGCCGCCCACAGCTTGCCGCTCTCCTCGTCGAAGCTGAAGCGCCAAGGGTTGCGCAGCCCGTATGCATAGATTTCGGGCCGTCCGCTATCCATGAACGGGTTGTCCGGAGGAATCGCATATGCGAGCTCCCCCGTCTTGCCTCTCACGTCTATTCGCAATATTTTGCCAAGCAGACTGTCCAGGTTCTGGCTGTGGTTCTGCGGATCGCCGCCGCTGCCTCCGTCTCCGGCCGCGATATACAAATAGCCGTCCGGTCCGAACGCCAATTGACCGCCGTTATGGTTGGAATAAGGCTGCTCGAACGTGAGCAGCACCTGCTCGCTGCCCGGATCCAGCTTTCCCGTGTCGTTCGGGTCGGCGGTATACCGCGCAATAACCGTATGCGTCTTGGTCGTGTAGTTCACATAGGCGTCGTTCGGACGCTGCGGATCGAAGGCGAGCCCCAGCAGCCCTTGCTCTCCGCCTTTGTCGTGCACGCGCTCCCGGATGTCCAGTACGATCTCGGCCGCTTGATCCGGTCTGCTTAGACTTTTGCTTACGATTCGTCCCGGCTGCTCGACGAGATAGACCGCATCCGGATCGCCCTCCCGCCGTTCCAACCCTACGGGCTTGTCGAACGTCTCTTCCCCGAAGACCGGCTCAAGCGCCACAACGCCGCTGCTTGCGGAGTCCGCCGGCTTCGGCTTATCCGCCCCCCAGCATGCGGTCAGGCCCAGGATAACGATCAGCCCCGCAAGCGAGGCCCCTACGCTTCTCACCCTTAGACCTCCTCCTTTACGGATAAAATAAAGCTTCTACTCCCGACCGCCAATCTCCTTTACTTAGTCAGAGACGAGGGCAAAGCTACGGCGTAAATTTGGTCCTCGGCCTGAATGATCGCCATCCCGCTCTCCACTTTCGCGGTCCCAAACTGTCTCGCACCCGTAACAAGCTTGCCCGCCACCTTGCCAGTGGACGCGTTGGCCAAATAGACTTGCCCGTTCGTTAGCCCGATAACGGCCGCTTGGCCGAGTAAATCCAACTGCGCGATCGGGTTCGCGGGCCCATTAAAAACAACGAATCCGTTGCCGCCGTCCTTAAGCCCGATCAGCTTCTGGTTGACCTCGAAATAGAGTCGGCCGGCATAAGGTCCAGCCAGAAACTTCCCGTGATTTTCGTAAACCCGCGGCGTCTGCTTCTCCGGCTCGCGATCCAGCGAGAACACGGACACCTTGCTCCCCCCGGACTTAATCTGCTCGATGTAAATCGATTTTCCTTCGATTATGACCGCCGCAGCATTGTTTCCGGCCACGTCTTCTTCCGGAATATAGGAGAGCGTTTTGGCGATCTTCCCCGTCTTGACGTCCACTTTATCGATGACTGCCGCAAAGCCGTTATCGAGCACGGGCCAATTGTTGCGCAAATACAAGTAACCGTCCTGTTCGTGAAGCACGTCGGAATGCGTGCCCTCCAGCTCCCAGAGCCGCTTGCCCGAGGCTGCTTCATAGCCGTAGAAATGTATTGTCGTTATCGCCCCGTTCTCGACTCCGGATACGACGGCGATTCCCCCATATGTGCCCTGATATTGAGGCGATCCTATTTCCTGCGATTTGGTTTTCCACTTTCTTTTACCCGTGGAGGCGTCATAGGCGGCCAGACTGCCAAGCTCAGTCGCGTATAGCGTTTTTCCGTCCCGAGCAAGAGAATAGAAAGCGTCCTCGGAAGCGTCGGCGATTTTCGTTTTCCAGCCGGCCGCGCCCGTCTTGGCGTTCAGCTTGATCAGGTAACCGAGCGAATTAACGAAATAAAGAGAGCCTTCGCCCGCCAATAGCGGGCTGGAACGGCGGCCGTCATACGTCCACTTCGTTTTGCCGGTCGCCGCATCTACGGAAATGATCTTATTTTTGTAAGAATAAAACAATCTGCCGTCCGCCGTTGCGATTTCGGACGCTCCTCCCCCGGCAACATCGGCTTGAAGCTGCCACTTGGGCTTGAGGATCGGCGTCTTGTCCGCAGCCATAATTCCATACTCGCGCGAGTAGGTGGTTTTCCCTGCCGCTTCGGCTTGGCCGGCGACAGCGGGCAGAACCGACGCAAGCAATGCCAGCGACAAAGCTGCGCCAGCCGCTTTTTTCATGAGTTGCACAGTTTTTCCCTCCATGTTCCATGCCTTAAGGCACTGTACAGATTGAACCTTGAATGTGCAATGCCCATAGTACTGATTTTCCCGATGTCTTGGTTCAAATGATATAGACGCAATGAATTGGGTAAAGTTTCATCCTCCGCCCTGTCGAACCGCATCCCGGCCGTTCTCCGGCAAAACAAACAACCGCGATCCCATGAGGAACGCGGTTCTCTTCCGGTATGAGCCTGACCATTGGCCGCCTACGACTTCGCTTCCCATTTTCTCAACCGTTCGCCAAGCTCCCAGCTGCTAAAATGATCTTCCCAGATGATATGGTACAGATTGTCGTGAATTTCGACGATTACCCCATGCGTGCCGTCCTGCACATAGATCACGTGATCGCCAACCTTCATCCCGAGCCCCACCTTTGTCATCCGAGTCGAAAAACGATGCCGTGGCCGCCTTTCGGATACACCCATTTGATGTTCTGATGAGGACAGCCGATGCGGCAGCTTCCGCATTCGTGGCAGCCCTCGTAGCCGACGTGCATGCGCACCTCTTCCCATTTATAGACTTCGGCCGGGCAGAAGACGGTGCAGATTTTATCGGGACAACTCGTCAGGCATACTTCCGTGTCCATCACATGCAGATGAGACTGCGTATCGGCGTTAAAACGAAGCAAATACTGCTTCTCCTCGATGCTTGCGCCCTTGGCTGACGCTGCCGGCTGCGTTTCGCCCATCACTTCATCACCCTCCACGCGCGATACAGGTCGCGGGCCATTTTGATCTTCTCCTTGGCCGGTCCGATGTCCCTCCAGATTTTCCTTTGCTTCTCCCGCTTGGGCATGCCGTCAACGGTCAGCATTTGGCTCGCCGCCCGGTTCATCATCGGAATGTATTGCTCAAAATATTGCGGGAACTTGTCAAAATGGTGGGTGGCGTCCTTGTACTTCTTCAGATCCTGACCGACGAAGCCGCTCATCAGCTTCTTGCGATAATCGTCAAGCGCCGCCTCCGAGAAGTCGCCTCGTTCTCTCGCCGCGACAATCGTCTCCGCCGCAAGTCTCCCCGACGTCATAGCCATATTGGAGCCCTCGCGATGAATGGCGTTAACGAGCTGCGCCGCATCTCCCGCGACGAGGACTCCTGCTCCGACGACTTTGGGCATCGAGCGGTAGCCGCCCTCGGGAATCAGATGAGCCAGATACTCCTGAGCCTCGGCGCCTTGAATGTAGGGACGGATCATCGGGTGCTTCTTCACGTATTCCATTAGCTCGTAGGGCTTTATTTTATGCTTGATCAGGCCTGAAAGCAGCGTCCCGACGCCAATGCTGAGCGTATCTTTGTTCGTGTACAGGAAGCCGGTGCCGAGGATGCCCTTCGTCGCATCGCCGAACAGCTCGATCGTGCAGCCCTGACCTTCCTCCAGATTAAAACGATCCTCAATGATCTTCCTATCGAGCTTCAGAATTTCCATCGTCGCCAGCGCCACTTCGTCCGGACGGAATTCCTTATGGAAGCCGAGCTGCTTGGCGAGCAGGGAATTGACCCCGTCCGCCAGCACAACCACATCGGCGCGCAGCTCCCCATCCGACCGATCTGTCCGCACGCCGACGACTTTGCCGTCCTCGACGATGCACTCGAGCACGACCGTCTCGTTCAGCAGCAGCGCGCCTTGCTCCACTGCCTTGGCCGCGAACCATTGGTCGAACTTCGCGCGCAGTACGGTGAAGTTGTTGTACGGCTCTTCGGCCCACTCCATGCCTTTGTAGGAGAACGTTACCGCCGATGTCTTATCCATCATCATAAATCTCTGCTCGACGATCGGCCGTTCGATCGGCGCTTCTTTATGGAAGTCGGGAACGATCTCCTCCATCATCTTGCGGTACAGCACGCCGCCCATCACGTTCTTGGAGCCAGGGTACTCCCCCCGCTCGATCAGAATGACATTAACGCCGGCCTTCGCCAGCTCGTAGGCGCAGGCGGTTCCGGCCGGCCCCGCTCCTACGACGATCGCGTCAAACTTTTCCGGCATCGGCCTCTTCCTTTCTTCCCAACGCGGATTTGAAAGCCTCGATCAGCATCGGCACGATCGTGAGCGCGTCGCCGACGATGCCGTAATGGCAGGCCTGGAAGATCGGAGCCGCCGGGTCCTTGTTGATCGCGATAATGAGCCCCGAGTTCTGCATGCCGACCAGATGCTGGATCGCTCCCGATATGCCGATGGCAAAATAAATTTTCGGCGTCACCGTCGTTCCCGTCTGGCCGACCTGATGATGATGACCGATCCAGCCCGCCTCCACAACGTCCCGGCTCGCTCCGACGGCGGCGCCGAGCGCTTCCGCCAGTTGCTCCACGACCTTGAAGCCCGCCGGACTGCCCAGCCCCTTGCCGCCGGCCACGATGATATCCGCTTCGTCGATGCGAACATGACGCGTTGTCGAGCGGACGATCTCCAGCACCTTCGTGCGAATATCCTCTTCCCTCAGCGGCAAGCATTCCTCGACGACAACGCCGGAGGCTCCGACTTTACGAGGTAGCGCTTTCATGACTTTGGGGCGAACAGTCGCCATCTGCGGACGATACTTCTTGCACAGAATCGTCGCCATAATGTTCCCGCCAAAGGCCGGCCGGCTGGCGAGCAGCAGTCCGGTGTCCTCCTCCACGTCGAGCTGGGTCGTATCCGCCGTCAAGCCGGTCGGAAGATCGGTCGCCACGGCGCTGGCCAGGTCCTTGCCCGTCGAAGTCGCCCCGTACAACAGAATTTCCGGCTTATGCTTCTCCACGCAAGCCAGCATTGCCCTCATATAGGTTTCAGTTCGGTAGAAGCGATAGATCGGAGCGTCGTATACATACACTTTGTCGGCTCCGTATTCGAACGCCCTATCGGCCAGCGCGCTAATATTTTCCCCGATCAGCACGCCGGCCAGCTCGGTCTTTCTCTTATCCGCCAGCTGTCTGCCCGCCCCGAGCAGCTCCAGCGAGACGGGAGCGATCGCCCCGTCCTTCTCCTCGATAAACACCCATACTCCGCGATAATCCTCGAAGCTCAAGAAGCTCCACCTCCCGCAGCCGCAGCGAACAGCTCTTGGCGCGACATTAAAATATCCAGCAATTGAGAGATTTGCTCTGCCGGCGCTCCCTCCAGTATCTTGCCTCCCTGCGGCTTCGGCGGCGCCCACACGGAGCTGACGATCGTCGGAGATCCCTTCAGCCCAAGCTGCGTCTTATCGATGTCCGGCAGATCGGCGACCGCCCAAATATGCGGCTGATAACGAGCGGCGCGAAGCATGTTCGGCAGCGAGGAGTAGGGAACCTCGTTGATCTCCTTCTCCACCGAGAGTAGGCAGGGCAGCTCGGAGCGCACGACCTCGTAGCCGTCCTCGAGCTTGCGGTGAACGATGGCGCACTTCATCTCCTCGTCGATCTCGACGACTTTGTTGACGGACGTGAGCGGCGGCATATCGAGTCTGCGGGCAATGCCGGGCCCGACTTGACCGGTGTCTCCGTCTATCGTCATTTTGCCGCAAATAATCAGATCGATCGGCCGGGTCTGGGCGATCTTCTCCAGCGCCTTCGTCAGCGCATAGCTGGTCGCCAGCGTATCCGCGCCCGCGAACGCCCTGTCGGTAATCATGTAGCCTTCGTCGGCGCCGACCTCGATGCACTTGCGAATCGCCTTGACCGCGGGAGGCGGCCCCATCGTCAGCACGGAGACGACGCCCCCGTAGCGATTGCGCAGCCTGACCGCTTCCTCTACCGCATGGGCGTCATACGGGTTCAGAATGGCCGGCGCGCTGGAACGATCCATCGTGTTCGTCTTCGGGTTCATCTTGATGATCTTCGTGTCCGGCACCTGCTTGATGCAGGCGACGATATGCAGCATGAGACTCACCCTTTCCGCTCTATCCGGTCGACTGCCCCGGTTCAAACCTTTCCACTTATCTATATTAAGCGGAGAGCCGGATAATGCCTGGGTTTGTCCTTGCGGTCGCAAAACAAATCGCCGCCCACATCCTCTAGAGGTTGTGAGCGGCGTTGGCTAACCTTCATGCTCGAACGAATACAGTCGACGAATCGAGGAGTAGGCAAGAGACGTTGTCGACGACACGCTCGAACTCCCCTTGATGGCTTGCTCCCAGGCGTCCAAGCATTTCGGATCGAAATGCGTTCCCCGGTTTTCGCGAAGAATCGCCATGGCCTGCTCATGAGACATCGCTGTGCGATAAGCTCTGTCAGAGGTCAGTGCGTCGTACACGTCGGCTACGGCTACGATGCGCGCCAAACGCGGAATCTGCTCCCCTGCCAGACGGTCCGGGTAGCCTTCTCCGTTCCATTTCTCATGATGCGACCGGATGATCTCCAGCTCTTCCTTCATGAACCCAAGCCGCCTGCACATCTGATAGCCTCTGACTGGATGCTGCTCAATGATCGCCCTCTCTTCCTCCGTCAAGCGACCAGGCTTGTTCAAAATTTCGTCGGGAATGTCCAGCTTGCCGATATCGTGAATGATGGAGCCTTGCGACAGAGCTCGAAGCTGATCCGGCGGGAGCTGAAGCTCCTGGGCGATCTGCATCGCGTATAGCGTCACCCGCAGATTATGGCCGGCCGTATAGACGTCCTTGCTTTCCGTAGCGGCCATCAGCGCTTTAACGCTTGGAGACATCGATTCGGTAATTCTTTCGATCGGGTCCGTCGTAAATAGCGCTCTCAGCGCGCCGGCGAGCGACTTCTTGGCCGCGTACTGACTCTTTAGTCCGACCAGCATGACAACCATCGAAGCGAGAAGAAGGAAGTGGTACAGCCACCAGCTCAGCCGCCAAGTCTCTCCGGTTGCCATAATCAGCTGGGACACAATCAGCCAGCCCGCACTGTATACAATAGAGAGCTGCAGCGGAAATCTCGAATACTCGTAAGCATGGTAATAGCGATAGATGGTATAGCCGTTAATCAGGATCACGAGCGCGATAGCAATGCCTTTAAGCGGATTAGAATTTAACGGGATGAATGAAATGGCATCGGGGTACAGCAAAGATAAGCTGCCCAGCACGGCCAAAATGGCCGTCCAGAGAGGCAGCATCTGTTTCTCGAAGCGGATGAAATAGCGAATGAACGGGTGATCGGTTGGCAGTGCGGACATCCATAACCAGAAGGTCGCCAGCAGCACGCTAAGCGATGCGGCAACGCCGGGCAAATGGGTAGCGTGCAGCATTAGATTCGGCGTTGACAAACCGTGCACCATGAAAACTTCCGCCAGCGAGACGAAGGCTAGCGAGAGGCAGCTGATCTTGATGTTGCGCGCCCGCCGTCCCGCAAGACCGACAGCGAAAGCAATCAGCACGGACAGCAGCGCGACGGCGCTAACCACATAGAAGTGCCCTCTCGGCAGGCTCAGCTGAACGTCCCACGATTGTCCTCTTACCATCTCGTACAGCAGATAAGGCAGCAGAATCCCGGCCGCCGGTCCGATCATTCTTCTAGTCTTCATCGCAAGCTATGCACCTCGTTAGGAGTGGAAAAATTCCCCTTGGAAATCTATGCTTCTCAAGTGTAACACCCGATGCCTGCTCCCAACAATACGAGGCTAATTGATTTCAAAAGAAATCGGAGTTGTGGATATGCTGTATGCGTGCGATGCGGCGGAGAATATCGTTTTCGTCTGAACGGTCGCACTATACTTGCCGCTGGCCAGTCGAATATCGTTTACTTCTTTGTCGTATGCATCCTCTTTCGCCATCGACTCTTTAGGAATATCGAAATCGATAAACCGAACGATTTCTCCGTTACTATCATCCTTAATCGTGATTAGAAATGAGGGTGACTGATCGAATCTCCTCTCCCCTTCTCCGCTGTATCCGAAGGATGAACGCAGCCGTATGTCTTCATTTTCTTGGAAGCTCCCCTTATTGACTCCCAAACTCAAATAAAAATCATTGGCTTCTACCGTGCTTTGAATTGGAGTCTGCTCGGAAGCGCTGCTGCATCCCAACAACAACAGACAGCAAACCGCTAAAGCAATGCATGACCTCATCCTCCCCGGCTCCTCTCTGTAGAGAATTAATAAACGAAGCCCCTGCTTCCCCATAAAGAGGGGACAGGGGCGTTCGCCAGAATCCGCTGTTTCGCTCGCATTTTACATTGCGTTTTAAAGCGCTGGAGCCTTCGTCTTCGTTAGCGGCGCACCGTCTACTTTCAGAGCAAAATTTTGATACACGTCGCCGTTCAGTTGAGCACGGACTATGATCTGCTTCCCCTGTACGGCGTTCGTAGCGGCGGTTAAGTTACTGCCGGCCAGAGTTACGCCGCTGCCGCTCAGATCCACGGTCGCACGGAGCGTGACGTCCTTGGAGAGAATATACTGCAGCGTTTCGCCAAGCATTGGGTTATTGTACTGGTCATACACCGTGGCTTTCACGTTGAGAGTCTCGCCAGGCGCAATCGCCATCGCCGGGTGGTCAAAGAAGATCCGATGCGGCTTGGGCGCTTCGCCGAAAACTTTGATATGTTTGGTTTCCTGGAACTTGGCCCTGTCGCGGTTCCCTTCATTGGCGGCGCTTTCCCCAACAACCGTAAATTTTCCGCCGAAGTAGCCGCTGGAATCTTCAGAATCGGCCAGATAGGCCGTCAGGAAAATATCCTGATCCATGGCGGCGTTGGCCGCGACGATCAGTTCTCCCGTGTCTGCGTTCAAGACAAGACCGTTCATTGTCGTCGCGCTGAAACCCGCAGGGTACGTCACGCTTGCCCCGCCAACCAGATTTATACTTCCGCTTGCTAACGGCTTCGAGCCGCCGATGTCGTCGGAGAAACGCCACTTGATAGACAGATTGGGATTTCCGGAAATATCGTAAGGCTTCCCGAACTGATCCAGTACTGTGGCGGACAGGTTAACGGTCGATCCCTGCTGAAAATAGTCCCATGAAGTGTTGTGGCGGCCTTCCACAGATTCGCCCTCCGCATCCTTCAGTCCGTTGATCACGATGGACGTAGGGACCGGATCTTTCTTCTTATAAATGCGGAAATAGTCGAATATCGCTTCCTTCGGCCAGTATCCATGATCATGCCCGTAACCGTCGCCTTCATCGTTGCGCCCCAAATAGACACTGAGAATTGTTAACATGCGATAGTCTGCGGTACGAGTGGAGACATAAACCGGACGGCCGTCGATGTACATTTTCGTACCGGTTTCATCCCATTCAAATCCGTAAATATGGAACTCCTGATAAGCATCTCTCCCCCCGGTGTAGCCGTCCTCGGTGTGCGTCGTGTAATTATATTTTCCGTAAGGACTAGCGACCGGGTTAGGCGTCTCGCTTACGTCTACGCCAGCCCACCAGCGTCCTTCGGCGGGATGGGACGGAGACGAGCGGGAGCCGTTCTTGTGAATGACCGGGAGCCAGCGATTATACTCCCCGTTGGGGCTGTTCTTATCGGCCGTGATCTCCAGAATGTCGTACTCCACGCCCTGGTCGGTGGTATAGAATACATAGTTGCCCCAACTGCCGGGACCAAACTCGTACATCGCGGATGCGGTGCCGGCTCCGTGCCTGGTGCCGCTCGGTTCCGGTCCGGATAAAGCCTGGGTCGGATGAGAGTCGTCCTGCGCACCGATCATCCACCATGCGAAATGAGCGCCGTCTCCAGTGCTCGGCAGACGCAGACGAGTCTCGAAGTAACCGTACTTGGTGGTCACGCGGCCATCAAAATCGGGCAACCCCGGGTCCAGGGCGTTGCCGCGTCCTTCCTCCAACAAGTGTTGGTGGTGACGGTCGCGGGAATAGAGAGAGACGATCGGCTGATCGCCGCCGTCGTTAGTGCCGTTGAAGCCCTCGCTAAAGTCGGGCCGCTGTTCCTTGGTCCCCAGCGCCAGATAACCGTTGCCGTTCTCGTCCTTTACGATTTCATATTTGGCTTCGCTGTTGTCCTTGTTGATCGCCCAACTGTTCAGGTACTGAGGAATCCACGCGGTCGTATCCAACTCAGGTCCGTCAAACTCGTCATTGAAAAACAGTTTCCAGTCGACGGCATTCTTTCCTTCCGGGCCATCCTCTACTTTGCGGGTCGGCCAATCCTTAATTTTAGCGTCCTTGACGATCCGCACATTGCGCGTTGCGGATACAGGCGTCCCGTTCACTGTGGCAGAGGCGGTAACGGCAATCGTCATCGTTTCCGCGGTATTCGGGCGAACGTAGAGCATCCCGTCGCTTCCGATCGTAATTCCGGGGATGTCGTTCTGCCCGGCCGCATTGGGGGATATACCCGCGTAGGAATACGTAACCGCCGGATCGTTCACCAACGCGCCGGTCGAATCAACTACTCTGACGGGAAAATAACGCCGCTGGAATAGCGAGGCAGGCACAATAATCGCATATTTTTCATTATCCAAGTCAGGAACGGTCATGTAGATCTGCGGTGCAGGCGCTCCTTCAGAGAGCCGTACGCCGTGAACGCCCATATTCCCGCTCGTGTTGTTCAGGGAAAAGCTGATGGTCAGCGGCGCTTTGCCGGCATCTCCTGTATAAGTGAACGAGAACTTCGCGGCATACCGACCGCTGATCTTGTTGGAGGCATTCTGGGGAGCTAGTGTCTCGGTTTTGGTATACGTGTATTGCCCGCCTCCCTGCTTGAGCATGATTGCGCTGATAGTAAGCGTCCGGGCGGCTGTAGCCTGGAATGTGAGGTAGACATCCAGCGTGCGCTCGACGCCCTCTGCGGATGGAGCGGTGAACTGAACGGTTGTCGTTCCGGTGCGCACCACGGACCAGCTGCTGCTGTCTCCCGCCGGGTTTGTGCCGTCAATATAAGCAAGGCGGATATTTTTGCGTTCCTCGTTCTGACCGTGTCCGCGGCTGTTGCTCACGGTACCCGCGAAGGTTGCTGTCAGCAGATTGGCATTGATCTTACGGTTGATCTTCTCGCCGGTTCCGTCGTTGGCGAAGCGCATCCAGTCGAGGATGTTGGGAACGCTAAGGTTATCTTCAATCTGCGGCACTCCCGGAACTGCAGTGTTGTTGGACACGCTGGAAAACGCGGTCGTCCCGGCCCACGGATGCCTTACTTCGCCCGTAGACCACTTTGTGAACACATAGTCGTTATATTTTCTCGTGCCGGTTTGAGGATCTTCGTTTTCCTTGATCCCTGGCTCAGCCGCGCCCGCTACGCGGTATTCGACGCCAATCTCCGCGTCCGCATCAGGTGTCACGAAGATCTTCTTCTCGGTTTTATTCGTCACAATCTCGTGCCCCCTATCCATGATCGTTTTCCTGTCTAGAAACTCTTAACTCATTATAGAATTCACTAGAAATCGCGCTCAATTTTGAATCGTTTACAATCGTTTCAGATTTTTTACCCATTCGAGTTTTGGTGCTGCATCTTTAGCATACAGATTCGAAATATGATTGGCTGCTCTGGCACGACTCTGTCAGCTTGTATATGTGAATGAATCAATTTATGAAGTTATGGGAAAAAAAGATTATTGATTTCAGATATTCCAATAAAAAAGAAAATTATGTATAATCTAGTCAGAGGCTGCCGAAAGGAGCGTAGTTGGTTGGAGCCAATTATCTACGTAGCGATTTATACCCTTGAAGCGTTTTGTACTATATCAGCCAGCTATATGTTGTTTCGGTTCCCCTTCAGAGAGTTTATTTGGAAGAAGCTTGTTTTGAGTGTTGTTCTGGCGATATTTTCCTATTCATTGAGAGATTTAACTATCACTAACGAATTTACGATTATCGTACCTTTGACTTATCTTCTTGCATACACCCTCTTTATTAATTTTGTCAGTAAAATTAGATTCTTGTGGGCATCCGTGATGATGACTACAGGTTATGCTGTCGTAAGTGTGATTCAAATGCTTGTAGTTCCTATTCTTGGTTTTTTCGGAATCAGTATTGAAATGGTACAAGGAAATCTTGGTTATCTGGCACTTGGACAGGTCCTAACCGCGGCCATTGTGATTCCCTTCTCCTTCATCTACTATTTTCACGGTTATGGGTTTACTTATGAATTTCCTTCATGGCGTTGGAAACATCTCTGGCTTGTTGTTCTTGAGCTCTTACTTATTGCCATCCTGTTACGTTTTGTATATATAAATATGCTACTTACTTTAATAATCGCTGCAATACTTACGCTGGTTGCACTCCTAATTCTGAGTAGAAGTATGGAGAAGGAGGAAATAACTAGTGAACTGGAGCTATAGACTTGCCAACCATCTTGCAATTAAAATCCACGCCGCAAACCCTCAGCATCCTGTCAGTCTTCCTGTGCAAAGATACGCAATCGAGACGGTCATATCATATACGATTATTAATTCCATATCATTAGGCATCGGCCTTATGTTCGGAAAGGCTCTACAAGTATTTATCGTAATGGTCGGTTTTTCTTTGCTTCGATTAATTACTGGCGGGCGGCACTTTTCTTCACCTACTGCATGTATTGTTACTACGATTATCGGATTTAATGCAGTTCCGCTACTAGCCGAGTATATTCATCTGCCGCTCCATACTTTTGTAATAACAGTAGGAAGTCTGATCTTGTGCACCGTATTCGCCCCTCAAGGAAAGCGCTCTATTATAAAGCAGCACCATATCATTAAGCTGGCAGGAGGGGCGATTATAGCAGTTAATTTTATTGTTGAATCGCCATCTCTCGCTATAGCATTTCTCCTGCAAACCTTGACGTTGGTACATTTTATCAGAGGAGGTGAGGCGAATGAAAAAAATTAAGCTAATGGCTCTGTTCACGATTTCGACTGTTTTAGGACTAGTTGCCTTTGCACAAGCTTCCTTTGCATGCCAATATGCGATGTATGACCCTGAAATGCCTGAAGAATTGCAGTAGGAGGAGCTTATGGAGTGGATCAAGGAGCTCCCAGTAAGTAGAGACCCTAAAGGTGCAACTGGCATCGTGTCGTTGCCAATGGACTCCATTCTATACATCCACTTCTATGAAGCTACAATTCAAGTCCACACCGCAGCTGAAAAATTTTACTTTACGCTAGGGAGCAATCTGAGCGTGCTTGTCGATAATCTCAACAACTCGGGCTACCAATTCGAGAAGACAGACCGTGCTCAGGTCGCGGATTATCGACGATTAAGTCGTATTGAGAAAACGGAGTTTTTTCAATACAAAGGTTATTTCGAGGGAACGGAAAAGTATGTCATTTTCTCGGAGAGCAATTACAAAAGAGCTTTAAAAATACTAAGGGATCGCTCGGAGTAGAGCGATCCCTTAGTATTGCAGGCTGTTATAGTTCCCCATCGCACCCTAGCCTACCCTTTATGCCCATATGCGTTACGCCCCACTGTATCAAGCTACGCTGACTTGCGCGGCTTGTTTTAGGGGCATTTTTTTGGCCTCCACAGGGACCAGGCCGCAGCTCCTAGGCACTTTTTTGGTCTTCACGGGGGCCAGGCCGCAGCTCCTAGGCACTTTTTGGGCCTACGCGATGCCGAGGCCGCGCTCCAAAGCACACTAATCTGCCCGCTTACGAGCTCGCAGAAGGCTACAGCTTCCGCTGTCGCCAAATCAAATAAAAAGCCGCCTCCCGATAACATCAATCAAGATGTTATCGAGAAGCGGCTTCATCGATTACCCAAATATCGCTTGAATGACCGGCTTCGTGTGGCCGCCCGGATACATGAGGTATAGCAACACGTAGACGGTAACGCCGGTAATGACGGTAGCGAACCAGATCATCGCGGTCGTTCGTCCAACCTTGCGATGCTTGGCGAACTTCTTGCGGAACGCCAGCGTCAGCGTCGTGATGCCGAAGACGGCAGCTACGGTCGCCAGTACGATGTGGAAGAGCAGGAAGATCAAGTAGACCGTTTTTAAGCTGTCGGGTCCGTTAAACGTCGTATTGCCGATGAAGATCGTGCGGGATACGTAGATGATGAAGAACAAGCTCGCCGCGATCGCCGCCGCGATCATCACCTTCTCGTGCGCCTCGCGCTTCTTCAGGACGATCAGCCGCCAGCCGATGGCGACCAGAATCCCGCTAATTAGAATAAAGCTCGTGCTGACGAGCGGAAAAATCTCATACCAGGACATAAGCTTCCACCTGTTCTATCGCCGGATAGGATATTCCAAGCTTTTTCCTCTATTGTACCTGTACGAACGGCCCAGTTCAAACGTTTAGCCGGATCGTCACACATTGTTAATAACTGCTTAGTCCGCCGCCGGCTCCAGCACGCTGTCGTCGTCGCGGGAGCGATCCCTGCGATACCATTGCATGAACACCGTATACAACGCCGCAACGTTGATGGCTTCCTGCAACAGCTTCATAACGATACCGCCAAGCTGCTGATCGTCCGTTGCGCTCATCAGGTTAAAAAAGTTCGGACCTTCGAACTGCTTCAGCAGCTCCGCCGGATCTCCCGACACGCAATACCCCATAGCTTTGGCCCAAACCTCGGGATCGTTATAAACTCCGAATAACGGCTTTCCGGCGAAGATGATCATCACGCATGCCGGCGTAAGCAGCAGACCGCTCATGAAAATATAGGCCAAAGTCAGCATATGCGACATACGCCGCCACTCCGGAATCGGACAGTATACATGCCACCACATAGACATTGCGCTTAGAAACATCAACGCGTAATAAATCCGGTGAACCGTGAAATGCGTCATGATCCAGTCATGGTTGTCCGGCATGTGGTACATGGAGAACAGCATAACGAAGGCCAGCATACCAACGATCGGATTCGTCAAAACGCGGAATATTTTCTTCTGCCAGAATGCCCCTCCGAACGCAGCGCGCCACAGCCAATCCGGTATGCCGTAGATCAGCATCGGCGGAACGAGCATATAAGCGAGCGCCATATTGGTCATATGGAAGGTGAACATCAAGTGCCCCAATAAGCTCAGCGGCCCGCCTTGGGTCAAATACAGCAACAGAATCGCCGAAATGAACGAAAGCTGGCGCATAACCGACACGGGCGCGCTGGCTGCGAAATGATGCCTCCAGGGTCCGACCACAAACGTGTAGAGGACAACAATCACCATCATGAGGATCATAAACGCCGGACTCCACAAATCAGCGAAAGAGAAATATTCCAATCCCATCATTGTCGCCGACCTCCTTTCGAAATGCAGAATGCAAAATTGCAACAGACCGATCCATGAAAAAAGAGAGGACGGATTGCGGCCCGCCTCTCTGAAATTTGCTACTGCCCGGGAATTACCACCAAACCCAGTACAGCGCCATAATAACCATCGTAATTACGACGATAGCTCCGCCGATGATTCCGATAATCGGGAACAAGTGTCCGCGATCCTTCATATGCATCCAGTAAGCCATCTGAATGATGACTTGAACGACGGCCATCGCCACCAAAATGATGTACGTGAACGTCTCATTGATTTCGCCGGCAGCTACTGCGGCAAAAGCGATGATCGTCAAGGCAAGGGAGAGAATAAAGCCGACGACATGCTTCTGCGGCCCCTCTACCTTATGACGCTTAGGAAGCTCATTGGAAGCCGTCTCGTTGTGATTGCTCGACAAGTTAACCAGCCACCTTTCCCATCAAGTAAACAACGGTGAAGATGAATACCCAGACAACGTCGATAAAGTGCCAGTACATGGCGGAAATGTACACTTTGGGCGCGGTAACGACCGTAAGCCCTTTTTTGAACACTTGGCCGATAACCAGCGAGATCCAGAGTACCCCGAAAGCAACGTGAGCGCCATGGAAGCCGACCAGCGTGTAGAACGAAGAGCTGAATGCGCTCGTCGAGAATCTGTGGCCTTCGTTCGCATAGTGCCAGAACTCGTAAATCTCCAAACCAAGGAACCCAAGGCCGAGCAGAATCGTAATAATCAGCCATACGACCATCGATTTCTTGTTATGGCGATGCATCGCCTGAACCGCGAACACGCTCGTCAAGCTCGACGTCAGCAGGATCATCGTTGCAGCAAAAATCATTGGCAGCTGGAACAGCTCTGCGGCCGCAGGGCCGTCGCCAATATTGTGGCGCAAGGCCAAGAATGCCGCAAACAACGTTCCGAACAAGACAACCTCCGCTCCCAAGAACAACCAGAAGCCCAAAATTTTATTGCGGGCCTCCAGAGTCGCTTTCTCCGGTTCGTGAGGAAGATGCCCTTCTACGTGGTTGTGTGCGCTCATGCTTGCACCTCCTTATCCTGATCTTCCGGTTCGATATGGAAACCGTGATCGTCAACCAAAGAACGGATAGCCATGCAAATTAGCGTAATCGCCAAACCAGCGCCTGCAACGATCAAATGGTCGTACATAAATCCGAAGCCGGCGATAAACAATCCGATGCTCATAATAAACGGCAGAATCGACGGAGAAGGCATGTGAATCGAGCCAACCGGTTCGGCCGGCGTCATCGCAGTCTTCCCTTCCATCTTTTCCTTCCACCAAGCATCGTATCCGCGAACGAGCGGAGTCTGCTTAAAGTTATATTCCGGCGGAGGAGATGGAATTGTCCATTCGAGCGAACGTCCGTCTTCCCACGGGTCGTTGGACGCGTTGCGCGGCTTCGCCCAAGTAATGAAGATGTTGATCAGGAATGCGATCGTCCCGATTCCCATCAAGAACGCGCCGATCGTACTGATGAAGTTCATGTTGTCAAAGCCTTGGCCGCCCAGGTACGTGTATACCCGACGCTGCATGCCCAGCAAACCAAGGAAGTGCTGAATGAAGAACGTCATGTGGAAGCCGATAAAGAATGTCCAGAACGTAACTTGTCCGAGCTTCTCGTTCAGAACGCGTCCGAACATTTTTGGCCACCAGTAGTGCAAGCCGGCGAAAATACCGAGAACCAGACCGCCGACGATAACGTAGTGGAAGTGGGCCACGACGAAATACGTATCGTGGTACTGATAGTCGGCCGGCGCAGATGCGAGCATTACGCCGGTTACGCCGCCCATTACGAAGGTCGGAATAAATCCGATTGCGAACAAGCTCGCCGTATTGAAGCGAATCGAACCGCCCCAGAGCGTGAACAGCCAGTTGAAAATTTTAACCCCGGTCGGAACCGCGATCAGCATCGTTGCAATCGAGAACAAACCGTTGGCTACCGGGCCGAGTCCTGTCGTAAACATGTGGTGAGCCCATACCATGAACCCGAGGAACGCGATCAGTACCGTCGCGAATACCATCGAGCTGTAGCCGAACAGACGCTTGCGGGAGAACGTGCTGACGACTTCGGAAATAATTCCGAAAGCCGGAAGGATCAGGATGTATACCTCAGGGTGACCGAACACCCAGAAAATATGCTCCCAGAGTACGCCGTTACCGCCGTTGGCAACGTCGAAGAAATTCGCGTTGAACAACCGGTCGAACATGAGTGCAACCAAGCCTACCGTCAGGGCAGGGAAAGCAAACACGATCAGAGCGGACGTAATGAAAATCGCCCAAGTAAACATCGGCATTCTCATGAACGTCATGCCGGGAGCGCGCATGTTGATGATCGTCGCCATAAAGTTGATACCGCCGAGCAGCGTACCGATACCGGCAATCTGCAGACCGAGGACGTAGTAATCGACGCCTTTGCCTGAGCTGTAGTACTCACCGGCGAGCGGCACGTATGACGTCCATCCCGCATCCGGAACAGCGCCCGCGAACCAGCTCAGGTTCAGCAGCAATCCGCCGAAAAAGAATGTCCAGAAGCCAAGGGAGTTCAAGAACGGGAACGCAACGTCGCGCGCGCCGATCTGCAGCGGAATAACCGCGTTCATCAGTGCGAACAACAGCGGCATCGCCGCAAGGAAGATCATCGTTGTTCCGTGCATCGTAATCAATTCGTTAAAAGTGTCACCGGCGACGACATCATTCATCGGCTTAAGCAGCTGAATCCGAATGATGACCGCCTCCAATCCGCCGATCAGGAAGAAGAACAATCCCGCGATCAAATACAGGATGCCGATCTTCTTGTGGTCGACGGTCGTCAGCCAATCCATCAAGCCGCTATAGCGCTTGACCTTGTGTCCATGTGCATGTGCTGCTGCCAAGGCCACGTACCTCCTTCAGTTCCCGCTGATTAATAGTCAAGCTTATATTCAGCCAAATACTTGGCTATGCCCGCAATCTCTTCCTGCGTCAAATCGAAGTCTTGTGCGCCAGGCATCATTGCGCCTTTCTTGACCTTCTGCGGATCGGTAATCCAATCCTTCAGGTGCTGCTCGATGCCGCCGCCTTCGTCGTTGAACAGAATGCCGGCAACTGTCTCGCGACTGCCGAGGCCGGTCAGGTTCGGCGCGCTGTTGCCGCCGTTTTCTCCTACCGCGTGGCAGCTTAGGCACTGAGCGGTAAATTTCTCGGCAAGCTCCGCATCTGCAGGCATAACCGCAGGAGCCTTCATCGCCGCGACCCAACGGTCGAACGATTCGGGGCTAACAGCCTTGGCCTTAAATTCCATCAATGCGTGAGAAGGTCCGCAAAGCTCCGCGCACTTGCCGCGGAATACGCCTTCTTTAGGGAACTCCAGGAACATTCTGTTGGTCGAGCCCGGGTTCGTGTCCATTTTTCCGCCGATTGCAGGAATCCAGAACGAGTGCTTAACGTCGGCAGCAGCCAGCTCGAAGGAGATCTTCTTGCCCGTTGGAACGATCAGATCCTGAGCGGTCGTAATGCCGTAATCCGTGTACTCAAACTCCCACCAGTATTGGTGAGCCGTAACCTTAACCTGTACGGCGTCTTTATCCTTACTGTAATCTTTGGCAAAGCCGAATACGTTCTGAATCGTCGGCACTCCCAAGATGAGCAGCAGAATGATCGGAATAACGGTCCAGATCACTTCCAGCTTGTGGTTGCCTTCCACTTGCTTTGGAATCGCTTTATCGCCTTTCTTGCGGCGGAAGCGGATCAGAACGTAAATACAAATAGCGAACACGACGACAACGACCAATGTCATAATGCCAATGGACAGTTTCATCAATTCGAATTGTTTCTCAGCTACCGGTCCTTGCGGATTCAGAGTTGAGAGGTCTTCTCTTCCACATGCTGTCAGCAGCAGCACGAGTCCCGTCATCAGCGGCAGCAACCGCTTCATTACAGGCCACCGTTTCATCATATCAACTCCATTTTGACATTTTCATAGAAAAACGCATGCCTGTCCGGCAGACGTTCTCCACATGTACACCTGTTGGACCAAGCAACCCACATTTCACCCTCGAGTCCGAAAAATCCGTGATGCAGCGGTTTTTTTCCAAACTCCTGCCTACAAGTACTCTAATAAATATAAAGATTGTTCCTCCTTTTTGTCAATGTTCACAGAACAGTTCACAAATTGTTCTTAAAACTGTCAAAAAGGCCGCCATTCTAGGGATTTCGCACACTCAAGCGCTCCTTTAAAGTGCGATTCGCGCTTGACATACGTTCATTATTGCCGGGATTGAAGCCGTAACCTTCCTCAACTTCTTTTTTCCATTTCGTCCGCTTTTTATGTGCGCTTCTGCGCGCATAACTTGCCCGCTTCGATCGAAGTCTATACGATAACGATTTGTCAAGGAGGGTTGTCAATGACAACGGCCCAACGTTTATGCTCGGCGGCTGCCGCAATCGCTCTTCTGCTCGCATCTCTGACCGCATGCAATTACAAATCCTATTTCCAGAAAAGCGCTCAGGATTACTCAAGCCGGACGGCCAACGATCCGAAAATGTCCCAAGTGCGATCCTACGGCTCCGTAACCGCAGATCCGAAGCAGCATGAAAATCGTTATTTCGAATTCAGCTCAGCCCTTTCGAACAAAGTGGCGTCTTTGCCCGGCATTAACACCGCGCTTGTATTCGTTACGGACAAGAACGCGTACGTGGCCATTATGACCGACTGGTCAGCGACCGGAACGAAGGCAAACGGCGACGATCGCGGCCGGGAGCAGGACAACACGGGAACGACCGAGGGCGTCTACAACGTCAGCAACGGCAGCTCCAAATGGGACAATCGCCAAGTCGCCACGCCTTATAATTCGTACTACACTCATAAGGATACGAGCGACCTGTCCACCGAATTGCGCCAAGTGATCGGAACGACCGTTCGCAAGCATTTCCCTCGGGCTCAAGAGGTGCATATTTCCGCCAATCGGGAATTCGTCAACCAGTCGCTCGAATTCGCGAAAGAAGCCTGGATGAAAAAATCGCTCGCGCCGCTTACGAAAGACTTTAATAAGCTTGTCGGTTACACTTTCGGCCGTGGCAGCGAAATTCCGCTTCCCCTCTATTTAAAAAAGAAGACGAATCCTTAATTGCCTCAACCCCCGATACTTCCGCAAAAAAACAGCCCGGAGAGGTGCAATGCGCCCTCCAGGCCGATTGTCTGTTCACCGCTCAAGAGGCGGGAGTGTTCAATTTGGTCAGCTCGCGTTCCACGAATACCGTCAATTCGTCTTCGTATCCGCCGGTAATCCGGTATTTGCGGATGTAATCTTTAACAAACTTGCGTGGATCTTTGGGTCGGAAAATTCTCGTCAGTTCTCGCAAACTTTCTTGAACCTCGTTGTGGCTGCGTTTGGCCATGCGATTCCCTCCCAGTGGAATGATTCCGTTCCTAATTGCCGGAACGGAGGCGTAATTCGCCACCGGAGAACCCACAAGCATAAACGTCAGTCGCCACACACGGCGACCTGGGCTTACGTTCGAGACGATTCGGAGAAGAATTGGAGATTAGGCTTCCCTGAATCTCTTACAAGGGTTCTTCCTTCAAACTCGATGTTCCACCGCTAGTTGCCATATAAGAATACGTCCTGCATTATTTGATTATAACATTTATCGGCTGGGGGATAAAGCACAAAACGCACAGCCATTTATAAGCATTGTTTCGTTGCGCAGTTCGCCGCTATTCCCGTTCCGCATCTCTAACCTCGAACCAATGCTTCTCGCCGGACAGCGAGAACCGTTCTCCAGAATGAAGCTCGTACTGAATCCCCGGCTTCAACCGTTCTCCGTTCATTAAGAAAGTACCGTTCGACGAGTCGTTATCTTCAAGGATAAACAACCGGGAATCTTCTCGATATTTAAGCGTGCAATGCACCCTGCTGATATCCGACGCTTCGTAAGGGAATAAAATCGCGCAGCGCGCCGGATCCCGTCCGATGGTCAATCTGCGATTCAGAATACGGAAACAGCTGCCCGCATGCTCTCCCTCGATTCCGCATAGCATCGGCTCCGAACCGTCAGCCGTCTCCGCTGCGCCAGGCAGCGGCAGCAATTGGGTCATCGGAATCGTGTAGTCGGTAAGCGAATGATCCTCTTCCCCTTGTTCCTCGTTGTCCTCGCTCGTCTCCACGGCGTTCCAGCTCGAGGAGCTCTGGTCGTCATCCCATTCTGATTCGTTGCCTGCGGACTGACCCGCTTCATTCTCCTTGCCCTTGACGGTCATCTGCAGGAACGCGACGACTGCGAACACTGCGACCGCAATTCCGATTCCGAGCGCCGCAAGCAGCGGAAGCGTGCCCATTTGCGCAACATTGTTGATGACCCGGGCTTCGGACGCGAACGCGCGGCTAGGCAGCATAAATGCCGCTATCCCCGCGATAGAAGCGGATAATGGCATGCGGAGCCGACGTTCCCCGCGGAGCTTCAGCGGCCCCCTTTCTATTCGTGATCTGTTCCGTTCCGTCAACCCGCTCACCTCCTGCCGCCCTTCCTATTGTAAACGCTTTCCTCTTTGGTCAGAAAGGAAAAGTATATAGGACGTATTTACAAATATTATATCTAAAAAGGAAGGCGTCTTCAATTGCCCGGCATGACTTTGCCGAGCTGCGTCAGCGGCAGGCTGTCTCTGAACTCGTAGCTCGAGGGGGCCTTATATGCGGCAAGCCGTTCCCTGCACCACCGGTCGAGCTGCATTTCCGACACTTGCCAGCCGTCCTTCGCGACGACAAGCGCTTTAATCGCTTCCCCGCGATACGCGTCGGGCACGCTAACGACGAAGGCCTCTTTAATCGCGGGATGCTCAAACAGCACCTCCTCCACCTCTCTCGGGTAGACGCGATAGCCGGCCGTCAGAATGATGTCTCTTTTCCGACCGATTATCGTAAAATACCCGTCCGCATCCATCGTTCCGATATCTCCGGTGCGCAGCCAACCGTTCTGCAGCGCCTCCTTCGTCTCTTTTGGCCTGTTCCAATACCCCTTCATCACTTGCGGACCGCGAACCGCAAGCTCTCCCGCTTCTCCCGGCGCAAGCGGCTCCCAGCCGGCCTCTCCGACAATACGCGCATCCGTATCCGGAAGAGGAAGGCCGATCGTCCCGTTTTTGCGGAAGCCCCGAATCGGATTGCAATGCGTCACCGCCGAAGCCTCCGTCAAGCCGTAGCTTTCGATCATCTGCCCGGCCGTCAGCCGCTCGAACCGCTCCTGAACTTCCAGCGGCAACGGAGCCGCTCCGCTGATGCAAAGACGGACGGATGCAAACTCGTTTTCCTGCGTCTGCGGATGGTACAGAAGAGCTATAAACATCGCCGGCGAGCCGGGAAAAACCGTCGGTTTGCGGCGTCGAATCGTCTCCAGCGCCAGCTCGGGTTCGAAGCTCGGGAGCAGCAGCAGCGTCGCCGCTCGGCTGACAGCCTGGTGGAGCAGCACATTCAAACCGAATGCATGAAACATAGGAAGCGCAGCCAGAAACCGCTCCTTGCCGGCCTCGAGCCGATAACTCCAAGCGTTCATCTGCTCCGTATTCGCCAGCAAATTGGCGTGGGTAAGCATAATACCTATCGACTCGTCCTTATTCCCGGTGTATTGAAGCAGCGCCAAATCTTCATCCGCATCCACATCCTCGCACAGAGCCGAAGCTTTAGCCTGACCGACGAACGACGACCAACGCTTTAATCCCTCTTCTCTTTTGTAATCGACCTTTAAGCTCGGCCGCTCCCTGCGCCTGTTCCTCGGATACAGCAGGTTATGCGGGAACGGCAATCCGTCCCGCAACGTCGTCAAAACGACGTGCTTAAGGGCGGTATGCTTCCGGGCCTTGATTATGCAAGGCATCCGTTCGTCGAGCGCAATGAGCGTAGTCGCTCCGCTGTCGGCCAACTGTCGCTGAAGCTCTGATTCCGTATAGCTGGGGTCCGCCTGCACGACAACCGCCCCGGCCATTAAAGCGCCGTAATAGGAGACGACAGCCTGCGGGCAGTTCGGCAGCATAATGGCAACGCGATCGCCTTTGGACACCGGTAGCGACCTTAGCGCGTTCGCCATTTTGCGGCACTGTCGCAGCAGCTGCTTATACGTGCAGCTTTTTCCGAGAAAATCGAGCGCCTCCCGATTAGGGTAAGCTTCCGCCGCTTCAATCAGGAGCTTGGCGACATTGTGTTTCGGGTAATCGCAAGAGGGCTTTACGAGAAGCGGGTATTTCCGTACCCAACGTCTGTCGTCCGAACGAACATCGAATGTTTCGACCATGGCGCGATCCTCCCCTTCGTGAGACCTGACACTGGTAAATTTATTCGGCAAACCGCCTCGCATATGCCCCCTTCGGCAAAAAAGACGAAAAAAAGCGCTCCCCCGAAGCCGGGAGAGCGCGGATGATGCCCGAATTATAATTGCTCGCTGGAAAGAACGATAGCTTCCGCTTGAAGCAGCCATTTGCCGTCGACCTTAACGGCTTCGTTGAGCACGACGGAGCGGCTCTTGTACGTCTCTCCGCCTGCCGTCGTCTCCGAAACCATTTCAATTAGCAGCGATGCGGTGCCCTTCTTGCCGTCGTAGTCGACGACCGTCCAACGCTCGCCTTTGACGTTAAGCGTCGCCGTCTCGAACAACTGCGCCAATTCGTCTTTTAATTGTTCTTTCTCGGGAAAGTCTGCCAGCGTTGCGACGTAAGCCTCCGCGTTTTTCTCGTTGGCCGCCTTCGCTTGATCTTCGAACGCTTTCCCGATCGCCGCTTTATCCGTATCCGGCAGCGCTGCTTGCTGCTCGAACAGTCCCGGAATATTCGTGTACTCGAGTCCGAGCACTTCTACATTGTAGATTTTCCAGGCGCCCTCTGAATCCTTGTGAAGCGTATAGCGAACTTGAGCAAGATTGTCCGGATAGAAGCCGCCGCCGAGCTTCTTCGTATCTTCGATAGCGAGTACGACAGCCTTTGTCGCGCTGAACGATTGGATTTTCAACTCATTGATATTGGTCTTCGTCTTAGCCTTCTCGAAGCTGGCCCGAACCTCTTCCAAGTCCATGACCGTGTCGCGCGCCATCAGTTGAATGATGCCTTCCGGATCTCCGGCGGCCTCTACGAGCAGCATTTTGCCGAACAGCTCGTTTACGGAAGCTTTGTCCGCCTCGGTCGGGCCTTGGAATGCTAGCGAGATGCTTTTATCCCGACCGTTCCACAGCACATTGTGGTTGGTTAACGTGCCCGCGAAGCGAAGCGCGATCAACGTTTTGCCGTTCCGCTCGATCATCTCGCCCGTGCTCGGCACCGTCCGGCCGTTCACGATAGCGATGTCCGCCTCCGCGGAGGCTTGAATCTCATAATCGTCCGATTCCGCATAAAGAATTTGCGTGGAGGAATCCAGATCCGTCTCGTAACCGAGCGCTTCGAACAATGCTGCATACTCTACATAGCTTTTGCCTTTTTCGATCAGCAAATCTTTTCCGAAATTTACGGCTTCGCCGTTGATTCGGACGCTGATCTCCGGCGATTTGCCTGCGGTCGCCGCCGACGCGGAGCCCGCGGTCGTTAACGCCGCGATTGCCGCTAACAATACGATTGCCAAACGCTTCAACTGTCGCACCATCTTTCTGTATGTAGTCAATGCACGCCTAGACTCTCCTATTATACCAGCAGTTCGGACAAGGCGGCATTTTAAACGAATTTCGAATTGTCCGTAAACCTTTTATCCGCCGATCAACTGCTGCAAATCCTTCAGGCTCGGCTTGCGGAACGTCACTCCGACCTCTCCCTCGCCCCACTTCATGCTTTCAATTTTCAGCGGTTTGGGCAGTTCGTCCGCGATTGGAATTACGCGTTCGGAGAACATCGCTTTCGGCAGCGGCACGTCTTTCATCTTCGCCTCTAGAACGACGGCGACCAGATTCGGATCTTTCCACCTTAAGCGGTATGTGATTTGCAGATTGGCGGGGACCCAGTCCTTCCAGAGAACGTTCAAGTTGGCAATCAGCCTGTCGCCGTCGAGCGCAAACTCCGCTCCCGTTACAACGACGCCATTCTCCACTGAGGGGTTGTCGGCGAGCGATTTCTTAGCCAAATTGTTCAAATCGTCGTCGGTTAGAATCAGTTCCAGCGACATCCTCTTGGCCATATCGATCGCACGCTCCTTGAGCGGCACCTCATCGTAGGCAAGATCGAGAGTCTTGTCCGGCTTGACGTAATAGAGAGCTCCTACTCCCGCTATGACCGCGAGAAAGACGAGCACGAACAGACTGATCATCAATTTTTTCATCGCAATCTCCTTTTGGGTTGACTTCGGGGAATGAGAAGCGTATAACAATAATAAATTCAACGACGGGAACAAGTTGTTCGGGCCCTTCGACCTCCAGAGAGTCGGTGCGACGCTGAGAGCCGACGGTCGAAGTCCGATGGCAATATCCTCCCCGAGAAGCGACGCCGAACCGAGCTTCGTAGGCGCCGACGGCTCCCCCCGTTACGGGAAGTCGTATATACACTATACGACATTCGAGCGCCTGACGTTGCATTTTCTCATTTGCAAATCGGGAACGAGGGTGGTACCACGGATAACGATCCGTCCCTTTTCAGGGGCGGTTTTTTTATATTTCATACGCCAATTCCCATTCGAAAGGAAGATTGCTCTATGAATGCCAGATCCGATTATGATGCCGTACCGCTGGCCGAAATTTTGAACGCTCACCGCGTGCTGCAGGACGTCATCGCCCCTGCTCCGCTCCAATTCAATGCCGCGCTGTCCGCCAAATTCGGCTGCAACGTCTATTTGAAGCGCGAGGATCAGCAGATTGTCCGCTCCTTCAAAATCCGCGGCGCTTATTACCTGATCGCTTCCCTGTCCCCGCAAGAGAGAAGCCGCGGCGTCGTCTGCGCCAGCGCGGGCAATCACGCCCAAGGCGTCGCTTATTCCTGCCGCAAGCTGGACATTCCCGGAATAATCTTTATGCCCGCAACGACTCCAAGGCAGAAAATCAATCAGGTAAAACTGTTCGGGGGAGACCGGGTCGACATCCGCTTGATCGGCGATACGTTCGATGACGCCTATGCGGAAGCGGTGCGCGTCAGCGAACAGGAAAACCTGCCGTTCGTTCACCCGTTTGACGATCCTCGTATCGTAGCCGGCAACGCCACGATCGGCAAAGAGATCATCGAGGGCGGAGCTCCGTCCATCGACCTGCTGCTCGTGACGATCGGCGGCGGCGGATTGGCGGCCGGCGTGTCCACCTACATTAAAGCGATCAGCCCTGCGACCCGCATCGTCGGAGTCGAGCCGGAGGGCGCCCCTTCGATGCGCCAAGCTTTCAAAGAGCAGCAGGTCGTTACGCTGACCGAAATCGATAAGTTTGTGGACGGCGCAGCGGTCAAGCGCGTTGGAGAGCTGACGTATGCTATCTGTCGGGAACTGCTGGACGACATCGTCGTCGTGCCGGAAGGACGGGTATGCACAACGATTCTGGAGCTGTACAACGAGCATGCGATCGTTGCCGAGCCTGCCGGAGCGTTGACCGTTGCCGCGCTGTCGGCGATGGATCGGGAACAATTGCGGGGCAAGAACGTTGTCTGCGTCATTAGCGGCGGCAACAACGATATCGACCGGATGCAGGAGATCAAGGAACGTTCTCTCATTTATGAAGGGCTGAAGCATTATTTTATGATCAATTTCCCTCAACGGGCCGGAGCGCTGCGCGAATTTCTGGACGATGTGCTCGGTCCGAACGACGACATCGTGCAGTTCGAATATACGAAGAAGCATAACAAGGAGAACGGACCCGCGCTCGTCGGCATCGAGCTTAAGAGTCCGGAGGATTGCGAAGGGCTGCTGAACCGCATGCAAAGCAAAGGGTTCCAGTTCATCGAGCTGAACAAGGACCCTCTGCTGTTTAATTTGCTGATTTGAGGTTTCGTTGAACCGATAGCGGCTTATGCCTTATGTTGCGGCCTTATGTTGCGGCCTTATGTTGCGGCCTTATGGCCGCAAGCTGCGCAGCAGGCAAACAAACGGCTAGGCTAGGGCGTGTCTGCATACTCCGAGGACAGCAGATATTGCATTTTCGTTCCTGAATTTCCGCTTCCCGCAACATCGGCCATTGTCGTGTACAGCGGCGGCTTGATCAGTATGCGCGGATTACCCGCCGTAATATTGTCCAGCGTCCCCAACGCCCGTCATCTCCTCTCTCTTCCTCCCGATCTGCCAGTTGCTCGAATCTGCTGAGGCCTGCCACATCCGGGCATACAGCCCTTCGGCGGCAAACAGCTCGTCGTGTCTTCCCCGCTCCGCGATCCGCCCCTTCTGCAGCACGATAATTTGATCGGCCTCGCGAATCGTTGGCAATCTATGCGCAATCACGCAGCGTAGACGACAGGAACATCATTTTGAACAACGGCGCCGCTACGCCCGGAGCCATCAGGAGGAAAACAACAGGACGGCAGCGAAGGCGACGCAAGAGAGCGTTTTTTTCATAATGACGCATAACGCCCGGATCCTCCGCCCAAAATGATAATTACGGGTTTTCAACATTTTTGACGTGCCTTCTCCTAAGCTTTTATTCCGACTTTACATTGGGGAGTTACAGTGGACGGAGAACGATATCATCGACTAACGAGACTAAACGAGGTGCGAGCATGATGAACGACCCGCGCAAAATTTTCATCTTGTATGCCCGTTTCGGAGAAGGACATTGGCAGGCGGCGTCCGCGCTTCAACAAAGCTTCGCCAAGCTTGGCATCGCGGAGGTTAAGCTGGTCGATCTGCTGGAGGAATCGCATCCCGTTCTGAACGGGGTAAGCCGTTTCGTCTATCACAAAAGCTATTCCGTGCTCCCGCAAGCATACGGCTGGGTATATCAGCGCACTAAAACGATGAAGCCGGATTCCCTGTTCGCTTCCTGGCTGCATTCGTTTGGAGTACCCGCATTGTTGAAAATGGTGGAGGCGGAGCGTCCGGACGCTATCATTCATACGTTTCCGACTCTGGCTTGCCCGCAGGTCATGCATAAAATGCGCCGCAAAATTCCGATGTTTAACGTCATTACGGACTTCGATCTGCATCTGCGCTGGGTTCATCCGGAGATCGATAAGTACTACGTCGCGACGGACGACATGCACCGGCAGCTCTGCGAGCTAGGCGTCGAGCAGCTAAGGGTTGCCGCGACCGGCATTCCGATCCGCCCCGAATTTCAGGCATTGTCTGCCGGAACAAGGCCACCTGTCGGAAAACCGACCGTTCTATTTATGGCTTCTGTCGGAATGTCTCCGGTGCACGCCGCGGGATTGTGCAGGAGCTTGACGGCTCGCTGCAGCGTTCGCGTCGTCCTCGTATGCGGTCGCAATCAGGCGCTCCGTCAGGCGCTGGAGGCACAGCTTGAAGAAAATCCTCACGTTACCGTACTGGGTTACGTAGAGCAAATACAGGATTGGATGGCTGCGGCCTCCTGCATTGTTACCAAGCCGGGCGGATTGACACTATCGGAAGCCATAGCCGCCGGGCTGCCGATTTTTCTCTATCGCCCCGTACCGGGACAGGAGTATAACAACGCCCGCTATTTGGAAAACAAAGGAGCCGCCGTCATCTGTAGATCGATCGGTCAATTAACGAATGCGATAGCGGAACGATTCGAGAACTCCCGGCTTCGCGAGCAGATGCTTCAAGCGGTCCGTTCGCTGCGCAAACCGAACGCCTCGGACACGATCGCCTTGGATATTGTTCAACAATTGAATATAATGGAAGATGTCCCCGTTATGAAAAGGAGAACTGCTTGTGAGCAAGTCATCCCTTAAATCGCTGCTTCACACGGATATGCTTCTCTATCTGACCATTCTGTATTTAATCGAATTCGTCAGGGGTGCGGCATTGATCAGCTTTCTGCCGATCTATGGCGATAAAGCGCTCGGCCTTAATTTGGATGTTATCGGAGCAGCCATAACCGCACATTATTTAACTGACACTGGACTAAAGCTGGCAATCGGCTACTTATTGGATCGTCTGTCCGTTCGCACAGTCATCAGCGCGGGTGCATTATGCTCCCTGATCGGCATCGCCGCCATGCAGTTCGCAGACATCCCTTGGGTATTTATTACTGCGGCGGCCTTGTACGGAATCGGCATCTCGCCGGTCTGGATCGTTTGTTTGACCAAAATCAACGAGGACCAACGCGCTACACAGATGGGCTTTCTGTATACGATCTGGCTCGTCGGCATGGGCAGCGGCCCCGTCGTCATCAACCTGCTGCTCGACTACGATCTGGCGGTTAGCTACTGGGTGATGGTCGGCGTCTCTCTGGCCGCCTGGCTGCTGTCGCTAATGATCAAGGGAGGCCGCAACGTTCATATCGACGTCGTACCGTTCCGCAAGCAGCTCTCCATTCTAGGCAAACGCCTGAGGGAGATGAAGCCGCTGCTTCCGGGAATGGTTCTGCAGACGCTCGGGGCGGGCATGCTGCTTCCGATTCTGCCAAGCTTTGCGGTTAACGCGCTTGATATGACCGCCACGCATTACTCCATTCTATTGATGATCGGAGGAGGCTGCACGGTCATCGGGCTAATTCCGATGGGCAAGCTTTCCGATATGTTTGGCAAAAAGTGGTTCCTGATCGTCGGCTTTCTGGCGTTCGGCCTGGTTCTGTTCGCGCTCACCCTGCATCCTCCGCTTGGACTTGCTTTGTTCTGGGCGTTTGTGCTCGGCGTTTCCTATTCCGCCGTGCTGCCCGCATGGAACGCTCTGCTGGCCGCTTATGTTCCGCCGGGTCAGCAAGGGCTCGGATGGGGCGTCTTCTCTACAGTGGAAGGCATTGGCGGCATGATCGGTCCTGTCGTCGGCGGGCTGATTGCCACCCGTTACAGCGAAGCTTCGGTAATCGGCATCGCCGGAGTGTTATTTATCGTCATCAGCGCGTTTTATGTATTCTTTCCTTTCCGACTGTTCAGGGGCGAAGCTTTGCCCGCTGCAGCGAAGGAGGCGCAATAGTCGAATTGAAGTCCGTCAGACGAGTCGAATGGAGCTGCTTGTGCAATGTTTAATGGAAATTTCAATCTCGAAGAGATCGAGCTGCTGCTGCACCGTTATTCGCAATTCGGACCGCTGCCGGGCATTGCGCTTCCTTTTCTCGAAGCGCTTCTTCCGGTCCTGCCGCTTGTCGTCTTTATCGTTGCCAACGCGGCCGCTTACGGCATGTGGTGGGGCTTCCTGTACTCCTGGATCGGCGTCACTCTTGGCGCGCTGCTCGTCTTCTCGCTGGCCCGGCGTTTGGGCAATCGCTACGGCGACCGGATTCGCGCGAGATTTCCGAAATCGAAAAAATTTTTTGAGTACATAGAGCGCAAAGGCTTTACCCCGATTTTCCTGTTGGCCTGCTTCCCGTTCTCTCCTTCCGTCATCGTAAATATCGCCTCGGGCATGTCGCGAATTCCGTTCCATACGTTCCTTACGGCAATGGGTCTGGGCAAAGCCGTCATGATCTTCACCCTGAGCTTTATCGGACACGATCTGCAGGCGATGGTCGATCAGCCGTGGCGCATCGTCTTTGCCGTCTCCTTCGTCTTCTTGATGTGGCTGGGGGGACGCAAGCTGGAAAGCCGTTATCAGTGAACCAGATAGCATAACGTCCCTCTTCCCGTGGAATCCTAAACAGGCATTTCGAATGTCAAAGGAGGGAATGGTCATGTCCGGCAAACAGCCTTCCGACAAGCAGAAAACGGCCAGCAAAGCCCAGTCTGAGGCGGATCGGACCGGAGCAGGCAAGGAAGCGGCGAAGCGGCTGCAGTCCGAGGCCGACAGAGCCGCCGTTCCGAAGCACGGATTGTGAGGGGGCATACGCGATGAGCGAAGCGAAAAGAATGGACCCGATGTCGGGAGAAAAAGTAGAAGTGGACGGCGTGTACGAGAACGAAGCCGGGCAAGCGCAGAAGCTGCAGCGGGGAGACGTATTCCCTTCCGATCTTATTCTTGGAGAGACGGAATGGACGCTCACCGAATTCGCCTTCGATAATCACCACGAAGGCCGAACGGACCCCCGGCTCGTTCCGAAGGAGAACGATACGGACAAGATCGGCAAGATCGATCATCCCCGCCGCCAAATGGCTCCGGGCAAGAAGTAAATCAAACGCCCAACCGGCTGCGAATGATCTCCGCCGGTTGGGCGTTTCATATAGCTATTCGTTCAAGCGGGAGAATAACGACCGCTCCTGACTGTCCTCTTGATCGCCGGTTTCCAGCCCGCGCTGAAACCACTGCTCCATCAGCTTGTCCAGCCTCCGCAGCCGTTCCTCGTAGCTGTACAACGCCCCGGAAATCACCAGCATGCGGCAACGAGCGGGCCGGTCGTTCTCCATCTGCCCGTCGATCAGCTCCGTCAGCAAAATCGAAGCCTCGGGCGGAGGTGCGGCCGAGGAAGCTCCGGGCTTAATTTTCCCGTCCCATTTCCACAGCAGCTGCTCGTGATAGGCGCACAGAGCTTCGATCTCCCGATCGATGAGCCGGTTCCAGGATTTCGGCGTGGACACGGCCCAGTACTGCTCCTCCACCGCTTCGATCAGCGCGTAGCCCCGCTCCAGGGCGGCGAGCATCCCCTTGTACACGACCAGCAGCCGGACCCGCTTCAGCCGCGCCTCCTTCCTCCAAACTCTCTCCTCCGCGAACATATCGTAATAATCCTCAAGCTTGCGAATTTTCGTCCGCAGCTCGCTTTGCTCCTTCCGGTACACGCTCTCCTTCAGCTCGTTGGAGATTACGGTGCGAAGCAGCCGGGACAGCAGCGCCTGAGCTTCTTCGACCTGCTTCACGAATCGCGAACGATGGCGAGGCGGAGCGATGCTGACGTTCACGGCAAATGCGGATACCATCCCGGTCAAAATAGCGGCCAAGCGATCCCAGGCGACCATCCATCCTTGGGAGTGAGCCTCCATAATGACAACGACGGTGACCAGCGTCAACGCGATCGTGTCTTCGGCCTTCAAACGAATGCAGATTAGAATGACGCCGATGCAGACAAGTCCGACAAGAATCGGCGTATTGCCGACGAGCCACACCGCGCCGATCGCGATAATCGCGCCAAGCACGTTGCTCTGAACCTGGTCCAGCATTTGCATCCACGAACGGTAGATAGAGGGCTGAATCGTGAAGATCGATGCAATGGCCGCGATAAGCGGGGATTCCAGGCCGATCAGTTGGCCGACCCACAGCGCGATGGCGACCGCAAGGCCGGTCTTCAGCACGCGTGCTCCGATCGTCATGCTTGCGCCCCTCCCTGCTCCGTGTCGGCCGTCAGCTCTACCTCGGCATAGGCGACTTCCCGTCCGTTCGCGACAAGCGCCATTCGGTGTACGCCCGGGTAGTGTCGGCGAGTCGACAGATCCGCGAAGGAAAACCCTCTCCCGCCTTGAACGTACGCACCGCCTGGAATACTTTTCTCGCTAAGCTTAAACAGCTTGCGGTATAGCTTGCCGTTCGAGCGCGGGAAGAATACGGCCAATTCGAGCCGCAGCTTCACTTCGTCCCCTGTGGGAGCGCGCAGCCCGTATCGGAACTCCACCGACTCTCCGATCGAGAGCCTGGCGGGATGAATCTCCCATTCCAGCACCTCGATATCCCCCAGCGGAGCCAGACCGAATAGGGCCATCGCTTCGGGATTGGCGGCTTTCAGCAGCCCGCGGCAGGCATGTCGAACGATCCAGTCCGTCCCTTGATCGCTGCCTTGCCAAGCTTTCGCGAGGTCCAGCACCAACTGAGGGTGATCCTTCGAGATGTCGTTCAGATTGTTCGCCACGCTGCGTCTGACGTATTCAGACGGATCGGCCTTCAACCGCTCCAAAATCGGCCAGATTGGAGCAGGGTCCCGCTTCAGCGAGCCGAGCGCCTCTCCCCACGGCAGGCGCGGTCGGCAGCCTTCGCTGGCCAGCCTGCGCACATGCTCGTCGGGATGCGCGCTCCATTCCAGCATCTGCTTCATCATCCGCTCCTGATCCAGCTTGATGAACGGCCGTACGGCGAATTCGGCGCTGGAGCCGCTGGTGTAGCGTTCCAACGCCTGCATCGACCTCTCCCAGTCGTTTAGCCCATACTTCTCTACGAAATCAGGAAAGAACAAATACGGAAAACCGCGGCATTCCTCCGTAATTGCATCCAGCACATCGAGCGCTTTGCCGTAGTCTTCGGGCAGCGTCTGCCGCAGACTCTCTGTTATTCTGCGCATTCTCTGCTTGAGCTCCAGCCCCTCCCATCCCTCGCCGAGAACGAGAGCAAGGAACCTTTCGACATCGAATTTTTCGTAAGCTTGTTTCACTTTATCGCCGAACGCTTTCAAAAAAGCAGCGTTGTAAATTGCCTTAAGCGGCTCTGCCATCACGAACTCCTCCAACCAAATAAATTCATTATAGCACGTCCGCCTTCCCGTCCGCCCGACCTCCCTTTATAATGAGTATTGATCAGCTTTCTTCAGAGAGGATTTGGCAGCTTGATACTGTTCGTCGTCAATGAAACCTCCGGCAATGGCCGCAGCCGTTCCATATCGAAGCGTCTTGAGGCCCGGCTTGTTCTGCAAGGCGTCGCCTATGAGCGCGTCTCGACTTCTTCCGCCGAGCAGGCCCGCGGGCTCGTTCGCGAACGCATCGAACGGGGCGGCTTGATCGCCGTGGCCGTAGTCGGCGGCGACGGTACGCTGCACGGCCTGCTTCCCGCCCTTGCGGGCTCAGGCGTACCGCTTGTAACGGCTACCGTTGACGGAAAGACCCGCCGCTTCGAGAGATGCTGGCTGTCCGCCGTCACCAACGTTCCGACTTACGGATTGCGAATAAGCCCGTCCGCCCAACCGGACGACGGGCTTATCCATCTATGCGTCGTGCACGCCTGCAGCGTGCTCCGTTTTCTCATGATTTTCCCCACTGTGCTCTTTGGCCAACATGTGCGTTGGACACAGTATGTAACACTGCTGACCGGGAGTGAGGCCGCGATCGAAGCCTCGCCTCCTATGCTCGCCTTCGGAGACGGGGAACCCGCCGGGCAAACCCCGCTCCGCACAGCGATTCGCCCGGGTCAGCTGGATTTCTTGATGTCGGCCTCCGGATAGCGGAAGGGCAAAGTAATCTCGAACAACGTGCCTTTGCCAAGCTCGCTCTTCACGTCGATCTTGCCCTGATGGTTGTCTACGATTTTGTAGCTGACCATCAGTCCGAGTCCCGTCCCTTTCTCCTTCGTCGTGTAGAAAGGCTGGCCCATTTTCGCCAGTTGGTCTTCCCCGATGCCGGGTCCCTCATCTCGTATGCGAACAAATACGCCGTCGTGCTCGCGCGACAGATTGATGCGAATCCAGCCTCCGTCTATCATCGCCTCGATGGCGTTTTTGATCACATTGATGAACACTTGCTTGACCTGATTTTCCACCCCGTAAATCCAGAGCGGCTCCGTGCCGTATTCCGCTTCAATCGCAATATTGTGCAAAATCGCCTGAGCCTCCAGCAGCGTGACCGTGTCGCGCATCATCACGCGCAAATCCTGATACGTCAGCTCGTACACCTGCGGCTTGGAGAGCATCAGCAACTCGCTTACGATGTCCTCGATCCGATCCAGCTCGGCATTCATAATATCGTAATAGCTGTTATTGTTTCTTCGCCCCGAGACGATCAATTGCAGGAAGCCTTTAAGCGAGGTCAGCGGATTGCGGATTTCGTGCGCGATGCCCGCAGCCAATTGTCCCGCCACGTACAGCTTCTCCGAATTGATCAGCAGCTCCTCGTTCTTCTTGCGCTCCGAAATGTCGCGAATGATGATTTGAATCGCCGGCTCGTTGTCGAGCGTCGTCATCGTCTCCACGATTTCGGTGTGCAGCACTTTTCCTTTTAACGTAAACCATTCCTGCTCGATCGGCTTGCTGCTGCCCACGAACACCAGGTTATGCAGTCTGTCCTTGATCGTGTTATGATCGGCCGTCGGCAGGAACGCGTAGATGGACTTTCCGATCAGATCGTTCGCGTTCTCCGCTTCGAACATCCTTAACCCGGCGGCGTTGACGAAGCCCCAGCGATTGCCTTTCAGTATGGCAATCGTATCGAGAGAATTTTCCACCAGCAGTCTGTACCGTTCGTCCATCTGGTTCAGCCTCTTATCGATGTACCAGGTAATCAATGTGGAGACGAGGATGAGCAGCGCTCCCAAACCGAGAATCAACGCCAGGAAGTTAATATCCTGAGTCAGCTTGTCCGAAGTGCTGTAGATGCCGGAGGAGTACTCCACCCTGAGCGCCTGCGTCCCCAACAATTGAAGCGCGACGACCAACGTCCCCAGAAGCAAGCTTGCTATCAGCTCCCGAAACCTGAACGTCGATTCCGCCACCATGAACGCCAGAAACGTGCCGACGAACAGCATGAGCAGAGAGAGGAACAGTATGCCCGGCTCGATGTCCAGACGCTCGATCCGCGGGCCGAACACGCTGAAATAATTCAGAATGGCGATCCCGAAGGCGAGAATCGAGCTGCCGTACAGTAAGCGATACTTCAATACTCCTTGCAGGGTCAGCATCACGAAAGCCATCAAGGAGAAGAAGATAATGAACATCAACGTAACCGGCATCACCCATGTGAAAATAATCGGCTCCTGGTTGCCCAGCAAGGCCACGAAATTCTTCGCCCACAGCCCCAACCCGAACACGAAAGCTCCCCCTGCCAGCCAGAACTGGCGGAACGTTCCGTTTGAACGTTTGAGGTTGCCAATAAAGTTAAACATGGTATAAGATGCGAGTATACTAATTAACAGTGCCAGCAGCAGAAAAAAAGGAGGCCATGAGGCTACGGAACCGTTCATTGTTTACCCCTCGCATAATCTGACGTCAGGTGCTTTTTGCTTTATAAGCATTTCGACGAGTGCCAGCGAATTCCTTTTCAAATAAACCCTAAAATTTGGGAGGTACGGTATGATTAAATCTTTTTTCAATGAGTTCAAAACGTTCGCCATGCGCGGCAATGTCGTGGATCTCGCCGTCGGCGTGATCATCGGGGCAGCTTTCGGCAAAATCGTGACCTCGCTCGTCAACGATATTGTTATGCCTCCTATTGGTAAGCTTTTGGGAAATGTGGACTTTAAGGACTTGTATTGGAATCTGGATCCGTCCAAGACTTTGGATGGCGGCAAAGTGCCGCAATCGCTCGACCAGGCGCGCGAAGCCGGAGCCGCAGTCATTGCCTACGGGGCGTTCATCAACATTCTGATCGATTTCCTGCTAGTTGCCCTGTGCGTATTCCTGCTCGTTAAGGTGATTAACAAGCTCAATCGTAAAAAGGAAACGGAAGCGCCGGCTCCTGTCGAATCGAAGACGCGCGAATGCCCGTACTGCCTTTCCGAAATTCCTAAGGCGGCCTCCCGCTGCTCTCACTGCACATCTGAGGTTAAGCCGGTCGGACAAGCCTCCCCAGCTAACGGGTAAAAAGCGTTGACGGAACTATTCGACATCTACGATGAACACGACGTCTGGATCGGCACCGCCGAGCGCAAGGAAGCGCACCGGCTTGGACTATGGCATCATACGGTCCATTGCTGGCTCGTTCGCCGCGAGGATCGGGAGGGCCGGAACGCCGCCAAAATCTTGTTTCAGCAGCGTTCGGCCAACAAGGACACCGGCGCCGGCTGCTTCGACATTACGGCTGCCGGCCATCTGGAGGCCGGCGAAACGCCGGAAGCGATCGTTCGAGAATTGCGGGAGGAGCTTGGCTTGGATGTGGGCTTCGAGAGTTTAAGCGAGTTCGGAGTCGTTCGCGAGCAAGGCTCCGGGGTTGTCGGGGGAGCGGCTTACATCGACAACGAGATCAGCCGCGTCTATGGCTTGGAAGTAGCTATGAAGCTGACGGAGTTCCGGCTGCAGGAGGAAGAAGTTGCCGGACTGTACGAGGCGGATGCGGATGAGCTGATCGAACTGATTGAAGGTCGGCGAGAGCTTGTCCACGCACGCGGCGTTGCCCTGCGCGAGGGCAAGCTGCAGGCAGCGGAAGTCGAAGTCGCCCGCAGCTCTTTCGTCGAGCGGGATTTGAGCTACTACGTCTCCATATTCAAGTTTCTGCAAGCGCTCGTTCGGCAATAAGCCGGACGGGCTGCCAGCCGATCCGTCCGTTCCGGACTTTGCCCTCTACCCATTCGCCCTGCTGCGGATGCTGAAACAGCACTTCAAGCTTGCCGTCCCCGTCCGCATCCCAGATGCGGAAACGACGGCCGTCGTTCATCGGCCCGAATTTGCGGCTATCCCCGATCGACTTCCACTCCACCCGTATCTCGTTGGAGCGATCCCCTTCCGAAGGATTTTCGCTCAGCTTTCCTAGCCACCAGTCTCCGAACAAGGAATTGTACAACAGAATCTCGTCGCCTTTTCCTTCGAACGAACCGTACCAGTAACCGCCATCCGCTCGAAAACGGCCAAGCCCTTCCCAGTTGCGATACCAACGGTCGATCATATTGTGAATGTTGTAAAACTCCGTATACCGCGGAGCGAAGTCGAAATCGTTAAGCTCGGGCTCTCCGTACAATCTTGCAGCTTCCTGATGAATACAGCCGTGCAGGTTCGACGATTCGATAAATCTTCCAAGCTCATCGGCGCTCGCGAACGACTCCGGCTGGAACAGAATTCTTGCTTCCGCCGCCTGATTGTAGCAGGGCGACCTGCGGATCGCTTCGGGAACGGATACCCACGCCTCGAGCAGCCTGGGATCCAAACCGTTCTCGCGATACCAGGCCTGAGCACGGCCGATAAAATCGCGGTGAAATTGCAAAAATTGCAGCCCGTAGCCGGGCGGCGGGTTGTTGATATCGACGTTGTGCCGGGCATGATGCCAGTTTTTGTGCTCATCGAGCAGGCTCTGCGGAAAATTCGGAATGCGCGACATATCGGGTCAGCCCCCTCCAGGTTATGCCGCCTGCGCGGTTCGCGATTGCGGTTGCAGTTTGCGGGCAGTAGAATTGCCTATAGCATATGCAGTGGAGGCTTGGGAGGGTACTGACGCCTAATATCCAGGGATATGACTAGCTCGTCGTCTTAATGTCGACTGACGTATCGGCTGCGCTCCAGACGATCTTCGCGTTGTTGTGGACAGCTGCCAACTCTCTTATCGGAACATACCCTACGCTGCCGAACAACAATGTCGGAAGCGACTTGCCATTCGCGGTGACGGCTTTGTTGGCAAAGCCGATTTTGAGCTGCAGCGCTTCGCCGACAACTCTGGCCGCTACCCAGGTCTGTCCGGAAATGAGGCGACCTTCAGCCAGGAGTTCGCCGTTCAGACGAACGGGAATCGGCAGCGGCTCCGGCTCAGACGCTGGCGGTTTCGTAGGCGGCTTCACCGGATCGGGCTTGGCGGCTTCCTCGTCGTAGCGCTTGAGCTTGTTGGCGTTGATTAGCGAGACGATCTTCGATCCGTATTGCGGATCTGTCGCATAGCCGCACAGGCGCAGCGCCTCCGCTTGCATTTCGGGTGTCGTCGATTTTCTCACACGTTCATAACGAGCAAGCTGGAATAGCAGATCCTGATCCTTGTAAAAATCGTAGATACTGTCATAGGCGCGAAAAAGGGCTGTCGTATCGACTCTCGTCCCATTTTCGACCTCCCATGTCCCTTTGCGCACATACTGGCCTTTCCAGTAACCATTCGGTTTACCGCTGCCTACCTTAATACCGCCGAGATTGTACCACGGATGGATGACTCCCCCGGTCTCGAGCAGATTTTGCGCAAGCCGCACGGAAGGAAACAGAGGGGAGCCCTCTTTCCTAACTCGTATCGCGATCGGCGCCAGTGTGGCGATAAACTCCGTTTTGCTGAGCTTGACCATCTGATTGCACCTCTCTCTTTTTCGTAAAATGATAGACGCCAGACGCCGTCAGTCCGATAATGGAAATCGTCGCAAGCGTCTGCTGAACATGCTGGGGAACGAGTATAAATACAGTAGCAATGAGCAGGCTGACGAGATGATAATAGCGGCTTGGCACGCGAAACTCCTTCACGACGCCTACATAGGCGGCGACGATCGGAGCGAGAAGAGCCACCTCGTCGGTCATAGAAATCAGTTTGTCCATAGTGTATTCAACCTCCTTGCAGGTTGGTCACGGCCGCAATCACGGCTGCGATAATCGCCCCGACCAGCGTCCGCCACAGCCAACGCTGATTATCGGCAATCTCGTCAATCCGCAGATGCGCCGACCTCGTCGACTGCAGCGCTTCAAGCGCCGTGTCTCTCGCCGCCTCCGCCGTATCGCGGACATCGGTCATCGCATCGATCTTCGTCTCCAACCTAACGACGCGCTCCCGAATTTCCGAGAGCACGCGCGCTTCTTCGCTGGACATGGGTCACACCTCCTGGGTGTAGTTGTAGTTTTGTAAAAATAGGCTGCTAGTTGCAGCGGTACGGCTTTTCCTATTGTGGTCGCAGTTTGGAGCGGTTTTCGATACTATTTGTGCAGACTAGTAGAGCGACTCAAAAGTAACGTAGTCCAGACATCGGAAACCTGCAAGCTTGGCCAGTCGTCTTACACATCTCCAGATGAATTTCATTACGATATTTCAGGATCGCTCTACTAGGCATCGCTGCTTAAAATAGCTTCCACTTCAGCCCTTTTGGACTCCGGAACTTCGTCAAGCGTTTTGATGCCTTTACGGATCAGATTGGCGTAGATTTGGGCCATGTTTCTTCATCTCCTTATTTGTGGATGGGTAGCCGCATGACTCTATTAAGCCTATCGTTTCGCGGAGGAAAACACACTCATCAGCTTCTGCAGCCGTGGCGCCGTATTCGTCTCTGCCAGCGATTCATAGATTTCCGTCAGTCCCAGCATCACCTCGACACTCTCCGCTTCAAGCTGCGCAATTCTGTCTTCGGGCGACAACGGCCTTGGCGCGTTCCGAATCTCATCGATCTGCTCCTGCTCCATCCCCTCAATCCACATCGAGTTAGAAAAGTCCCATCGGGGCGTAAACAGCCCTTCTGGGACTTTCTCGGCGACGATGTAGCCAGTTACGGTTTCCTCCGCTTCTTTTTCCCCTCCGGCGGGCAGCAGCTCGCGGATTTCTGTCACACTTATCTGCGAGATTGGGACGAGGACCGGTTCGACGTAGTAGCCGTCGAGGTCTACTTTTGCGGCTTCTTTCATTTAGTTATTCCTCCTTATTGTTCAGCCATAAACGCTATGCCGCTTAGGTCTAGCCATGAGTTTGATGTTATTGTATAGCCTAGACTTACGGCTCCATTTGAAGAAATGACGATTTGAATTAGCGACCCAGTTGCACCTCCAAATTGACCGACACCGGTCACTTGTGCTTTGGGTCTGTATCCTTTCGGAAGATAAAAAAGAACAGTGTTGCTTGCCATTGCCCCTAACTTTATCATCCCGCGTATCTTTACTTCTCCTAAATCATCTTTCATGTAACTAATAGGATGATTTGCGGATACTCCATAATCAATCCAATCATTTCGCAATGTCGGCGCGATCCATTGCGGCTGTTGCTTCTGCGCCTTCGTATTCTGCAAGACGGACGTTTCTTTCCTGGCTTCGACCACTTCCCGTACAAGCGATTCGACCGACTCCCGGATGTTCGGCGCATACTCCGCGCTGATCGTCTGCGGGGCGATACCTAGCGCGAAAGTGTCGAGTGCTAAGTAGGTGGCGGAATAGGCGGCTGCTGGGTCAAAGTTAGAAGCTGCAATATACGTATTAACCGCCCCATAGGAGTTCGGAGAACTCTCCATTTTCCACATGTCTGTTACTTGATTCCTAAATACTCGGAGAATGTACTTAGCCCGTTTTCTTAATTCGCTCCCTGCATAGCTCGGTGACTTTGCACCATCGACATTTATCATATAAAACCCGGTGCCGACTGTTTTCGGATTTGCCGCTTCCCGTACCACAACCCCCGTCCCGACCTCGATCTGATTATCACCCTCATGTAGCATTAAGGAGCCTTCATAGGTGATTGGCTCGTCTACGCTTTGGGCGAGTTGGTACATGAGGCGGTAATCCGTCCATCCTTTAGATACTGGCGCATGGGTTGTAGGTAGAACATTGGTTCCCCCAGAAACTGTCCCTGCACTAATTGTGCCAACAAAATTATCGTTTCTATAGGCCCACCATTTTGTTCCTGTCCCGTTATATGGAGTGGTAACTCCAACATCCCCGTTATACATAATCCACCCATAGAAATAAGCCTTAATCTCATCTGCTGTAGGTGTGTAGGATTCTCCCCAGCCGCTGTCGGTGTCGAGGACAGAAAGATAGAATTTCGTCGTGTCCGCCGTGAATAAATCTCCACCGGAATTGATGGTCGCTGTTGAGGGTAGCGGCATTCCGTTAAATTTGGTGACCCATGCACTCAATCGGTTAATAAAGCCAATGGGTAAGGAAATCAAAACCACTTTAAATCCACTGTAATCCGCGCTGAATGTCCAAGTTAGTTCCCCATCCAACACCGTCTCCCGGAACCGCCGCGTTACCCTCGGCTTGCCTTGTCCATCCGTATACAGCCGATCTGCTACGCTGCCGTCTACATTGGAGCGTAGGTTGCAGTCTGGTAGATAGAGATAGGATGGTTTCTGGGGCTCGAACAGGAGGGGCTCGGGGCCGATGCACATCATGGGAGAAGAGAATGTGTAATTCCCTGCCCCCGCAACAAAGTTTCCGAAATAAACTCTGACGACTTTGTTATTCCCGCTATTGAAGGTTTTTGTTCCAATCGTCCAATTTTGCACAACGGTCAGACCATCTTCTGTCATTACACAACAACCAAAATTCCCTGAATCGCTAATGGTAATTGTGTAATCCTGATACGGTATAACTTGAATAATCTTTAATAAATGTTGTGATTTTTCGAGAGTGACGGAAGTCGTAGTGAGAGTCCCTGAATACTGCCCTGTAATTTGATATATCCCTGTATCCGTGTTTGTAGTCCACTCCGAAAACGGCGGAAGCAGATTTTTCCCCTTATTCTCGATATAGACGGCATTGACGTGCTTCATGTCGTCTACGTAGGGATAATTGGAGGCGATGTACGCTTGAGCTGCCGTATTCGATAAGCTGTCAATGTGTGTCGTTTCGGCGGCTGTGATCTCATAGAGTCTAAATTTCTCTGCTTGGAATGTAGGTGTTCCGCTATAAACATAAGAGGTTACATTGAATAGGGAATCAGGAGCCATTAACGTTGCATACCAAAGACCTGTTCTGCTAAGTCCTCCGCTAACATCCCCTGCAATGCCCACAACTCCGCTACCTTCAAAATTCAATATCTCAAAAGCAAACAAGTAATGCGTTCCAGTTGTAACGTTGAAGTTGCTAATGCTAAATGAGCTTCTACCAGATAATCCCTCCCGCCCCAACAAATTAACAAGGGTCCGCCCCTGCATCGTCGGGTGAAGGATCGCCGGAACGTCACCGCCCTGGACGATCTGAACACCAGGAGTCACCGTCAACTGCTCATGAGGCTTGTGAGCCAACTGATCGTATATTTCCGAGATAGCACCAACCGTATTTTTTGCCGAAGTAGGCAACTCACTAACAGGACCCAGAGACTGATCGACTTTATTCATATTTTCGTTAAGGGTTTGAATGCTGACAAATTCGCTTTCCAGCGGCTTCTTCAACCCTAAATTCGGTGTTACTTCCGCCATTTAGCTCCAACTCCTTTTCATCACTTCGCCCCAGGTGAAGTTATTGAGTTCTCCCCACGTCTTCTGCCTCAGCTCGCTCCACTGGGTATAGGTGAACGCATATTCGACAGCCAGGTGCGCCGGTTTGATTTCTTCAATGACGGCTTTTAGATCGTCCAGGTTGGGCGGAATACCCCGTGTATCCACGAACTTTATCGTAAAAGTGTAGGTCTCCGGCTGAAGCGTCACCTCGACAGTCCCACCGTCATAAGCTTCTGCGACCGATTTGATGAGACTGACCGTTACCGTCCCGATCCCACGCAGCTTGGACAAAATAACGCTACGTCTTTGCGCGACAAGTTTGGAAGCATCAATGGTAATGCCCAGCTCACGTTCCCAATGCTCCAGCCCCCAAGTCGCCGTCGAGACAAAATATTGCTCAAGCGTTCCATCAAGCGCCTGCCATAACGAGTCCAATTCCTGTCCTTGAGCCTCCATATTGGCGCTCATAATTCTCGAAGTCGCATAATAGTCCGGGAGGAAGGACATCATCTCCTTTCCCCGGACGCTTGTCATCGCATAGTTACTCACTTAAGCTCACCGTCCCGATTACCGCGACTTCGCCAAGCGACAAATCGATATTATCGACACCGCCGCTCACCAATAAATGTTCAAAATCGACGATTCGCGGAATGTCCAATAAAATGGCCGAGATCCGATTATAACGAATGAGCGGATCGACAAAAGCAAGCTGCTCCAAATAGTCGGCAAGCCCCGCTTCAAAATCTTCCCTAGCTTGCTCCAATGTCGATCCGCTTGCCAGCGTCAGTTTAGCTTCTATATGAAGCGGTACTTCGACCGCAGCTTCCACCGTTACTGCAGCGCCGATCGGAGCTTTGCCTTCTCCTTGACCGGCAGCTGGAGAAATGTGATGCTGTACAGCATCAACAATCGTCTGACTGGGAGCACGTTTATCTTCACCCAACACATAGAGTCTGACAGTTCCCGGACCGTTCCATAACGGTTCCACTTGAACCCGGCTGACACCCGGCGTTTCCAGCGCCCATTGCTGATAATCCGCCCTATTGCCGCTTGTACCTGGCTGACGCACCTTCAATAGATAGCGAGCGAGCAGAGCTTCATCGGACTCCTCGTCCGTTCCCCCTGATATCGCTGCTGTATTTGTAATTCCCGTTACCCCCGCAATCGGCTGAACGAGCAAGCTGACTGCGCCGACCGGCACGTTGCCACGACTGCCTGGATCGACTGCACGAATCGGAACGATCGCCTCCCCCTGACTGCCAAGGGCGCCAGCTTCCGTCGTCTCGTACTCTATTGACGAAGTTTCCGTCATCTCATCCGCAGGAGTTGCCACTCTGGAACCGAGAGGAATAGCGGCGCCCACACTCCCCGTCAACACAACGAATCCAGTTGCCGCAACGGCTGGCCTTGGAATCACCCCATGTTCCTCACAGCGCATCCTCAAATACGGGCCAAAAGTCGTCATGGCAAAACCCCGATCCAGCACCTCACGCGCCCACTCGGAAGCTCTATACAACTGATAAGCCGTAGGAGCTAGCGAATCCCAAATGTACGAACCCTCCGACTTATCGAGATCCGCGGGCACACGTTCCAGCATTCTCGACAGCATTGCTTCTTCCGTCTGTTCCTGCAAAAATTCCGGCATTGTCGCCATTACACATTCACCGCCATTCCTTGAATTTCCGCTGTTTCGTCATGGACGTTAGAGATCAAGCAAGTGAAATAACAGCTTTCTCCCGACCATTCATACATAAAATCGTCAACACTCGCGGTCCGGGGATCGCTCATCAGCGTCTCAGTCGCAATTCTTTGAATCTCCATTTCAATCGCGGAAAGAGGCAGTCCAGAACGAAGCAGCTCTTCGAACTCCTGACCATAATCCCGTGAATAAACAAGATGACGATAACGCTCAGTCAGCAACGCCTTCTTGCACCATTCGACCCAAGCATCCTTGCCCTCGCTGACGGCAACCTTCCCGGTCGGCGTCGTAACGAACTCGCCAGCTTCGAAGTCAAAACGCCAGCTTCGCCCGAAAAACACGCCGGAGTCTACCAACTCCTCCGGTTCCTCCACCGGTAATTCCGTTGGAAATAAATTAGCCACCTGAGCTCACCACCTTACAGACGATGACGGCATCCTTACCGCCGTTCACCGGAACGGCAAGCACGCGGTCTCCGGGCTTAATCCCGGCAGACCAATTCAGCCGCACTTCTCCTATTTTTGTCTCGTGAAAATCAAATCGCGTCCGCTGAGAGGGCGCACCGCCCCCAGTAGGGTTGCCTGTCTCGTCCACCGGAGCGATCATTGTCCCAACTAGGGAAAAGGCGGGTAGCTCCAGTTCCGCTACCCATTCGGCAACAAGGAAATCTGGAATTTCGTGTTTGAAGGAATCTAACTTCAAACCACTTGAGGTAATTAATCCTAGTTCTGATGGAATGCCGGATAACGACTTCGCGCTAATCCCAGAGAAGCGGCTCTCCAGTGTCGAAACCAAACTTTTGAATGGATCAGACAAGGTAATCCCTCCTGACTTTACCAGGCAAGGCAAGCTCCAGATCCATATGTCCAGGCGTACCAAGCCGATGGGTGACACGTGTTACCCATAACGTTGTCCCGTTCAATCGCACTTCGTCTCCTGCTCGAATCAAGTTAATATCCGGGGCTGTAACCGAGAATGTCTCTTGAATGCCGATAAGCGTTTTCTGTGCAGCTTTTTGAGCTTGATCGATTGTCTCGATTTTGCTGTCTTGGATCACCTTTTGAAGCGTTCCGAACTTCTCTACATCCTTCTTGACCACAGCCAAAACCGGTGCAAGCTTCTCATCACTAGCCTGCGCTCCCAAAACTTTGACCTGGGTGACGGCACCTTCCAACGTACGGCTCTGGGTGACATCCTCAATCACTTCCAGATCCCATTTCGTCTTATTGTCACCAAGCTTAATCAGCTCCAACCCACTCGTAGTCATTCGCGGCCTGAATAACTCTCCCCCTTTATCTGCAGTTTCCTTAAGATCCTCTTGGATCATGGAGTAAAGAGTTTGAGTACGCTTGATATTCCTAGCAAGAGAAATTCGAGTGTCCGGCAAGTTGCCAACCGGAATTCCCCACTCTTTCGCATACAACTTCAGACGATCGGAAGCTGTTTGTCCAGAAGGCATCAAACGTTCATCCTCCGACTTAGCTAAATAGATCGTGCGATCATAAACAGTGAGACTCAAGTACTTTGTGCCACTATTCGAGCTTGAGCATTCCCATACAATTCCCGGGTGTAGAAGATAGGTCATCCCGGTTCCACCATAGGGAATGCCCGAAATCCGTATTTCTTGCCCCGGAATAATTCCTGGCAGATCAGGTGTAACAACCAGACGAATACTAGCCCTGTAAGATATCTCTTCCAAAGATTCTTCGAGTGAGATCTCTTGAACTAACTCGCTCAAAAAATAACGGTTATCCAGAACAACCTCGTAGCTCATGGCATCACCAACTTTTGTCCCGGTTTGATCAAGTTGTGATCTGGCCCGATAACCGATTTATTTTTATCGTAAATTGCACGCCACTTTGAACTATCCCCTAACTCCAATTTGGCAATCGTCCATAAGGAATCTCCAGGCTTCACCTGGTACACTTTCGGCACAGGTTTGCTGTCGGGGCGCGCTCTTTGGATAGAATTCTTGGATGGTGAAACGGAACGAACCTTCATCGGACGATGTGTACGGAATGTGACTTCATAGTTTACATCGCCAGGTTCTCCACCTTTAATAGTCGTGTTATGCGCAGATAAATTAACTAATACGTTAATCGCTGTATCCGAAATGAGCAGTCGAACAGGCTGCTTTCGATTCATAATAGTCGTTAATCGATTCATAGCGGTGTGTGGACGCGGAAGTTCGATGTACCTGCAATAACTTGCGTCGTACTCAACCGGAAAAAAAGAAGAGAAGGAAATCGTCTTCACCTTCTCCCCTTGAGACAATTCCGCTTCCCCTAAAGATAAAATGTTCAATGTCTCCAATTGTTTTTCTCGCTGGATCGTGATTTCCTCCGGATTTACCGGAAAATGAAACTTCTCGCCAGAGGATTCAACGAGGTAAATGTCCATGGCCGCCTTCCCCCTTTCTCATAAAACCGGTAATAAAATCAAACTCTGTTCTCCACGGCTTGTTGAATGGAGGAGGCCAGTTGCCCCCCGATTCGATTAGAAATCTGCTCATAATCGATTTCTGCGCTATTCACAGTAATCTGTATCGCACCATATGGAACATTTACGCTAATCGGCACAGAAGTAGGGACGCTAGTCGGTTGAGAGGATCCTACCGAATACTCCGGAGCAGGAGTAGGTAAGGCCACCGGGTTCGGTTCCTTCTCCTTTTTCTTGCTTCCAAAGAAGAAACCTTTAAGCTTACCGCCCATATCTTTAATTGTGTCAGAAGCCTTTGTAGCAAGCTCTCCAATCTTCTCACCCACTGCCGATCCGCTAAGTCCGCCGATCGCTCCTCCAACCACCCCTCCAATTGCAGTACCTATACCAGGTATGACTGAGCCGATCGCTGCACCTGCTGCCGCACCCGCTGCCGCGCCTCCCCAACCTCCGAGTGCGCCGCCAATCGCTTTGTTTCTCTCCTTGCCTGGTTTGGCACTGAAGATTGAAATTGCTCTGGTGGCTAGACCAAGCGGAGCAAATGCCTTTCCACCTATCTTTAGAGCGGTTTTAGCGATAGAACCAGCAGCTTTAGCTGTGCCTTTACCAATCGGAGAGCTGCCTAATATACCTGAGCTACTCACGGCAGATAAGCCTACGATTGAATTTACTTTGGCACCGCCAAATTTGGACAGCACCTTCTTCCCTAAACCCAAAACTCTTCCAAACTTCGAACCTTTAGGTTCAGGTACTTTACTTGCGTCTGGCACTGAGGGTCGGGCTGTATTCGCTTTCCCCCCCCTAACTCGTTGTGCATTATTCCGCTTCCCTGAGTCACTCTTATTTTCATTACTTCTTTTAGAACTGCCTTGCTTTCGCTTACTCTCTTTTTTTCCAGAACTACCTTGCTTTCGTGTTGCTTTGTCAATTTTCTTCTGTTGTACTTTAGTTACACCACCATTAGAGGGGGGTGGCGCTATAACAGGTGGTTTAAACTTGGCCTTTCCTTTAGTTATTATAGCTGCTGTCATAGTTCCTATCTTAGGAGCTACCTTAGAAAATAATTTCGCAATTCCAGCCCAAGCACCCGAACCCGCAGCACCGAGAGCAACAGTTGAGAGAAGCGTACCAAAGCTATTGCCGCTACTCTCAGATGGATTAACATTTACGTCTACGGTAACGCCTTCAAGAGATTGCTTCACCTTATCCGCAAGCTTGTCCGAGTCAAATTCGGCTAAGAAGCTATCCGCAAAAGCCTTCCCGGCCTCCGTGCCTTTGAGAGCAAAAACCGTACTGTCCATCTTGGGATTTAGCTCAATCAAAGGTGTCCAATCTGTAGAAGATATTGCTTGTAATGCGTTTTTAATTCTCTCCAGCGGTTCCGTTACTCGATCGATCAATTGAATGACAGGGCGGATCTGCATCCGCGCCAGCCGCGAAGCCCGCACATGCAGCCGCTCCATATATCGGTCCAGAGAACGGAATACTTGTTCCGTTCTTGCCAAGCCATTCGCGTCTATAATAATTTCAATTTGCTCGCCTGCCATTCCATCATCCTCCTTCCTTCGCCGACATCGCTCTTTCCGCTTCCCACTCCAGCTCCATACTGGCCATTAGGAACAGCTGCTCGCCGCGAGGCAGGTTCCAGAACTGTCCGGGGCGCAGATGGTGGCGAACCCACAACGCATGAATCATGCCGGCGAGCGCCCCGGATCGGATTAGTTTTTTACGTCTTCCAGCTCCGTATTGAAGCCGGACAGATCAAGCACGACGTCGCCGAGCGCGGACATTTCGCCGGCCAGCAAAATACGCTTGATCACTTCCTCCGGTCCGCTGGCAGAAAACTTGGCCAGCAGTTGCGGATTACCCCAGTTCGGGGAAATGGTCGAAGCGGCGATCAACGATACGTTAAACAATTCCTCGTCCAATCGCTCAATCGTCTGCCCCCGCTTCTCCTTGCGCTCCGTGCAGCGCTCGCGAATGCTGAACACTTGCTTGCCGGTAAGACCGCGCAGCTTAACCGGAATGTCCAGCCGCTCCAAGCGAACGGCGCGTTCAGGAAGCGTATCTGCGCCCAGAAGGCGCTGCAAAATCTGTTCTTCCGTCAATTGTTCCAAAGACATATTTTCGTTCCTCCCCCTCTTAATTGGCTACGATCGGATCAAGCAGACGATATCCTTCGAAGGTGAACGCCGTCTCTTCCGTAACTTCTTCTCCTGCCGTCCAGTTCGCCAGTTGAATTTTGTCAGGAACGCAGTTGATCAGCTCGATGCGCTCGAAGCCGTAAGACTCTGGATCGGACAGCTTGTTAATGATGTTAAACTTCACGAAACCGCGGCTGATCATATCGCTGGTCAGCTTATAACCGCTCATCGTGCCTGTGCCCTTCTTCGTGCCGAGCTTGTGAACGGTCCATTCCTGTCCCGCCAGCTTCAACTCGCGCTTCTCCACCTCGACGGAGGCTTCCAGCTTGTTGATGTTCGTCTGCCACACCCCGTCGATAAACACTTGCCCGTACGTACCCAAAATCGCTCTTGTCGGATCCATCATGTTCCTCGTTCCCCCTTATCGCACGATAAACGTGCTGAAAATTTGTTCCATAACGTCGGTCAGACGAGCTTCCCATTTCAGAAAAACTTGGTCCGGCTCCGGAGTAAACTCCGGATCGACGTATACGTCGTAGCCTTCTGCCTCGATGACGCCCGATTGAGCAAGCGACTGCATGTATTGCTTACAAGCGCTGATCAGCGCCAGCCGGCCTTCCTCGGTGTTGTTCACCTTGCCAATGTAGGAATCCTCGGCCGTCCGCTGCAAGTCGGAGTTGATGCTGTCCATGACGCGGATCGTGCGAATCTTTTTCCACGGATGGTTCTGGCCCTCGCGCAGCGTAACGAGACTGTTGATTCCCCGCAGCGCTTTAACGAGACGACCGTCATGAACAAGTAAGAAAACGCCGCCGCGAACCGCTTGCTCCTGCTCCGCCCGCGTCCAGCGACGAGTAACGTCCTCGAACGGAGACGGCGCGTAAGTGGTAGATTGGCTCAAGCCCTGGCCTGCAATCAAGCCGGCAACATATGCGGCAACTTGAGCGGAGCTGTATACCGCGTCGCCCAGCTTGGCGCCCGTACCGACATTCACGATGCCTTCGTGATTCAGCGAAGCGCTGCGAGCGATTGTTTTCGCAACTGCATCCGCGGCCGTATCGTCCGCCGCAGTGCCGCCGAGAACCGCAACAATACCCTTGCCTTCATTGCGCAACCGGCTTACCCAAGCCGCAACGCTGGCGTGAAGAGATGCGTCGGATAATCCGTCAAGCGCGATCACGTTAAACTCCCGCGTCTCGAAAGCGGCCAGCGCATCCAAATAGTCGGCATTCGCCACGCCGGAAATACCCGAGTCGCCGCCGCTCAGAGAAACGCCGGAGACGTTAGCGAGCGTACCGCTACCCTCGGCCAGCTTCTCGGCTACGACCCACAGGTTGCCGGAATCGCCATTGATGGCGTCCGCCGCCGCTTGAATCGAATCGCCGTCAAATGTAAACGTGCGCAGAAGCGTCGTTCCTTCAAACAGCTTCAGATCCTTTTTCGCAGCATCGACCGCATTCGCTTGAACGGTTACCTTGAAATCGTTGCCCCGAGCGCCCGAATACTTCGCCGTCAGCTTGAGCACATTCGCAGGCGTTCCTGCCGTATCGGCTAAAGTCAGTGCAGACGCAGACGCGGCGCTTGCCGCTAGACGATAGGCAATCACCTTCTTCGCTCCGCCGAGCAGAGCCAATCGAATGGTACGGTACGCGGTTGCGCCATCCCCCTCCGATCGCGTGAACGCCTTCCCTGCATCGGCCTCGCTGGAAATCTCCACAAATTCATTCGCCGGGCCCCAATGCGCCCTCACCGGAACGATGGCCGTCCCCCTTGCCCCCGGTTGAATCGCAGCTGCCGCAGCAGCTTGAAAAGTCATATAAAATCCCGGCAATACCGGTTTGTCCGTCGCGCTCCAAGTTCCTCCCGCCATGTTACAGCACCTTCCCTTTCAGAAATTGTCCGACCAAGCGTCTCGCTTCGTCGACGGTAAATTCGTTTTTGCCTGCAGAGTGCAGCGCCCCGATTACAGCCTCGGGCTTGGCCTGAAACAGCTCGACTGCATGATGAATCAGTTCGTCCCGGGAATAAACCGCCTCAGGGTTCTTCTTGTTTGCCATCTGTGTACCACCTCGTTTATGAATTTGGATTCGGCTGAATCTTGACTTCCCGCATCAGCGGACCTTGTTCGGCATAGCGTTCGACTTTGCGCGAGAAGGTGGCGTAAATCTGTCCTTCCGTCACCGCATCCCGCGTCAGATCGACGTTCGGCGCGCTTACGGTCAAGAACCGGCGCTCAAGCGGATTAAGCGGAATTTTCACCGCTTCGCTCAAGCTTTGCGTCAGGGCGGCGACCGTCGTCGTCTGCTCGTTCAGCGATCGACCAACCACGTGCCCGATCGCTTTCTTGCGCACTTCTACCGTAGAAACCCTGGAGCCCGCAACCGTCTCGAAGCTATCCCATCTCCAGAGGACGGAAGGACGCGTATAGTTCGCCGGCCACCGGTTGCCGTACGCCTGCCAGTCGGGATCTCCCAACGTACTTAGCGTCCAGTCGCACAAAGCGTCCAACCAATCGTCCTGCACGGTCTCCTCGGCGGCTCGGGCTCCGATTACCAAGAACCGAAGCCCCCGGGTGATTACATCCCGATCAGCATCGACCTTATCTGCGCCGACTGTGCCTTCATAGCGGCATGTGAACTCGACCTGCGATACGGGATCGACAAGAGCCTGCCCGTCCAACGCTTCTACAATCAGATTCGCCAGTTCGTCCACATCGGCAAATTCGGACTGCTGCGAAACGCTCGGCCAGCATTCGAACAAAGCGCTGTACCCCGTCCAGTCGGTATCCGTCGACTCGGTTCCTCGGATGAGAAGAATGTAAGGCTTGTCCAAGGTCGCCGCCGATTCGTGGGCTTCGTAGATGCGCCCTCCGATGGTTGGAATCTGCTGACTCAGCCGCTCTCGAATGCCGGCCCTCATGTGAGTACCTCACGGCTGTCGAAAGATGAGATCATGGCCATGTTTTCAACCTCCTGGTCTTTCAAAATGTTCCTCTCATCTATAGGTGGCAATCGTACGACAAGCTTTCTATCCAACGAGAATGTGGATGCTGCCGATGTTGCCGTCGACCTTGCGTTGAGCGCGGATGATGTAGGTGCCGACGCTCGATTTGCTGATGTTCAGCATCGCGGCGATCTCCGAATGGGAGAAGGTTTCACCGCGGGCTAAGGTGTAGCAGCTGCGCTCGCGTTCGGTCAGTCCTCGGAGGGCGGCTTCGAGGCGAAATCGCTCGGCCTCGTCGGAGGGACGCTCCGCCTCCGCTCTCTCCCACAGTGAAGCGGAGGGCAGACGGGCCGGATCGGTCGGCACTTCACGCTGGGCGCCGGACCGCCTTTCGATGCCCCGCCTGTTGCCCGGCCTTCTTCCCGTCTCCAGCCACTCGATTACATAGGAGCAGCTCGCGACCATTTCCATTACTAAACCGCGATCACGATCCAAATCCAGCAGCGCGTTCATCTCGTCCATCGTCCGAATTGGCTCCATCCGTGCAATGCGCACGGTCAGCTCGTCCGCTTGGCGAAGCAGTTGGCGCCTCGTCTCTACGTAATTCTCCAAAGTCGCCGCTCCAAGATTCGTAATCCGGTTGCTTTTCATAGAATCACTCCCTTTATAGTTTTGCCAAATTGGTAAACTGAAAAGATGAAGAACTTCTAACTGTCGCTTCCAATTGTATCTCTCTTCTCCCCACTTCTAAATAACAAGAACTTATGTTCGTGTTTAAGGGGATGTAACCATCATAATTTACCATTAAGGCAATGTCAATCTTAATTTTGCCATTTTGGTAAACCAATCTGTTTACCAATTTGGAAATTGATGATATAATAAAGTTAACCTAATTGAAGAAGGAAGATCGGGATGACACTTGGTAATCGCCTTCGAGAACGCCGGGAGAAGCTGGGCAAGACGCAATTGGATGCGGCCCGAGGACTCGGCATCAGCAACGTCCAACTTTCCCGTTACGAATCCGATGATCGCAAGCCGGACCCGGATATGCTTGCGCGCTTCGCGGAATATTACCGCACGACGACCGATTATTTGCTCGGACGCACCGATAACGCTGCAACCGATGCGGTCCGTGCGCCCCGTGAATATCCGGCGTTCGAGGAGTTTATCAGCAACCCGGAGCATGGCATATTTTTTAAGGATTATTTGAACGCTCCCGAGGAGCGCAAGGAAGAGATGAGACGCTTCTGGGAGTTTATTATGGAGAAAGAGAAGGGCCGTAAGCCCGGAGATCCGCAAAATTAGGCAATCAACCGCCGCCCGAACGGGCTTTTCTTTTCGCCTTACACACGAACATATATTCGCAAAAAGACGAGGTATAGCCATGTACAACTATTACCGAACGACTCCGTTCGAGCAATGGGTCGAGCATTTGTGGATCAAATCGGGAATCTTGACGCCTTCCCAGCTTAACGTCGAGGAGGTCGCTTCGCGATTGGACGTGTGGGTTCATTTCATGAACGATACGAGCCGGGCGCTCGATTACATGGGGATGAGATCGATTTTGGTCGATCGTAGATTGGGCAGGGAAGCCCAATGGGAGGACTTTCTGCATGAGCTGTGCCATATTCTTCGTCATGCGGGCAATCAGACCGTGATGCCCAAGCTGTTCTGCGAAGGCCAGGAGGCCGAGGCTAACCGTTTCGTCTTATACGCCGCCATTCCTTTCTTTATGCTGCGAAAATTGAAGCTTCCGGCTAGAATTGACGAGGCTGCGGAGACGATCGCTCTTCACTTTGGCGTTACGTTCGAATTGGCCCGCAAGCGGCTGGAGCAGCTGCAAAGACGCACATTCGCGGCTATTTTGTGGGAGGAAGCGATCAAGCTGGAAACGCAGGCCAACCTATACGCCTACGGAAAAAGCGCGACCCGTTGAGGGCCGCGCTAGCGTTACACTAATAATAAAACGTTTCGTTTTAGTGTACAGTCCAAGAATCGGCGATTACTCCGACTTGATCGAGATATTTATCAAAGCTGTCGCGGCTGGCCGTGTAAGTCATGATGTAAGCTTTACCGTCGCTTACCTCTATCGTTTGGAGCCAGCTCAGCTCGTTGCCGCCTTGGGCGCCTTTATATATGATATACGAGCCGTCAATACCTTCTTCCGCAGGCGCAGCGCCTTCTTCTACGATTTCGAAGTCTTCTAGCATGTTGGGAAGCTGCTGTTTGGTGACTTCCAAATAATCGGCTGCGGATACCGCTTGACCGCCCAAGTCCTCGATGATGAAGCCGACGTTTTCGGCGAATTTATCATCCGCTCCCTCCAGCGGAGCGAGAAAAATTGCGATACCGCCCAGATTTTCTTGCAGCGTCCAATCTTCCGGATAGTGAATAGTCGTGCCGAAAGTTTTATCTTCAAACAATTTGTAGCCTGCCGGAACGCCTTCAGCCGCCGGTTGGCTTGCTTCAGCGGACGCGGATGGCGATTCGGACGGACTTGCCGACGGAGATGCGGATGGCGACTCGGAAGGCGAAGCCGATGGCGATGCGGACGATGTTGCGGATGCGGACGGCGATGCCGACGGAGAAGCATCGTTCTTATCTCCCTTGCCTCCGCAAGCGCTTAGCGCCAACGCTAGAATAGCCAGAAACAACGACGTTTTCAACAGATTAGCAGATGATTTTTTCATTTCTCCCCATACCTCTCTCTATCCCACTCTAGGAAATATATGCCTTTTTCAGACATTATCGACAACGATACATGATTTCGCTCCTAATGTAAACAAAACTCGACATTTTTCATGGAAATGGTTCATCAGGAGCAGTTTTTTAAAGCGGTTATTCCGCCCTATTTCCTGCATTTCTCCATTTCCAGGTAAATTAAAGCGGTTATTCCGCCTTATTTTCTTCAATTATCCATTTTCAAGAAATTAAAGCGGATTTCCCTCGTTATTTTTACTCATTTTCCTACTTCGACAAAATTAGCGCGGGTTTTCCGCCTAAAATTGTCCCATCGTACCGTGGAGGCAAGGTACTGCTGTATGGAAGCCTGACCTATCAGAAAAAAACGCAAGTTCAAGGCAATCAAGCCTCAAACTTGCGCTTATACTCATTCAATTCTCCGGTAACTCAAAGGAATCCCCGGTCCGCTCGACCCATTCGCGAAGCTTGGCGAGCAGCTCGGCACGTTTGCCCGCGTACACGCTGTTGTGTGCCATATTCGCCAATTTGTACGGGTCCTCGTTCAGATTAAACATAAGCCACGATACGCCCTCGAAGCAGACGTACTTCCAGCCGTCCTTCGTGACGATGCCGCGCCAAGGCTTATCGATGCTGTGACCGTGACCGGTCGGGATCACCGACTGCAGGTAGGCGGAGTCGGGTTCGTCACCTTCCGCACGAACACGACCAGGAAGCCGATGAGACGAATAATCCGTCCCTTCCATCCACTCCGGAGTCTCAATCCCGCACAGCCCCAATGTCGTCGGAGCCACGTCCACATGGTTGAGCAACGCCGATGAAGTGCCGGTTATTCGGCCGTAGAACGGCCTTTCCCCGCCGATCATGAACGGAACTCGAATCGCTTCCTCCCATGGGCTTGTTTTGTGGAACTGACCGTGACTGCCGTGCATATCGCCATGATCGCTGAAGAAGACGATGTGCGTATCCAGATCCAGCCCCGCTTCGCGCAGACTCTCTCTGATCCGTCCCAAATTCCAATCCAGGTTCTCTATCATTGCGTAATAGCCCGACAGATTCACCTGCGCCTCATCCCGGACCCGGGCAATCGGCGGCACGTTCGGTCTCAGCTCGACGCTGCCAGGCGTATGCTGGCGGCGGAACGCTTCCGGAGCCATGTAAGGATTGTGCGGAGCCTGTACGGACAGAACGGCGAAGAAGGGATTAGCATCTCCGGCCTTCTGTTCCTCTCCGCGCTCGCGAATATAATCGATGAACAGGTTCGTCATCTCGTCCGTTTCAAAACCCGGAAGCCTGTAGTGGAAAGCATCCTCGCCTTCCCCTCCATGCACCCAGCAATCCCACGGACTGTTGTTGTTTTCGTATCCGATCCAACGACGGAAGCCCCCCCGGCGCTCCGGAGGTACGATATGGTACGCTCCGCGGCCCTCGCTCTCCTGAAACCCGTCCAGATGCCATTTTCCGAAATACGCCGTCTCGTAGCCTTCTTCATTAAATACGGTCGCGATCGTAGGCTGGTCTTCCGGAAGACGGCGTTCATGCCCCGGCACGCAATGATGCGGATAGCGCCCGGTCAGCAGCGAGCCTCTGGTGGGACAGCACAGCGGAAACCCGGACAACGCGCGGTTGAAGTTGACGCCCCCAGCCGCCAGATTGTCGATGTTCGGCGTGTGCACATTGCTGTCGCAGTTGCACCCTAGCGCTTGTGCGCGGTGTTGGTCGCCGAATACCCAAATCACATTGGGACGTCTATCTACTGCTGAATTCACGCTCACGTCGATCCCTCCTTCCATTACCCTTTGACGCCGGAGGTTACGATACCTCTGACATAGTATTTTTGCAGCAAGAAGAATAGAAGCAGCACAGGCAGCGCGATCAGCGTCGTCGCCGGCAAAATATAATTCCATTGAACCGAATATTCCGTCTTGAAAATACTCAAAGCCAGCTGCACCGTTCTCATGCTGTTGTCGTTCGTGATGACGAGCGGCCAAGTGTACTGGTTCCAGGAACCGATCGATTTGAGCAGCGCAACCGTCGCGAATACCGGCAAGCTGGCGGGCACGTAAATTCTGAGCAGCGCCCGCAAGCGGGAGCAGCCGTCGATTTTCGCCGCCTCGTCAAGCGCCTTCGGAAACTGCAGGAAAAACTGCCGGAACAGAAATACGCCGAAAGGATGGGCAATCTGCGGAATGATCAGCCCCAGATAGGAGTTGAGCATTCCGACGCCGCCGGTTCCCCACACCGGCTCCAATTGCCTTGATTCATCGCCTCGATGTAGTTGTTGAACGAGAACGAATTCGGCAATATTCGAAACACGGGAGACTGAATTTCCGCCATCGTCTTGAACGAGCTTAACAACATCAGCACAAACGGCATTGCGACTATCGCGGACAGGAGCACGATGGCAGCGAGCAGCGCGATTTTACGATAAGACAGCCGTTTCAACGCACATCCCTCCTAATCCTCTCCATACTTTTTCCGCGACCCGCCGAAGCGGTAGTTCAGAATCGTAATCAGCACGACTCCGCACAGCAGCGTCACCGATTGCGCCGAAGCGTAGCCCATCTTGAACTCCGTGAACGCTCTCTCATGCGATTAACCATCGCCACGTTGTTCGTTTTGGCCATCCAGCGGATCGAGTTTAACGTGTTGTAAAGGAAGTGAGGATTGATCTGCGAATGAAGCGCCTGAATTTCCGCCGAACGTTTCAGCTCGTTCTCTTGCTGCACCTGTGTCAGCAATTGATCGATCCGGCTTAGCATCGTGTTGTATTTTTTCATGAGGAGACCGATCTCGTCCGTGCGGTCGACGGACACCGATACGTTGAAATCCCCGCTCTGCGCCTGTTGCATCGATCCCACCAGCCTTTTGAGCGGTGCGGAAATCCGGTAGGACAAATAATACGACAGCGCAAACAAGGCAATCAGAATAGCCATGGCTGCGAACATAATGAGGTTGCGAATCTGATTCATATTCTGCAGCAGCACGGAAACCGGCGTCCTCTCGATCAGAAACCAGTTCATCTGCGGAACTGTGCGGAACGTGACAAGAGAGTTTTCTCCTTCAGCCTCCGCCATGAAGCTGCCGTCTGTATAAGGGCTCAGCTTGAGAAAGTACGATTCTTCCCCGATCGACTGCCCCACTAACGACTCGTCGCGCGCGGACAAAATTTGCCCTTTGTCGTTGACGATCATCAACTGCACGCCGGTTAGATTTTTATATGCATCGAACAGCAGCCGCTCTTCGAAGTCGAGCACGAGCAGCCCCAGATCCTCTCCAGTATAGATATCGCGTAAATAGCGAACGGCGGAAAACACGTTTTTACCATGATGCAGGTAAGTGTCGCTCCAATACATTTTATTTTTATCCGTGATCCGCTCCTGCATGCTCAGCTCTTCGCTAAAATCGTAGATCCCCTGCTCGTCCGAAGAACTCGAATAGACCGCCCCGTTAAATCCGATGAAGGCGGTCGAATATTTAAGGTGCTCAAAATAGTTCCCCGTATCGCCTACCGTCTCGATGACTTGCTTGAGCGCTCTATACTTCTCATATTCCGTTGAGCGGGGGCTGCTGCGGAGCCAGTCTCTGACCTTCGGGTTCAGGTAGTAAATGTTGGAAACCGAGAGCATGCTCTGATTGATCGATTCCAGCTTCTCCGATACTTGCTGCAGGAGCAGCTGCTTGGAATCCCTCACCTGGCGCACGATACTTTGCTTCGCCGCCTCGTAGGCAACGGACGTCAGGGCGATGACGCCGATCAGAAACAAGGGGGCAATCGTGACGGAGAGCTTGTTCTGGATCTTCATGTTATTGAACATTCTGGTTAACAAATGCGCCGACTCCCCTCTCTCGCTGTAATCGTACTCGTCCTGCTGCCGGCTGAAGGTGTCCACATAAAGCTTTCTTATCGTACCACAAGAAAAAAGCACTTCATCTCCCACGCGGAAGATAAAATGCATTCTGTAAAAAACTGGTGCCGACTAGAGGACTTGAACCCCCAACCTACTGATTACAAGTCAGTTGCTCTACCAATTGAGCTAAGTCGGCATATTCTTCATTTTGATTGCTCACAAGATAAGATGGTACCACGTTTCGACACAAAATGCAAGGGTTTGATGATTGGTTGGTGTGACGTGTGATTGTGGTGGCTGTTGAATGGGGGCGGCGATTGGTTCGGCAGTTGGTTGAGTTGGCTGTTGGATGGGGTCGAAGGCTGGAGCTGGTCGGTCCGCACTTTTTGGAATAAAGCGGGTTTTCCGCTTTATTTGCAGCGATCAGGTTAAATCGGCGCGATTAAAGCGGAAAATCCGCTTTATTTCTCAAAAATATGTCTTTTTCCAAATTTAAGAAGGATAATCCGCTCTATTCTCTTCGAAATGGACGATTTCCCAAATTTAAGGCGGAATTTCCGCACTAAAAAAGCGCACCGCCCGAATCCCGGGAAAGCGCGCCGTTAAAGGATTTATTTAGTGGTGCTGATGAAGGGATTCGAACCCCCGACCTACGCATTACGAATGCGTTGCTCTACCAGCTGAGCTACATCAGCAAATCCTTTATTATCTTAGTCATTTCAGAAGCAAAAGTCAAGCGATTTTTCACTGTCCATCTTATTTACTCGTCAGACGACGTGAAATACCTTGTTCGAACGAGGCTCCCGACCCTCCGAATCCTCATGATTCGCCGGCTGTTCGTTGCCGAATCCGCTGATCATCAGATGCAGCTGGCGTTTCAAATCGACTTCGTACGGCTTGCTCAGCAGTTCCCCTTCGGACGAGCGGATGACGCGGACGATCGGTCGCTGCTTGCTGTCTTCATGAAGCGCGGAGACGACGCCCAGCTCGCCGGTGCTAAGACGCACCGTCGTTCCTCTCGGGAAAAGCGCCATATTGTCGCGCAATCTGCGCACCTTATCCATGTCGTACAACGATCCGGCGCCTCCGTACAGCACTTCCAGAGCCTCGTGCGGCAGCATCGGAGCGCCGTTGCCCCGCCCGTTCACCATCGTATCGAACATGTCGAAAATGCTGATCCACTGATGATGAGGATGAATCTTCTTGCCCTCCAGCCCGAACGGATACCCGCTCCCGTCCAGCCTTTCATGATGGAACAACGCGCAGTGAGCGGCCATAAGCGGAAAACCGCTGTCCCGAAGCAGCTTGTAGCCAAGCTCGGCATGCTTCATATAGGCTTGGTCGTTCAGAGTCACACGCGCCTTCAAGCCGCTAGGAAGCAGCAGCCTGCCAACGTCGTGCAGCATCGCTCCGATCGCCAGCGCATGCAGATCCTCTGTCGCCAAGCCCTCCTCCAAACCAAGCCGAGTCGCACAGACGCCCACGTTCATCGCATGCTCAAGAAAATGCTGCTTATCCCCGTCCGTCAGCGTCGTCGTCAAATGAACCGGCAGGCTGGGAGCGTTGCGGCGCGACTTCAAGTCGTCCACCAGCATTTTCGTCGCGTCGCACACGAAACGAACTACGTTCGGAGACAGCGTCTCCTTGTCTCCGCCGAGCAGTTCGTCCATGACGTGGGTCAACGCTCCGTGCAGAACAATCGTCGTTTCGTCGCGAATCGCCTGATCGGGAGCAATATCCTCCGTCCCCTCCTCCTCGATATGAAGATACGGCATTCCCAACTGCTGCAATCTTCTGATGGCGTGCTCGGTCAGCACGAAACCTCTGCCGGCCAGCACATGCCCCTGCTCCGTATAGATAGATCTGCCAAGCTTCATCCCTGGACGGCATTGACTTGTATGAATAATGATCATTGTTTTCCGCTCCCTTAGTCGATATGCGGGGCGTCGCCTGTCCCCGTTCCCATGGCTTAATCGTAGCGGAACCGCGCGTCATATGACCAGTGACCCCTGTCACCGATTCCGTCATGCACGCGGCCACAAATCCGATAGTTGCGTCTGTTCAAATTCGCCCGATCCACTATAATGGAAAAGAAAGGGGAGAACGCACGCATGCTTAAAATATTGATTGCCGACGATCAAGCGTTAATGAGAGACGGACTGCAGACGATTCTTCAACTGGAGCACGATATCGAGGTTATCGCTACCGCCGAGAACGGAGAAGAAGCCTGCCGACTTGTCGCGATTCATGACCCGGACCTGGTCCTGATGGATATCCGCATGCCGGTCATGAACGGGATCGAGGCGGTCAAGAAGCTGCGCGACGAATCTCCGCATACGAAAGTGCTCGTCCTTACAACATTCGACGAAGACGAATATATTATCGAGGCTCTGGCCAGCGGAGCGGTCGGTTTTCTGCTGAAGGACATTCCGACCGAGAAGCTGCTGCAAGCGATTCGGGACGCCGCACAGGGAGAGCTCATGCTTCCCTCGTCTATCGCCGTCAAGCTGGCGGCCAAGCTGGCATCGCCCTCTCCCGCACCCGGCAAGTTCCCATCCTCCCGTTCTCGCGAGCGGACGATGGACTTGAAGTTCACTAACCGGGAGATGAGCATTATCGCCTTGATGGTGGAGGGCCGCACGAACAAGGAGATCGCCCAGCTGCTCTTCATGAGCGAAGGCACGGTCAAAAACTACATCAGCTCCATTTACGATAAAATCGGCACGAACGACAGAACGCAAGCCGTCATCTGGTTAAAAGATATGACGATCATATGACTCCCGTCACTAGGCCACTTCTCGCCGCGCGGGTAGAATGATAACAGCGCCGCAAGCAAGGCGCCGGGTGGAGGAATGAAGTTGGTCGGGAGCGGCGTGCGCAGTCATCTGCCGTTGTTGCGTTTTCTTGGGTTACTGATCTGCCTTCATGTCCTTCTGGCATTGGGCTTGGTCGCGATGAGCCGCGACTTTAATTCCGCCGGGTTGTCACCGGACAACTGGAGCTGGACTCCGGCCGATTCGACGCAAGCTTCAGAGCCTCCCGCGGACGGCTGGCTTCCCTATACGGACAAGCCCGGCCACCCGTCGAACTCCTCCTTATATTGGATGCGCATTCCCCTTGAGCCTAGCGATTCTCGCGATCCCCGATTGTTTATTCTGAACGCCATCGCGCTTTCCGTATACGACGGCGGCAAGCTCTTATACGCCTATGATCCAATAGATTACAACCACAGATTAAATCTTCTGTATCATTGGAATCTCGTCCCGCTCTCGACGCCGGTTCCATCCGAGATTTATATGTTGCTCGACGACCGGGAGCTCCATCGGCCTCAGCTGTTTATCCGCCAGACTTCTTATGGCGAATTCGTCTCCTCTCTGATTCGGAAAGAAACCTATGCTTTCGTTTTATCCGCGCTTTTACTGTTCAGCGCCTGTCTAGCCCTAGGGCTTTATTTCAATCGTCGGGAGAAGCTCCATCTCTATTTCGTGTTGATGGCGCTATGCGGCAGCTACGCGGCGATCGCCCGTACTTTTCTGCTTCAGCTGTTCTGGAACCAGCCGTGGATGAGCTACTTGGAGCTCGCCGTTTTCCCTCTTGGCGTGTACGGGTTTCTCGGCGTTATCATCGAAGTATTCGACAAGAAACTTACCGCAGCGCTACGCGGCATTAGCCGGATCATTCTGGCGCTCTCTCTTTTCTCGTTGGCGAGTGCCGTTCTTCTGGACGTCAAATGGTTCGGTTGGATGCTCAGTTATCCGCTTGTGGCGATGTTTCTGATTACGGCGGCTTTCCTGTTCCATGCTCTGTGGAAGGCCTACAAGCATAGACAGGGACCGGAGTCGATCTGGATGCTGGCGGGCTTCTTTATCGTGACATCGACCGCGCTTTTATATGTGGTCCGCACTTATTTGACGGTATTTTTCGCGAAGATGCGTTACACCTTCCCTATCTTGAACGTGCTGCAGTACGATTTTTTCTCCGTTGCCTTGCTGCTGTTCTTGATCTGTCTCGTGCGAGTGATCCTGTACCGATTCGGGAAGATGAATGACCGGCTAAAACAGTTTAATCGAGCTTTGGAGTCAAACGTCGAAACCCGTACATCGGAGCTTCGGAAAAGAGAAGAGCAGCTTCGCGAAGCGAACGTCCAACTAGCCGGCACAATGAGAGACACGGCCGAATCGATCGCCTCCTCTATCGTTTTGGAGGAGCGGCATCGACTGACCGGGGCTATCCACGACACGCTAGGCCATTCCCTGACGGCGACGTTGGTGCAATTGGAAGCCGCCAAGCGGCTTCTCCCCCGCGATCCCGAGCTGGCTCTCTCCAAGCTGGGAGCCTCGCAGCAGTTGGTCAGACGAGGCTTCGAGGAAATCCGCAATTCCGTGCGCTTGCTCCGGGACGACTCCAGCCGTTACGATCTGGCTGAAGCGATACACCGGCTGATCGGGGAGACGGCCGGAACGACGGGCGCCGTCATCGACTGCCGGCTATCCCCGCTGCCGGACAGCCTCTCGACGCTCCAGAAGAGAGTGATCTATCAGGCGCTGCAGGAAGGCTTGACCAACGGCTTAAGACACGGAGACAGCCGCAGGTTCGACTTTGAACTGACTTCCCTTGCCGGCCGTCTGGAGTTCCGGTTGACCAGCGACGGAAGAACCTACTCCCCTTCCGAATTCGGATTCGGCCTTAAAGCCATGTCCGAAAGAATCGCCGATCTCGGCGGGATAATGATCATTGCTCCGGGCAGCCCGGGCTGCGTGCTGACGTTGTCGCTGCCCTGTTCGACTGCGGAGGAGCTCGAGAAAGGAGCGCGGCAAGCATGAGCATTTTTACGGCCCGCTTCTCCCTCTATCGTGCATTATTGATTTTGGTCGTGCTGCTGATCGGCTTAGGATTGCTGCTGTCCGCGTTTCAGCGGCACAACGAGCTTATTTTCGCACTGCGAGGCAAGGACTGGCAGATGGCTCCCGCCTCCTCATTCGACGAGGCGCAGCCGCCCCAATCCGGCTGGCAGCGCTATAGCACGCAAAAGTTAGAGACGGAGCAGAGCTATTGGCTGAGAATTCCGCTCCCGTCCGCCAAGCTGACCGACCCTTATCTCCAGATTCGCAATTTCGCCAGCATGAAGGTGTATGAGCGCGGGAGCGTGCAGTACGAATACGTTCATACCGCCTTCGACAAGCGGATTAAGAACGGCTTCAGCTGGAAGCTTGTTCCGCTGCCCGCGCCTTTGCCCGACGAGCTCTATATGCTTGTCCGATATTCGAAGCATTTTCCGATCGACGGCCGCATTGAGCTCGGCAACAAAGCCGATCTGCTCGATGCGATGTTCCGTTATGATATCGATAACCTCATACTGGGCTTCCTGCTCCTGTTCTGCAGCCTGATCGGATTGGGCTTGTATGCGAGCCAGCGGGAATCGCTGTACCTCTACTTCGCGCTGCTGTCCTTTACCGGCGGCTACGGAGCGCTCGTCTGCAATCATTTGTTCATGGTGATATGGGATACTCCGGTTCCCGGTCATTTTCAGGACGCCTGCATGCCGCTTGGCGCTTACGCGCTTGTCGGCGCGATTTCGAAGCTGTACCCCAATCTTTATACGCGTACGCTTCGTCTCTCCCGAAGGCTGCTGCTTGTCTATGCCGTATTGACGCTTGCCAGCGCGCTATTCAGCTTTACGGCCTACGCTCAAACTATCGTCGCGTTCGCTCCGCTGTCTCTTGCTATCGTCGTGCTCGTCTATTGGACAATGAGAACCGCCTACCGCTTAAAACAGGACATCGAATCCGTATGGATGCTGGCCGGTTTCCTCTCCCTGATTACTATGGTCGCCATACATATGTATCGCGCCGCTCTGCATACGTTTGTCCCGCAAAAGATCAAATTCCTGCTAAGTTGGGTGTTCGAGCTTCCCGTCGATCTGCTGTTCTGGGGACTGTTTGCGTTCGTCGTGTGCCTGATTCGCGTTATCGTCCATCGCTACACGGCCATGAATCGGCAGTTGACCGAATTCAACCGCACGCTGGAGCAAGCCGTCCAGACCCGAACGGCGCAGCTAAGAGAGCGCAAGGAACAATTGGAAGCGGCTCACGAAAATTTGGAGACATTAATGAGGGAAAATGCAGAAGCTTTGGCGGAGGCAATGAGATTGGAGGAAAGACATCGGATTACGGGCAGCATCCACGATACGGTCGGCCACACGCTTAGCGCCACCATCGTGCAGCTTGAAGCGGCCAAACGTCTGATCGACCACGACCGCCCTCTGACCGAGGAGAAGCTCAGTTCGGCTCAAAGTCTTATCCGTACCGGCTTGGAGGATATACGCCGCTTCGTCCGCATTCTGCGAGAGGACGGCTCCTACTACGATCTGGTTGGCTCTATCGGCGCTCTATTCCGCGATGCGGAGCATTCCCGCGGTTGCATCGTCGAATACGATCCAAGCACTCTCCCGACCGCCTTGGACACGTTGCAGAAACGCGTCGTATTCCAGACCCTCCAGCAAGGGATCGAACTCGGAGCGAAAATGAACCTGGGACGCCCTTGCGACTTCCGTCTCTCCGTACAGGCGGATGCGGAGGAGATCGGTCTGCGGTTTACCCTTCTGAACGCTTCCCTTCCTTCTGCCGCCGACCTGGAATTCGGACTTCAGACGATTGCGGAACGTGCAGAGCGAATCGGCGGAAATTTGATCGTCGAGGAGGACAAGTCAGGCTTCACGCTTAAGCTGATCTTGCCTCTCGTTTCACACGATTCCGGCGAGCTGCATAGACTGGGATGACAACAGCCCATGCAGGCGAGGGGGAATGTAGATGAACGGACAGACGTTAATGCTCCCGATCCGAACTCGAACTTTTACCGCGAAGAACGTCAAAGTCAACGTACCGTATGTGAGCGGCGGAACATCGCTCGCGGCGCAAGAGAAAATGAACGATGCGATCGGCGAAGAGACGCAGCGGCTGATGAAGGATCAAGGTTTTCCCAGCAGCGACATTCAGCAGATGGACGGCACGTTCGAGATCAAGACAAACGAGAGAGGCGTGCTCAGCCTTTCCCTCCTTAACTACGTGTTTACAGGCGGCGCGCACGGCAATACGCTGCAGCGGTCGCTTACTTTCGACGCCGACACCGGCCGCAGCTACAAGCTCGGAGAATTGTTCAAACCGGGAGTCGACTACAAGTCGCGCTTGAACAAAATCATTGAAGCGCAGATCAAGTCGCGAGACCTCCCCTTGCTCGGTCCCTATCCGGGGATTAGCGACGACCAGGAGTTTTATATTGCCGACAAATCCTTAGTCATCTATTTTCCGCTGTACGACCTTGTTCCTTACGCCTGGGGCTTCCCCTACTTTCCGATCTCGGTGTTCGAAATTCAAGACATCATCGACGAGGATGGACCTCTGGGCACGATGATGTATTGATAAGTCCAATATCGAGTCTAGGGCTGTCCCATATAAGCCAAGGAGGGGGATGTCCCTCCTTCCGATGCTATACGCTCCTGAAACCTGAATAGGTAAACCCGTTACGAGGTCGTTTCAGGAGCGTAAGAGGCAATCTCCAGGCTAATCACCCGCTAAATTACTTCCAGATAATCTCCAGGAGTTGTCCTTTCTTATCATTGAAGACGTTTTTGCGACATACAACCCTTGATTTTGGTCGAATTGTACGATTTTCCCTATAAACGTTCGTCGTTTGAGCCTGGTAAGCTCATTTCCTGCTAATAGATCCGCAGCAAAAGTTCAATTTCCAATCAATTGGGGTCATTGTGGGTCATGATTAGATCTCCAGGAGGTACATCCCCCTTCTTTGTCTATCGATCATTTCAAGCAACTCTTCTTACGAGACAGCTCCTGTAGGTCTACCATTTGCCCGCATCAATGTCGGAAGGCTTGAGTCCCTCCCATATATTCGGCACATCTACCGTTTCCGGATGCTCGAAAACGAGGAAGGCGGTCGGCAAATATCTTTCGCCCGACGAAGAGGACGGCTTATTGACGATCTCGCCGCCTTCCTGGACCAGCACCGTCGAGGAGCCTCCGTCCAGATTGGCCGCTATTACAGCGCCGTTCTCTAACAAAATCTCCTGAGCGTCATACAGCGTCGCCCCGATGCTATAGCCCGGCTGCCGTCCATCGATAAGCAGGAACAGAATCGCTCCGTCCTCTCGCTGTCCCATAACAGTTCGAGGAGCAACCCCCCACCCTTGCGAACGATTGGGGATCAGCCCTTTGCCATTCACAATAATTCGCGGCGAGAAGCTGACCGCTTCGGAAATGCCCAGCTCCATCAGCTCTTTGAGCGAGTATTTGCCGGCAAGCATCTTGCCGTTCTTGTCAATGCCGACAATCTGTACGCTTTTCGTACTGCCCAAGCCATTGTAATAAACCTTGCCTTGGCTGATAACAAGCCCGATCGGCTTAAAGCCGTTGCCGCGCCAATTCGGATCGGCGAAGCCGCCCGCATTCACGCCTGCAATCGCGCCCGTCCGTTTCACCATGCTGGATACCCTTTCGCCCCGTCCGGTTTTGTTAGGCACGACCAGTCTGACTTTCTTCGGGTCCCGCACCGTCAGCAGATAGCCATGAAAACCCTCTCCGTCAACCTCTTTGACGGAGGTCAGCTCCTCCGGCGCTTGTTCCCCGGTCCCCGGTCCTTCCTCTTCTACCGGAATCGTATGCGTATCCCGCTCCTCGCCCATCTCTTCGAACTGCTTCACATAACCTGCCACACGTTCCTTAAGCGCCTTTTCTCCGATAATGTACTTAGCCCATTCTCTGTGCTGCGTCGTGATCAGCGAATCGGCCAGCATATAACGATAGGTATTACCTGAAGGAGTGAGAAAAAACCAGATCGCAAATAATAGAATGGACAAGCATCCCATAACAAAAACAAATTTATATAATCTCCACAGAAAGGATTTCTTTCTTCTGACTGTCTTCCCGCTGCGCTGCGGCGCGGCCGTCTTCGGCGTCCCACCGATTGCTGCGTGCGAAGACGTTCTGGAGGATCTTGGCGGCAATGGCTGCAAAGCCCGCACGCTCCTTTGCTTCTAGAATGTCGTACCTCCTATATACGAGGCTCGCTGTCAGGTTGTTGCATCAATTACCTGCCCCGTCCCGTTTTTGTAAGGTATAATAAAAGGGACAACCGCAAAGATCCAGGAGGAATTGACTTTGAGCGCCAACGAAAATTATACGATCAGCACCTATACCGACGGCTTTCCAATGTACGAACTGAAGGAGCGCGACACCGATTCATCCTTTGTCGTCTGTCCGGAACGCGGAGGCATTCTGACAAGCTGTCGGCTTCATGGACAAGAGCTGCTTTACTTGGATCGCGACACCTTTCTGAATCCGCAAGCGAACATCCGTGGCGGCAACCCCGTACTGTTCCCGATCGCGGGCCAGCTTGTGAACGGCGAATACGAATGGAACGGACAAGTCTATCCGATGAAAAACCACGGAGTGGCGCGGACTGCCGCGTGGGAAGTCGTGGAGACCGGCACTTCAGGTTCGGCGTTCATTACGTTGTCCCTGCGCAGCAACGCGGAAACTTTGGCTGCTTATCCGTTCGAGTTTGAGCTGGTCTTCACTTATCGGCTTAAGGACGGCGTCCTCTCACTTGAACAGCAATATCGCAACCTGTCCGCGGAGCCGATGCCGATGATTGCCGGCTTTCATCCGTATTTCGCCACCGAGAGCAAAAATCTCACCTACGATACGGACGCGACCCGCATGCTGGATTACAACGACAAGCAAGAGAAGCCGTTCGACGGATATTTGAAGCTGGAGGGAATGGTCGAATCGACGGCGCTTCTGAATGCCGACAAGCCGGAGATTGTTTTCCCGCTCGCCCAGGGACGCAGCGTTCGCTTAAGCTACAGCGAGCAGTTCCGTTACGTCGTGCTGTGGTCGGTGGCAGGCAAGCCGTTCGTCTGCGTAGAGCCTTGGACCGCGCTGAACGAAGCGCTCAACCATAAGAAGGAGCTGCTCATGGTCGCTCCGGGCGACACTTTGGAGCTCTCTTTGAATTTTACACTGGAAGCTTGAAGCCTCATATGAAAAAAGGCTGTCCCATAAGCAGAATTGCTAGAGATGATCGATAGGCAAAGAAAGGGGTATGTACCTCCTGTAGATGCCTCATACGCTCCTGGAATGACCTTGTAACGGGTTTCCCCATTCCCATTTCAGGAGCGTATAGCATCGGAAGGAGGTACATACCCCTCGAACCTTTATCATCGATTATCTTTCACAGCAACTTGAAGAGCTTATGGGACAGCCTATCGCCTACGTATTCGTACCGCCGATCAAGCAGTCCAGCCGACCAAGCGTCTCCCCCGCATCGCTCGGCCCATACTCCTTAAGCAAAGCCAGCATTCCTCGCACCAGCAGACGATGGCCTGTAGACGGTTTCTCGACGATCTCCTTCAGCAGGGTCAGAGCTTCCATTAGATCGCGCTGCGTATCCTCGCCGCGCTCGGAGGCCGTCGCAACAACCCGGCCTTCTATCTTTGTCAGCAAAAGCAGCTCCTCTGTGACGACCTCCTCCGTTAATCCGGCCAAGCTCCGCAGCTTGGCAAGATCCATCGGAGGCAGCATCGGCACCTCCCCCGAACGGAACAGCCCGTTCATCATATCGTCGAGCCGCCGCAAAATATACCGGCTTAACTGCCGTCCGTCGAACACCTGCTCCTCGAAGAGCAGCTGCTCGAAATACTGAGCCCACATTCCCGATACCAGCGCGGACGCATCCGCCAGATAGGGGGTAACCTGCTCGCCGTAGATCGCCATCATGTGCGAAACGTGCCAGAGCTGCGATCTCGCGCGAAGTCGGAAGATCATTCCCTGAATTTGCGGATGAAGACCGGTAAACGGCTCCTTGATCAGCATTTTCATAAAATCCAGCTGCTCGAGGACGAAGCGGTATTGGCGTTCAAGCTGGGAGGCGAACTTCTCCCGGGGAGGGAGAAGCGTGTCCCCGGGCTTCTCTCTCATTTCCGCGAACAACATTTCTCCGTAATACTCGATAACCGAGATGAGAAGATCGTCCTTGGACTTGAAGTAGAAGTAAATGGAGCCTTTAGCCATGCCAAGCTCGTCGACGATTTCCTGGATCGAGGTTGCGTTAAATCCTTTGCGGGCAAAGCAATGGATCGCCGCCTCAAGAATCAGCTTCTTCTTATCCTGCACGACTGTCTACCCTTTCTTTCGACGACGGCCAACCGTTAAGCATTTGCGTTTTTCGATTTCCGTCTCATTTTCATCAGCAGCTCGTAAATAATTGGAACGATCAGCAGTGTAAGCAGCGTAGAGCTGATCAGACCGCCGATAACCGTTACGCCGAGCCCTTTGGAAATGATGCCAGCGCTCTCGAAGCCAAACGCCAGAGGCAGCAGCGCACCGATCGTCGCCAGCGCGGTCATCAGAATCGGACGCAGACGAGTTCCGCCCGCTTCAAGCAGCGCTTCCCGAGTGGACATTCCCTCGCGCTCCTTGTGAATAACGCGGTCGATCAATACAATCGCGTTCGTGACGACGATACCGATCAACATTAGGGCACCCATCAGCGCCGATACGCTTAGCGTTTCGCCAGTCAGGTACAGCGCCACCAGACCGCCGATAATCGCAAACGGCAGCGAGAACATGATCGCGAACGGAGCAAGACCGCCACCGAACGTAAGCACAAGCGCCAGATACACGATGGCGATAGCAGCAACCATAGCCAGGCCGAGCTGGGTAAACGTTTCATTGATTTGCTCGGTAACGCCGCCGAATTGCACCTCGATGCCGGAAGGAAGCTCCAGCTTGTCGACCTTGGCCTGCAAATCGCTCGAAGCTTTGGCGACATCCGACTCCGTAATGTTGCCGGTCACGTTAACGACCATTTTGCCGTTCTGTCTGGCAATCGAGTTCGGCGATGTGCCCTCTTCGACCGTTGCCACTTCCCCGATTGTCACTTCCATTCCAAGCGGCGAACGCAGCTTCTTGGCCAGAATGTCTTCTACGCTCTTGTATTCCGCTTGCTCAACGGCAACATAGACGTTGTAGCGTTTGCCGTCTTCTTCGATTTGCGTCAGCACTGGACGAACGCGTTGAGGGCTAAGCTCCATCGCGATCTGGCCAGGTACGAGCCCGTAGCGGCTCAGCTTCTCCTGATCAGCGACAAACGTATACTGCTCATACGTCTTGGACAGGCTGGTTTTCACTTTCTCGAAGGAATCGTCGGCTTTCATCAGATCGGCGATCTGATTCGCCACCGGAGCGATCTGGTCAAGAGAATCGCCGAATACGCTCAGGCTGAACTGGCTGCCTCCGAATCCTCCGGTTTGATCCATCTCGGCCCATTCTCCTGTCGGAACCGCTTTGCGCAGCTCCTCGATAAGCGCCGATTTCTTGTCTGCGAAATCCTTCGTGTCGCTTTTGTATTGCAGGAAGAACAATCCGGACTTGGACGGTCCCGGCTGCAGCGGATTTTCTCCGCCTACCGAGTACTGCACGCTGGTAACTTCCGACTGATCCATAATGACTTTCTCGGCGACCAACGCCTTCTGCTCTACATCCTCGATCCGATCTCCCGGATCCGGACTGTACGTGACCATAGCATACTTGTCTTCCTGATCCGGCAGGAAGCTCGCGCCGATCAGAGGGACAAGGAACAGACTTCCGACCAGCAGCGCAAAAGAAATGACGAGCGTAATGATTTTATGGTTCAAGGCGGAGGAGAGCAAGCGGCGGTAACCTTGAGCCAGTTTACCGTTATTTTCTTCGTGGTCGTGGCCTTTGCCTTCCTTAACGCCTTTCTTGAACATCTGATGCGCAAGCATCGGCACGACCGTGATCGCCACGAGCAGCGAAGCCAGAAGCGCGAACACAATCGTTAATGCGAACGGAAGGAAAATTTGGCCGACCATGCCGCTAACCAGTCCGAGCGGCAAGAATACGGCGATCGTGACGATCGTCGAGGACATGATCGGAAGGAACATCTCCATCGTCGCCGCCTTGACCAGCTCGCTTCCCTTCAGCTTCTCGCCCTTGAGCGACATCCGACGGTAAATATTCTCGATAACGACAATCGAGTCGTCGACGACCCGGCCAATCGCGACGGTCATCGCTCCGAGCGTCATAATGTTCAACGTAATATCGAACTGCTTCAGGAACAGCACCGCGATAATGAGCGACAGCGGAATCGACACGATCGAAATCAGCGTCGTGCGAATGTTCCTCAAGAAGAGCAGGATTACGATTACCGCGAACAGCGCTCCGAATAAGGCTTTGCTGAGCATCGTCTCGACGGATTCCTCGATCGGTTTGCCTTGATCCAGCATGATGTCGATTTTAAGATCCGTAAATTTCTCTTTCAGCTTATCCGCTTCCGCTTTAACTCCGTTTACCACTTCGACCGTATTGGCGTCATTCGCCTTTACGACCTGAATACCGATGGACTCTGCGCCGTTCGTGCGCGAGATGGATTCGGCCTTGCCCATAACCTCGATATCGGCAATGTCTCCGAGCAGTACGGTCGGCAATCCCGCGTTCGGCATCGATGCCGCTCCGCCCGCATTGTCCGCGCCCGAAGCTGCGCCGCCTGCGCCTTCCGCGCCCTGAGCCGGTGCGCCGCTTCCCCCCGGTACGGCTTGTCCAGCGCCTCCCGGCGCTCCCGCCGCGGAAGGAATAACCGGAATCGCTACCTTCTTCAGATCGTCGATCGTCGTAATTCTGCCGTCCACGACAACCGTTTTCTGCGTTTGGTCAAATTGGAACAGCCCTAGCGGAGCCTTCAATGCCGAGCCCTGAACGATCCCTTTGACCGTATCCTCCGTCAAGCCCAGCTCGGCGAGCTTCGCCTGATTGAATTTCAGCGAGACTTCCTTCACAAACTGACCGGCGATTTGCACGGAGGCTACGCCCGGAACGCCTTCAAGCGCCGGCTCCACTTCCTCCGATACGATTCTCGTCAGCTCTTCGAGATCGCCTTGACCCGATGCGCTCAAGGAAATGACCGGGAACGAGTTGAACGAAAATTTGGAGATGTTCGGCGCCTGCACGCCTTCCGGCAGCTTAACGTCCGATGCCGCTTCCCTCAACTGGGCGACCGCTTGATCCATATCCTGACCGAAATCGTATTCGATAAAAATCGACGATACGTTCTCCATCGATGTCGAGGTTATGTTTTTGACGCCTTCCGTATTTTGAAACCTTTTCTCAAGCGGTTCCGTAACATCTTGTACGACCGTATCCGGAGCTGCCCCCGGAGCCACCGTCGTCACGCTGAGGTACGGAAAGCTCAAGTTAGGCAAGCTTTCCTGCTTCATGGTCATACCGGAATACAAACCCGCTACAACGACGATGATCGTGATCATCCATAACGCAAATTTGTTCTTTAGAGAAAATCCGATAACACTCTTCATATGTCCTCTTCCTCCTCCAATCTCTCTGTTCAAAATCTTATCGAACGACTGGTCGAAAGTCAAATGGATATTGTGGCAATATTGCATACATATCAATGTTTTATTCACAAAACGATTGGTCAATCACCATTGAACGCGCATTCAAAAACCGAGGATCGTTTGCGCTCGACCCCTAGTATTCCCCGCTTGCCGCCATTTCGAGTAACAACACAATGCGTGCAAAATAAAAGGATACATAAGCCCGCGAAAAGCGGGTTATGTATCCCTTCCAGCTGAAGATAAGACGCGTTGACGGTATTCTAGCGGGGTGACGCCGACGGTCTCCCGGAACACGCGGTTAAAATGCTTCGTGTTGTCGAACCCGGCGCGCTCGCCAATGTCCATCACCTTTAACTCCGTAGTTGCCAGCAGCTCCTTCGCTTTCTCAATGCGCACATTTTTCAAATATTGGACAAAGCTGACGCCGACGAAATCTTTAAACGCCTGACTGAAGTACGTATAGTTCAGAGATACATAGTTGGACACCATTGTCATGTTAAGATCTTTGGCATAATTGGCGTGAATATAATCCAGTGCCCTATCCATATCCTTCCGGTCAACGTGGATCGATCTAAGATGACGGATAAAGTCGTTTAAGCCAAACAGCAGGTTTTGCACGCAATGGATGTAATCCTGAATATGCGCAAAATTGTAAAGGCTGCCGGCCATCTTATACATCTTGATAATTTCGACCGAAGCTTCCCCGTAAGTGCGGAACACCTGATCGAATATCGTTTCGTTCAATAGTCGGCCTACCTCTTCGAAATAGCCGATGTCCGCGCGGGCTAGCGCATCCGCCGCAAACAGCTCCTGAAGCAGCGCCTTCATCTCTTTGTCGCGATCCGTCCCCATCATGTTGGCCAATCGTTCGATCGAGCCGGCCGGAACCGGGTAATCCCGCTCCCGAAGCGCCAATTGCTCGTATCGGATCAGCGCATCCCCGGATCGGCCCAGCAACAGGCGATATTTCAGGGCTTGCCGCGCTTCGTCGTATTTGATTCGTAGCTGGCCCAACCCGTCGCTTTTACAGCTGAGCCCCGCAAAGAAAGTTCCGGAGACGCTCGAAGCCGAGGAAAGCTCTTGAATCATCCCGGTCAGCAGTTCCTCTCGCACAGCCAGAACAACAAGCCTCTCTCCCTTGTCTTCCAAGTAAAGATACGGCTCGTCTTTGCCGAAAGCAGCCAAATACTCCATCCCTTTGATCACATTGCGCTGATGTCCCGACGTATCCAGAATGCCCACCAGGTAACCCGACTCAAAATCCTGAAGACCGGCTTCGCTTGCCAGCGCTGCCACTTCCTCCGAGCTTAGCTCGGGCGCAGACCAGATGTGCCTCAGCGAATTGATCTGCATCCCGCTGCGGTATTTGTCCGTCTCTCCTAACCGCCCGCGAAGTTCATCCCGCTCCAGCAGCTCGGAGTTGGCTTTGCCCAGCGCAGCGAACAGATCGTCGCGAACGATTGGCTTCAACAAATATTCTTTGACCTTATGCTTAATCGCTTCTTTGGCATATTGAAAATCGTCGTATCCGCTCAAGATCAGCAGCACCGGCGGGTTTCCCAGCTCCGCCATTCTTCGAATCAGCTCGATCCCATCCATATGCGGCATTCGAATATCGGTCAGCAAAATATCCGCTGGCTCCCGTTCATGCTCCTCCAAAGCTTGCCGACCGTCGGCCGCCAAACTAATCGAATAGGTGCCGGGATACTCCCGTTCGATCATCGCCTTAAGCCCAAGACGGATATTTTTTTCGTCATCTGCGATCAGCAGCTTCCGCATTGGCCGTCAATCCTCCGTTCAAAATCAAGCATGGAATGCGAAGAGTAACTCGTGTGCAGACACCAGGCTCTCCGTCAATCCGCAGCCCGTATTCCCTGCCAAAATGCATCTGAAGCCGACTATGCACGTTCGCCAGTCCGATCCCGTTACCCTTGCTTGCGTAATCCTTCGTCTCTCCCTCGGCAGTCCCCCGCTCAATGCGCGAATTCAGCTCCCGTACTCGCTCCGGGGCGATGCCGACACCGTCGTCGACAATCGAGATCAGCATCGCATCGGCCTCGTGCGCCGCATGGATTTGAATTGTCAAGTCGGAGTCTCCCAGCCCGTGTTTAATCGCATTCTCGACTACGGGCTGAAGCGACATTTTGAGCAGCTCCAGGTTCAAGTAAGACTCGGGAATATCAGTTACCAGAGTAATCCGATCGTCGAAGCGAATGTTCGCGATACTTACGTAATTGCCGATGTGAGTAAGTTCATCTCTAAGACGAACATATTCGCTGGTCCAGCGCATATTGTAGCGCATCATGCCGCCCAAAGAAGTGAGCGCATTGGAAATCTCTCTCTGATCGTTGATTTCCGCCATCATCTTGATGTTTTCCAGCGTATTGTACAGAAAATGCGAGTCGATCTGATTCTTCAGCGTAGCCAGCTCCGCCTCTTTGGCGGCGGCCTGCTTGTTGACCGCATCGGCGATCAGCTCGTTGATTTTGCGCAGCATTTTGCGAAAATGGTGGGCCAGGTCGCCGACCTCTCCTCCACCCCGGATATTCAAGTCGATACCAAAATCGCCTTGGCGCACCCTTTTCATAGAATCGGTGAGCACATGCAGCTTTTTAAGAATAATCGCGTTTAAGTAATACGTTGCAATCGCAAGAATAGCGAGCAGCACGACATTCGCCCAAATGATCCGGTTGCGGGCATCGTTAATGCCGGCGTACACGGGCTTGAGCGAAGCCACCTTCAACATATATGCCTCCAAAGGCTGAATGTAAGAATAGACGCCCAAATACGGCACTCCGCGCACAGTAAACTTAAAACTGCCTTTCTCCTTCCCGCTCGACTTTAGCAACTCGAACTGCTTTCTCAAATCTTCATCCTCTAACCCGTTCCGTTCCAAAAACGGATTCGCCGGATTGCGAATAATGTCCCAATTCCGATCGACCATAATCATCTGGGATTGTTCGTCCTGAAGCGGGCTGAATGTATTCGGAAAAGCGTTCGTAAGCAGCATATCGATCTGCAGTATGCCGACATGCGTGCCTTGCGGATACTGAATCTCCCGATAGAGCGACAATTTCGGGTTAAAATCCTCCTCCAGACCAGGCCGACTGCGAATTAACTCCCGGGTGGAGCGGCTGAATATCCACACATTCTGCTCGTTAGCTTCCATCACCATCTTGTACCATGCATCTTCGCGAATTCGACTTTCGTGATACAGAACGGGCAGCATCTCGTTTGTCGCCGGGTTGCTTGCATAAATGCGAATTCGTTCGATGCTTGGGTTGTTATACTGAATCCATACAATATTTTGCAGACTCGTCCAGTTCAGCTCGATCATCAGGTCCCACACGCTAAACAAATTAGGGTCCATCAAGTACTCTTTGACCTTCCGATCGACCAAAGCCCGCTCCGCTGCTCGCTTCATCGTCTCCATATTATTTTTTAGGTTGATCTGCTCGATCTCCAGCGAATATTCGTGATTTTTCTTAAGCTCCTCTACCGCATTTCCCGTCTGCCCTTTGAAAATGTACATCGATATCAGCAAGCTCGGCAGCAGCATAATCAAAATGTATGCAACAAGAAGCCTCTTCTGCAAAGTAAGCTGTTCCAGACGAAAGTTAATTCTTTCCCATTTTCGCTTCCAGTAGCGCAGCATCTTCGTCACATCACTTTCACGGCATCGTGCACTTATTCTATCACGAGCGGCCGTTTTTGCATCCGGAAATGTCCGAAAAACCCAGTATGACTGGGTTTTTCGGAGCCGCTATTGCTATTTCAGAAATTCTGCAAGCTTCTTCACGTTTTCCTCGTACTTCGTCTGACGATAAGCCATCAGGTCGGCGAAGCCGGATTTGTCGCGCTTGGCGATAAAGTCGTTAAACGTCTGGTCGAAGTCCGCTTCCGATTTGGCCAGCAGCAGCTTCGGCAGCGCCTTGCCCCATTCCGTGGCAATTTTCTTGGCGTTGATGCCTTCCTTGGATGTGGCAGGAGGGTTGATCAAGTCGTACTGGGAATAGCTTTCCGTCTTGCCCTTCGTCCAATCTTCCAGTTGCTTAAACGGCTCGACCGCAGGCGGCTGCCATTGCAGTTGCATATTCGTGTCCATCAGCATCCAGAACGTGTGCGAAGCGCCGTATTGCTTATCGAATGCGGAACGGTCCGTGTTCATCAGGTTCAGCGCTTCCGGCTTGAACTGGTCTTTGCCGTCGATCGTGTCGTAGGATACGCCTTTCTCGCCTAGATACATATCTTTCTGGCCTTCCTCGCTGATCAAGTAGCTCAGGAACTTAATCGCACGCTCCTTGTCCTTAACGTTCTTGGAAATCAGCGTTACCGTCCAGCCGGAGATTGCAGGTCCGGCAAGCGTCGGCGCATCCAGATTCGTATTCGCCGGGCCGTCAACCGCGATGTAGACGGAGTTCGGGTCGTCGGCGTACAGTACGTTCTGCTGCGCGGCAAAGTCCGTGCGTTGGTACAGCATTGCGAAGTAGCGTCCTTGTGCGATTTTCTCTTCCATCTGTGCGCGCTTGTCGACGAATACGTCTTTGGAGATCAGACCCTCTTGGTTTGCTTGACGGAACGTCTTCAACCAGCGAACGAATTCCGGATCGGTCAGACGGTCGTACAGCTTGCCTTCTTTTTCCCTTGGCAGCGCCAGGTAGTGAGACAAGTAGGACGAATCTTGACCAACGTCGAAGAACGAGTAGTTGCCGTCCTCGCCGAACTCGTGGAAGCCGATCGGAATAAGCGGTTGGCCGTTCACTTCCGGGAATTTCTCCTTGGCCAGCTTCAAAGCGTTAATGAAGCCTTCCGGCGTCCGCATGTCCGGGCTGCCGATTGCTTCGTACATATCTTTGCGAACGACGAACGTTTGGTTCGACGTAAACTGCGTGCCGAAATTTTTGAAATCCGCCGGAGACGAAGACGCATTCGGATAGACATACGTTTTACCGTCCGGCTGTGCGTACCAGCTTAGTTTGGCGCCGTCGGCCACTTTGAAGAAGTACGGATCGTATTGATCGGCGAGATCGGTGAGCGATTCAACCAGGCCGCCCTCGACCATCTTCTTCACGCCTTCCTCCCACCAGCCGAGCGTAATGAAATCAGGAAGTTGGTTCGCCGCGATCATCGCGTTCAGCTTCTCGTTCTCGTTGCCGGCCGGAACGACCAGATTCAGACTGACGCCCGTTTTCTTCGTAATGTACTGCGACGTTGGATCAACGCCCCATTTGTTCGGAAACCAGGCAAAGTTCAAGTACCAGTCAAACGTAATCGGCGACGTGTCGGACTTCCAGCCAGCCTCATCCGCAGCCGGCTGCTCCGCGCTGGCGCTCGGGCTTTCCGCGGTTGAAGCGGAGGGTTGGCTGGCGGAAGCGCTTGGACTGCTGCCCGCCTCCGGTTTGTTGTTGCCGCCCGAACAGGCGACGAGCGTACTCATAAGCGCTGCGACCATCGTTAAGCTCAGCCACTTTTTCATCGTCATACCCCTTTGTTCAATAATGTATGAGCATTCCTTTTCAGGAAAGTAAAACCTTTGGAAGTTCACCCCTTCAAAGAACCGATCATCAATCCCTTGACGAAGTAGCGCTGCAAGAACGGATAAGCGACAATGATCGGAACGGTCGTAATAACCATTGTTGCCAGCTTGATCGACTGCGAGGTGACGGTTCGGTTGATTGCGCCCCCGGTCGCTCCGACAATCTGGTTGGAGCTGGACTGCGCGATAACCCGGTACAGGAAAGTCTGAATCGGCTGCAAATATTCGCTGTTCGTATAGAGAACCCCGACGAAGTAGTCGTTCCATTGCCAGACGCCGTGGAACAAGGCGATCGTAGCGACGACGGGCAGCGACACCGGAAGCACGATGCGCGCGAAGATCGAGAAATCGTTGGCCCCGTCGATCTTGGCCGCCTCCTCCAGCCCGTCCGGAATTTCCCGGAAGAATGTCAGGAAAATAATCAGATCGAAGAAACTGAACATCGCCGGGTAGATGTACATCCCGAACGTATCAAGAAGCCCGAGGTCCCGCATCCACAAGTAGTTGGGAATAAGCGGAGCGCTGAAGAACAGCGTGACCGTTCCCATTACCATATATAGCTTGCGGAACATTAGCTCCTTACGGGAAAGAGCGTAGGCGACCATCGCGGTAAAGAAAACGTGAATTACCGTTCCGATCAGCGTCTTGGATACTGTAATGCCCATGGCGGTCATAATGCCCGCGTTGGAGAAGACGATCTCGTAATTTTCCAGACTGAACTGGCGCGGAATCCAGTAGATCAGACCGCCCGTCATCGCATCCGTGCCGTCGTTAAACGAATTAACGAGCACGTACCAGATCGGATACATCGTCACGAAGCAGATGATCAGCATCCCAACAACGTTCAGGCGGTCGAACCACAATTCTCCGCGTGTTCTACGGTCGCTCGTAAACATGATGTCTCACCGCCTTGACTAGAATAGGGAAGATTGATTCATTCTCTTCGAGAAGGAATTTGCAAGAAGCAGCAGGAAGAGAGCAATGAGGCCTTTGACCAACCCTACCGCGGCAGAATACGAGAACCGCCCTTGCTTAATGCCGATTTCATAGACATAGATGTCGATAACGCTGCTCATGCTTTCGTTCACCTGGTTTTTTAGCACGAGAATTTGATCGAAGTTCGAATTCAGAATGCTGCCGACGGACAAAATGAACAGAATCGAAATCGTGCCCTTAATGCTCGGTAACGTGACGTACCACATTCTTTGGAACCTGCTGGCTCCGTCAATCGTGGCCGCCTCGTACAGCTCCGGCGAGATGCTCGCGATGGCGGCGATATAGATAATGGCCGACCAGCCGAACTCTTTCCATATATCCGATGCGATCACGATGCTCCAGAAATATTTGGGCTCGCTCAGATAGAAAACCGGCTCCTTGATCAATCCCAGCCCCATCAGCACGTCGTTGACGACGCCGACATCGGCCAGCCACGAGATCAGGATGCCTCCAAGAATAACCCAAGACAGGAAGTGCGGTAAGTACGTAATCGTCTGCACGATCCGGTTAAATCTCAGGGAGCGAAGCTCGTTCAAAAATAGGGCGAACACGATCGGGATCGGAAAACCGATAATCAGCTTAAGTAAGCTGATCCCGAGCGTATTGCGGATCACCTGGAGCATCATGTCGTCCTCGAAAATCGCCTTGAAATGCTCCCAACCGACCCATGGCGCGTTCTTGATGTCTCCGATTCCGATATACTGCTTAAATGCGATTACGATGCCGTACATCGGCGCGTAATGGAATAGGAGCATCCAGGCGACGCCGAGCAGCGCCATGACCTGCAAATACCGCTGGCCGTAAAATTTCCGCAGCAGACTCGTCCTTCTTCTGTTGTCAGGCATCCGGGCAGGGACTTGAACTTCCGCGTTAGCTTCCATAACGGCCACATCTCCTCGTAAAAGGTAGTTCAAAAAGTCCGATTTTGATCACGAAGCAATTTCGAGAAGCGGATTCGACTTCAAACCGAGCTATGTTTACTCTCGCTTGTAAACACTTTCTTCCACGAGTATAAACAGTACCCAGCGAAAGCATAAGGCTTCAAATTTCGTTAAAGGTTGCATTTTTTCAGGTAGGGCGTGTATGCATACTCCGAGGATAGTAGATTTTGCCGAATTTTCGTCCCATGCAAGGAACTTTTGTGAAGACGTACCGGGGGTACGTCAAGCAAAATGACGATGCAGGGGGGCGAAAAGGCGGTGAAAGATACCTCTGAGCGGGTTTGTATACACGCCCTAGGGAGAATAAACGCATCGATGCCGATAAACGCCTAAAGAGCATGTCCCTTCCAGTATAAGAAGGAGCATGCCCTTTCGTTTGCCGATGGCTATTCGGTTGCCTGGCTCTAGGAAGCATTCAGTCCGCTCGTTCCCTTCGTCTGGATTTTGCGTTTCTTGGCCGGAATGCGCATCAGAACCGTCGTGCCGACGCCTCGCCGACTAAAGATGGAGACGCCGTACTCCGGACCGTATTGCAGCTTAATGCGCTGATCGATATTGCGGATGCCGTAGCCGGTCTCGCTCTCGCTCTCGTTTACGGGATTGAGAATCTCCTCGGTCTTCCGCATCGGCATCCCCATTCCGTCGTCGATGATCCGGTAATGGATTTCATCCTCTTCCTTGCGTGCGACGATCCGAATATGGATGCGATCCCCCGACCAGGCGTGCTTAAGCACATTCTCTATGAACGGTTGTAAAATAATCTTGATCGTCTCATAAGGCCATACAGCCGCATCGATATCGAACAGCACCTCCAGACGACCGCCGTATTTGACCTTCTGAATGTCCAAATAGGCGTTGGCCTGCTCGATCTCGGAAGAGATCGGAATAAGCGTCCGTCCGGAATTAAGCGTCAGGCGATAAAACTTCCCGAGCTGGACGACCATCTTCTGCAGCTTCTCGTTCTCACCGAATTTGGCCAGGCGATTGATGGAGGATAGCGTATTGTACAGAAAATGCGGATTGATCTGCATTTGCAGCATTTCCAGCTCCGCTTCCTTCTTCTGCAGTTGAGCCAAATACACTTTGTTGATCAGCGCCCCGACATCCTCGCCCATTCCGTTCAAGGCTGTGGCTATCTGGGAAAACTCATCCTTGCCCCGGTACGCGATCCGCTTGTGCAAATCTCCTTCCCGGAACGCGTTAAGCACCGATACGAACTTGGTGATCCGCTTGGAGAAGTACCGGGAAATAAACACGCCGGCAAAGGTGAACAGGAAGAAGCAGAGCACGCAGATCCCAATGATGAACGTGGTGACCTTCTTCGCTTCCTGCGCGATAATCGTCACCGGGACGCGTGCGACAATCGTCCAGCCCTGACGCATTTTCTCCTTAATCTCAATGTAGCGATTGTCCTCCACCTCGGCTCCGGCCCCCGCCCCGGACTCGCCGGAGGCGTACATCACCTTGCCCGAAGAGTCTATGACGGTTAGCACGCTGCCTTCCCCGAGCTTCTCGAAGTCGACGCTCTCGAACAGCTCCTTCAAGGGTACGCTAAACCGCATCATCCCGAGCTCTTCCACCTTCAACGGATTCAACGTATCGACGAGCCGTCGAATCAGGGAGATGCCCTCTTCCTCCGCATCCTCCTCCACTTGCATCCACACCATCGTCAAGCCGTATTTCTCATCCGGAAAATCGGTATACCAAGCCTTGTCCTTAATACGTTTCATGTGATAAATGTTATACGTCTGTTTCGGGTAAACCTCGTGTACCGTTTCATTATGCAAATAAATGTTCAAACGTTGGTTAAAACCGATCGATTTGGCTGCGTTCTCCAGCTTAGGGATAATGATTTGCCGCATCCGGTAATCGTTCTCCTTGCCGCTCTCCGTACGGCGCAAATATTCCACGAGATTGTAATCATCGTACAGGAGGGAAGAGATACGGGTCAGGTCGTCGGTCTTGTACGCGACGTTGTCCCTGATCTGCAGAACAGTCCCTTGAATGTTCATCCGGGTCTGCTTGCGCATCGACGAATCGTACATGGAATTGGAGACGTAGCCGTTCACCGACACGAGAATTACGATAAAGATCATATACGAGATCATTAGCTTATATCCGATCGGAATATAGCCAAGTCTCCTTCTTGGCTTCGAACTGAGCATCGGCGGCGACCTCCATCATTGCTCCCGTTTGCGGTATTCGAGCGGCGTCATCCCGAATCTGTCCTTGAACTGCCTGCTGAAATACGGCAGATAACGATAGCCCACCTGGTCGGCCACCTCGTAGATTTTGATGCCCGGCTCCTTGAGCAGCTCGCACGCACGCTCCATTCTTAACTGTACGAGCAGTTCGTTAAAGGTTTGCCCGGACTTCTCCTTGATCAGAAAACCGAAATAACTCGGCGAGAACGGGAAATGCTTCGCGAAATCCTTCAGCGTAATATTCTCGCTCATCCGTTCCTTGATCATCTGAACGACGCTGCGCATGAACCTGCTGTTTGCGGAGTTGTTCTTCTGGTGCAGCTTCTCCGATATTTCGTAAACGCGGTGGATAAGCCAGGAGCGAATGTCGTTCACGGTTTCGAAATGCATCAACACGTCCAAATTATGCAGCTCGATATCGAGCAGCTCGAACAGATTCTCGTTCGCCTGGCTGAGCCGCTGTTCCAGATTCCAGACGATATAGTTGGACAGATTGAGCACCGTGAACCTGGAGCCCAGACTCGACAGCGAATGGAACAGATTCTCGAATTCGTCGTAGATGCGAACGAGATTGTACTCCTGCATCGCCTTGAACAGCGCTTCCATACGAGAATCCAGCGTTCGGGCATCCAACATCTCGGGCTCGCGACGAACTTCTTCGTATTTGATGACCGTCCCTTTGCCCAGGAACATCTTGCCTTCCACCGCTTCAACCGCCTGCCGGTACGACGCTTGAAGCTCGGCCAGCCCGTTCACCGGCTCGCCGGCGCCGGTCGTTACGGAGATCGGCAGTCGCCTTCCAATCGATTCATATACCGACCGAATCCTCTTATCGAAACCGTCCTCCTCGAGCACCAGCGCGATCCTGGTCGTGCTCAGCTTGCAATAGGGAGCGCTCCCCGCGCCTTTAAGCTCGGCATTGACCTGCTCCAGAAAGATTCGCGAAGCTTCCAACAGAGCGTTCGAAGACTCCGCATACTCCCACGCCAGCTTATCCATTTCCATGACGGCCACGCGCGCAGGCCAGACCAGCTTGTCGAGTCCGTATGCGGCCAATTGCTTCGTCCAATCCCCGCCGTCCTCCCCGACATCCCCTTCGAACAGACTTACGAGCAGGTTGCTCTTGGCGATCGGAATCATTCTTTGATAAGACTCCTCGACCTCCCGCTGTTTGCCGGCCTCCTCCAGATCATGCTTTACTTTCTTCAAAGTTGCGACCAGCTCGGCGTCCTCCATCGGCTTCAGCACATAATTGTACGCCTTCAGTGACAAAGCTTGCTGCACGTAGCTGAACTCCTGGTACCCGCTGACGAAAATAACGCGAAGATCCGGCGACGACTCCAGCGCCGATCTGGCTAGTTCCAGCCCCGACATATAGGGCATATTGACATCGCTTACGAGAATATCGATTGGGCGGCTCTCGATGATTTCTTTGGCGGACAAGGCGTTGTTGGCGGCTCCGGCCACCTCCATCCCGAGCTCCTCCCAAGGAATAAATCTCTGCATTCCTTCGAGGTCCAGTTCCTCATCATCCACCAGCAGAACTTGATACATAAGCGCGCTCCCTTCGTTCGTCATCCCTTACATTCCGATAGGGATGGCCTTACCGGCTTCATAGCTTACTCTCCTTCAAGCTTGTGCAAATTCTCATGCCATTTGTCCGTAATATATAGGAGATAAGTTTGAAATCCGTTCTCCATCGACAGTTCATGCGCATTATCGAGTATTTTTTCCACCTCTGTGTCCGATAAGGCAAATACGGAATCGGCCCGGGCCTTCAGCCAAATTTCCTTGACTTTCCGATGAATGTCCCCCTCTTTCGTATCGGGCATAGGATGGAGGTTGATAAACGGGGTGGCGTCTCCTTGGGAATTCCATGTAATCTTCTTCTGCCAATACGTGGCCCAATTCTGCTTTTCCTCCGGGAGCGCCTCTTCAAATTTGAGCTTCGTCTGGTCAAGGAATCTCGTATTGCCGACCCAGATCATATCTCCGGATACGGATTGAATTTTGGCGAGCCCTTCCGGGTCTTCGCTGTATTTGGTCGTAAAGTTGGGCGTTTCGCCGTCCTCCTTAAATCCGTCCCAATAACCGTCCGGCCCCGGAGGCCCCCACAATTGCACGGATGACCCTTCCGGGCCCGTCATCCAGTCCAGCATCGCGAAAATCGCCTCGGGATTCGCCGCGCTTGTGGTAATCGCGGATACGTTCCAGCCAAGCACATTGTACGTTCCGGGATAAATCTTGCTTTTGTCCAGCCCGCTCCGGTAGATCGGTTCGATAAAAAAATAACCGTTATCGGGATCATTGGCGGAAAGCTCCGTATGAGCCGGCATGGCCAGCTTCACTGGATCGGCGCCGGCATACACCGCCACGCGGCCGCTCATCAGCTTCTCGGCAACCTGATCCTCCGTCTGGGTGAACGCGTCCTGCGTCATTAGTCCCTCCCTCATCAGCCTGGCGGCATACTTGACGGAATCGCGAAAGCCTTCGTCCTTGTAAATAGAAGTCATCTCGTCCCTGTTCACATCTACAACCGCATAATAGCGGGTGAAGCTGAAATTATCCTCCTTAAAAGCCGAGAACAATTGGTCGATGCCGTGCCCCTCCTGGGCCAGCCCCGATTCGAACGGCACGACGTCCGGGTACCTCTCCTTGACCCGCTGCAAGTACAAATACAAATCGTCGGTCGTTTCCAACTGCGGCGAGCCTAGCTCCATATAAATTTTCTTATTGACCACATACCCCGCATTGCCATAGGCTCGATCCGAATAGTAGTTGGGAAAATAGTAGATTTTGCCGTCCGGGGAACGCAGCAGATTCAAAACTTTCGAGCCCGCCCACGTCCGCAAATTCGGGTATTTCTCGATGTAATCGTCCAACGGCACAAGCAGACCGGCCTGACGAAGCCGATCCAGATCGACGTCTCGTTGACCCCAGATCAAATCCGGAAGCTTCCTGCCGGCGACCATCTTCTGCAGCTTCTGCGGGCTGTTCCCTTCCGTGCTGATCGGCTGGATATGGATTTTCTTGTTCTCCATAATCCATTTCGAGGAAGGATCTCCCCCCCACTTCGGCATATTGTAGTAGCTGTAATGGGCGTAGAAGGATACGTTAAGCGGCTCCCTCCCTAGCTCGTACACGTCGTTTCGGTTCCACTCGACCGACGGCGGATCGACTAGCTCCGAGGGCTCGGATGAATTCGGCGGCTCGGATACGAGCTGCGCATCGCAAGCCGCCAACGAAAGAGTAAGCAGCAACACCCCGGCCTTCCGAACAAACTTCCACATACCGTTTCCCCCTTAAATAGCGGCATATGTATGGGGAAGGATTTTCCCCCTGAGATTCCCTTCTATTCAATAGCATAACAGAAATAAAGGTACCCTCGAGGGGGTAATATTCTATCCTCGAGGGTACCTCTTCTCTACTTTAAAGCCGATTTAAGCGAATCTGTAATATAGCAGCACGAACGTTGCCAGCACGCGCTTCTCCTAACGGGATCGCCCCATGGCTGCTCGCCAACAAATTTGACATTTGTCAACCATTATAATATAATATGTATTTGTAGAAGTTGTAACCCTCTGATTTTCTGCGTAATGGGAATATTCCTCCGTTTACCCACACACATTCCTTTATTTCATCTTTTAAGTTAAGACGGCTGCTGGAAGGATGCACGGATTCTCACTGGCGCGGTCAAGGAACCGCAAGAACGGTAGAGAGGTAGGGCTATCGTTGTTTTCGTGAATGTGAATCAGAATGTCGCGCGGTTGCGCTTCAATATTATAAAAGACGGCGAATTCGCCGTCTTTGTCCATTTTCAGGGTGGAAAACCGAGGCTGCCCTCCAAGCGCTGCGAGTTGTTGCAGGAGCAATCGCTCCTATGACAATCGGCATGGGGGCAGCCTTGTTCAGTTGTACCGTATTAGTGTCCGACGATAATCGGAACTTCCACGTTGTCCGTGGAATGGCCTTCCTGCTTTTTCGGCTTACGCAGCAGCAATCCTAGCGCCGCGCCCGATACAGCTACAAAAATAAGAATAAAGAACGTGTGCCCGAAGGCGTCGGCGAAGATCGGCAGATCCGGAGCCGGCTTCTGCTGCTCCACCATTAAGTCTTGCATTCTCGTCGTCGAGATTGTCGTGAGCACGGCAACTGCGAACGACATCATCACTTGCTGCGCCGCATTCGTCAAGGACGTTACGCGGCCGACAAGGTTCAGCGGAGCGGATTGAATCAGATGCGTATTGAGCGGCATCATGAACATCCCCATCCCCGCGCCGAGCAAGCCCAGCGGCAGCATAATGGCCAGCTTGCCGTCATCCGCCGAGATGTTGGACAGCAGGAAAGCCGCGAACGTCGTAAGCGTCATGCCGATAATAACGAGCGGGCGAGCGCCGAAACGGTCGAACAGCTTACCGCCGATCGGCATGAACAATCCGGAAGCGAGCGCCTGCGGCAGCATCATCAGACCGGATTCCATCGGCGAGTATCCTTTGGCCTGCTGCAGGAACAGCGGCACGAGGAACAGCGTTCCGAACAGCGCGATCTGCGACACCCATTGCACGATAATGCCTTTCGTAAAGCTGCCGGAGCGGAAAACGCGAAGCTCCAGCAACGGATTCTGCTTGCGCAGCTCGGCGATGACGAACAGGATAAGCGCGACCACGCCGACGCCGATACCGATCACGGTCGGCAGCTCCGTCCAAGTAGACTGCCCTGTAGCCGGATCAATTCCTCCCTCGGATACACCGTAGACGAGCGCAGCGAAAGCCAGCGGCCCGAGAATCATGCCGAGCCTGTCAAGCGAAGCCACCGACTGACCCGCGATATTCGGCAGCGTGCGAATGCCGAGCAAGATACCGATCACGCCGATCGGCAAGTTGATCAAGAAAATCCAATCCCAGCTATAGTATTCCACGAACCAGCCGGCCAGTACGGGGCCGAGCGCGGGAGCGAGCAGAATCGGAACGCCCATCATGCCCATTACCGCTCCGACCTTGCTTGGAGGAGCGAGACGGTACACGAACGCCATCGAGATCGGCACCACTACGCCGCCGCCGATTCCCTGAACAATCCGAAACGCAATCAACAGCTCCACGCTTGTCGCCAGCGCGCACAGCAACGAGCCGATCGTGAACAGACCGATCGAGATGAGGAACACCCGCTTCGCTCCGAAGCGGTCCGACAACCAGCCGGCCAGCGGAATGACCGCCGCCTGCGCAAGCGCGTAACCGATGACCGTCCACTGCACTAGCGTAAGGTTTGGCAAGTTAAACTCTTCTTGAAGCTTAGGCAACGCAACGTTAACGGCCGTTCCGTCCAAAATAACCATGAAAATTCCGATGATAATCGCAACCAACGGTCCAAGAATACTGCGCATCGAGATCGCGTTATCCTCTGATACCTGCGCTTTTGGGGCTGACATATAAAACCTCCTATCCGAATGGAGAGGCTTCCCTTGCGCGATCTCTCTCTTCCATTGACCGCCGCAAAACACAACGGTACAATAGAATCATCTGGACGCTGCAATGAGAAACCGCGTTTTAAGCGGACAATTGTCCGCTTCAACTCGATGTTACCGGACAATTGTCCGGATGTCAACATGTGGCAAGCGAACTTTATTTGATGGATAATTGCGAGGTGACGCATCGTGTCCGTTCGGCAGGAACGCAGAGAACGCAGAGACGCGGTCGAGAATCGTCAGCTTATTCTTCAGACCGCGCATGACCTGTTCAACGAATATGGCGTACAGCCAGTCAGCATGCATCAGATTGCCAAGACGGCGGGGATCGGACAGGCGACCCTCTATCGGAAGTACGCCCATAAGGGCGATCTCTGTCTGGATATGCTGCATGAATACGGCAACAGGCTGATGGACGAGATCGAACGATATTTGGAAAATAACCGCGAAGCTCCAGCCTGGGAACAGCTGTGGGGCATTTTGAGCTACTGGATCGATGCGATCGAAAGCAAAGCGGAGCTGCTTATCGAGACCGAAACGAAAATGAATTGCAACGACGATCGAGGGAACTTCTTTCACTCGCCGATGTATCGATTCTCGCGGGAGAAGATTGCGAAGCTGCTGTCCAAGATCGCGACTGAAGAGTCGATATCGGATTTCGACGCCGATCTTGCGGCCCATGCGATCATTTGCTCGATGTCTCCCGTAGGCTACTTTCAGATCAAAAAAGAACGGGGCTACACTCGCGAACAGATTAAAGAGCACTATCGCAAGCTGTGCCATCTTGCGGCGCAAACATCCTTCATCCGGCAATAGGCTTAGCGCTCTCTCCATGCAAAAGGTCGAACTCGGGCAGAAACGAATTTCTGCCGAAGTTCGACCTTTTTCCTTGGTTAAGCTCCGAAGGTTCCCTTCTGACGCTCGCGCGCCAGCTTTGCTCTCCGTTCGACCAGAATAATGGCCGCCGTCACCACTTCAACAACGAAGATCGCGCCCAGCACGTCCATAATGACGTGTTGCTTCACGAATAAGGTGGACATAATGATAAGGCTGGACATCCCGGTAATAAGCGTCAAATTCCATTTGTTGCGGAACGAGCTCGTCCAGATGGCCCTCATGACCATGTAGCTGGAGAAGCAATGGATGCTTGGAAAGCAGTTATAGGGCTGATCCCGATTGTAAATGTACCGCATCAGCCAGGAGAACGGATCGTCTCCGATAACGGGAGGACGAGCAACCGTCGTCTGGAATACCGAATAAATCAAGTAGCATAGCAGCGCGCTAATCGCGTAAGTCATCAGGTTGCGGTAGTATACGCTAATATCCTTTTTGAAGAAATAGAACAGGCAGACATAGATGTAAAAAATCCAAACCGAGTAAGGCAGCGCAAACCATTTAAGGTACGGAATGGCCTCATCCGCCGCCATCGCCAAGCTGTATACTTCCTGATTTTCGATGTTGTTCGTTAACGCGTACATCCAGCCTAGAACGGGAAACATCAGCATCAGCAGCAACGGCGAGTACTTTCTCCAATTCATGCTTTTAAGGTTCACGCACTAACCCCCCATTTTATATCTATAGCGCCAACCGTTTATTCATGCTTCGGCAAATGACTGACATAGCTGTTCGAAAGCCGCAAAAGCTCCAACGCTCGATCATATTCATCTTGCGTGGAATCTGTTCCGATCGGTTCGGCGCCGTCAAACGGATAGCTGACTCCGTCCTCGTAGCCGATTCCCGGCACAAAAATGCCCTTGCCGTTTACGAACGATCCCGAAGGCAAATAATATCTTTGCGGCAGGACGTTATCCGCGTTGTTCAACAGATCCTGACCGAAATGAATATGGCCTTTAAGCGAAACGCCGAGAAGATTGGCAAGCGTCGGGAAGATGTCCGCTTGGCCGCCCGTCTGCGGGAAAGTTTGCGGGTCGGTCACATTAGGGGACGCGACGATCAGCGGAATATTAAGCATCTCGGTAAATTGATATTCGCGTCCGTAAATTTCCGTCATTAGTTTTTTCTCATGATCGGTAAGCGAGTAGATCGGCAGCCCAAGATGGTCTCCGTATATGACCAGCACTGTATTATCCCAGAGACCTTCTTGCTTCAGCCTGTCGATAAACTGACCGAGGGCGTAATCCGTATAATTTTGAGCTTGAATGTAATGGCCGACGAGCGTATCGCGATAGCGCTCCGGCAGCTCGAAGCGGACTTTGCGCTCCGGAATGTTGAACGGATGGTGAGAAGACATGGAAATGATCTGCGCGTAAAACGGCTTGCCCGTCTGGCTCATCTTCACCAGCTCGTCAGTCGTCTTCTCGTACAGCACTTCATCCGAAGGGCCGAAAAACACAATATCGTCGTCTCCAAAAAACTCGGCATCGTAATAATGCTGGAAGCCTAGCCCTTTGTACAGCTCCTTGCGGTTCCAGAATTGCACGTCGTTCGTATGGAACGTGGCCGTCTGATAGCCGTGCTCGGCAAGCTTCTTGGGCATGCTCGGCAAATCCAGGCTGCCGTACTCCTGCGCAGCCGCCCCGTATTGGGGTATATAGAAGGAGGTGTTGACGACGAATTCCGCATCCGACGTATTTCCTTGGCCGACCTGCTGGTAAAAATGTGAGAAATAGAAATTTTCCTTGGCCAGCTTGTTCATGACAGGCGTTATTTCTTTTCCGTCGATTTTGCGGTCGATCAGGAAATTCTGAAACGCCTCAAGCTGAAGCACGATTACGTTTTTGCCTTTTGCCGCTCCCCAATAGAGCGGCGTGGCGGGTTCGCTGACGCCTTTAAGCGCGGCAATCGTCTCCTCCGTCACCTTGTCCGGAGCTTCGATCTCCTGCGTGGCGCTGGCGATTACCGCATAAGCCTCATAATTCAGAATGCCCATGTTCTCGGCTTGCTTCAGCTCGTTGATGCTGTCGCTGTGCGTCCATACCGTCGAGACGCTGCCGATCAACGAAACGGCGAACACCGCTGAGACCAGCGCGCTGCGTTCCCTGACCGCCAAAGATTTGGCCCAGCCTCTGAACCTGCGGTTCATGTACAGCAGCAAGAACACGACAATATCGGTATAAATGAACAGGAAGTAAGGATGCATCAAGGAGAAGACGCTTCCCTTCACTTCCGTCACCTGATTGACTTGTTGAAGTGCGTGATAGGTCACGATGACGCCAAAGTACTTGTAGTACATAATTACGGCGAAGTAGATCGACGTGACGAAAATGTTCACCGTCAAGTAGACGCCCAGCTTCCGCTTCGGCGCAAACCATTCGATCAAGCAAAACAGCACCCACACCGACGGCATCCCCGTCGCCAGCTGCAGCCAGATCGAAGCCCCGTCGAATACGACAAGCCGAGCCAGAAGAATTTTGAGCACCATAATGAGAGAGAAGAACACGAATGGCTTGGACAGCCAGCCTCTCCATTTGGAAGCTTCCATTTTCGTTCACCCCCGAACCCTACTCATTATACAATAATGTTAACTGAGCGTTAAAGTCTTACATGCAGGAAGATTACCTAAAGGTTGGCTAAAGAAATTCGCTTCGCGTATAATGCAAGCATAAACTTCGAAAGGGGCGCTCCCTATGGCGATTTCCTATACAAGATCCTATGATCATATTCTGGACGATTTGTCCCGCGCGCTTGCAACCGTTCCGCAATTTTACGAAGCGTTCGAAATGGAGGAAGCCGACTGGCGCGAGCTGACGGAGGGCGAGCGCCAAGTATGCGTGCGCACGCTCGCCGACGATCTATTCTACCTGCTCGGCTCCGAGCCTTCCGCTGAAGTCGGATCGGGCACGGCGGAATACGATTCAGGCCATGCGATCATCAAGATCACGGCCGACACTCAGCTCGTTCACGTCATTGCTTTGCGCGAATAGGCGCATAGCTCTCCCGAATACGGCCGAACTGGAACGCCAGGTAGATGAAGAACAGCGTCAATACTGCGCCGATGCCGACGACCGAATGATTGACGGGCACCTCCAGCTTCCTGAGCGTCAAGTACAGGAACAGGCCTACGACCGTCAGCGAGTTCTCCACGAAGTTCTGGACGGCGATCGTTCTGCCCGGGCCGACGAGGGCTTTGCCCTCCTCCTGCAGCATCGTGTTTAGCGGAATAAGGAAGATGCCGCCCATAATGCCTGTGATGAACAGGAGCGTCACCGTCAGCCAGAGCTCGTTCGTAAAGTTCGCGGCCATGACTGCGGCGACCATCGCAATTCCGTAGAAATATCCGCGATATAGTTTGCCTTCGGGAACCAGCTTCGGCGTCAACCAGGCGCTGAGCACGACCCCGAGCGCCGTAACGCCGATAATCATCGATTGCCGGTCGGTATCCACGATGCCCAGATTAAGCGGCAGCCAGGCAATCAGAGCGATTCTCAGCACGGACGCCGTCAGCCAGAACGCTCCCGTGCCGATCAACGAGAACCGGCTTCGACGACTGCGGAACAGCTTAATCGTATCGCGGAAAAACTGTCCGGAAGCCTCCCGGTATCGGATGTCGGGATTGCCGGACTTGGCCGGCACCAGGAAAGTCATGGCGAGTGACAGCAAGTATATGAATAAGCAGACGAGAATCGCCGGCAGGTCGGAGCGGGCGGCCAAGAAGCCTCCCGCTACCGTGCCGAGCAGAATGGCGAGAATCGTCGAGCCCTCCACCTGGGCGTTGGCCCTCAGCAGCTCTCTCTCCGACTTCGTCAGCTCCGACAATATTCCGTATTTGCCCGGCGAATACACGACCGCTCCTACGCCTACGAAGAAGTAGCAAAGCGCCGGAGGCAGCCCGAGCAGCAGCAGGGCGATGCCGGTCGCTTTCAAGATGTTGCCCAGCAGCAGCACATGCGACTTCGCCTTCTTGTCCGCGAATGCCCCTACGATAGGCGCAAGAACGACGTAAGCGATGAGAAACGCCATTTGAATGTAAGTGACCATGCCGTCCGGATCAGCCGCGCCTTCGCGCTTCACCAGACCTACGATCAGGAAGAAATTCAAGTTGTCCGCGAATGCGCTAAGAAATTGAGTCCATACTACCGCGTTAAGCGGTTTTATTTTTCTAAAGAGAGCAAGCAAAACTTCCCACCCTTTCGTATCAGCCCCCTTATTATACTCCTTCCCCCTTGATTGACAACAATAAGATGCGACGGAAGCCTCGAGCCCCCGATCTGTCCGTACCGTCCGGAACTGCTGTACAGGTTATAGACGGAAAAATGGGACGAAAAGTTACATTCTGGAAAGCGTCTTCAAATAATTGGCCGAATTGACAGCCGGGCGCCCGACCGATCGCCGGCGACTTCCCACAAAATTAGTACCCGCATCCGCTCCATTCGTCACAGTTCGATCGAGACGGGACGGCGTCTGCACCTCTCAAGACCTATGTAAAAACGCAACTAAAGACCGCAACCCTCTTTTCGACTTTAGGCTCCGCGGCTGTTTTCAAGCCGTTCCCGATTATGGTTAGCTTATTTAGGATGCCTGACGGGCAAATGAGAAACAGGAGGATCTTCATGCGTCGTTTTACATTTTTCGCTATTCTAATCGCACTAATTAGCACGGGGAGTTCGGCCTATGCGCAAAGCGCTTCCAAAAGTCCCTTCACCGACATTCGGGGACATTGGGCCGAGAACACGATTGTCGAAATGGTGTCCAGAGGCATACTGGACGGTTATCCGGACGGAACGTTCCGGCCAGATGCCCCCGTTAAAGTTGACCAATTCATCAAGATGCTCATACTCTCCTATACCGACCTGCACCAGAACGGCGAGCGGAGCTGGAATTCGTCGTTTCTGCAAAGCCTCAGCGCGGAAAACCAGACGATCGTCAAACAGGATTACCGCTATTTCGACTTCAAGCCGGCGACGACCGGATATTGGGCGAAGCCCTTTATCGATGTCGCCAGCGATCTGCATTTCCTGAACCGGAGCCGCTACAGCGACTTCCAGAACGACATGACGCGCGAGAACGTGGCAGAAGTCATCTATTACACGCTTCAGGAGACCGAATTTCTGGAGGATTCCCAATTCAGCAGGCAGCTTGCCGAAGCTTACGGGGATTTGATGAGCGCATCGGAGCGCGAGCAGAAGTTCATAGCGGAGGCGCTGGTGAAGGGCATCATGCAGGGGTATCCGAACGGCTATTTCGGCGTCGGAGATAAAGTGACCAGAGCTCAGTCTCTCGTGCTGCTGAACCGGCTGACGGACAAAAAGACTCGCATCGCCGTAAAGTCTGCCGACAACAGCGATCTTCAGCTGTCCGTTCCGACCGTCGGCGGCGGCACGCGCGTTATCGTGTTCCCGGATCGCAGAATGCGCGACGCCTACGCGGTGCTTAAGCAAGCGGGCGGGCTGCGCGGCTCGAACCACGACTTGCTGGATACGCGGCTTAGACTGTTTAAGGATCAGAAGGAAAAGGACTCCGTCCTGGCCGCCTCCGTATCGGACAAGGTGCAGGAGGAGACGGCGCTGTGGCTTGATCCGCAGTACAACACGTACGGCATAACGATCCGGCTGCGCGAAGGCACCTTGGCGCGCAACCAGGAAGCGATCGAAGCGTTCGCCAACTACTTGTTCGGCTACAATTCGGCAACGTTCCGCGAACGCTTCAACGACATCTGCGGCAAAGTCGCATCCGGCAGCAAAGTGGCCTCCCAGCAGCTCGAGATCGCAGACGACAAGGTGGACGTTCTCGTTGATCTGACGGGCAGAACGGTCATTTTCTCCATTACCAAGAAGAGTTAGGCTAGCAGAGCGCTCCCGCGGCAACCAAACCGCGAGGTCGGGGATCTGCAGGCCGATCGACATCTCCCGTCCTGTTGAAATAAAAAGCATGTATTTTCTTACAGGCGTTTGCCTTCGGAAGATACATGCTTTTTATATGCGGGATGCTCTCCTCAAGATAAGCACAACACACGTGCATATTCGCACAACTCCGACCCAGAGCGGCCACTTTAGACCGCCACACGTGCTTATTCGCACAACTCCCCGCTTTCAATATATAAAAAAGAGACCCCCGACTTTCGTCAGGAGTCTCTTCGGCGAGTTAAGCTTACAGCTTAACTACGTTTTCCGCTTGCGGTCCACGGTTGCCTTGAACAACGTTGAACTGAACGCGTTGGCCTTCGTCCAAAGTCTTGAAGCCTTCGCCCGTGATTGCGCTGAAGTGAACGAATACGTCATTTCCGCCTTCAACCTCGATGAATCCGAAGCCTTTGTCTGCGTTAAACCATTTAACTGTACCCTCTTGCATGTATTTCACCTCCAAACCTTACGTATACCTCATGAACTTTTTTATTCATACGAATAAAAAATTCACAAAACGGCAGGGTTAACTTCAAAATGATAACCCTTTCCATTCTGTGAATTCAGGTCACGATTTCGATAGTCCTTACTATAACAGGTTCCCATCCAAAATGCAAACTATTCTTCTGTCAAAGCTCAGTATGTCCAAACTCCATTCATCCTATAAGCAAAGATTCGGCCCCGTCGATATATATTTTCGTTCCGGTAATCAGCGAAGAACGGGGGGAGGCAAGGAACAGCACCAGTTCGGCTACCTGCTCCGCCAGCTTCAGCGCCGCTCCTTTTCCGATGCCCGAGCCGCCGCCCGTTACGACGCGACCTTTCCCTCTAGTTCTTCCATCATCGTACCTCCTTTCGCTCGTATTGTTGCCAGCCCTAACCTGAATTACCCCATATTCGCAAGCGAAAAACGCAGCCAGTCTACCTCCCCATTCCCGCAAAACACTCACTTGAGCTATACTGACATCTAGGAAACGGAGTTGAGAAGAGATGTCCGCAACAGAGAACACGGAGCGCAAAGTCGTTCGTTCGGTTTGTCCTTTCGATTGCCCCGATACGTGCAGTCTGCACGTCACGATGGAAAACGACGTTATCGTATCTATAGACGGAAATCCCGACCATCCGGTCACGCAAGGCGCGATCTGCAACAAAGTCCGGCATCTGCGCGAGCGCATATACCACGCCGACCGCATCCTGTATCCGCTGCGCCGAACAGGCCCCAAGGGAACGCTCGAGTTCGAACGCATGAGCTGGGACGAGGCCTACGACGAGATTGTCTCGAAACTAAAAACCGCCATCGCCGGCAAAGGAGCGGAAACGATTCTGCCCTACAGCTTTTACGGCAATATGGGCATTCTGAACGCAGAAGGAATGGATCGCCGTTTCTTCCATCGGCTTGGAGCAAGCCGACTGAAGCGGACGATCTGCAACGCGGCAGGCTCCGCAGGGTACGGCTACACGATGGGCGCGTCGGCGGGCACCGATCCCGAGACGACGGTGCATACGAAGTATGCCTTGATCTGGGGCTGCAATCTTGTGTCTACCAACATGCATCAGGTGATGTATTTGACCGAAGCCCGCAAGCGCGGAGCGAAAATCGTCCATATCGACGTGCACCGCAACCGCACCTCGGCTTGGGCCGACGAATTCGTGGGCATTCTCCCGGGGACGGATACGGCGCTCGCTCTCGGCATGATGCATGTGATGATCAAAGAAAAGCTGACGGACGAGCGGTTTATCGCGGGGCATACGACAGGCTTCGAGGAACTGGCGGCACAGGCGGAAAAGTACCCTCCGAAGCGGGTCGCGGCAATTACCGGCGTCCCGGCGGATACAATCGTTAGACTGGCCCGCGAATACGCGGGGACGACGCCGTCGTTCATCCGCATCGGCAACGGTCTGCAGCATCACGACAACGGCGGCATGGCGATCCGCACAATCGCCTGTCTTCCCGCGCTTGTCGGCCAGTGGGGCATTCCCGGAGGCGGCGCGATCAAAGGCAACAGTCACTATTCGGCGGTGAACGATCAAGCGCTGGAACGGCCGGATCTGCTGCCTGACCGCAGCGTTCGTTCGATTAATATGAACCGTTTGGGCGAAGCCTTAACGGAGGCCAAACCGTCCGTCGATGTCCTGTTCGTCTACAACAGCAATCCCGCGGTCGTTGCGCCAGACCAGAACCGGGTGCGTCAAGGGCTGCTGCGGGACGATCTGTTCACTGTGACGCACGACTTGTTCTTGACCGACACGTGCAAATACGCCGACATCGTGCTGCCCGCGACAAGCCATTTTGAAAACCTGGATCTGTACTCGTCCTATTGGCACCTGTACCTGCAGCTTCACGAACCGATCATGGAGCCGATGGGCGAATGCAAATCCAATTTCACGCTGTTCAAAGAGCTGGGAGTGCGGATGGGGTTCGAACCGGAAGTATTCAATATTACGGAGGAGCAGATGATTCGCGAGGCGTTGGCTAGCGAAAATCCGTTCTTGGCGGGGTTGACGTATGAGGAACTGCGAGAAGAAGGCTCTGTGAAAATGAAGCTGGATCGGCCGTCGCTCGCCCCGGGCAAGCTCCCTACCCCTTCCGGCAAAATCGAACTGTTCTCCGAGCGGATGCAGGGCGCCGGCTTGCCGCCCGCGCCGGAATACGCCCCGCTGCGAGAGCCGGAGGAATATCCGCTGCTGCTCGTCACCGGACCGAATCACAGCTTTATTAACTCTACTTTCGGCAACCAGAGCCGGCTCAAAAAGCTGGAGAAGGAGCCCGTCGTCGATTTGCACGCCGAAGACGCCGCTGCCCGCGGCATCGCGCACGGCGACGCTGTGCGGATGTGGAACGGACGCGGCGAGGTTCGGCTGAAGGCCAAGGTCGCAGGCAATGTGCTGCAAGGAGTGCTCGTTACGCAAGGACTGTGGTGGGAGCACGGCAACGACGGCGTCCAGGCCGTCAACGCACTGACCTCGCAGCGACTGGCCGATATGGGCGGCGGGGCGACCTTTTTCTCTACGCGGGTCGATATCGAGAAATTATAGCTTTACGACGATCCGGCCTTTGGAACGGCCGGCCAGCATGACCGCCATCGCCGCCGGAATGTCTTCAAGCGGAATTTCCGACGACAGCTCAAGCAGCCTGTCCGGTCGATATTTGGTCGCCAGCAGTTCCCACGTTTTCCTCCTTGCCGGCATAGGGACGAAGACGGAGTCGATGCCGATCAGCCGTACACCGCGCAGAATAAAAGGAAGTACCGTCGTCGGCAGGTCGGTTCCTCCCGTCAGGCCGCTGGCGGCGACCGTGCCCCCGTATTTCACTCCGGCCAATACGGTCGCGAGGGACTTGCCTCCGACGCAATCGACAACTCCGGCCCAGCGCTGCTTATCCAGGGAACGGGGAGAAGCCGGCGTTAGCTCATTGCGATCAATCACGCTGTGGGCGCCTAGCTGGAGGAGCTCCTCTTTTGCCTCCGGCTTGCCCGTGCTGGCCGCCACCTCGTAGCCGAGCTTGGCCAGTATCGCCACCGCGACGCTGCCTACGCCGCCGGTCGCTCCGGTCACCAGCACCGGTCCGCCTTCAGGAAACACTCCGTTGTCCCGCAAGGCCTGCACCGACAGCGCCGCCGTAAATCCAGCCGTCCCGTAGATCATCGCCTCTTTGAGCGTTAGACCGCTCGGAAGCGGGACCGCCCAGTCGGCCGGAATGCGCGCATATTCGCCGTATCCTCCGAAATGGCTAACCCCCAGCTCGTAGCCTGTCGCAACAATTTCGTCCCCTTCCCGAAAACGGTCGTCTTCGCTGGAAACGACGGTTCCGGCTAGATCGATGCCGGGAACGAACGGATAGGCTTTTACGATGCCGCCGTTCGGGGCTCCCGCCAACGCATCCTTGTAGTTCAAGCTGGAATAGGTCACGCGAACGAGCAGTTCTCCTGGCGGAAGCCGGTCTTTATTCAGCAGGCCGACTTCGCATCTATGGCCCCCATCTTGCGTTTGATCCACGATTAGAGCCTTGAATGCCTCCATACTCTTTCCCTCCCATGATAGTTGACGTTTCCTTTCGCCCTGCGCATTTCCTTAATTGCCGATCGTTTGCGCCTTTCCGGCTAGACCAACTCCGGTTTAGGCGCCAGCACCGCATGCTGCGTTACCGTATGGAGATCGCGCCAAATCCGGTTGATCGCGTGATCCTCCATCAACACCGCCATGCCAAGCAGCGGGAAAATCGCATGCGCATACGCTAATATGTTTCCGGACAGCTGTCGGCACACCGTTCCGACTTCTGCCTGATCCTCCTCCGTCATTTCTCCGGCGGCAAGAAACGCATCCCATGTCCGCTCCACTGTCTCGTAAAACTTGGCTGCTTCTTCCTCCAGCTTCGTCTCCTGCCTGGCGATCGCTCGCTCAGTCTCTTCGGCGCGTCCGGGCTTGGCCGCCTCCCATTCGCCCCGCTTGGATGCGACGAACAAACCGGCCGCTGCAAGAAAGTGACGACAAATGCCCAAGCACACGGCGGCAAACGACGTCTGAGCGAACGGCAGAAACGGATAACGGAAAATGGGATCGTCGTAATTCGGCAGGCTCATAATACTGAAGGTACGCTCCTCGGGGACAAACACATCGTCCACCGCCATCGAATGGCTGTCCGTCCCCTTCAAGCCGAACGAATTCCAATCGCGAATAATCCGCACCTGATCGGGCAAAAACGCGAACGAGCGTATTTCCGGCTCCGCCTCTGCGCCTCTGTCTATGCGACAGTTCGCCGTATAGAGACTGGCGAACGTTGAGCCGCTGCAATATTTCCACTGGCCGCTCACCCGGTAGCCTCCCTCGACCGGATGGGCTGCACCGCTTGGGAGCCCGCTGCCGGCCACGACCGCGTTAGCCGGAGCAAACTGTTTTCGCGCCTCTTCAGGAGGCAGTGTCGCCGAGAAAAATCCGCCGCCCGAGCCGATCGTCACGAGCCAGCCGAAGGTTCCGTCAATCTCGGAAGCCTCGGCGAAGACGCGCAGCGCATCCGGCAGCGGCAGCATCAAGCCGTTCAAATCCTTCGGTACAAACAGTTTAAACAGCTTGGCCTCGTAAATGCCCGCCAGCACTTCAGAAGACAGCGTCGTTCCTTCGGGCAAGCTTGCATATTGCTTCGCCGCGTGCGCAAGCGATATCGGAATGGTTCCTGTTGTGGTTCCTGTTGCTGATCTCGTCACAGTGAGCTCCTCATTTCTCGCCCTCGCCCTCTCTCGGACAAAAGTTTATTTTATGGACAATTGTTTGAAGCAGGTGTATGATGAACAATATACGTTGGACCAAAAAAGAGATAACCCAATGGAATGGAGAAAGGGAATGGTTTTGCCGCGAGTTTTGGCTTTGAGTTGCTGACCTATAAAGTTCTTATCGATCGAAGCAACTCAAAACAACCTTTTTGAAGCCGGCGAAGCCATCCCTTTCGGAATGCAATGGGCTTCCTCTTCATGAGTTCAACCTATACGCAATGACTAATAAGTAAAGGAGGATCGGACTATGGACCGCGAGCGGCAAATTATGGACCTGATCCGCCACAATCCTTTTATATCGCAGAACGACATTGCCGCCAGCATCGGCATCTCCAGATCCGCGGTCGCCGGCCACATCGCCTCGCTGACCAAGCGGGGCGTCATTCGCGGCCGCGCCTACGTGACAGCCGAGGACAACTCCGTGCTGTGCATCGGAGGAGCCAACCTGGACAGCAAGGCGACCGCCAGACAGCGTATTCGCGCAGGCTCGTCCAACCCAGCCAGCGTCGCGACGTCCAGCGGAGGCGTCGCCCGCAATATTGCGGAAAACCTGGCCCGCTTAAGCTGCTCCGTCTCCCTGCTGACCGTAGTCGGGGACGATCAGGCCGGACAATGGGTGCTGAAGGAAACGGCCGCCGCAGGCGTGAACACCGCGCTCGCGCAGACACTGCCGGGAGAGAAGACCGGAACTTACACCGCCCTGCTCGATCCGGATGGAGAAATGTTCGTCGCCTACGCCGACATGGACATTTACGACCGCTTTTCCCCGCGGATCTTGCAGGAGAAACGGCCCCACATCTCCGCTTCGAAGCTCATCGTCGCCGACGCGAATTTGCCGGCAGAGACGCTTGCCGAGCTGATTCAGCTATGCCGCGACGGCTCGCTGCCGCTGCTGATCGATCCGGTTTCCTCCGGGAAAGCGAAGAAGCTGCCCGCCGACCTGACCGGCGTAACCGCGATCTTCCCCAACCTGGAAGAAGCGGCTGAGTTGGCTGGAGAGCCTCCCTCGGACAAACCGGACTACGCGGAGCTGGCACGCGCTATTCACCGACGTGGAGTCACCCATGTTTTCATCACAGTCGGAGAACAAGGCGTCTTTCACTCTTCGGCGGACGGAGAGCCGGCGCTGATCGCCCCGATTCCGACGAACATCGTCGAAGTGACGGGGGCCGGAGACGCCTTCGTCGCCGGAGTCGCATACGGCATCCTGCACGACCGCTCCTATCGAGAAGCATGTCGCATCGGCCTAGCCGCCTCCCACCTGACCTTGCAGACCGCCGAATCGGTCTCAGCCCAGCTTAACGAGCAGACGCTCCAACAAACGATAGAGGAGAGATTCCAATGACCCACGCAATCAGCCAATATTTAACCTTTACGGACGAGGTTCGCGAAGCGCTCGATTCCGGCAAGCCGATCGTCGCCCTGGAGACGACGATCATTTCCCACGGTATGCCATACCCGCAAAACATCGAAATGGCCCGCACCGTCGAGCGGATTATCCGCGAGCAGGGAGCCGTTCCCGCTACGATCGGCATCATGGACGGCCGCGTTAAAATCGGGTTAAACGAGCAGGAGCTGGAAGCCTTCGCCACATCCAATCCCGTTGAAAAAGTTAGCCGCCGCGATTTTGCCTACTTGCTGTCTTCCGGCAAAATCGGCGCCACGACGGTAGCGGCCACGATGATCGGCGCGGCGCTGGCCGGCATAGAAGTGTTCGCGACCGGCGGCATTGGCGGCGTGCACCGCGAAGGCGAGACGACGATGGACGTCTCCGCCGACTTGACCGAGCTGGCGCAAACAAACGTCGCCGTCGTCTGCGCTGGGGCCAAGTCGATTCTCGACATCGGCCGTACGCTTGAATATTTAGAGACGCACGGAGTACCCGTCATCGGCTACAAAACCGACGAGTTCCCGTCGTTCTACGCGCGGGAGAGCGGCTACGGCGTCGACTTCCGTCTGGACGAGCCTGCCCAAGTCGCCGACGTGCTGAACAAGAAGTGGCAGCTCGGCCTGCAAGGCGGAGCCATTATCGCCAACCCGGTGCCGGCCGAATCCGCTCTGCAGCACGCCGAGATCGAAGGCGTTATTCAACAGGCGCTGAACGATGCCAAAGAACAAAACATTACCGGCAAGAAGGTCACTCCGTTCTTGCTCGCCCGCATCAAGGAACTGACTGCCGGCCGCAGCCTGGAGACGAACATCGCGCTCGTCTACCATAACGCCAAAGTGGCCGCGCAAATCGCCGTCGCTCTGAAAGCCTGAGCAATCTAGCCACCCGAGACGGCTAGCGGCTCATTCGCCAGCCTTCCGTCGATTCGACTATCACGCGGCCGTCGGTCACCTCCTGTTAGCGAACGGGGTTGACCTTGACGGCCGCTTGTTTGCCGCTGAGCTGAATGCCGCTCTCCTTGCGTCCAACCTCCGCGAGATCCTTCAGAAGCTGCTCCAGCAAGCCTTTCGCCTGCGGTCCTTCCTTGCCTTGAATTTTCACGACGAACTGCACCGCGTCGCCGGAGGCGAGCAGCTTCTCTGCCTGACGTCGCTTGGTCTCGTAGTCGTGATCCTCGATATGGGGCGTCAGGCGAATTTCCTTCACCTTCGGCGGCTGCGCGGCCTTGCGTTCCTGCTGCTTCTCCTTGGCGGCCGCCTGCTTGGCCGTTCCTCGCGGTACAAGCTTGCACGGAGGGGGGCTGCTCAGCAGAGAAGCGCACACCAGATCCGCCTTCAGTTCGCGAGCCATAGCCAGAGCTTCCTCTCTGGATACAACGCCAAGCTCCTCTCCGTCCACCCCCGTCAGCCTCACCTCGGAAGCTTTTATTTTCTCGTTCATAATCAACATGGTCTTCATCCTCTTTTCTCATCGCACATCGGCAATGCCGACGTACGGCCACTGGGTTCCCAGCGCAAACGACAGGCCGAACAAGGCAGCCGTCACGGCTCCGAAGACGATGTCCCGGTAGCTGAACCCGATAACATAATAATAGGTTCTTCTCGCTTGCCCGGCAAACCGCTTCGCCTCCATCGCGACCGCGATCCGATGCGCCCGCCGAATGCTCTGCGCCAGCAGCGGTATCGCATAGCGGTGCCACGTCCGATAGAGCGTCTTCAGCCTGCCTTGGGTCAGACAGATCGAGCCCGACCTGCTGAAGATGGCGAACGATGCGAGCCGGCATCTGCTCGCGCGGCACTTGCAGGTTTTCCAGCACGAAAGCCAGCTCTTCGTCGACGTACGGCATGCAAAACTGCGTATCCGGATCCTGAAAGACGGAAACGGGAATGAGCCCGCTCAGAACTTGCAGCAGCGTCGAATTGCCGCAGCCGCTCGGGCCGAGCAGCAGCGTATGCTCTCCCTTGCGCAACGAAAGAGAAACGCCCCTTAACAGCAGGGCGTCCTCTCCGGCTAATTTCAGCTTCAGGTTCGATACGGCGGCTGCAATCATAACCAATGGAGCGCGTCGTAGTCCTGCTTGGAAGCGGGACGCAGCGGCTTCGTCGCTCCCGTCAATTCCAGCGCTTTAGCCAAGGAATAAGCGAAAATGCCGGCAATCACGATGCTGCCGATCAGACGCAGCCCGATGAATAACATATAGTTCCATGCAATACTTTCTATACTGGCGGTCCGAACAGCTCTCGTAAGTAATCTCTCCGCCCGTGCAGAATGCGGTAGATGATCACTGTATTTTCGACAAGCCTGTAAAAGACTAAATACGGGGATACGACTATAAATCGATAGCCGCGCTGTATGATCGCATACTCATCGTCTGACAACATTGATCCCCTATTAGGGAAGTCTGCCAACGAGGAAATTTGACGATTGATTCTTTCCAAAAGCTCTTCTGCAGCCGCTACATTGTCCTGAGAAATGTAGGAGAAAATTTCATCCATATCGTCAACTGCGGCAGGGGGATACTTAATGCTGCTCTTTGACCGCATTCAACTTCCTCCGCATACGAGCCATCACTTCGTCGTGAGCAACTAGCTCCGCTCCCTCGGCGACCTGCTTCTCTGCCACCAACAGCTTCGCTTGCAACTTAATACGAGCTTCCATTCGCCGGTACGTTTCGTGACTCATCACAACAAGGTCGGCTTCTCCGTTGCGGGTCAAGATTACAGGCTCATCAAGCTCATGACAATATTTCGAAAATCCATTGTAGTCCTGCCGAATTGTCGTTGAAGGCTTAATATTCATTCCATCCACCACCTGCCTCTATGACATTATTCTGACGATATTATATCATCAAAAAAAAGGTTCAATCCACTTTGAGCATTGCTGTTCGAGAAAAAGAGCCGAGGAGATCAGGAAATTCCGGATCTCGCTCGGCTTAAGGAAATATACAATTTTCTTATTAACGACTCATAACCTTAAGCATCAATACCGCCGTTTCCGCTCTTGTCGCCTTTGCCATCGGGTCGAACATATTTGCGCCCTTTCCATTAAGCAGCCCTTCATGTCGAGCTGCCGCCACGTGTTGCTTGGCCCATGCCGGGATAGCCGAATCGTCCGCGAAAGAAGAGGTCTCCTGCTGCAAAGTCTGCAAACCTAGTGCACGCGAGAGAATGACCGCTATTTCCGCTCGGGTAATCGCCCCGTCGGGGTTGAACCGCTTGCTTCCGTCACCGGTCACGATCCCTGCATCCATAGCCGCCTGCACGCCGGAGGCATACCATGCGTTAGCGGATACGTCCGTAAATGGCGAGGTATTCGTGGAAGCTTGCAGCCCCAGCGCTCTTACGATCATTGTCGTAAATTCAGCTCGTGTAGCCGCTTTGGACGGGTCAAATGTCGTTGTCGTTACGCCGTTCACAGCATGACGAGCAGACAATATGCGGACTGTCTCATACGCCCAATGCTTAACCGGCAGATCGCTGTAAATTTTGTTCCATTCCAGCACCCTAATCTTGCCCATATGCGTCAGTTCGGCAGTCATTTGGCCTAATGCAAGATCAACGCTACCTCCCGCATATTCCAACCGATCCGTTGACTCGTTCCAATAATAGATGCCCAGCAGCTGCGGATTCACATCAGCGGCGCGGTAAGGAAGCGTAAGTTTGATCTCTCCTGCAGCCGGATCAACCGCCAATTCCGTGCCATCGGACATTTGTAAAATAACCGCAGCATCATAAACCGGGCCCGCTGCCTTCATCGTTACCGAAGGCTCACCGCTCTTTACATCACTTTCACCCTTCGACTCAGAGAGAACAATCACGAGCGAACCGCGAACCGCTTGGCCTGCTTTAGCGAGAAGCTGCTCCCACACGGCCTTGTTAACAACCATGGCCGCCAGGCCGTTCTTCACCTCCAGCTTGGAGATGCGAGTCAGCTCCGAGACCGGGATTGCGATGCTATTCTTGCCCTCTTCTATCTGTAAGGTTGCCATCCCGTCCTTAATGTCCAGATCCGCCGGGGCAACCATCGGAGCACCACCCCCTCCTGAAACGGAGCCTGTATTGCCGCCGGTATTGGAGCCGCTCTTCGCAGGAACAATAACGGCAACCACACCGGTAACCGCTTGGCTTCCATCCGCTTCCTTCGTCACCTCATAGACCAGGCGAACGGTAGTATCCGAGCTTGGCGGAGCAATCGAGCCGTCTTTGGAGATTACCTTCTCGTTATCCGTCGCTTGGATGGCAATCGAGAAGCCGTCCGGCACTTCCGGTAAAGCCAGCTTGACGGCATCCTTAACAGGCCTTTCTACCGATGCAATCCACGAAGCCACTAGAGCGGCGGTCAAATCCGCTTCCTTAAAATGAACCGAATACATTTGCGTTACAGTCGGATCCTCCGCTTTGACGGTAACTTGGGCGATTCCGGGTACGACGGCCGGAAGCGTAATCGCCGTGCGGGCTTTAGGGTCGGAAGCCGTTGCCTGGAGCACAGGAACTGCTGTCGTTCCATACGGAAGCTCAACGAGGTAGTTCGTCGTCTCCGGCGAAAAGTCGGCAATCGGAACGCCGTTGACCGACAACTCCGTCAAAGTCGCGTCTGTCGAGACGGGAACCGCGAAGCGTATATAGTATGGACGAGTCGACCCGTCTTTTGCCGTTACGACGACCAGTGCGGTTCCCGGCAATCCATCCGCTTGAAGGATGGCGACCGTCGCGTCCGAAATCGACGGCGTCGCCGTAACGACTGGAACGGCTGTTGTTCCCGCCGGCAGAACAATCCGATAATCGGGCTGATCGGAAGAAAATCCGGCTACCGTTGTTCCATTGACCTGCAAGTCCGACAAGGCCGCATTCAGCAGCTCCTGATCGTTAAGAGTCACTTGGCCGATCTGCGGCGTCCATCCTTGACCGCCCGGCTCCACCTTCTTCAACTGCAGTTTTAGATATTGCGTCCCTGCCGGCAGCGACGGTTGCGACTGAAGTTGGTGCTCGAACCAATCTGCAGCTCCCGCCGTAGTCGTACCTTCACTAATCCCAATCGGGGAAGCCGTCCAATTCGTGCCATCCATCGAAGTGTACGCATATACAGCATCGTGAACCGCTACATTATTTTGCGCGTACAGAACGGATTGGAAATTCCGAATCGAATCCAGCCGATAGACGATCTCTTCGTCATGATTTTCCCAGCGCTTGATTCTGGAATTATCCCCGTTAAAAGTCTGCGCATTTCCACTATCCAGGGTCATGCCGTCGGACTTGCTGAACAGCTTCTGCAGATCGTCCAGATCGTCGATCAACAGATCGGCCGCCGCTTCTTTAACGAAACGAACGGTATATGTCTGCTGCGATTGATCCCCGAACTTCACGACAATGGTCGCAGTACCGGGTACAGTAGCCGGATTCGTCACTTCAAGCACAGCTTCCTCGCTTACGGCTTTGGCCGTTACTTCCGGAATCCATGTTGTCGTAGGCGAAAGCGTAACCGTGTAATCCAGCTGATCCGGAGAAAAATCCGGCAGCGGAATGCCATCGACGCTTAATTGCGCCAAGCGAACCTCGGCGGAAACGGTCGGCGCATCGTTAATTTTGACCCAAGCCAATTCCGGCGACCATGAGAAGTTGCCGCCGTTAAATTCGATCTTCAAGTAGTTTGTTCCGGTCGGGAGGTCGGCAGCGTTGCTGTAAAGCGTACCCTCCCAGCCGTCCTTGGTGTTATGCGTATCCGTTCCTACCGTAGGCAGTATCGTCCAGGCTTGGCCGTCCGGCGAGCCGTATACTTTAAATCGATCGTTCACTTCTTCACTGTAGTAGAGCTGCATCGTAAACTTCGTTATGTCGTCCAGCTCATAAATCATATATTCCGTTCCCACAGTCTCGCGCTTGGCGCGGGAAGGATCGCCGTCAAAGAAGTCGTTATCCCGATCCAACGACCAGCCGCCGCTTTTGGACGCAATCAGCCTCCAATCGTCCAGCGGATCATCGATATAGGTTTGTTTGGTCTCGGGTGAAGTTACGGATGCATTTGGAACATAGTAAACTTCGAGCTCCTGTATCGAGTAGCCCAGCTCGGTGCCCGCCTTCGTCCCCGCAACTCTAACGTATCGTGCCGTCTGCGGTGCAAATTCGATATCGTCAGCGACGCCGGTTCCGCTCATCCGGGTGTACGCCGTACGCCAAATTTGTCCGTCCTCCGACAACTGGATGGTGAATTTGCGTCCATAGCCTTCGTCCCATCTGATCTTGACGCGGTTGATCGTCTGACTTTTGCCCAGATCCACCTGCAACCACTGATTATTGGTGCGCTTCGACTGCCAATAAGTCGCCCGTTGACCATCCGTCGCTTCGCTCGGTTGACGCAGCGAGGAGAATTCGGAAGAACTGGCCGTTACCGGCTTATGAAGCGCCAGATTCGTGCGGGTGTCTATCGTTGCCGCGCTGCCATCCATGGAGGTCAGCAAAACGACGCCTTGGCCCGGCAAATACACATTGTACGCTTGGGACAGATCGACCCCCCACTTCGTTTGTGCAGCAACCGGAAATCCTTGCTCGTTCGTCGGCCGCTCTTCATCGAAATAGCGATACTGCGTGAGCTTCGGCACGAAACTTACGCCGGGCACGATAAGCTTGATCGTCTGCGGAGAATCGCTTTGGTTCACGATGGCCACCGTCACATGCTTGTTGTCCTTCACCGCAGCAGTCACCCGAACGTCCTTATTGCCGGTATCTCCGGCATAGACAATGCTGGAGCCTGCAGGGAAGTAGCGCGATAACAAGGACATGGGATAGAACCACGGTCTAATCTGCCGGTCCTGCTCATCGCCCATCGTGTTCCAGAAGCCCCATACCTTCAATATATTTTGGTCGGGCGTCGTGTTGGGAGCGAAATGCATGGCGTCATCCAGCATCCAGGCCAGAAATCCGGACATTCCGCCGCGTAAATTCTGCACCGCGAAGTCGGCCATCATGACGCCATAGTCAAAGTCGTGCACGCGCGGCTGCTGATCCAGCGCCTCTATTTTCCCGGTCACAAGACCCGCTTCGCCCATAACGAAAGGTTTGGACGGACCCTTGGGATCGTACTTGTCAATATAGCCGCGTTTGGAGCGAACCATCTTCTCCAGTTCTCCCGAAAGTACGTAATCGTCCGTCGCATAGCGATGAATATCGTACATCCCGATCAAATCGGGAATGGCGTTAACCGTATAATCGACCCAAATATCCTCGCCGGAGGAATCGGGACCGACAATCTGTATTTTGCCTTTTAACGCCGGACGGGAATTCAGTTCGCGAGACAGGTTCATAATGCCGTTCTTCCAAATGCCAAAGCGATTGCCTTCTTCGATAGCCGCTCCGCCCCAAGTGCCGTTCGGCTCGTTAATGTAGTTATAATATTTCAGAACGGTGTAACCCCGAACGTTGATCATATAATCAAGGAAATCCGCAATCATCTTGGCCCAGATCGGATCGTCGGAGGCGCTTATATTTAACGGAGGACGATGAGGCTTGTTCCATTCCCCGATCATGACCGTAACACCTCTGGACTGGCAATAATCAAGAATCTTGTAAATCCGCTGCATCTCCGGAGTATTCCAGTCGTAGACCGGCTTGTCGTTCACCAAGTCCACGGTATACAATGAGGCCCATAACATTAGCCGGATGAACGGCGCCTTCGTATAATCGATCCGCTCGAAGTTCATCTGCCACTGCTCGTCGGTAAAATCATAACCGTCCGTAGGGTCCCATTCGAACCCTAATCCGACCAAATTATCCGATATAACCGAACCCGGATCCACGATAACGGCAGACGTTGTGCCGGCTGCGCCGCTTTGGCCCGGCAAAGCTGGGAATAAGCCGACTACGATGGCGATTGTCAATGCGATTCTAAGCCACTTCCCCATTCTTATCCTCCTCGAGAACTGATCTATTTTCCGTTCGTAATCATTTTCAGAAATTGTTCCTGCATGGCTGCCGCCGCCTCTTCCACCGACAGACTCCCTGTCAACACCGGGATAAAGTACTCCTCCGGCTGAAGCTTAACCCCCGCTGAGAGAAGCTGTTCCCAATTGGTAATCGGACGGTTGTCCTCAAGCAATTGCAGAATTTCCTTGGCAAGCGGATCTTTCACGGCAACCCCGTCAATGACGGGAAACGTTTTCGTATAATCGATGTATTTCTGATAAATATCTTTGCGCGAGAAAAATTCAAGATACTGGAATGCCTCTTTCGTGTAGGCGGAATTCTTATTGATGGCCCAGCCGTCGCTGACTTTGACCGCAATATTGCGATTCCAAGCCGCGTTGTCGGAGCCAGGCAGAATGAAAATACCTACCTCGAATTCCGGTTTCGCGTCCTGCACCTGTCCCAGGCTCCAGGAGCCGTCGATCATCATTGCCGCTTCCCCTTGCGCAAACAGGACGGGCGTTTGAAGATAAGGAACCGCAACCGGATTCGCTTCCGTATACTCTCCAATCTGCTCCACCTTCTGAAACACCTCGATCCAATCGGGGTCCGTAAATTTTGCCTGCCCGGAAGCAAGCTGCTCGTAAAAATCGGGGCGGGCGCCGCGAACGATCGATTGCTCCAGTTCAATGACAATCATATTGATCGGCCACTGATCTTTCGCGCCAAGCATAATCGGCGTAATTCCCGCCTTCTTGATCTTCTCTGCGACAACGACGAATTGCTCCCAGGTTTGCGGAATGTCCAGCCCCATCTCGCGAAATATCCGCTTGTTGTAGTAAACAACATTCGTTAACCGATTCCAGGGCAGCATCTTGTAGGTATCTCCCGGTCGGACCAAATCCAAATAATCTTTATTAAAGGCTTGGATCGCTTTGCTGTCGCCCAAATCAAGCCACATCGAACCGCGGGTCGGCGGCTTGACATCCTTCTCCAGGTTCACCGCCGCAATATCGACATCGTTGGAAGCAATTCTTGCATTCATTAATAGATAATAGTCCTTGGTCAACACAGCATCGAATGTAACCTTGATATTCGGGTGCTCTCGTTCGAACAATTCGTTGATCTCATCGTAAATAAGCTTATCCTCTACACGCCAACTGATAATTTTAAGTTCTGTCCGGCTCGCCTCACCCTCCTTATCGATGTCTTCCCCGGCTCGATAGGCAGGCGTACCGTCACTTATCCCGCACGCCGACAGTACGAGAATGAGCAGCGCCCAAACCCAAGCTCCTCTAGTGATTGCGGGCAATAAGCTCTCTCTCCTTAGCGGACCCGATGCCTGTGCATCCAATATATAATGAATGCCCTTTCATCCGCTTCTTCGTATTTCTGATTCCTTGATCAAAATTCCGATCTATTCCGCTTCTTCGCTCCGATAGGGGATACGCAGCGTGACGATCGTACCGCGGCCGTTAAAGGAGGCAATCGCAACGCCATAATCTCTCCCGTATTTCAATCCGATACGGGAGTGAACATTAACCAGTCCGACGGAGGAATGCACCCGTTCGGGCGGTATGTGATGCGCCGTGCTTAGGCGATGGCGAATTCGCTCCAGCTTGGCGGGATCGAAGCCTCGCCCCGTATCGGATATTTCAAGCAGAAGATCGCCGGACTCTTCATAGGCGTTAATGCAAATCCGACCGATGCCGTTGGCCGGTTCAATCGCGAATTTGACGGCATTCTCTACAATCGGCTGCAGAGTAAGACGAATCATCCGGCATTTTCTGTATTTGTCGTGGACGATCACTTCACTTGCGAAGCCGTTCGGGTACCGAACGCGAACAATGGCCAAATATTTATTGAGATGGTTGAGTTCCTCCCCCAGCGTCACCTCCTGATCGGAAATCAGCGCATTATATCGGTAGAAATCCGCCAAATGATGGGTCATGCTAACGACAAGATCGTGTTTCTCCAAATACGCCATGCTCTTGATAATGTCCAGGGTATTGTACAGAAAATGCGGATTAATTTGATTTTGCAGCGCTTGAATTTGCGCCTCCTTCTGCCACAAGCGCAAGTGCACCTCGCGAAGCTCAAACTCCGAAATCCGTTGGATTAAATCTTGCAGGCGGCGCATCATCCGGTTAAAACGGTGGTTAAGGAACTGGATTTCGTCTTTCCCGGTCACCTCAACGCGAACGTTCAGGTTCCCGCCTTCCAATTGTTCCAGATTGGCGACAAGGCGCCGGATTGGCCGAACCATCCGGCGGGAAAGCCAGATGATCATCAATACGGTAAGAAGACCGATCGAACCCGATATATACGCAATCGTCCGTTTGGCGCTCTCCAGTCCGGAAGCCATTGTCGAGAAGGGGATCACGGTCACGATGCTCCAATTTTTCTTGTTGTTCATTTTGCTGGACGCGACAAGCATTTTCTCGCCATTCCAGACTTCCAAGCCTGCACGCGACTCATCGATGGACAACGAAGCGTAACGAGTCGACTCCAGAGGCTGCCCAAGCCATTCTTTCTGCGAATGGTATACGATGGTGCGATCGGAGGAGACAATGAAAGATTCCGCCGCACTTCCCGGACGCGAGCTTTTAAAAATATCGTCCATGCCGGTAAAATTCAGGTCGATAATTAGACGCCCCATCAAATCGCCCGAATCGACGTTGTAAATGGGCTGCAGAAGAGCTAGCATGGGCAAGCTTTCCCCGCTGAGCGCATTTTTCTCGCTTACCGGGATGACCAGCTTGTCGCCGTTCACCGCAATATTTCGCCAATGCTTCTCATCGTCAGGAATCGTGTCCGAGAGCGGAATATCGGAGAGAGAGACGGTCCGACTGTGAAGATCCGTAATAAATATAGCCGCGCATTCTCGGCAATTCAGTCCTACGAAAGACCGCATCTCGGTCTCGATTTCAAAATCGTTCGCTTCCTCGGGAATGCCTTCGGAACGCGACAGCCAATTTTGTACAAGTGGTTTGCTAATCATATTGCTCACCGGCGTAGAAAGCTGCTTGAGATAAAAATCCACTTGATCGTTCATTCTGCTTGCCGTTTCGAAGGAAACGGTCCGAAAATCGTGAATAATCGCGCGCGTGTAATAATGATTCGAGACGAATGCGGTTAATAGCATTGCCGCGACCGTCACGGATAGAAAGACAAGACTGATTCTAAACCCGATTGTGTTCCATCCGAAAAACCGATACTCCAGCTTCTCCGCGGAAGTGGTGATCATAGGCCGACTCGCTTCCTGTATTCTGCGGGGGGACACCCGATTTTTTCTTTAAAGAGGCGGTTAAAGTAGGTTAACGTTTCGTAGCCAACCAGTTCGGCGACATCGTATATTTTTAAGTCCGCTTCCAGCAACAGTTCCTTCGCCTTCCCGATTCGGATCTGGTTAATATATTGGACAAGGGATGTACCCGTATGTTTCTTGAACAGACTGCTGAAATGAGAGACGCTTAGATTCGCCTTCGCCGCCATCTCGTTCAACGAATACGGCTCTCGGTAGTGATGCTCGATATAATGGCGAATGTGGCTCATCGCCTGACTCTCGAAGCTCTTCATTCCAGCCGCTGCCTTCAGGAAATACGTTTCCGCCAACTGTTTGAAGTGGCTCCTGACCGTGTTGGGAGTCAGAGTGTCCGGGAGTTCAATCGATTTAAAGCGGGGGTCCGAGCCTGCGATCATTTCATTAAATTTATGCGAATAGATAGAGAGCACGCCTTTTTCGAAGCCCATTCCTTCCAACGTGCCGCTGCAAATCTCGCTTAACAAGCCTTCCAGCTCGCGCAGAAACCCTGTCCGATTATCGTCGTGAACGCGTGCCAGCAATTGCTGGAAACGCACGACCTGACCGTGCCAACGCCGATTATACTCCAGTCTGTGCACTGCGCTTTGAAGCGCAGCGACCATCTCCTCCTCCTTGACAGGCTTGAGAAGATATTCGTTCACGCCGCATTTCATAGCAAGCCGGGCATATTCGAAGTTGTCGTATCCGCTAATGATAATTGTCTCTAGAGGAACGCCATGTCGATGAACCTGTTCGATCAGCCACAGGCCGTCGCGATTCGGCATCATAATGTCGGTAATAAGAATAGAAGGCCACGTCTCGCAAATCAGGCTCCAGGCGTCTTCTCCGTCCCTGGACGTGCCTACGATTCGAAAGTCGTTCGTCCTTTCTACCATTTCCATTAAAGCTTGTCTAATCCAAACCTCATCCTCAGCTACAATGACCTGATAGATGACAATCCGCCCCTTCTTGATGACTGATCATTTTGGAAACGTTTACATTTTATAATCGGGTGCTCGGATCTACACGTCTTTTCCCCCATACTACTATACCGATCCCAATAATCCAACCGCTTCCGGCTTCCTTCCCTTGAAAACCGTTAGCTATGCCTTTACTCCTCCCGCAACCACCCCGTCGATAACGAAGCGCTGCAAAAATAAATACAGAATCAATAACGGAGCGGCTACCATCACGAGCGCCGCGGACAACAGCGGCCAGGAAACGGAATATTGGCCTTTGAATACGAACAAGCCCCGCGTGACGGGATAAAGACGATCGCTCGACAAGAATACGATCGCATGAATCACTTCATTCCAGACGTTAATGGCAGCCAATATGGCCATCGAAGAGAGTGCGGGTTTCATCAATGGCGTCATAATTAGAAACATGTAGCGAAAGTAGCCGCAGCCGTCTATAGCGGCGGCTTCGTCGAAATCTTTGGGAATCCCTTTAATATAGGAAACGAAGAAAAACAGCGTAACGCCTCCCCCATTCACCAACGTCAGAATATAGCCCGTTCGCGAATTATACAAATCGAGCGAGAGCAGCATTTGGAACAGCGGAATGATACCGTTCGGCAGAAACATTCCCGCCAGAAATGCGGTGTAGATCAAACCGCTGAAGGCCGTCGACTTCCTGGCTATCGGAAAAGCCAAAAACAGAGCCATCAGAAGCGACAAGCCTACGATTACGATCAGGTAAAATAGACTGTTAAAAACGTAGCTGTCGAAGCTCGCTTGCTTCCAAGCCTCCGCATAGTTTTGCCAGCGAAGCGATGACGCGAGACTGACCGAGCTCTTCAGAAAATCCGTATCCGACTTCAAGGAGGTATTGAATACATAAAACAGCGGAACCAAAAACACGATTATTAGCAGCAGCGACCATAGTTGAAGCCAAGTTATGCCGGATTGTGCGTTTCTCATGACTCTTTCTCCATTCTCCTAAGAAAATATTGTACAGTCAACGTGGCAAGGAGAATCATAACGAACAGCACAATGGACTGCGCCGCGGCAAATCCCTGCCTCAAGGACGGCAGCGTCGCCTCCCGGTATCCGATGCCGAACGCCGTCTTGAAAACCGACATGGCCAATGTCGACGTATTGTTCGCACCGCCTGTCGTAAGCAGGATAGTCTGCACGACACTCAGCGAACCAATGACCGATAGCAGCAGATTAACCGTAATCGTAGGCCAGAGCATCGGAATGGTGATCCGCCAGAAAGACTGGGTGCGGCCCGCGCCGTCCATTTCGCCCGCTTCGTACAGATCGTGCGGAATAGCCTGAAGTCCGGCCAAATAAATAACCATGGCGTAGCCGACCGACATCCAGATCTGAACGAAAATCACAAGCGGAAACGCTGCCGTCTGCGAACCGAAAAAGCTGCTGAAGCCCCCAAACCAAGACAAGACGATAGAGGCGGGACCGTCCATATTGAAGAACAATACCCACGCGTAACAAGTAACCACCACGCCTAGAATGGTTGGCAGAAATACGATCGCCCTAAGGCCGTTCCGACCGGGCAGCCTTCTGCTGTTCAGCAGTACGGCGATGAGCAAGGCGAAGAAATTTTGAATCAACGTGACCGTTATCGCAAAAACAACGGTCCGGTTTAAACTATCGATCGTATCGCGGGCGTTGCTCTGGAAGAAAAACTCCTTATAATTATCCCAGCCGATAAAGTGCCAGCGAGCGCCCGGCAAACCGGAAATATCGGTAAATGAAAAAACGGCAGTCGCCAGTGACGGATATACGCCCAAGACGGCATATATGACAATTGCGGGCAGCATGCCTGCGAGGATCGCCCAACTGCTCCATATCGTACGTCTCTTCGTCATGGAGTCGCTCCTTATCTATGTCTGCAAACCGGCTTCCGCGCAGTCGAGGGCGGAAGCCGATCGAATCGTACAAACTCAGCCGTACAAGCCCGGCCGAGCTTTAGTTGGAGGCCGCCTTGATCGCCGTATCCCAATCCTGTTGAGCCAAGTCCGCAAGCTCTTGGGCAGACTTCACACTGCCCCCAAGCTCCTTGAACTGCATGATCGCAAAGCCGCCGTATTTGCCAAGTCCCTTCGGAGCGCGGTTAACAATTTCAAAGTTGACCTGGAAATCCTGATTGATCGGCGCAAGCGAATTCATGAATGCGTTATCCAGTTCCACACCGGTCATCGTCGGGATGAACCCGATTTTGTTGACGAACTTCGTATAGTTTTCTTTCTTGGACAGGAAATCGAGCCATTTCAAAATCGCGTCCGTATTTTTAGATTTGGCATAGCCGGCATAGCCGATGTCGTATTTGCCGGCGAGCTGTACCGGCTTGTCTGCGGCCGCATCTCCCGGGATCGTGAAATATCCGTATGCGAAGTCAGGATCGGCTTCGGAGATTTGAGCCGCTTGCCAGGTTCCGTCCGGCATCATAGCCGCCTTGCCCGACACAAACCGTCCGACAACGGATGCATAGTCAACGGAGGTAACGCCTTTTTCGAAATAGGAGGCGAATTGCTGCATTTTGTCGAACAGCTTCAGCGTCTGCGGATCATTGAACTGGCGCTCTCCCGTCCACAGACTCTTGGCGAACAACGTAACGTCCGGCTCGTTGGCATTGACGAAGGCACTCGTCATCATCCCCATCGGCCAGCTATCCTTCGCGCCGCTAGTCAGCGGAGCAATCTTGTTCTCTTCCAGCGTTCGGCAGATATTTATAAATTCATCCCACGTACGAGGCTCCTTCAGCCCGTATTGATCGAAAATAGCTTTGTTGTAAAAAATGCCGTTATACGCCACTTTGCCAATATTTAAGTCGTAGACTTTGCCCTGGAACGTCGCAGCATCCCGAATCATGTTCGGGTCCCAATTGTCCAGGAAAGCTTGTCCGCTCAAATCCAGAATGTCGCCATTCTCGATATACTGCTGTTCCGCCTTCTTCTCTACGCCTTTGGCCCAATCCGGATTCTCCATGCCGAAGGTTGAAAACTCGATCAAATCCACATCTCCGGCGGCCAGACGCGTTTGCAGCATTTGCGGATACTGTGCGGAGTCTACGATATCGGTCTCGATTGTAATATGGGGGTACAGCTTGGTGAATTCTTCGTTCAGCGCAGCTACCGCGTCATTCGTCGCTTGATTGGCATGCTGAATCATTTTTAGCGTGATCTTCTTATCCGGCGGGTTGTCTGCAGATTTGCCATCCCCGCTGCTGCCCTCGTTTTTGTTGTCTCCGCAAGCGGACAGCGCTGCGATGACGACCGCCATGGAGAGCGGTAAAACTAGTTTTTTGCACTTAAACATAGATGAAATCCCCCTTCGATAGTTGAAGCGTCCTCCGCTTTCAGAGTTAAATATATTCGTGATTGCTCGAAGGGGTAAGAACCAGGCTTCCGATTTATTGACCGATCTTACGATGTTGACTGTTATTGGGTGTTCCGTATTCGATGAATACAGGGAGAGACACGAGAGGAGATAAATATGGCAAACCGAAAATTGACTTGGAGGTATTGTACTTTTTATTGCCGAGCTTCGGGTAAGCGGTGAACAAATAACCGCTCGGGCGGAGCGCCCCTCGGCGATTAACCGTGCTTATCAACGATTGTTTTCGACATGGCTTTATCCTCCAGGCGATTTGATTTTCTCGGCATTCGCCTTCCCGTCTCTCCGATTCGACTGGGCGTGTTCGCCGTCCGGATCGACGATTACGGCAAAGTGTTCGGAGCGCTGCCGGAGCAAGAGCGGCAATTGCAAGCGTTCGCCCTGCTAAACGTGATCGAGGAGGTATTGAACGAGCGCTATTCGGGACACGCCTTCGAAGTACGGACGGGGGAATACGCCGGAATCGTGCAGTTTGCCTCCGACGACGACGAGGACGGTTTTTTCGCCTTGATTCAACTGGTCAAGGAACAAATCAACCGACTGCTAAAGCTTGAGGTGACGATCGGGGTAGGGCCGGCGGCAGAACGATGGGAGGAGCTGCCGAAAGCTTACGGCCAGGCCGCCCATGCATCGGAGTATAAGTGGTATGTTGGCAAAAACCAGATTATTTCGATGGACGGGCTGATCGGCCCTCCCGCCATCCCCGCTTCCGAGGAAAGCGAGAAGTCCGAACCGAAGGAGATCGCCGCCTTGTTGAAGGGGCCGGATCGGGATGCCGTTCGGTTGGCTGCGGAGAGAGCATTGGAAGGCGGCGAAGGAACGGACGCCATCTTGCGGACCCGAATTGCCGGCGCGCAGCTTCTGGCCGCATGCGTCGAGCTTCGCGAGGAAGCCGTTCGTCATTTGAGCCTGACTCATGCACGCCCGAATCGCCGCTTCCGTATATTTGACGACGACTTACGTCTGCCTGCTGTTCATTCCCACGATAACGGAGCGGGAGTAACAATCGCCTCGGAGCCTGGAAGGGGAACAACCGTGACGCTAAAAATCAGGCTGGACGCCTGATGGTTCGCGCCCGGATCGGGGAAAGGATAGGAGCTTTGCGGAGCTCCGATCTTCTCCCCCGTTCCGGGCAATCGAGTCGGGCTGCCGACTCGCCGCGTCTGGAGGCCGATGCCCGATTCGTTGGCTCTCCTTGGCTCCGTTACTCGAGCACGTGAAACGTTCCATTCCCGAACGCCAGCAGCTCTCCGTCCGCCGTTCGCACTCGCGCCTGGGTCGTGACCGTTTTACGGGACATGTGCGCGATCTCCGCCTCGACGAAAATTCGACCCTCCCTGACGGGAGCGACGTAGTTCATGTTCAGATGAGTCGTCACCACAGCAGCTTCCGGGCGCGCAAGCATCGCCGCCAGACCCATTGCGGAATCGATCATCGTCGCGTGAACTCCGCCGTGCAGAATGCCGATCAGATTAAGATGCCTTGGCTCAATGTTGAGCGACACGACTGTCCGCCGTTCATCCACCCTCTCGAACGAGCAGCCAACCCAGCCCCAGAACGTCGATTCGGCCTTTGCCTTCCACTGCTCCAGCTGCGGAGGAAGCTCGTTTTCCTCGCTTGATGCCATCCGCTCTTCCCTCCTTCGCGCTACTATCCGCCCGAGCCGCCGTGATCCTCTTCAATCAGCTTGCGCCGCAGCACCTTGCCCGACATCGTTTTGGGAAGCGTATCGCGGAATTCGATCTGTTTAGGTACCTTGTATGCCGCCAGCCTCTCCCTGCACCAAAGCTCCAGCGCCTCTTTATCCCGAGCCGCTCCTGAACGCAGCACGATAAATGCCTTCACCGTTTCTCCGCGATAAGGATCGGGCACACCCGCGACGCTGGCCTCCTCGATGTCCGGATGCTCGTAGAGCACCTCCTCGACCTCTCTCGGGTAGACGTTATAGCCCCCCGCGATAATGACGTCTTTGCGCCGGTCGACGATATAGCAATAGCCCTCTTCATCGACTTTGCCCAGATCGCCGGTCAGCAGCCAGCCGTCGCGAAGCACCTTCGCGGTCTCGTCGGGTCGGTTCCAATACCCCTGCATGACTTGAGGTCCGCGAATCGCCAGCTCGCCGATCTGTCCGATCGGCACGTCCTCGAACGTGTCCGGATCGACGAAGCGAGCCTCGGTATCCGGGAAAGGGATGCCGATCGAGCCGTTTTTGCGCCGCTCCCAAATGTTGTTGGCATGCGTTACCGGGGAAGCCTCGGTCAGTCCGTAGCCCTCGATCAGCTTGCCTCCGGTCAATTCCTCGAAGCGCTCCTGCACGTACAGGGGCAGCGGCGCGGCGCCGCTGATGCAGAAGTTGATCGAAGAGAAATCGTACTTCCGCACGTCGGGATGGTTGATGATCGCAATGTACATTGTCGGCGCTCCCGGAAATTGCGTCGGCTTTTTCTTATGAATCGTCTTCAACACCTGATCGACCTCGAAGCGCGGCAGCAGCACCAGCGTATTCGCCGCATAGACGCCCAGATTAAGCAGTACAGTCAGACCGAACACGTGGAAAAAAGGCAGCGCAGCCAGCATCCGTTCCTTGCCGTTGTCTGTCCGATAGCACCACAGCCGAGTCTGAATCGTATTGGCAACGAGATTATAGTGTGTGAGCATAACTCCCTTGGCCAGCCCTGTCGTTCCTCCCGTATACTGCACAAGCGCCAACTCCCGCTCGGCGTCGACCTCGGCCAGGACGGGAACGGCGGGATGACGCCCGAGCAACTCGCCAAAAGACAGCACCTGTTCGTCGTAGCCAACTTTTACCGCTGTGCCGTCCTTTTTCTGCTTCAGACCGTACAGCACGTTTTTCGGGAACGGCAAGTAATCCCGGATCGAAGTGACGATAATCCGTTCCAGCGGGCTCTTAGCCGTCGCTTGCCGCACGCGGTTTAACAGCAGATCAAGCGTAACGATGATGCGAGAGCCGGAGTCTGCAAGCTGATGCTCCAGCTCGCGGGGCACGTAGAGAGGATTCGTCATCACGACGACTCCGCCCGTCATCAGAATGCCGAAGTAGGCGATGACCGCCTGCGGACAGTTCGGCAGCATGACGGCGACGCGATCGCCCTTGCGTACGCCCAGATCGAGCAAGGCGTTCGCGAAGCAGCGAGATTGCGACAACAGCTCGTCGTAAGTTATCTTTTTTCCCAGAAACTCCAGGGCGATCGTATTCGGGTACTCTGCGGCGGCTTCTTCCAGAAAACAAGCCAAATTATGCTTCGGATAGTCGTACGAGTGCGGGACTTCGGCAGGATATTCCTTTAACCAGGGTTGTTGGGTCACAACCTGCACCTCGCTCTCACTTTGGTGAGTTCACACGACGTACTTTTCCGCTTCGATGACCTTGCCCGCAATCCGCCGCTTTAAGCCGATCGTATCGACCGCCGTCCTCCGGCCCAGCTTCTTCAGAATGGACAGCTGCGTCCGCAACATATCGCCCGACTCCATCGCCGCCAGCGTCTCTCGCGCCCGCTCCTCGACTTTGCCGAACTCCTCGTGGACGAAGACGGATGTCATATCGACAGCGGTGCCTGCTTTGGCATCGCCGCTGCGGTCGAGGAGTTTGCGTGTGCGCAGCAGCGCACTCTCCATCGCGAATACCGAGATCAGCATGTCGGCCAGATGGCTGAGCACCTCCTGCTCCCGATCCAGCTTCGTCTGATACTTCTGGACCGCCTGCGCGCCGACCATTAGAAACACCTTTTTCGCCATCGCGAGCAAGTGCGTCTCCTGCTTCAGCGTCCCTGCAAACTCCCGGCCCGGCACCGGTTCCATCAGCTCGGCCTGCAGCGCCATCGCCTTCTGCATCAGCGGCAGCTCGCCTTTTAACGCGCGTTTGATCAATGCTCCGGGAATAAGTAATCGATTAATCTCGTTCGTCCCTTCGAAAATACGGTTGATGCGCGAATCCCGATAAATCCGTTCGATGCGATACTCCTGAATGTAGCCGTAGCCCCCGTGGATTTGCACGCCCTCGTCGGCCACAAAATCGAGCGCCTCCGAGCCGAACACCTTGTTGATGGAGCATTCGAGCTGATATTCCGCAATCGCTTTGGCCGCCTGCAAGCCGACGTTGTCTGCCCCGTGATCAACCTCCGCCAGCCCTTCGTCGAACAGACCGGCGGTGCGGTATACCATGCTTTCCAGCGCATAGGCGCGGATGTTCATCTCCGCCAGCTTCTTGCCGATAAGCGGAAAAGAGGAGATCGGACGGCCGAATTGCACGCGCTCGTTGGCATACTTGGCGGACAGCCCGATCGCTTCCTTGACGGTGCCAAGCGCGCCCGCAGCCAGCTTAAACCGTCCGATGTTCAAAATGTTAAAAGCGATCAGGTGGCCTTTGCCGGCCTCCCACAGCAGGTTTTCGGCCGGAACCTTGACGTCCTCAAGAATAAGCGGACAGGTGGACGAGCCCTTAATGCCCATCTTTTTCTCCTCCGGCCCGATGCTGACGCCCGCCATCGTTCGCTCGACGATAAACGTGCTGAAGTCGGTTCCGTTCACCTTGGCGTATACGATGAAAATATCTGCAAAACCCGCGTTCGTAATGAACTGCTTCGTCCCATTCAGCACATAAAACTTTCCGTCCTCACTCGGAGTCGCCGTCGTCTTCGCGCCCTGCGCGTCCGAGCCTGAGGACGGCTCCGTCAGGCAGTAAGCGGCCAGCTTCTCGCCCGAGGCCAGCTCCGGCAAATACTTGCGCTTCTGCTCCTCGGTGCCGAAGTAGACGATCGGCAGCGTGCCGATGCCGACATGGGCTCCGGCGGACAGCGCGAAGGAGCCGGCCTTGGCGAACCGCTCGCCGATCAGCGTCGTGCTGACCTTATCCAGCCCGAGCCCGCCATAGGCTTCAGGTACATCCGCGCCGAGCAGACCGGTTTCGCCCGCCTGTCGCAGCTTCGCCACGGTCAGCTCGTAGTTCAGCTTCTCGATCTCCTCGTCATGGGGCGCGATCTCGGCCGCGACGAAATCCTCGGTCGTCTGCCCGATCATCCGATGCTCCTCGGTAAAATCCTCCGGCGTCACAATGCGGTCCGCACCGATGTCCTCGATGATGAAGCTACCTCCGAGGACTTTGCCGCTTACCGTTTCTCCCATCGTTTTCCTCTCCTTTGAGATGCTCAGAAAATGCGAATCCGCCCGGCTTTCGAAGGCGGGGTCGTACACCTTCATCAGCCTTCGCGCCGTCTATTCGGCATGAACCTCGAACACACCCGCCGCCCCCATGCCGCCGCCAATGCACATCGACACGACGCCGTAGCCGCCTCCCCTTCGGCGCAGCTCCTGAAGCAGCGTCGCGGTCAGCTTCGTACCTGTGCAACCGAGCGGGTGACCGAGCGCAATCGCGCCGCCGTTCACGTTCACCTTCTCCTCGTCAATGCCGAGCTCGCGGATGATGTGCAGGCATTGTGAGGCGAACGCTTCGTTGATCTCGAACAGCTTAACGTCGTCAAGCGAAATACCCGCCATCTTCAACGCCTTCGGAATCGCCTTGACCGGGCCGACGCCCATGATGTCCGGATCTACGCCGGCCAGCGCGAATGAGCAGAAGGTGGCGAGCGGCTTCAGCCCGAGCGAGTCCGCGCGCTCCCGGCTCATCACGACGACTGCCGCCGCACCATCGCTCATCTGCGAAGCGTTGCCCGCCGTCACCGTACCGCCGAGCTTAAACGACGGCTTCAGCTTCCCAAGCGTCTCCACGTTCGTATCGGCGCGAACCCCTTCGTCCGTATCGAACGTCATCCTCTCCGTCCGCAGCTTGCCCTTGTCGTCCACGCTTTTTCGCTCAACCGTCACCGGCACGATCTCGTCCTTGAACCTGCCCTCCGCGATTGCCTTCGCCGCCTTCGCATGCGACCTCGCCGAGAACGCGTCCTGATCCTCCCTCGATACGCCGAACCGCGCGGCGACATTCTCCGCCGTATGTCCCATGCCGATATAAACCTGTGGCATCTCCTCGACGATGCGCGGATTCGGAGATACTTTGAACCCGGTCATCGGTACATGGGTCATGCTCTCTACCCCTCCGGCGATAATTGTGTCGGCATGACCCAGCATTATCCGTTCCGCGGCAAATGCGATGGATTGCAACCCGGAGGAGCAGAAGCGGTTAATCGTCAAAGCGGGCACCTCGCTTGGAAAACCCGCGTACAGCGACATGATCCGCGCGAAGTTCAGGCCCTGCTCGCCCTCCGGCATCGCGCAACCGATAATGATGTCCTCCACGTCTTCCTTACGCAAGCCGGGCGTCCGTTCGACGACCGCCTCCAGCACCGCCTTGCCCAGATCGTCGGCGCGCGTCTGCGCAAGACTCCCCTTCTTCGCCTTGCCCACCGCGGTGCGAGCGACGGTTACGATAACGGCCTCTCTCATCGCCTTGTTCACTCCCCTGCATAAGTTAGTTGCGTTGCAGATTGCCGCACATTGTCACGAATACGAACTCTTTCGCGCCCCGCTCCCCTCCCTGCCTTGTTAATTGCGCAGCGCCTTGCCCTTGGTCAGCATGTGCTGCATCCGCTGCTGCGTCAGGGGCTCGCCGCACAAACTGAGGAACGCTTCCCGCTCCAGATCGAGCAAATACTGCTCGGTCACGAGCGTCCCCGCCGGAACGTCGCCTCCGGCCAATACATGAGCCAGCTTCCTGGCAATCTTCAAATCGTGATCGCTGATATAGCCGCTCTCCCTCATCCCCAGAGCGCCAAGCTGCAGCACCGCCTTGCCTTCCGCTCCGGCGACGCGAATCCGTTCTTCGCGAATGGGCGCGTAGCCTGCCTCAGTCATCCTCAGCACCGCTCGCTTGGCCTCGTAGATGAGATGATCCTGATTCGCCAGCACGCGATCCGTCTCTCGCAAGTAGCCGAGACGCTTCGCATCGTGCCCGCTCGAAGACACTTTGGCCATGCCGATCGTCTCAAACGCGCGATTCAGATAAGGCTGCAAATCCGCCTCGGGAAGCCCGGCGCTTTGACTGGCGCGCAGCGCAAACTCCTTGCAGCCGCCGCCTCCCGGAATCAGGCCGACGCCAACCTCTACAAGTCCGTAATACGTCTCGGCGGAGGCGATGACCTGATCCGCGGGCAAGCACGCCTCCACGCCGCCTCCCAGCGTCATTCGGTGAGGCGCGGCGACGACCGGCTTTTCCAGCCTTTTGACGGTGAACATTGCGTTCTGGAACAGACGGATAATGCCGTCCACTTCGTCCCATTCCTCATCCTGAGCTTCCATAAGCAGCAGCATCAGATTGGCTCCGACGCAGAAATTGCGACCCTGATTGGCGATGACCAGCCCCTCGTAATTGCGCCGCACCTCTTCGACGCTCTGTGTAATCATGCTTAGAATATCGCCGCCGATCGCGTTGTTCGGGGAATGGAACTCCAGGCACGCCACGCCGTCGCCCAAATCGATCAGACTGGCTCCGCCGTTGCCTCGAATCGTGCGGCCTCGCTCCTTCAGGCTGCGCAGCGATACGACCTCCGGCCGCTCCTCCGCCTGCTTGTATTTCCCGGCATGGACGTAGAACAGCGAACCGTTCTCCTTGCCGTAAAACGTCTCGTTCCCCTGCGCGATCCATTCCTTCACCCACTGCGGAACCGTCGCCCCTTCCCGTTCCATCCGCTCCGCCGAACGGGCGAGGCCGATCGCATCCCATGTCTCGAACGGGCCAAGCTCCCAGTTAAAGCCCCACTTCATCGCGTTGTCGATTTCTTCTATCGTGTCCGCGATTTCGCCGACCTTCTCCGCGGAGTAGATAAGCGCTTGTTTGAGTAGGCTCCACGCCAGCTCGGAATAGCGGTCGCCTCCGGCCAGCAGCGCTTTGACCTTCTCCCTTGCGCCTTTAGCCAATTTGGCGGCCTCCAGCGAGCCGGACGATACCTTCCTCTGCGGCGAATAGACCATCGATTCAAGATCAAGCGAAGCGATCTCGCTTCGACCGTCCTTCCCTTTCGTTTTTCGATAGAAGCCCTGCCCGGATTTCTCGCCAAGCCAGCCTTTCTCGACCAGGCTCTTTAATGCCAGCGAAGCGCTGAACGCCGCTCTTTCCGCTTCATCCGCAACGTTGTCGTACACGTTATCCGCCACATGCACGAACGTGTCGATACCGACGAGATCCAGCGTGCGGAATGTCGCGCTTTTTGGACGGCCCATGGCTGGACCGGTTACCGCGTCGATCTCCTCTACCGTAAACCCGCCCGCCTCCATTTCCCGAAGCGTCGCCAGCAGCCCGTAGGTTCCGATGCGGTTAGCCACGAAGTTCGGCGTATCCTTGGCAAGTACGACGCCTTTACCCAACGTTTGCTCGCAGAAAGCCTTCATTCGAGAGACCAGCTCCGGGCTCGTATCCCGACCCGGTACGATTTCCAGCAGCTTCATATAACGAGGCGGGTTAAAAAAGTGCGTACCCATAAAATGCTGCCGGAACGCCTCCCCGCAGTGAGCCGACATCGCGTCGATCGAAATGCCGGACGTGTTGGACGAGACGATCGTGCCGGACTTCCAGTAGCGCTCGACTCGAGACAGCAGCTCCCTTTTCACCTGCAAATTTTCCACGACGACTTCGATCACCCAATCGGCCTCGCCGATCAACGCCAGATGATCGTCCAGATTGCCCGGCGTGATGCGCTCTGCGAACGCTTCATCATAGAGCGGAGGTGGATTCGTCCGCTTCAGCTTGGCGACGGCGGCCGCGGCCAACCGGTTGCGTACAGCGGGATGGTCCAGGGTCAGCCCTTTGGCGGTCTCCTCCGCAGTGAGCTTCGCAGGCGTTACGTCCAGCAGCAGGCACGGGATGCCGACGTTGGCCAGGTGGGCGGCGATGCCGGAGCCCATAATGCCCGAGCCGATGACGACGGCTTTGCGAATCGGTTTGTTCATCTCGTCTAACCTCCGATCGAGTGATTCTGGCGAAGCGGAGAATCGCCGAACACGGCCTGCTCCAAAATTTCCGCGATATCCTTGGCCCGTACGTGGTCCGCGACTTCCTTCATTTTCGTCCCGTCCTCCATCATCGTGAGACAGTAAGGACAGGCGCTGCCGATGACGGTCGGCTTCACCGCAAGCGCTTGCTCGGTGCGAGCCAGATTCACGCGTTTGCCCGCCGTTTCCTCCATCCACATCATGCCGCCGCCCGCTCCGCAGCACATCCCGTTCTCGCGGCTTCTGGCCATCTCGACCAGCTCGACGCCCGGAATCGCTCTCAGTACATTCCGCGGCTCATCGTAAACGTTGTTATAACGCCCGAGATAGCAAGAGTCGTGGTACGCGATGCGTTCCTTGACCTCATAGCGGGGACGGAGCTTGCCTTCCCGAATCAGCCGGTCGAGCAGTTGCGTATGATGCAGCACTTCGACATTTTCCAGTCCTAAGTCGGGATATTCGTTTTTGAACGTGTTAAACGTATGCGGGCAGGCGGTGACGATCTTCCTCACGCCGTATTTGCGGAACGTCTCGATGTTGTCAGACGCGAGCTGCTGGAACAGCATCTCATTGCCCATCCGGCGCGGCGTATCGCCCGAGTTGCGCTCCTCGTTGCCGAGAATGGCGAAGCTGACTCCGGCCTCGTTCAGCAGCCGGGCTACCGCCCGTGAAATTTTACGCGCCCGCAGGTCGTACGCCCCCATCGAACCAACGAAAAACAAGTATTGGAAGTCCGGATTTTCCCTAACCGTCGGAACGCGCACGCCTTCGATCTCTCCGGTCCACTTGTCGCGGTCGCTGCGGCTCAGTCCCCAAGGGTTGCCCTGGCGTTCAATGTTTTGCAGCGCGCGCTGACCTTCGTGCGGGATGCTTCCCTGCATCAGCACGAGATGGCGACGGAGATCGACGATCTTGTCGACGTGGCCGTTGCCGACCGGGCATTGGTCTTCGCAGTTGCGGCAAGTCGTACAGGCCCAAATTTCGTCCTCAGTCATGACGCCGCCGATCAACTCGACCTGCTCGGGACTTGCGTCGGGCATTGCCGTCCAAGACGCCTGCTGCCAGGCGAGCGTCGGGCGAATGTCGGTAATCGCGTCCCCCTCAGCATTCCACTCGACTGCTCGACCGGCTTTCTCAGCGAGTGCATGAGTATTAGCCGCACCGCCTCCTCCGAACGCTAATTCCGGCACCCGCGGCGATTTGCCGGTCACCGCTGCTCCTTTTTCCGTCAGGTGGTCTCGCAGCTTCGTGATGAGGTGCATCGGCGACAAGGCTTTTCCGGTATTCGAGGCCGGGCACACGTTCGTGCATCGCCCGCATTCCACGCACGCATAGAAATCGAGCATCTGCTTCTGCGTGAACTGTTCGATTTTGCCGACGCCGAACGATTCTGCTTCCTCGTCCTCCAGGTCGAGCTTCTTCAGCTTGCCGGGCGTCTCGGCCCGACCCAGCCAGATGTTGATCGGGGCGGTAATCAGGTGAAAATGCTTCGATTGCGGAACGTAGACGAGGAAAGCGAGCAGAATGAGCAGATGCAGCCACCAGAAAAGGTAGAACAGCGCTTGCGCCGTCGCGACGGTCGGGTGTGGGAACAATCGTGCGATGGCGGAGGATACCGGCGCATAGCCCGAGTAGTCGAGGTCAAGCCAGAGACGCTCGAAGCCGAGCGACAGCAGCACGGACAGCATGAGGGAGAAAATAAAATAGAGGACGAGGCTTGGCTTCCACCCCCGCTTCAGTCGTCTTAGCTTTTCTCCGTATCGCCGGTAGGCGGCATAGCCCATCGCGACGAGAATGAGCAGCACCGTGATTTCCTGAATCAGACTGAACAGCTCGTAAGCCGGCAGCGGCAGATGGCCGCCTGCTGTGAGCCCTTTCACGATCAGATCGATCGCCCCGAACTGCAGCACGATAAACCCGTAAAACACAACGAAATGCATCAGGCCGCTGCGAAGATCCTTGAACAGCTTTTTCTGGCCGAACACCTGAGAGAGAAACGTTCCCGCCCCTTCTCTGCCCCGCACCTTAAATTCCGCCGTCTGCCCCAGTTTCATATACAGAACCCTGCGGTACACCGCTTTTACGAACAAATAACAGCCGCACCCAACCGCCGCAACAAACAACAGCCAATTCGCCGTCTGCCATCCCACCGCCATTCGCCCCCTTTCCTCCGCTTTTTCTCATGATATGGCCGGTAGGCGAATAAAATGAATGAGGCTTCATTCAGCAAAACGATTTTGGCCATCGGGGTGCGTGCAATGACGGGACCTAAACGGAAAAAGTACAGCCTCATCCTCGACGCCGCCGAAAAGGTGATCGCAGGCAGCGGATACCACGGCGCGCAGGTGTCGCGAATCGCCAGAGAAGCGGGGGTGGCCGACGGTACGGTCTACTTGTATTTCAAAAACAAGGAGGATATTCTCGTTTCCTTGTTCCGGGAGCGGCTCGGCGATCTCGTACGGCTGTTCCACGCCAGCATTCGCGAGACGCATACGGCCGCCGAGGCTTTGCGCATCGTATGCGAAATTCATTTTGCCATGCTGGAGAGGCAAGCCGATTTCGCCCACGTCACCCAGATCGAACTGCGCCAGAGCTCCCCGGAGCTGCGCAGCGCCATCGGGCTCACCGTTAAACCCTATATCGCACTAATCGAGAGCATCCTGAGAAAAGGAATCGAGGAGCAAACGTTCCGCGCCGATCTGGACACGAAGCTGACCCGCCTGCTCCTCTTCGGGGCGATGGACCAGGTCGTCACCTCTTGGGTGATCTCGGGACGGAAGTACTCTTTGTCGGGGCAGGTGGACAAAACGGTGGACTTCTTTTTGCGGGGCTTGCAGGGGTAGCTCGGAAATGGCGGCGGGAGTGCGATTAGGTCCGTGGGACGGTCTTATTGGTGTCGGTCAGATGGCGGGAGCGCGATTAGGTCCGTGGGGCGGTCTTATTGGTCTCAGTCTGGTGGCGGGAGCGCGATTAGGTCCGTGGGGCGGTCTTATTTGTCTCAGTCTGGTGGCGGGAAGCGCGATTAGGT